>Ga0315271_10000023_pt1 | contig 62713 bp, 50 predicted proteins | sample C3_top_MG_FD_204664 | JGI IMG/M metagenome (GOLD analysis project Ga0315271, IMG submission 204664) | Sediment microbial communities from Yellowstone Lake, YNP, Wyoming, USA - C3_top | ecosystem: Environmental > Aquatic > Freshwater > Lake > Sediment | place: USA: Wyoming | collected 2017-08-01
GCCCTGGCGTTTGGCGATTTCGGAGAGGGTTACAGCGCCCTGCTGATAATGCAGCGCCAGATCCAGCATGGCGGTCACTGCATAGCGTCCTTTGGTCGTTAGTTTCATGGCACAGGCCCGAAGTTAAGTTCGATTTACCAAGTACCACTCTGGCATATCCGACATAATCAGTCAAGTATTGGTCAGCGCTGGCGGCCTTGCCAGCATGTAGCGATGAAGCCATTAAACCGATGTTAACTTGGGCATTTACCGATTTTACTTGGATTTCCGGCTAACCGGCGACTTTCTGTCCTTGTCTGCATCCTCCGGATGTTTGGTGTTGATCTGAAGCAGGCGATCTTGCAATGCCAGTCTCTCATCGAGGACATGCAAATGGTCGAGGATACGGTCAAGCACCTGGGTAACCGGGTCGGGGAGCTGGCCATGATGTTGTCCATAAGCGTCGAATCCGATTTTCTCGGCCATAGCACGTCGCTTCTCGGAATTGGCGTCTTCCTTGGTAATCACAATACGCCCCGGGATGCCCACAACCGTGGAGTTTGCGGGCACATCTTTGACCACCACCGAATTTGAACCGACTCGCGCGTTATCACCAATAGTGATCGGCCCAAGGATTTTGGCCCCCGCGCCCACGACAACGTTCTTGCCGAGCGTCGGATGGCGCTTGGCCTTTTCCCAGCTGGTTCCGCCCAGTGTTACGCCATGATACAGCGTGCAGTCATCGCCGATCTCGGCAGTCTCGCCAATCACCACGCCCATGCCATGGTCGATAAAAAAACGGTTGCCGATGGTGGCGCCCGGATGAATCTCAATACCCGTGAACCAGCGCGTGAGCTGTGCCAATACGCGGGCAAGCAGTTTCAGCCGCCAAAGCCACAGACGATGCGTAATCCGATGCGCCCAGACCGCGTGCAGGCCTGGATAGGTCAGCAACACCTCGAGCGTCGAGCGCGCCGCCGGATCGCGCTCGAAGACACTGCGGATGTCGTCACGGATGCGTTGGAACATGAATGACCTCTGGCTGCCTGATTAGACCATTCCCGACTATGTCCATCAAGATTTTATCTTGGTTACTGGTTGGGTGACGGCTGACAGTATGCCACGCAGGATGTTGACCTCGTTACTTGTCATTTCCACGCGGTTGAACAACCGCCTGACTCGGCGCGTCAATAATCGCGGATTCTTGGGATCGAGAAACCCGCTCTCCACCATCACCTGGTCGAGATGCTGGTAGAAACGCTGAATCTCCTCGCCTGTTGCAAGCGGTTCGCCCAGCAACTCAGCGGGATTGGTGGATGCCGCTGCTGCACCCGCTTGCGTCGCACGCCGGATTTCATAGGCAATCACCTGTACAGCGCAGGCCAGATTGAGTGACGAGAATTCCGGGTTTGCCGGGATATTCACCAAAGCCTGGCAACGATCCAGTTCGTCATTGGTGAGTCCGGTGCGCTCTCTCCCGAATAGCACCGCAACATCCTGGCTGGCAGCGGCCGTGACAACCCTGCGCGCCGCCGCATCAGGCGCGAGCATCGGCCAGGCGATGCGGCGTTCGCGCGCACTCGCGCCGACCACAAAATGGCAATCCGCGATGGCTTCATCGAGCGTGACGCACACCTGCGCCTGCGCCAGCACGTCGTCCGCACCGGCGGCGCGCGCGCTGGCCTCCGCGCCCGGAAAATCTTCCGGCGCCACCAGCACCAGACGTGTCAGACCCATGTTTTTCATGGCGCGCGCGCAGCCGCCAATGTTGCCGCCATGGGAAGGCTGTACCAGTACGATGCGGATGCGGTTCAAGGGCATGATGGGTGCAATGGCTCGTGCCAATTTTCCAAACAGGTTGGCGGCGGTTACAATGCGCGCCGGTACTGCACTTTAACAATCCGGGGAATTCCATGCATCCGATGCTGAACACGGCGGTGAAAGCCGCGCGCCGCGCCGGCAAGGTGATCATGCGCTACGCCAGCCAGATTGACCGGCTGACCGTCGAAAACAAGGGGCGCAATGATTTCGTCAGCCAGGTGGACCGCGAGGCCGAGGCCGAGATCATCGACGTCCTGAAACGCGCATATCCGGATCATGCCATTCTCGCTGAGGAAACCGGGCGTCAGGGGAAAAGCGAATACCTCTGGATTATCGACCCGCTCGACGGCACCACCAACTACCTGCACGGCTATCCACAGTTTGCCGTGTCCATCGGCTTGCACCAGCAGGGCCGCGCCACCCAGGCGGTGGTGTTCGATCCGCTCAAAAACGAGCTGTTCACTGCCTCGCGCGGTGGCGGTGCGCAACTCAACGACCGGCGCATGCGCGTAAGTGGCGTCAGTCACATGGACGCGGCCTTGCTGGCCACCGGTTTTCCCTACAAGTCGATGGATCATCTCGAAGTCTGGATCAACACCTTCCGCACCCTGCTGCCACGCGTGAGCGGCGTGCGCCGCGCCGGTTCGGCGTCGCTCGATCTCGCGCACGTCGCCTGCGGCCGGCTGGATGGATTCTGGGAGTTCGGACTGAGCCCGTGGGACATGGCGGCCGGCTGTTTGCTGATCGAGGAAGCCGGCGGGCTGGTCGGCGATTTCTGCGGCGGGCAAAACTTTGTCGACACCGGCCATGTCATCGGCGGCACGCCGAAGATCTACAATGAACTCCTCGCCCTGATTCAGCCACACGTCCCGCCAGATTGGTGCCGCTGAGCTATTGCCCCTAACGGGTAACGTCCGCGAACACGACTTGCGCGAACGAGCTGCTGCGCTCGACCACGTTGATGACGCGCACACGTCGCGGTTGCGACTCGTTCTCCGCAATCTCAATATCCTCACCGGGCTGGCAGGTGCCGCGCGCCACCAGCAGTGTGGCCGGCTGACGCAATGCCTCGATTGGCGGCAGCAGTAATGCCGGACTGTAGGGCACCACATCGGTGCCGGCCGGACGCACCGCGAGCGGATGCGCATGCGGGGCGAGCATCTCGACACCCATCTCGACATGCTGTGCATCAGCGCTTTTCACCCAGCGCACTGCCCCGACACGCCACTGGTTCAGCGCCAGATTCTGGAGACCGATGACATCTCCCACGCGCACCGGAATTCCGGCTTCACCGCTGCGTGCCAGCGACAGGCCTCCGGCGCTCTCGTCACGCACCTGCCAGCGACTGTCAATTCGAAACAGTTCCGGCAAGGGCGCCGTTACCGGTCGTTCGTCCTGCGACTCCGCTTCCAGGGCCATGCGGTCCGGCAACTCCGCGGCCCGCTCCGGGATGGCGACCGGGGCTTGCGGTGATGTGAACGGCCGCTGTCCATCGCAGAAAAAATGCACCGCGTTGATGCCAACGCACAATGATAACTGTCGCGGTGAGTGACGACGGGAAAACTGGCGACGGCCGGCCAGCCCCCAGAAGCGCAACATGCGTTTAAGACTGTCTACACACGCTGCTCCCACACATTCGAAGCCAAGCCCGAGGACGCGCGGTGATTCCCCCTTCTGCAACCGCCTGCTGAAGGTGTGCACGACGCGCGCCAACTCAATCGCATTCAGTGCGCGCAGCGCCGACGCCGGCTGCAATGACACATCGCGCGGAAAGGGTGCGGCCGGATGATCGACATCGAAATCGATGAGAAAGTGTCCGACCGGATCTACGGTTTGAATCGCGGAAATGATTTCGGCCTTTTGTCCCCAACGCGCGAGAAAGGCATTCACCTGCTGACATTCGTTCTGCGGCAACTGATAGGGCCCGCACAAACCGAGCAGGATCGCCTGCAGATACGCGCGCGTTACTGTCGTGCCCTCCTCAAGACCGTCGATGACCAGGAGACGATGCTCGTGGCCATGCAGCTCGGCATAACGGTAGAAGCCGTGAATTTCCTTCCACACACCCGGTGGTGAAGGCATATACACCTGATAGGAGCGGAGCAACACTTCGTTGAGGTAGCGAATGGCGCGCTCCAGGGCGAGCAGAAATGCGTCACTTTCCCACGGTTTGCGATCGTCCAGTCCGGACTTGAGCACATGCTTGTAGCCATGCGCCATTTCCACATGCAGTTGGCGGAGGAAATCGGCCAGCTGTTTGAGGCGTGGCCGGAGTGGCAGGGAAAGACGCGTAAAATGCGGTTGCAGCCCGGCGGTAACCGCCGCCACCGGTTTGCGATAGAGCTCCATGAGCACCAATCGGTCATCCGCGTCCAGCGGCATGCGATTCAGGGTAAATAAGGCCTGATAAATCTGCTGTGCCGCCTGCACGCTGTCCGCCAACGGCAATGTCGCCAGCCAGGCTCCGGCTTCCGCAGGCTCGCTCTCCACTACCCAGGGGGACGTTTGCCAGGATGGCAGCACAAAAGCCGGAAAAACTGGGCTCACCGGCTTTTGGGACAGATCGATCAGACTCATGAACAGATGATCATGGTTATCGGCATGCACACATGCTGGTCGAGGCCGCGCGCCGCGTCAAGCGAAATTGGCTTTAAGCACAGCGGGTTAAGACGGCTCAGCAATCCCGTCACCTTATTGTGTCCGGCAGCACAATTCAGCGACGAGATGGGTTCGATCTGCCCGGCGTCAATTTAATTTGGCCGGGCCAGCGTGTATTATCGCGCCTCACCATTATTGTCGCCGGAGAGAAGCAATGACCTACGTGGTCACCGAAAACTGCATAAAGTGCAAATACACCGATTGCGTGGAAGTCTGCCCCGTGGACTGCTTCCACATGGGTCCGAACATGCTGGTCATTGATCCGGACGAATGCATCGACTGCACTCTGTGCGTACCAGAGTGTCCGGCAAACGCCATCTACGCGGAAGATGATGTCCCCGCAGGACAAGAAAAATTTCTGGCGCTGAATGCCGAGCTTTCCAAGAAGTGGCCGGTTCTCACCGAACGCCGGGAACCACCGGCGGATGCAGCGGATTGGGATGGCAAGCCGGACAAGCTGAAACTGTTGCAGCGTTGACAGCCGGCTCCGGCGCCGAGACAACGGAGCCGGGGTCGCCCAGCAAATCTCAGGCAGACAGCCTGACGCTCACAGGACAAGAGTGGATCTACGATCAACCGTTAGAGAGTTCCATAGTCTTAAAAGTCAGCGACCACCACGCAATTGCGTCCTTGCGCCTTGGCGGCGTACAGGGCCTGGTCGGCCTGGCGCAGCAACCACAAACCCGGATCTTCCAGCGTTTCACGTTGGCCAGCAGCCAGGCATGCCAGGCCGAAAGAGGCCGATACCCATATTCTCGCGCCGTGCGTCGGTGTAAGGGATAAAGCGGCGATGGCGACACGCAGACGCTCGGCAATCTCAACGGCGCGCGCTCTGCCTGCCTCCGGGAGCAGCAGGACAAACTCCTCGCCGCCATAGCGCGCCAAAACATCGCTGGCGCGCAACCCTTTACTCAAGGTGCGCGCAACTTCTTGCAAGACAAGATCGCCGGACTGATGACCATGCTGATCGTTGATCTGCTTGAAGCAATCAAGATCAACCAGTATGCAGGAGAGGTCACCGCCCCGACGCCACCACTGACTGACCTCTTCGCGTAACCGGCGGTCAAAGAACCGGCGGTTTGCAACCTGAGTGAGCATGTCGGTGAGACCATCGCGCCGCAGGCGCGCGCGATTTACGGCGTTATCAATGCAGATCGCAGCCACGGCGGCAAGATGTTCGAGCAAGTCGGTTGCGGCGTCCGGCACGAAGTGGCGCGGGTCGGTGCTGGCCTGATTGAGACTGCCAACCCGCTCCCCACGCAATATGAGCGGCGCGACGGCTATTGACTGCAGGCGATGCGTGGCATGCGGAAAAAACTTTTGCAGGCTGACGGGATCGGCTGCTCCAAGCAGCGGACCATCCAGCGGAATCTCGTCGGCCAGTGGCGTACGAAGCGCGGCAAAGGCGCTGCTTGGCTCTGTCTTGCTCTCCTGTTCCAGCAGGCGCGTAAGCTCATAGTCCGGGTCAGACCAGGCAATGGAAACGGCGTGCACGCCGGGAAAAAACTCCGGCAAGTCCTTCGACAATACGTCGATCACCGCGGAAAGCGTTTCCGCTGTCAGCATGCGCAGCTCGATTTCCCGGAATCCCGCCCAGATACGCTCATTACCACGCAGCCTGGACACAATGCTGGTATCGAACGCAGTGCATTGTGCTTCGGTGGCTTCGGCCCCCGTGTCATGACGCAGCGGGGACTGGAAACGACACATTATCCTGCGAATCAACCCTCCTTCAACGGGCCGGTTCGGTCTTTTTCCCATCCGGCAGTCCAAGGGCAGCCAGCAGCTCGGCGGCCGGCGCGTAGCCCGGCATCACACGCCCGTCATCCATGACGATGGTCGGTGTTCCTTCCACGCCCACTTCTTGGCCGAGACGCATGTGTTCGTCCACCGGATTGGTGCAGGTCTTCATTTCCAGCTTTCCACCGTTTTTGGCGATCGCAATGGCCTTGACCCTGTCCTTGGAACACCAAACCGCTACGGAACGTTTATAGGTGTCTGTATCCTTGCCGGCACGCGGGTAGAGCAGGTAGCGCACCTTCACCCCTGCCTGTATCAGTTTGGGCACCTCATTATGCAGTCGCGCGCAATAGGGGCAATCCACATCCGTGAACACGGTTAGGGTGCGTTTCGGTTTTTCCGGCCCCATTACGATCATGTTGGCTTCGCCCAGGGCATCAATTGACTTCAGCACCAGACTGCCACGACGCATCGCTGTCAAATTGCGGCGCCCCTCAAGATCGATGAGATCACCCATCAGCATGTATTGGCCGTCCGCGGAAACATAGGCCACGCGCGTACCGAACACCATTTCGTACATGCCCGCTATCGGCGCCGGTTTAAGGTCGGTAATGACAATTTCAGACAGGCGTTTTTGCAAGCGTTGTTTGAGTTTCTCGGTGTCATCAGCCAGGACAGATGTACTCAGAAGCAACACACACAGAATGCCAAATTTGCTACGTAATGAATTTTCCACGAATTGATGTCTCGTTGTAGTCGAATGCCAATACGGTCTCTCAGGGCATGATACCGCCACGCCTTCAGCATGGCGAGACGTGGCATCGGTTTCCAGAAAACAATGCAATCCTTCTGGCATAGGCCTGGTCTTAACGGATGGATAACGAAATGGTGGTAATCACCAGCCAGCCATGGGCTGTGGCAGGAACGTGCTGAATTCGCCCTGGCGGATCCCCTCTTACGCGCCATTTCTCGAAAACGAACCACGTGCCGGCAAAATCTCGCCGTTTCTTGCAAACTCCCATTACCCCACACTTAGCCACACAAACGAGTTGAGACTGCTATATTCATAGGGGTAATACCAATTTGAACCCGTAAATTACGTTTGGTGTGACTATTCCTGATCGAAATGTTCCGGAGAATCATGCACAAGGAGAAGCGCACCTCGGAACCTGGCTGACACGCCGCCTCGGGCTCGACAGCATCCGGGGCCGCTACCTATTGGTAGCCGGGCTTTTTGTGGCCATCGTGCTGGTTGCCGGCTGGGCCGCCCAGAGAATGGTTGGCCAGTCCTCGCAGCAGAACACCATCAATGTCACTGAACGTGAACAGATCAGCCGCCTGCTCAACGACCTGAGCGACGATGTCTGGCTGACCGAAACCGCGCTGCAAAGTTTTCTACTGTCTCCTGAAAAGCAGCAGCGCATCGCGACGTTGGCCAGCATCGATCACCTCTACGCCGACACCAAGAGTCTGGCCACCACCGAGTGGACACAGCAGTCTTCCTCTCGCCACGATAAGTTACAACGCCTGCTGGAAGACATACAGGAACTGCGCCGGCAAAGTGATCGCCTGATGGACGTCCGCTCAGACGCGGAAAAGCTGTTTCCCGCCATGCGGCTGATGATCGACAAGATGTTGCCGAACAACAACCTGTTCCTGACCTATGCCACGCTCGCCATGGACGAAGCGGTCGAACGCCGCGGATCACCGTCTCAGGAAGAAATTCGCTGGTTGTTCGCAGAGGCCCGTTACGCCTGGTCGATCATGATCGGTAACTTTCGAGTGTTTGTCGCGAACCGTTTCGGCGTATTTCCGGGCGATCCGCAGGCCGGCATGAAGCAACAGCACCAGCAGGTCGAGTTCTATCACGAGCTGGTCGGTCGTCACCTTGCATCACTGGCCCGGTTTGAGGCGAAGAACAGTCTCGAGTTTCAACAGAGTGAATCGCTGGCGCGCATGCGCAGCATCAGCCGGGAATGGCACGACGCCTACCTGGCAACCGCAGCCATCTACAGTTCGGAACGCTGGCGTTCCGACGTGCCCCTGCTGCGTGACAACATTATCCCGAAGTTCTCGGCCCTGTGGGTGGATCTGAAAATTCTGCGCGGTGAGCTCGAAAGTGCCGCCGTCAGCGACATGACATCGGTCACAGGCATCGCCGACCGGCTGTCCAGCGCCCTGTGGTTGATATCGCTGATTACCATTGCCTTGACCGTTGCTGGCTACCTGTTCTTCGAGTACGCCGTTCGCCGCCCGATCGCGAATGTCGCCATGGCTCTCAAATCCGAGGCAATGGGAATGAAGGCGCCGCGCATGCATCGCACTTCGATAACGGAAACCCGTGATCTCATCGAGGCCTTCGACCGCATGCACAGCCAAGTGCGTACTCGTCAAGAGCGTCTGCAGACCATCCTCGACAATACCGCCGAAGGCATTATTACCTTTGACGCGCAGGGATTGATCGAGGGATACAACCTGGCTGCGAGTCATCTTTTCGGCTGGGCGGAACGCGAAGTGATCGGCCAGAACATCAGTGTCCTGGTACAGCGCGGTATTGAGACCGACACAAACTCTTTCCTGAACCGTCTGCTGAACAACGAACTGGATTCTCTGGTCGGCCAGGAAGGCGGGCTCAGCGGGCAACGCAAAGGCGGAGCCGTCTTCCCCATGGCCATGAAGATCAGCGGTATGTGGCTCGAGGGCAAGCGGCTGTACATCGCGCTGGTTGCCGACAGCAGTGAACGCACGGCAATGATTGAACACCTGCGCGCACAGGCCGAGCGCGATGGACTGACCGGCATCCATAATCGCAATTACTTTCTGGTTGAATTGACGCGCGTCGTGGAGCGCGCTCGCCGCAGCCACCAGGTCAGCACATTACTCTACATCGATCTCGACAATTTCAAGTACGTCAATGACACGCTTGGCCACCTCGCCGGCGATCGCCTGCTGATCGAAGTCAGCGAATTGCTCCGCAACCGCGCACGCCGAAGTGATCTGATTGCCCGTCTGGGTGGCGATGAATTCACCATGCTGCTCTATGACACGCAAGCCGATGAAGCACAGTCCATCGCCGATTTGTTTCGCAAGGCCCTGTCCGCCTACCGCTTTCGTCAGGCCAGCGAGCAGGTGGACGTAGGCTGCTCGATCGGCGTGTCGCTGATCAACGCCGAGACACGTTCTGCGGAAGAGGTGTTGTCGCATGCCGATTTTGCCTGCCACCTGGCCAAACGCGCCGGCCGCAATCGGGTACACATTTTTGACGTGCAGGACGAGGCAAACGTCACGGCACTGACCCTGGACATGGGATGGTCACGGCGCATCAAGGACGCTATTGCACATAACCGGTTCGTGCTCGTCGGCCAGCCCATCGTCGACATCCACAATCTGAAAATATCGGCATATGAGATTTTGATTCGTCTGCACGACGAACAAGGCAATCTGATCATGCCGAACGGGTTTCTGCCCGCCGCAGAACGATTTGGGCTGAGTACAGACATCGACCGCTGGGTCATCATCAATGCCATCCGCATGTTGGCCGAGCGACGCCGTGAGCTCCCCGACCTGCGCTACAGCATCAACCTTTCCGGTCAAACCATGTCGGAGCCAGCGATCTGCGACTTGGTCATCCACGAGCTCCGGCGCGCCAACCTGGACCCTTCCGCGCTGACCTTTGAAGTGACGGAAACTGTGGCCATCGCCAATATGGCGCTGGCGGAAACCTTTCTCACCAAACTTCAGAAAATCGGCTGCCGAACCTCACTCGACGACTTTGGTGCCGGCATGTCGTCATTTGCGTATCTGCGCGAACTGCCGGTCGACTACGTAAAAATCGATGGACGGTTCGTGCGCAATATGGCGGCCAATGCCACAGACCAGGCGTTGGTGCGCGCCATGAACGATATTTCCCATGCCCTGGGGAAGAAGACCATTGCCGAATTCGTGGAAGACGAGAACTGCTTCCAGCTTCTGCGCGAGTACGGTGTGGATTATGCGCAAGGCTACCATCTCGGCCAGATTGAGATCATTCCGGCAACAATCGGTAGCGATGCAGACACATCACCGCGGGTTGTATATCTGAAACCGCATTAATTACAGGCACGATCCGCTCGCAATGCCATCGTTGCCCGTCACGCCGGCGCATGCCGCTCACCGGGCCGGGGCCCAGCAATAATATGGCATAATACGGCCATGAAACCGCGCGACACATTACAACGATTCGTTTTTGAGCATGCCGCAATCCGCGGTGAGATTGTGCATCTGGACAGCGCCTGGCGCGCCGTCCTCGAACGCCACGAGTACCCACCAGCGGTGAGAAATCTGCTCGGTGAACTGATGGCGGCAGCTGTACTTTTATCCGCGATGCTCAAATTCAATGGATCCATGATCCTGCAAATCCAGGGCAATGGGCCGGTAAACCTGCTGGTCGTGGAATCTACCAGTGATCGCACCCTGCGCGGTATGGCGCAATGGAGCGGCGAACTGGCCTCGATGCCATTCCCGGAACTAGTCGGACAGGGAAAATTTGTCATCACCATCGACCCGAAAGAAGAAGGACAGCGCTACCAGGGGATCGTCAGCATCGAGGGTGAGACCGTGTCCGAAGCGCTGGAGAACTATCTCGCGCGTTCCGAGCAGATCGACAGCCGATTGTGGCTGGCGGCCGATACCGAGCAGGCGGCCGGCATGCTGCTGCAAAAAATGCCCGCCGGCCACGATGAGGATGTCGACATGTGGCAGCGCACCTCACACCTCGGCGCCACCATCACCCGCAACGAACTGCTGGAACTACCGGCGCGTGACCTGCTCCACCGGCTTTATCACGAAGAGGATTTACGCCTGTTCGATGGCGAGGTCGTGTGCTTCCACTGCAGTTGCTCACGCGAGCGCGTCGTGAACGTGCTGCGCATGCTCGGATACGATGAGGTCCGGTCCATTATTGCCGAACGCGGCGCCGTGGATGTCGACTGTGAGTTCTGCAATCAGCACTACCGCTTCGACAGCGTCGACGTAGAACAGGTCTTTGCCGCCACAGCGCCCACGTCGATTTCGCCAACCCGTCACTGACGCCGTTATAAGCCAGAACCCACATACCACTGCGACCACTGCCATGCCCTATTTTGTATACAGAATCTCACCGGAACGAAAGCTGACGTTGATTGAAACCTTCGCCAAATTCAAGGAGGCCAAGGATCACGCGCGCGCTCTGCGTGCACAGCAGACAACGGATGATCGCAACGTTGTCCGCATGATCTTTGCAGAAGACCAAAAAAAAGCACAGCTGCTGCTCACCGACCTGCGTACCCCCAAAGCTGAGGGCGACGATTGAATCCCGTGCTGGCACCGGCGATCCCTGCGCGCACGGAAATTACTTTCTGAAAAAGGCAAAAAAAAGATTCTTTGTATTTTACTTGGAGTACCAGAAAGAATTACGCAGGCCAGCAGCCTTCGCCCTCCGAGTCCGCGTCACTGGCGTGATGCGCACCAACACGGCTTCGCCAACCTGCCGAACAAATTATGACGTCGCAGGGAGTTCGAAACTTGCAGTACACATCAATCAAAAAAGGCCCGGTGAATGAGGCTTCATTCACCGGGCCTTTTTTGATTGATGGTGCGCCCGGAGAGATTCGAACTCCCGACCGCTCGGTTCGTAGCCGAGTACTCTATCCAGCTGAGCTACGGGCGCGTACTTGGAATAGCAAGGCCGCGCATTATGCGAAGCTGGTCCTCGCCCTGTCAAGAACAACTCATGAAATATGGCGGAGAGAGAGGGATTCGAACCCTCGATACAGGTTTAAGCCCGTATACTCCCTTAGCAGGGGAGCGCCTTCGACCAGCTCGGCCATCTCTCCATGGATGCGGACGCAAGCATACATGGGCGGCCGAGTGGCGTAAAGAAAGGTTCAGCCTTCGGCAACGTCCCGATGTGTCGTGTTGCCGTTGACGCCGGCAAGTCCGGCTTCTTTTTCCTTTTGGATACGTTGATAGATTTCTTCACGATGTACCGGAACGTCCTTGGGTGCATTCACGCCAATACGAACCTGATTACCTTTCACCCCGAGAACCGTAACCTGCACATTGTCACCGATATTCAGCGTCTCGCCGATACGGCGCGTTAGAATAAGCATTGCACTCTCCTGTTCAGAATCTCTCGCAATCCCTGACCCCTGCGCACCAGCGCGTCACAGTCGACCATCCCGGTCCAACCCTGCTGCTTTTAGTATTATTTGTGATATCTGATTCGGCATTCGGTGTACCACCGGGTGACGAATCTGGATAGGCGGGTCGCTGTCCGGCAGCCAGTGACCGGTACGTAAAGCGGCACCACCCGTCCCTGCCCCCGGTTTATGCAGCTTCCGTGCCAGTAGTCGCCGATCAGTGCGCCGGCGTGGCCGGTTTGTCCAGACCGAAGGAACTGTGCAGGGTACGTACTGCTAATTCTAGGTACTTTTCCTCTACAACTACCGATATTTTGATTTCGGATGTCGAAATCATCTGGATATTGATACCCTCGTCCGCCAGGGTCTTGAACATCTGGCTGGCAATGCCGGCATGCGAGCGCATACCCACCCCGACGACCGAAATTTTGGCAATCTTGTCGTCCCCCGTCACTTCACGTGCCGCTAATTGTCCGGCGGTATTCCTGAGTGTTTCGAGCGCCTTCTTGTAATCGCCACGGTGGACAGTGAAGGTAAAATCGGTGCTGCCGTCGGCGCCGACATTCTGGACGATCATGTCCACGTTGACGTTGGCGGCGGCAATGTCGCCGAGGATGCGGTAGGCAATGCCAGGCTTGTCCGGCACACCCCGCACCGTGAGCTTGGCCTCGTCGCGGTTGAACGCGATGCCGGAAATGAGCGGTGCTTCCATTTCGTTTTCCTCGTAAGTAATGAGCGTGCCGGGGCCTTCCGCGAAGGAGGACAGCACGCGCAACGGAACCTTGTACTTGCCGGCGAACTCGACCGAACGGATCTGTAGCACCTTGGAGCCGAGACTGGCCATTTCCAGCATCTCCTCGAAGGTGACACGGTCCAGACGCCGCGCCTGCGGCACGACGCGCGGGTCGGTGGTGTAGACGCCATCCACGTCGGTGTAGATCTGGCATTCGTCGGCCTTGAGCGCCGCGGCCAGCGCCACACCCGTGGTGTCCGAACCGCCGCGTCCGAGGGTGGTGATGTTGCCATCCGCATCCACGCCCTGAAAGCCGGCCACCACGACCACACGGCCCTGCTTCAAATCGTTGCGCACGCGCGACTCGTCGATATCGAGAATGCGCGCCTTGCCAAAGACATTGTCGGTACGGATGTGTACCTGGTAGCCGGTGTAGGAGCGCGCCGGACAGCCGATCTTCTCGAGCATCATGGCCAGCAGCGCGATCGTGACCTGCTCGCCGGTGGCGAGCAGCACGTCCATCTCGCGCGCCGGCGGCTCGGGACTGACGCCCTTGGCGAGCTTGATGAGGCGGTCGGTCTCGCCACTCATGGCCGAGACGACCACGACGACATCGTCGCCCTGGTCACGGAAACGCTTCACGCGCTCGGCAACCGCCTGGATGCGCTCAGGGCTGCCGACGGAGGTGCCACCGTATTTCTGGACGATCAGTGCCATAGGGCTGGGCTTCAAAAAAGCGCGAATTTAACCCGCTTTTTTCGCGGGAGTAAACAGAAAACAGAGCGGCTTCAAACATATTACGTTACACGCTGTGTCCGGATCCTGTAGGTCGGGCTTTAGCCCGACATGTCGGCCTGAAGGCCGACCTACGACCGGATCAAGCGCCGGTCTACAACCTGCCCTCTACCCAACCCGGCACATCCGCCAGAGCGGCATCGAGATGGGTGGGATCGGTGCCGCCGGCCTGCGCCATGTCGGGCCGGCCGCCGCCCTTCCCGCCGACGCGCTGCGCCACCTGGTTTACGAGTTCGCCGGCCGGCACCTTGGCCGTCAGGTCCTTGGTCACACCGGCGATGAGCAGCACCTTGCCATCCTGCACCGCCGCCAGCACGATCGCGGCGTTGCCGAGCTTGTCCTTGAGCTTGTCGAGGGTATCGCGCAGGGTCTTGCTGTCGGCGCCGTCGACGCGCGCCGCCAGCACCTTCACGCCTTTGATGTCCTTCGCCTGGGCACTGAGATCGCCGCCCTGGCCGCTTGCGAGACGCGTACGAGTCTGCTCCAGCTCCTTCTCCAGGCCTTTGGCACGCGCCTGCAGTTGCTCGACCTTGCGCGCCACGTCGTCGCGGCTGCCGCGCACCATTTCCGCCACCAGCTGCAGCCGGTCCTCGGTCTGGCGCACATAGGCGAGCGCGCCGACGCCGGTCACGGCTTCAATGCGCCGCACGCCGGCGGCCACGCCACCTTCCGAAACAATTTTGCACAGACCGATGTCACCGGTGCGCTGCACATGGGTGCCGCCACACAGTTCGGTGGAAAAATCTCCCATGCCAACCACGCGCACTTCGTCGCCGTATTTTTCGCCGAACAGCGCCATGGCGCCCGAGGCCATGGCGGCCTGGACCGGCATGACGCGTGTCTCGACGGCGTCATTCAAACGTACCTCGTCATTCACCAGGCGTTCGATCTCGTCCAGCTGTACGCGCGTGATCGGCTCAAAGTGCGCGAAGTCAAAGCGCAAACGCTCGGCATCGACCAGCGAACCCTTCTGTTGCACATGCGAGCCGAGCACTTTCTTGAGCGCCGCATGCAGCAAGTGCGTGGCCGAGTGATTGCCGGCGGTGCTGCGACGACGCGTAGCATCGACTTCACAGGTCACGCGCTCGCCGACCTTGAGCGTGCCGGATTCAAGCTTGCCGATGTGGGCGTGACCTTTCTGCGTGTCGCGCACGGCAAAACGCGCGCCTGCCGTCACGAGAATCCCCTGATCGCCCGCCTGACCACCGCTTTCGGCATAGAACGGCGTGCGTTCCAGATACACAATACCCTCCTGTCCGGCCTTGATTTCCTTTGCCTCGGCATCGCCCACGCGGATGGCGGTGATGCGTGCATCGCCACGTGTCGTTTCGTAGCCGGTGAACTCGGCCGGCTGAATGCGCATTTCCTCGAGGCTCACGATGCTGGCAGTCTTGAAACCGGAGGCGGCGCGCGCTTGATCGCGCTGCGCATCCATGGCGCGCTCGAAGCCATCCATGTCGAGACTCAGGCCGCGCTCGCGCGCAATGTCGTTGGTCAGGTCCGCCGGGAACCCATAGGTGTCGTACAGCTTGAACACGGTTTCGCCCGGAATGGTCTTGCCCTGCATCTGCGCGATGTCGTCTTCCAGAATTTTCATGCCCTTGGTCAGGGTCTCGGCAAAACGTTCTTCTTCCTGGCGCAGCACGCGCTCGGTCTGGGTCTTGGCCTTGGTGAGTTCCGGATAGGCATCGCCCATTTCCTTTACCAGCGGCGCAACCAGCCGCCAGAAGAACGGCTCCTGCGCGCCGAGCAGATGCCCGTGGCGCGCGGCGCGCCGGATAATACGGCGCAGCACGTAGCCGCGGCCTTCGTTCGAGGGCAGCACGCCGTCGACAATCAGAAAGGCGCAGGAACGAATGTGATCGGCGATCACGTTGAGCGATTTGTTTTGGCGATCCTTGGTTTCGAGAATATCCGCCACCGCATCGATGAGGTTACGGAAGATATCAATCTCGTAGTTGCTGTGTACGCCCTGCATGACCGCGGCAACCCGCTCCAGCCCCATGCCGGTGTCGACCGACGGCTTGGGCAGCGGGTGCAGCTTGCCCTCGGCATCGCGGTTGTACTGCATGAACACCAGGTTCCAGATTTCGATGTAGCGGTCGCCGTCTTCGTCCGGCGAGCCCGGCGGACCGCCGGCCACGGCCGGGCCGTGATCAAAAAATATCTCCGAGCACGGGCCACACGGACCGGTATCGCCCATCTGCCAGAAGTTGGAGCTGTCGCCAAGGCGCGTAAAGCGCTTGGGATCGACCTTCATCTCCTCGAGCCAGATATCCGCAGCTTCCTCGTCATCCTTATAAATGGTGACCCACAGGCGCTCGGCCGGCAGCTTCATGTCCTGGGTGAGAAAATCCCAGGCGAAGCGGATTGCCTCGCGTTTGAAGTAGTCGCCAAAACTGAAATTGCCGAGCATCTCGAAGAAGGTGTGGTGGCGCGCGGTGTAGCCGACGTTCTCGAGATCATTGTGCTTGCCGCCGGCACGCACGCAGCGCTGGCTGCTCACGGCGCGCGCGTACGGGCGCTTCTCCTGGCCGAGGAACACGTCTTTGAATTGAACCATGCCGGCGTTGGTGAACAACAGTGTCGGGTCGGTGCCCGGCACCAGCGAGCTCGACGCCACGATGCTGTGTCCGTGGCGCTCGAAGAATTTGAGGAAATGATCGCGAATCTCGGTGGTTTTCATAAATCGTGCTGATTAATCATCGACGTCATCACTGCCCAATGCCTGGCGTATCTGTTCATGGGTAAAACCGCGAGACTGCAGAAAGCGCGTCCGCTTGGCGCGCTCCACAAGATTCGCCGGCTGTTTCCCCCCGAATTTCTTTTTATTCACCCACTTCACAAGTTCGACCCAATCGCGGCTGCCGGCGTCCAGCCAACGTTCGATCATATCGCGGGCGATGCCCTTTTCTTCCATCTCACGGCGGATGTAGAGCGGTCCGTAGCCACGCACTTGGCGCACATGCAACAACGCCTCCACGAAACGCTCATCCGAAACCAAACCTTCCACCACCAACGCTGCCACAATTTGCGCGGCGGCGTCTTCTTCACAACCACGCTGCACAAGCTTATTTATCAACTCCGCACGACCGTACTCGCGGCGCGCCAACCACGACAACGCCCGGTTGCGCGCCTCTTGCGCGTCGAGACCGGGCTTGTCCCTGCTCAGGCCTCAGCCTCTTCTGGCAGCGCCTCGTCCGCATCGGCACCGGACACCACAACCGGGGCCGCCATGGTGGCGCGAATCTTTTTCTCGATGTCGGCGGCAATCGCCGGATTATCCTTCAGGAACTGGCGGGCATTGTCCTTGCCCTGGCCGATGCGCTCCTTGTTGTAGCTGTACCAGGCACCGGACTTCTCGACGATGTTGCGCTCCACGCCCATGTCGACGAGTTCGCCTTCCTTGGAGATGCCTTCGTTATAAAGGATGTCGAACTCGCACTGGCGGAATGGCGGCGCCAGTTTGTTCTTGACAACTTTGACGCGTGTCTGGTTGCCGATCACTTCGTCGCCCTTCTTGATGGCACCGATGCGGCGGATGTCCATGCGCACCGAGGCGTAGAACTTGAGGGCGTTGCCGCCGGTCGTGGTCTCGGGGTTGCCGAACATGACGCCGATTTTCATGCGTATCTGGTTGATGAATATGACCAGCGTGTTCGAGCGCTTGATATTGGCGGTGAGCTTGCGCAGCGCCTGGCTCATGAGACGCGCCTGCAGACCCATGTGCGAATCGCCCATCTCGCCCTCGATCTCGGCCTTGGGCGTCAGCGCCGCCACCGAGTCGACCACCACCACGTCCACCGCGCCGGAGCGCACCAGCATGTCGCAGATTTCCAGGGCCTGCTCGCCGGAGTCCGGCTGCGAGACCAGCAGGTCGTCGATGTTAACGCCGAGCTTCTTGGCGTAGCCCGGGTCGAGCGCGTGCTCGGCGTCGATAAACGCCGCCGTGCCGCCGATCTTCTGGCACTCGGCGATCACCTGCAGGGTGAGCGTGGTCTTGCCGGACGACTCCGGGCCGTAGATTTCGACCACACGCCCGCGCGGCACGCCGCCGATGCCAAGCGCCAGATCGAGGCCGAGCGAGCCGGTCGGGATGACCTGGATATTTGGCACCGTGCCGCCGTCACCGAGACGCATCACCGAGCCCTTGCCGAATTGCTTTTCGATCTGGCTCAGTGCTGCGCTCAGTGCCTTGGTTTTGTTGGTTTCCATTGTCTGCTCCTGCGGTTCAATCGCGTGGTGGTAGCCATCCTGGCCGGGTTCAATTAGAGGAATTATTCCACACCGGCCGGGTGCGTCCTAGCCTTTCCGTGGAAGGCTGCCCAGAAGCGCGCTGAGGCCCTCAAGGGCGGTCTTGATCGCTTGTCGGCGCACCGCCTCGCGGTCTCCGGCAAAGTGCAGGGAGCGGCTCTGGGTCGGCTGTTTGCGTGCCGCCCAAGCAAAGCACACCGTGCCAACCGGCTTTTCCGGGGTGCCACCGGCGGGCCCGGCGATGCCAGTGATGGCCACCGTCAGGTCGGCATGGCTGTGGGCGAGCGCACCCTCGGCCATGGCGCGCGCGGTCGGCTCGCTCACCGCGCCGTGACGCGTCAGGGTTTCGGTTTTGACGCCGAGCATCTCGCGCTTGGCCATATTGCTGTAGCTGACAAAGCCGCGCTCGTACCACAGCGAGCTGCCCGGAATGGACGTCAGCACCGCGCCCAGCCAGCCGCCGGTGCAGGATTCGGCCGTCGCTACCGACCGCCCGGCCTGCTTGAGGTCGTGACCGAGATGGTCGGCGAGCGTTACCAGTTCAGTGTCCATAGAGCCACACCAGCGCCTGAAGGCATGCGGCCGCAGCGACGCCGGCGGCCAGATCATCCAGCATGATACCCCAGCCGCCCTTGACGTGATCGTTCAGCCAGCGAATCGGGTACGGCTTCCAGATATCAAACAGCCGGAACAATCCGAAACCGATGAGCAACCAGGCCCAGCCCGCCGGCGCGAGAAACAACGTGACCAGCATGCCGACGATTTCGTCCCAGACAATGCCCGGATGGTCATGCACGCCGAGATCGCGCTCGGTGCGCGCACAGGCCCATACCCCGAGAAAAAACAGCGCGGCCACGAGTACACCATAGGCAAGTGGCGCGAGCGGTAACAACAGCAGATAAAGCGGCAAGGCCACCAGGCTGCCGACGGTGCCCGGCGCCTTCGGTGCGAGGCCCGCGCCACCGCCGAAGGCCAGCAGGTAGGCCGGGTGGCGCAATAAGGAAGTGAAGCTGGGTTTCAGCATATTCAGTCCACGCGGAAGTGATCGAAGCCGGCCTGTTCGGGAGCATAGAGCCCGCCCTGCTCATCCACAATGCGCAAACCAGCTTCGGCCTCGATGTCGCCAATATAGCTGCACGCCACACCGAAATGCGCAGAGGCAATGCGGAACGCCGTTTCCTGCGCGAGCGGAATGGTGAAGCACAATTCGTAATCGTCGCCGCCGACGAGCGCCGCCTGCCAGCCAACCTGTTCGAAAGCCGCGTCGTAGGCAGGCGACAGCGGCAGACGCTTAAGATGGATACGCGCACCAACTGCGCTTGCTTCCAGGATGTGGCCGAGATCAGCCGCAAGCCCGTCAGAGATGTCGATGCAAGCTGAGGCCAGACCACGCAGCCTGAGCCCGGCCGGCACGCGCGGCAGCGGACGATTGAGTTGGGTAAGTACATTGGCGAGGTATTCGTCCGGCAACTTGAGCTGGCCCTGCGCCACGCGCAGCCCGAGCGCCGCTTCGCCCAGGAGGCCCGTAACATAGACGCGATCCCCGGGCCGGGCGCCGGCGCGCCTCAAGGCCTGGCCATGCGGCACGAGACCCATGATCTGGATTCCGATAGTGAGCGGGCCGCGCGTCGTGTCGCCGCCCACCAGCGCGACATCGTGCCTGCTCGCCAGGTCGAACATCCCTTGGCAGAAACCCTCAAGCCAGTTCGGCTCGGCCTGCGGAAGACTCAGATTCAACGTGTACCACGCCGGTGACGCACCCATGGCCGCGAGGTCGCTCAGGTTCACGGCCAGCGATTTGTGGCCGATGGAAACGGCGTCGGTATTTTCGGGAAAGTGCACACCGGCGACCAGCATGTCGGTGGACACCACCAGCTGCTGACCAGGCGATACATCGAGGACAGCGGCATCATCACCGATGCCGAGTGCGACATCCGGGCGGGCGACCGGCTGGCGCGCGAAGTAGCGGGAGATGATTTCGAATTCGTTCAAAATATTTTTAGCCACGGATGAACACGGATAAAAATATTTTTAATCGGTTTTATCTGCGTTTATCTGTCGCTGATAATTTTCAAGACGCCTTGCGGCCGATTTCGGCGGCGCGCAGTTTGGCGGCGACCTTGTCGAGGATGGCGTTGACGTACTTGTGGCCGTGCTCGGCGCCGAAGGTCTTGGCGAGTTCCACGGCTTCGTTGATCACCGCCTTGTAGGGAATCTCCAACTGGAACTCGAGCTCGAAGGCGCCGATGCGCAGGATCGCGCGCTCCACCGGGTCCACCTCGTCGATGGTGCGGCCGAGATGCGGCGTCAGATGGTCATCGAGCTCGTGCTGATGCAGCGGCACTTCGCGTACCAGGTGGTGGAAGTACTCGATGTCCACGCCCTTGAGCTCATGGTCGCTGATGAAGTGGGTTTCGATATCCGCCGGCGCCTGCTCCGTCAGCTGCCACTGGTACAGTGCCTGTACCGCGGCCAGACGTGCCATATGGCGGGAGGGTTTGGCCATGGCTCAGGGCCGGAGCTTCTTGAGGAGATTGACCATCTCGATGACGGTGAGCGCGGCATCCACGCCCTTGTTGCCGGCCTTGGTGCCGGCGCGCTCGATGGCCTGCTCGATGCTGTCAACGGTGAGCACGCCGAAGGCCACCGGGATGTCGTGCTGCATCATCACCTGCGCGATGCCCTTGGCGCACTCGCCGGCGACAAAATCAAAGTGCGGTGTGGCGCCACGGATCACCGCACCGAGCGCAATGAGCGCATCGTATTTCTTGGTAGCGGCAAGCGTCTTGAGCGTCAGCGGCACTTCAAACGCGCCGGGCACGCGCACCACTTCAATCTGATTGGCCTCGACGCCATGACGCATCAGGGTGTCGAGCGCGCCGTCCAGCAGGCGCTCGCCGATAAAGCCGTTGAAGCGCGCCAGCACGATGCCAAAGCGCGCTCCGCGTGCGATAAGTTCCCCTTCGATAGACTTCACGTTCTGCATGTTGACGATGTCCGAATGTAATAGTGATTATTATTCGTGCCCGGGCGGGTTGATGTACTCAACGATCTCAAGCCCGAAACCGGAAAGCCCCGGCGCCTTCACCGGATGACTCAATACGCGCATTTTACCCACACCCAGGTCGGCGAGAATCTGGCTGCCGAGGCCATAGGTGCGCAGCGCCTGCTGCGGACGTCTGGCCGCTAATTCTATGCCCTGTTCCTGCCGATGGAAATGCTGGACGTGCCGGATCAGTTCCTCGGCCGGCTCGTCCTGCTGCAGGATCACTACCACGCCACCGTCTTGCGCCACGCGCGCCATGGCGCCGCGCAGACTCCAGGAGCCACCACGGTGCGCGACCCCGAGTAGATCCAGCAGGCTGCCTTGCACGTGCACGCGCACCAGCGTCGGCCGGTCGCGCTGAAGTTCGCCTTTCACCAGCGCGAGATGGGCAGTGTCGTCGATGTCGTCATGGTAGGCGATTACACGAAACTCGCCGAACTCGGTGGGCAAGCGGCACTCGGCGACACGCTGCACCGTGGCCTCGTTCTGCATGCGGTAATGAATGAGGTCGGCGATGGTGCCGATCTTGAGGCCGTGCTGCTGCGCGAACTTCTCGAGCTCCGGCTGGCGCGCCATGCTGCCATCCTCGCTCAGGATTTCGCAGATCACGCTCGCCGGCATCAGCCCTGCCATGCGCGACAGATCCACGCCCGCCTCGGTGTGGCCGGCACGCGCCAGCACTCCGCCGCGACGTGCCATAAGCGGAAAGATGTGGCCCGGCATGATGATGTCTGCGGGCTTGGCGTCAGGGCGGATGGCGGCCAGCACAGTGGTGGCGCGATCGGCGGCCGAGATGCCGGTGGTCACGCCCTCGGCGGCTTCGATGGATACAGTGAAGTTGGTGGTGAAGGGCGTCATATTATCGTTCACCATCAGCGGCAGGCTGAGTTGGCGGCAACGCTCCGGGGTAAGCGTCAGGCAAATGAGTCCGCGGCCATGCTTGGCCATGAAGTTGATGTCTTCCGGCCGCACCTTCTCGGCCGCCATCAACAAATCGCCTTCATTCTCGCGATCCTCGTCATCCATGATCACGACCATGCGGCCGCGCTTCAGCTCCTCGATGATTTCGCGGGTGGGACTGATTGCCATGCTCTGTGCCTGAAAAAAACGCTAATTATGGCGGATTTTTATCGCTGATGCCGTAAAAATATCATTGCAGGCGGGGATTTAGCAAAACTCTGGATAGTTTTCTTTAACGTGCCACCGGCCGACCCGCTCTACCCTTCCGTCGTCTCGGCGCGCACAGCCATGGATTCCATGGTCTATAGTAGTTATTCACGTGGTGTCAGCGGATGCTGACGCCCCATCTCACTACTAAAACTGTTTGTCCGTCACCGGATGCGACGGCTTGCCGCTCTCCGCTTAGGGCACAACCGTGGAACCCAACAAGGCCGACCATTACGCCAAAACCATCCGCCTGGATGAGCGCCTGCAACAGCGGCGCGCAGACAGTGCGGTCCTGCCGCCGGCCACAAGCCCCTCAACGCTCAGGCCAGGCAGCATGCTGGGCAATTACCTCATTATCAGCCAGCTCGGCGAGGGCGGCATGGGGGTGGTGTACAAGGCCATGGATACGGTTCTTGATCGCAGTGTCGCACTCAAGATTCTGCCGCCCCATCTTCTGCAAAACCCGGACTTCACCCATCGCTTTCGCACCGAGGCCTATGCCCAGGCGCGCTTGCATCACCCTAACATTGTCACCCTTTACTCGATGCTGGAAATCCCGGCCGGGTTCGTGCTGGTCATGGAGTATGTGGAAGGCCTGACGCTGCACGAACGCATTTTGGGCGAGGGGCCGCTTGACCCAATGGCGGCCTTGTCGATCTTTGATCAAGTGTTGCGCGGCGTGACCTATGCCCATGAGATGGGCATCGTGCACCGCGACCTGAAGCCGGACAACATATTCATCACCCGGAATAATGAAGTGAAAATCATGGATTTTGGCGTAGCCAAAATTCTCGACAGCAAGGAGGCGACACGCTCACGTTCCATGGTCGGCACGCTGCTCTACATATCCCCCGAGCAAATCAATGGTCGGAACGCTGATGTGCGCTCGGACATCTACACGATCGGCATCAGCCTTTTTGAAGCCGTCACCGGTCGTCTGCCGTTTGAGCGCAGAACCGATTATGGCCTCATGCACGCGCATCTCCTGGAAGAACCGCCACGGCCGCGCCAACTCAAGCGCAACCTGCCGAAGACATTGGAAAGTCTGATACTCACGGCTATCGAAAAAGAGCCCAACAAGCGCTTCCAGAGTGCTTCCGAGTTTCATGCGGCCTTGCTCCGGCAAAGCCAGCGCCTGGGGCTGGCATTACCCGAGGAGGATAGCCATGATGGCTTCGCGCTGCCGCGGCAACTTGGCGAACGCCTGGCATCACGCAATCGTGTGCTGGGCGGCATCGGCTTCGATGTCTTCTTGATTGCTGCTGTCACTTCGCTGGCGCTAACCCTTGGTCTTTACCCCGCACAGCAACGCCCCTATGACGAGGTGGAACCCGTAACCCGCCTGGCGAAGAAAGTCCAGCCGGTGACCGCCGCCGCTCCGGAAAAGAAGAAACCACAGCAGGACAAAACGCCTCCGGCGAAAAACCGCTACGACAGTCTGCGCAAGGCGTGGGGCGACTGACACACCACAGCGATCACGGTAAAGTGTCCACCGGCCTCCACGATTCATAGATGGTAAGGAAACTCGAACACCATGAAGGATACCGTTTTTAACAGGCCTGCTGCGCTGTGTGCCATTTTTCTGACCGCCTTGCTCGGTGGTTGCGCCAACATGGATCAGTTCGGCTGTGACACGCACGAGTCACAGACACGCGGAACCAAACCAGTCACCACCTACGCATTGGCCGGCCCCAAAACCGGCGATATCGCGTCGCGCGCACTTCCGTCCGGCAGTATCGCCCAGGCGCCAACCTATAAACTCAGTTTCAAACCCGGTTTTACCAAACCGTGCACCAACCTCACGCTGCACAAGAATGTGGTCATCCAGCGCAGCGATGAAACCACAGTCATCCTGAACGAGATCCGCGAGTTCTATGCTGAGGATGGCACGCTGATCACCACCTCCACCCAGGACATCAGCGATCAAGTCAAGAAGAGCGGCACCTATACCGCGACGACGGTATTGCCGATTCCGAAATCTGCCCCGCCTGGTAAATACAAGATCGTCTGCAAACTACTGTACGAACGGCGCGGTGATCGCCGGGCACCAGTCCAGATCGCCCGTGCAGAAGGGTTTTTCTACATTATTCCACCGCAATAAAAACGAGCATGGCGGCCATAAAATGTTCAGAGAACTGTCCGTCTATCCGGCCAAGTCCTCCATTGGTCTCACTGGTGTCAACCTGTCTGCGCCGGCCATGACAAAGTCGCGTAGTATGAAGGACATACAGATACTTCAGGGGTCCACGACGTGTCCGATCTGCGTCTGATATTCGACAATTCCGAGCCTGCTCCAAAGTCTGAAAAGACAACGGACATGAGCCACACCCGCGTTCTTAAAGATCCCGCCAGCAATACCGTCGTCGGCATGGAAACGCCCACGTTCGAGGCGGGTAGCACCATCGGCAGCTACCTGGTTGTCAGCAAGCTGGGTGAGGGCGGCATGGGCATGGTGTATAAGGCGCACGACACCACCCTCGACCGCACGGTGGCGCTCAAGGTGCTGTCGCCGCATTTGTTCCGCAATCTGGAGTTCCTGCAACGCTTCCGCGTCGAGGCGCAGGCGCAGGCGCGCCTCAACGGCCCGAACATCGTCACCCTGCACTCGATGTTCGAGATACCCGGCAGCCTGGTGTTGGTCATGGAACACGTGGAAGGCCACACCCTTGACCAGCGCCTGCACAACGAAGGGCGGCTGTCGGTGGCCACCACCGTCTGGGTGTTTGAACAGGCGCTGCTCGGCGTGGAGCGCGCGCACCGCATGGGCATCGTGCACCGCGATCTCAAGCCGTCCAACATCTTCATCACCAATACCCATGAGATCAAGCTCATGGATTTCGGTGTCGCCAAAATTCTGGACAGCAAGGAAAATACCCAAACCGGCTCGATGATCGGCACGCTCATGTACATCTCGCCCGAGCAGATCACCGGACACGATGCCGATTTCCGCTCCGACATCTACACCCTCGGCATCACGCTCTATCAGGCCGTAACCGGGGTATTGCCGTTCGAGAAAAAGACCGACTACGAATACATGAATGCGCAACTGCACGAACAGCCTCTGCCGCCCACCGCGCTGCAGCCGGCCATTCCGCAGGAACTTGAGGACATCATCCTCAAGGCCATGGACAAAAATCCGGACAAACGCTTCCAGAGCGCGCACGAGTTCCGCAAAGCCCTGCTCAAGGTCGGCATGGTGCATGTACGCGCCTACCGGCGGCTCAAAGCGATCCGGCGCGAGAAAGACAAGGCCGCCCTGTCACTGTCACCGACATGGCGACGCGAAGAAGAAGAGACGCTGACTATCGCGGAACAACTCGGCGCCCATCTTGAAGTCTTCCTGCGAACAAGGAAAACCACCGTAACCGCCATTGTCGCCGGCATTGCTGTACTCGGATTGGCTACGACATTGTGGCTGCGACCCGCGAAGGAGTTCGCGGCACCGGTCACGCAGAACGCTGTCCAGAATGCGGAGGTCATTGTGCCCGAGGCGCAATCCGCTGCCGCAGATTCTGCCAAGGCATTTGTGGCAGCGCCCACTGCAACGGCCAGCGCGCCTGCTTTGGCCAGAACTCCGGATAGTGGTGGCACGCCGACCGTTAAAGGTGCTCGCACACCGGGTGCTGCGCCCAGCAAAACAGAATCATCCGAAAAACAGATTGTCAGCCGGGCTCGTCAAAATCAGAATAACGCCAAGCCCGACCAAACGAAGAAAGCTGAAGAGCAGAAGTACGATGCCCTGAAGAAGGCCTGGGGCGGATAGCGGTGTCGCTGGCGCGATGCCCTGCTTCGCACCTCTCCACTATGTGAGAAAACCATGCTCCGCGAGAAACGCGGGCGTGATCACCGAGGATGCATCGGCCGCACGCTCCCCTAGCATCAGGCGCTCGAGATAACGCGCAATCAAATCGACTTCCAGGTTTACCGCATGACCCGCCTGTAGCGCATCGAGCGTCGTCACCTGTAGGGTATGGGGCACGATGTTGAGTTCGAACTGCGCGCCGTCGACGACGTTCACCGTCAGACTCACGCCATCCAGGCAAATCGAGCCCTTCGCCGCGATGTACCGGGCCAGGGCCGCGGGCGCCTCGATGCGGAAATGCACGGAACGCGCCTCGGCGCTGCGCTCGATGACCTGGCCCACGCCATCCACATGACCACTGACCAGGTGCCCGCCCAGATGGCTGATCGGTGTAAGCGCCTTTTCCAGATTCACGCGGCTGCCGCTGTGCAGCTTGTCGACCGTGGTGCACGCCAGGGTTTCGCCCGAGACATCCGCGCTGAACCCTTTGGCGTCATGCTCGACCACCGTAAGGCATACGCCGTTCACGGCGATACTGTCGCCACGCCGCACGTCGCGCATGTCGAGCCCCCCGGTGTCGATGCGCAGGCGTGCGTCGCCGCCCTGCTTTTCGATCTGCGCGATACTACCAACAGCCTGAATGATGCCGGTAAACATGATTGTCTTTTGTTATGACCGAGTGAGAAGTTTCGCCGTAATGCGCCAGTCCTTGCCGATGGCGCGTATATCCTGAATATCCAGCGCTATGCGGTCGGCCATGCTTGTGAGACCCGGAATATCAAACAGGCCGCGCGCGTGGCTGCCAAGCAGATGCGGTGCAAGATACAGCACCAGTTCATCCACCAAGCTGGCGCACAACAATTCGCCGCAGAGCGTGGCGCCGGCCTCGACCAGCACTTCGTTCACCTCGCGCGCGGCCAGCTGTTCGAGCAGCAGCGTGAGATCCATGCGTTCCGAGTCAAGCGGCAGACACAATACTTCAGCCCCGGCCGCACGCAGCGTCGCCGCAGCGTCCTCACTTCCCGCGCCGGTGACGACCAGTGTCGCACCCGGCAGGGCCAGCATGCGTGCCGACGTGCGCATGCGCAGCTGCGGGTCCACCACGACACGCAACGGTTGGCGTTCGACATCGAGATCACGCACCGTGAGCGACGGATCGTCCGCCAGCACCGTGCCGATGCCGGTGAGAATCGCGGAGCTGCGCGCGCGCAGGCGCTGCACATCGGCACGCGCGGCCTCGCCCGTGATCCACTTGCTTTCACCATTGGCGAGCGCTGTGCGTCCATCCAGGCTCGCCGCCAGCTTCACGCGCAGGTAGGGCCGGCCGCGCGTCATGCGCGAGATGAACCCAGGATTCAGGCGTTCGGACTCGGCCTGCAGCAGGCCGATATCGACACGAATGCCGGCCTTTTCAAGCTCAGCGATGCCCTGGCTCGCCACGCGCGGATTGGGGTCGGGCATGGCGGCCACCACGCGCACGATGCCGGCCTTGACCAGCGCCGTGCTGCACGGCGGGGTGCGGCCGTGATGGCAACAGGGCTCCAATGTTACGTAGGCCGTCGCGCCGCGCGCCTGTTCACCGGCAGCGGCCAGTGCGTGCACTTCAGCATGCGGTTCACCGGCACGCCTGTGCCAACCTTCGCCCACGACTAGACCATCGCGCACAATTACGCAACCCACACGCGGATTGGGATCGGTGGTGTAGAAGCCGTATTTCGCCAGTTGCAGGGCATGCGCCATGTGGCGCACGTCATCCGGAGACGGATTGTTCATGATTTGCCGTTGTCGCTGTCCGGAATGAGTTTTAGCTGCTTGTCGCGCACGTCCGCCGCCGGCTCGTTCTGCAGGCGCTGCACCTCATCGCGGAAGGCATCCAGGTCCTGAAAACTCCGGTACACCGAGGCGTAACGCACATACGCCACCGGGTCGAGTTCCTTCAGCTCCTCCATCACCCAGTCGCCAATCGCGCGTGAGTTCACCTCGCGCTCGCCACTCGTCAGCAGTTTCTGGCGTATGCGGCCAATCGCTTTCTCCACCGCGGCGGCATCGACGGGGCGCTTCTCCAGCGCCCGGGTCATGCCGGCGCGTAATTTTTCCTCGATGAATGCCTCCCGCCGGCCGTCCGACTTGGCGACCTGCGGAAGTCGCAATTCGGCGCGCTCAAAGGTGGTGAACCGCTCGCTGCACACCTCGCACTCCCGGCGACGGCGCACCGAGCTGCCGTCCTCGCTAAGACGTGAGTCGATCACGCGAGTTTCATCGGCGGAGCAGAACGGACAACGCATTCCATTTCCCCGTGTCGCAAATCACACTACTGCGGAATGTCTCAGCAATGGGAACCTTGAAGTGACGGTGCGCCCCATGTCCCGTGGCTGATGCTCACTGCTCGTACACTGGAAACCGGCGGCACAATGCTTCCGCCTTGGCACGCACTGCGGTCCGTACTGAGACATCGCCAAGATTGTCCAGAATGTCGCAGATCCAGCCGGCCAGCGCCTCGACTTCCGGATCCTTGAATCCACGCGTGGTGCTGGCAGGGGTACCGATGCGAATGCCGCTGGTGACGAATGGCGACTGCGGATCGTTCGGCACGGCGTTCTTGTTGACGGTAATGTGCGCCTCGCCGAGGGCCGCCTCCGCATCCTTGCCGGTAATTTTCTTGTCGATCAGGTCAACCAGGAACAGATGATCGTCGGTGCCGCCGGAGACGATTTTATAGCCGCGCTGCATCATCACCGCCGCCATGGCACGCGCATTCTGCACCACCTGCCGTTGATAGGATTTGAACTCCGGCTGCAACGCCTCGAGGAATGCCACCGCCTTGGCGGCAATCACATGCATCAGCGGCCCGCCCTGAGTGCCGGGAAAAATCATGGAGCTGAGTTTCTTCTCGATGTCCGGATTGGCGCGCGTCAGGATGATGCCGCCACGCGGTCCGCGCAGGGTTTTGTGCGTGGTGGAGGTCACGATATCCGCCAGCGGCACCGGATTGGGATAGAGCCCGGCCGCCACGAGACCGGCGACATGCGCCATGTCCACGAACAGATAGGCGCCGACGCTGTCGGCGATCTGGCGAAAGCGCGCCCAGTCGACGATACGCGAGTAAGCGGAGAATCCGGCCACCACCATCTTCGGTTTGTGTTCCAGCGCCAGGCGCGCAACCTGGTCGTAATCGATCTCGCCGGTCTTCTCGTTCAGTCCGTACTGCACGGCGTTGAATATCTTGCCGGAAAAATTCACCTTGGCGCCATGGGTGAGATGCCCGCCATGCGCGAGACTCATGCCAAGAATGGTGTCGCCGGGAGTGAGCAGCGCCAGATACACGGCGGCATTCGCCTGTGAGCCGGAATGTGGCTGGACATTGGCGTAGGCCGCTCCGAACAACTGTTTGGCGCGCTCAATCGCCAGGCTTTCCGCCACATCCACATACTCGCAACCGCCGTAATAGCGCTTGCCCGGATAACCTTCGGCGTACTTGTTGGTCAATACCGAACCTTGGGCAGCCAACACCCGCGGTGAGGCGTAGTTTTCCGAGGCGATCAGCTCGATATGGTCTTCCTGGCGGCGAACCTCATTTTGCATGGCCTGCCAGAGCACCTCATCAAAGCCGGAAATGGTCATATTCTTGCTAAACATCCGGATTTTCGTCTCCTGTATCGCTGTACGTCATCTTCCGCCGGGCGACGGGGGGTTAAATGGGGGCTCCCATGAAAGAGGCATAGGATAGCCAATCCACTGCCCAAATGCATGATATTCATTACAAATGTACCGCATTCAAGCACACGGGCAGTGTCGGCAGAGTGGCTGGGCGGGTGGCAAAAATCGATAAACTTCAATGGCATAGATATTGCTCACATCCTCATGTGAATCAGCCGTCAACGATCATCGGCGCGACAGGAAGTCAGAGGCACAAACAGGGAGGCGGTCGGAAAACATCAGCGTAGCGGCACCCGGCACATGGGCAAAATTGAACCCTCATCAATGCAGCACGGACGTATCCGTTTCGGCGTACGCGAAAAGATCGCACTGATCCTGCTCGTCACCCTGCTGATCACTCTCAGCGTCAGTGGCTTGCTTGCCCTGCGCGCGCACAAGCAGGACATCCTCGATGAGACCAACCGGCGCGGCCAGGAAACAGTGCATTTCATCGCCCAACATCTGGCATACAGCGTGGTGAGCTATGACTACCATACCCTTGAACTCCTGCTCCAGAATATCATTCGCAGCGAAGACATAGTTTTTGCGCGCGTGGACAACACTCGCGGTAATGTCATGGCCGTAGCTGGCACACCGTCTGGCGTATCACAGAACGTGCAACACTACCAGGCAGATATCCGGCTGAACGGCGATACCCTGGGACAATTGCATCTGGGTCTGTCGACTGAACGTATCATCCAGAATCTCGCTACGCGGCAACACGAAGCGCTGCTCGGCCAGTTGCTGTCTGTCGTGGTCGTTATTCTGGCCGGCTTCCTCGCTATCTCCGTCATTGTCATCCAGCCGCTCACCCTTACTGCCCGGATCATTGGCAGAAACCTGGAGTCTGATGAGAAAATGCTGCAACACATACCGCTCGATTCCACGGACGAAATCGGCGATCTGGCGCGGGGATTTAATGCCCTGCAAGCGCATCTCGACGATGCGCGCCAGAAACTTGAATCACGCGTCGGCCATGCCAACCAGGAATTACAGAACGCCTATCAGCAACTCTCGATCCAGGCAAATGAACTGCGCGTCCTGAACCAGGAACTGGAATTACTGAGCGTGACCGACCCGCTCACCGGCCTCTACAACCGAAGGCACTTCGAGAAGTTGATGGAGAGCGAGATGGCGCTGTCCATCCGTAATGATGAAACCATCAGCATCATCCTGCTGGATATCGATAACTTCAAGGTTATCAATGAACGGTATGGACACACGGGCGGCGACGCCGTTCTTCGTAATGTCGGGCGCGTCATCGCCGAACATGTCCGCCATAGCGATGTCGCCTGCCGTTACGGCGGCGATGAATTTTTCATCTTCTGCCGTAATGCCACCATCTCCAATGCCGTCGGATTTGCCGACGACATTCTTGATGCGATGATCGTGGATTCATTCCGCCCTGGCGTCCAGAATATCGATATCACGGTCAGCATCGGGGTCGCCACCATTCCGGGTGTGCAGGCGATTTCCACTGCCGAGGAATTTTTCAAATGTGCAGATGAAGCGCTGCGCGCCTGCAAGAAGCGGGGGCGCAACAGCGTGCTGCATTACTCCATGCTGGATCGTGGCCAGAAAACCGGGGCACTCTGAACACCCGGTCTCGCCTGCCTGACCAACCGTGCTGTTAAACCCTCGCGCTGAATAGCATGTGGCGCTGTCGTCCGTGCGGACCAGGTCCGTTGCAGAATGTTTAATAGGACTGCTAACGGCGTGCGTCGAAAATGCGCTCAGGGTGCTCGAGATCGTTGACCATGCGCCAGTCCTCCGCGCCCGCGGTACGCACGCGTTTTTCCCACCATTCCATCCGATTCAGATAGCGACGCGGGTCGACATTGTCGGTGGTGAGCTTGGTGACATTGAGTGCCACGATACTGATCCCTTTCAGGTTGATCGGGAAATCACGCACCGTCTGATAATCCAGTTCCTCCTGCATGTCGGAGAAGATCAGAATGGTCTTGCGACCAGCACCGGTTTCATTCAGAAATTCGGCCGCCTGGATAATCCCGCCGGTGATATCGGTGTAGGCGCTGCCCTTCTTAATGTCCTTGGTGAAATCCGCAACCTTGTCGCGGAAGGCGCGCTTCTGGGCATTGGCCTGAAGCGGGTCCTTATCGAAGGTGACCTTGGCAATGATGTCTTTCTCGCTGAACGAGCGGCTTTTCACCCGCGCCACCGCGAATGAATCACCCGGATTGAGCGTGCCGAGGATATAGCCGGTCAGCGCCTGCGCCCGCCCGAGTTCCTGGGTGTAGGTGCCGGAGGTGTCTACCAGCATGTAAACTGACCTGGCATGACTCTTCTTGTCGGCACAGGCGCCGATGGCCAAGGCAACGGCCAGCACGGCCGCAATACTCAGGATTCTGCGCATCATCCCTGCTCTCCGGTGGCACGGCGTTCGCTGTCGCTCAAACGTTTTGGGAACGAAACGGTCTCCACAACCGTAGTCTTCGCCACGCTGCGTCCGGCGTGCGCCCCCTGAACCATTCGTTCAATCAGGAGTGGCACAAAAATGACCGCGTCATACAACATGCATAGCGCATTGCCGATTTGCTTCACCACGACGCCAATTATTCTCAGCAGCAGTGCCAATCCCCGCAAGGCGAACACCAGGCCGTTGCCCAATACGGTGCGCGACGACTGGATGAAGTACTCGAGCGGTATCGCGACAAACGCCAATGCAAACGGCAGCGTAAAGCCCAGGATCATCTGGCCGGCAGTTGGTATTTTCATTATCCAGGATGCATCCACCGGCACAGCCACTGCGGCATTGCCCAGCGATTGCTTGAGCGCCACGTCGGCCGAGACAATCAGATCGCGCATCACCGCCAGAGCCACTTCCACGCCGGCCAGCACCAGAAGAATGGTGAGCGACATCCACATCATGCTGCGGCGCATCTTTTCGTTGACGTTTGACAACGGAAACAGGTGCGTGAAGCGCAACGACTCCATCAAAAACAGGCCCATCAACGTCTCGAACAAAATGATGACCAAGGCCGCCACTTCCGAAGCCTGCAGGTTGTCCGTGATGTAATCGCCGCCGCCGACCATCGCCGACATCGGCAGGGAGATGAGCTTGTAGTTGACGAATGCCCCGCCGATGGCAATCAGCATCACCAGCCCGGAAATCGAAAACTGGATCGAGGCAGAAGCCCCCAGCGCGTGTTCGGCCTTGTCCAGATTGGCGTTGATTTGCTGGACCTTCTCCACCTGGGCGTCAATCTTGGCGGCGCTGCCCTGCAAACCAGTAATATTTTTATCGACCTTGTTCAAGGTCTGCTGGAGCGAGCGCCAGAACGGCTGGAAGCCCTTGAGAATCTTGTGCCGCTCCTGGTAAGACCGCCGGTATTCGGCGACAACCTTGTCGTAGATCTCGTCTATCGATGTACTGATGTCGGCCAGAATCCGCTCCACCAAACCATCTCCGGACGGCTTGATCTTGGCAATTGCACCCACCGCCTTGGTCCACTCCGGGGGCGGTGGTGGTACCTCGCCGCATTTCTGGTAGTCCTCTTCGATGCGCGTTATCTCATCCATGAGTTTGCGCTGCAGTGCCGGATAGCCCTGCAGGTCACGCTGCACCACCGCGGTAACGCGCTCGAACTCACGCTCAATCGACTTCATCGCTTCCTCGCGACCGTGCGCGAGCAACACCAGACGATTACGCTGACGCAACAGCACGGCGCTGGACGCCAGCCAGCGGGCTCCCAGGCGCAGCGGATTGCTGATGGCGCGCGTCAGCGATCGGAACAGGCCCTGCATTGGCCGGCGTGCGGCATACAGGAACGGCAATGCAATGAAAAAAAGCACCACCGCCGACAGCGCCGGATTTTCCGGCCAGATCATCCACACGGTCCCGCTGAACATGAAGTTTCTCCCTTTTCGGAGGATACTGATGAGAACAGCTTGCAGCCTGCATCCATTATGGGGCCGATCCGCGACCTTGCCGGGGTTACACCCGGATGGGCAGATGAGAACGGGGATTTACAGGATCACCGGCAGTGATGGACAGACATGCGGCGCTTCCGGGGAGGATCGCTGCATTGGCACGGACAGGGGGAATTACGGCCGGTTATCGGCCTCGCCTGCCTCTTTCTTGGCCGGCAGCATGTCCTCGCGCGAGATGCCAAGCCACATGACAATCGGGCTCGCCACCAGTACCGAGGAATAGATTCCGAACAGGATGCCGATGGTCAGGGCCAGCGCGAAATAGTGCAGCGTCTCGCCACCGAAGATCAGCATGGACAGCACGGCAAGCTGGGTTGCGCCGTGCGTAATAATGGTGCGCGACATGGTACGTGTAATGGCGTTATCAATGATCTGCGCGGTGGTGGCCACACGCATCTTGCGGAAGTTCTCCCGGATCCGGTCGAACACCACCACCGACTCGTTCACGGAATAGCCGAGAATGGCGAGCACCGCTGCCAGCACCGTGAGCGAGAAGTCCCACTGAAACAATGCAAAAAAACCGAGAATAATCACCACGTCGTGCAGGTTGGCGATGATCGCGGCCACGCCGAACTTCCATTCAAACCGGAACCATAGGTACACCACGATGCCGATGGATACGAACAACAACGCCAGCCCGCCATTCTCATAGAGTTCACGGCCCACCTGCGGGCCGACAAATTCGGTACGCCGCAGCTGTGCGCCGGCATCTTCACGATGCAGCAGTTCCATCACTGTATCCGAGAGGGTAGCGCTGGCCTGGTTGGCCTTGCCCGGCAACCGGATCAGCAGGTCGCGCGAACCGCCAAAATTCTGCACGGTCGCATCGGTGTAGCCGTTGCGCTCCAACAACATGCGGACCTTCGGCACATCGGCCGCCTGCGGGTAGCTGACCTCCATCACCGTGCCGCCGGTGAAATCCACGCCGAAATTGAGTCCACGGGTCGCCAGAAAAAATACCGCAAGCAGGAACGTGGCCAGTGAAATCACGTTGAACACCAGCGCGTGGCGCATGAACGGAATGTCTTTGCGGATTTTGAAAAATTCCATGGCGTGGGTTGTTCGCTGTCGCGTAGATCGGGTTCAGTTTTTGAGTAACGTTACTTCCACTTCGTATTGCCAATGGCCAGTCGTTCGACTTTATGCCGGCTACCGTAGATCAGGTTGACCAGGGCGCGCGACACCATCACCCCGCTGAACATGGAGGTAATAATGCCCAGGCACAGCACCACGGCAAAACCGCGCACCGGCCCGCTGCCGAACATGAACAGCGTGACACCGGCGATCAGCGTGGTGATATTCGAGTCGAAAATGGTGCCGAAGGCGCGCTCGTAGCCGGCATGGATGCTCGCCTGTGGCGTATTGCCGTTGCGCAACTCTTCACGAATGCGCTCGTTGATCAACACGTTGGCGTCGATGGCCATACCAACCGTAAGCGCGATGGCGGCCATACCGGGCAGCGTCAGGGTGGCCTGCAACATCGAGAGCAGCGCGACCAGCAACACCACGTTCACACCCAGCGCGAGCACTGCGGTCACACCGAAGACCAGGTAGTAGATGATCATGAACACGGCAATGGCGGCAAAACCGATCCAGGTGGAGTGAAAACCACGCTGGATATTCTCCGCGCCGAGACTCGGACCGATGGTGCGCTCCTCGATAATTTCGACCGGCGCGGCGAGCGCTCCGGCCCGCAGCAGCAGCGCCAGGTCGCGCGCCTCTTCGATACTGTCGAGACCGGTGATCTGGAAACGCTTGCCAATTTGCTCACGAATCACCGGTGAGGTGATTACCTCTTCGACGCGCACGCGATTGCGCGCCTGCCGGCCCTCCGCATCCAGTACCTGCTTGCCGGTAGCATCCAGCAGAGTCTCCGATTTGATCTCGATGTACACCACGGCCATGCGCTTGCCGACGTTCTCGCCGGTAACGCGCTGGTTGATGGCCGCGCCACGCGCGTCGAGCGTGATGTGCGCAACCGCCCCGCCCGCCTGGCTGTCGAAGCCGGCAGCGGCGTCAACGATGTTATCGCCCGAATAGATCACTTGCTTCTTTAGCAGGATTGGGCGGCCACGGCGATCCTTATAGAGCTTCGAGCTGGCTGGCACGTGGCCACTGAGCGCTGATGTCAGATCGTGCTCTTCATCCACCAGCATGATTTCGAGCGTCGCGGTACGACCGAGAATCTCCTTGGCCTTGGCAGTGTCCTGCACACCGGGCAACTGCACAACAATGCGATCTATGCCCTGTTGCTGAATAACCGGTTCGGCGACGCCCAGTTCGTTGACGCGGTTGCGTAGCGCGACAATGTTCTGGTCGATCGCGAATTTGCGCTTCTCGGTCATGGACTGTTCAGTCAGGCGTGCGAGCAGGAAATACTCGTCACCCTTTTGGCCGTCGATGAGGCCCAGCTCCGGCAGCTGACGACGTACCACTTCACGTCCCTTGTCGCGCTCGGCGGCGTCGCGAAAGCGCACTTCGAGACCGCCGCTGTCGAGTCGCGCCACGGTCAGATAGCGCACCTTCTTTTCACGCAGCGCGCTGCGCAGGTCGTCCACGTAACGTTCCTCGGCCTTCTTGAGCGCCGACACCATGTCCACCTGCATGAGGAAGTGCACGCCGCCGCGCAAGTCGAGGCCCAGATACATCGGGTTGGCATTAATCCAGCTGAACCAGGCGGGCGTGGCCGGCAGCAGGTTGAGCGCGACGGTGTAATTGTCGCCGAGCGCGCGTTGCACGGTATCGCGCGCCTTGAGTTGGGCATCGGTATCGTGGAATCGGACTTTGATGCCCTTGTCGTCGCGTTGCGACGCAACGACGTTGATGTCCGCGTGCTTCAGCACCTGCTCCACTTGGGCCAGGGTCGTGGCATCCACCTTGGTGGTGCGTGTAGCCGAGACCTGAATAGCCGGATCTTCGCCGTACAGATTGGGCAGGAAGTAAACGAAGCCTGGCACGACGATGGCCAGGATCAGCAGGTATTTCCAGAGCGGGTATTTATTCATTAGGGACGATGTAAAAGGATCGAGATGAAAGGATCAAGGAACGATTCTGAGTTCTAGTAGTGTGTTTCGTCCCTCGCGCCTGTCTTCAGGCGCCCTTGACCGTGCCCTTGGGCAGAACCTGTGCCACGGCTTGGCGCTGCACCTTGATGGCGACGCCATCGGCAATTTCTACAGTGATGTAGCTCTCGCTGACATCAGTCACGCGCCCGAGGATGCCGCCACCGGCTACCACCTCGTCGCCCTTGGCGAGCTTGGCCACCATTTCCCGGTGTTCCTTGGCGCGCTTGCTCTGCGGGCGGATCAGCAGAAAGTAGAAAATAACGAATATAACAACGAGCGGCAGGAATGACATGAGCCCGCCGGTTGCGCCGGCGGCCGGGGCGGGATCGGCAGCATGGGCATCGGACACGATCAGGCTGAGGAGATTGTCTTGCGCGGTCATGGCTGTTCCTGTGTTCAATCAGATTGGAAATTGGCGGCGTCTGCCGGGTTATCGCCGGCCTCCGGTTCGTCCGGGGTGGCCTGATTCTGGCGGCGCCTACAATAAAACTTCTCGACGAATTCATCCAGCCTTTTTTGCTCGATCGCCTGGCGCAGGCCGTGCATCAGCGTCTGGTAGTAGTAAAGGTTGTGAATGGTGGCCAGGCGCGCGCCCAAGATCTCATTGCACTGTTGCAGGTGGCGCAGGTAGGCACGGCTGTAGTGGCGGCAAGTGTAGCAGTCGCACTGGGGGTCGACCGGGCCGGTGTCTGCAGCATAACGGCTGTTGCGAATTTTCACCGCCCCGTCCTGGGTAAACAGCCAGCCATTACGCGCATTGCGCGTCGGCAGCACACAATCGAACATGTCCATGCCACGGCGCACCGCCTCGACCAGGTCCTCGGGCGTGCCGACACCCATCAAGTAGCGCGGCCGGTCGGCCGGGAGTTCCGGGGCCACGCTGTCCAGAACCCGCAACATCTCCTCTTTCGGCTCGCCCACCGACAGCCCGCCCAGTGCATAGCCATCGAAGCCGATCTGCTTGAGACCGGCAAGGGATTCCAGGCGCAGCTGTTCGTACATGCCGCCCTGCACAATCCCGAACAGCGCACCGGGATGTCCTTCATGGGCGCGCTTGCTGCGCTCCGCCCAGCGCAGGGACAGCTCCATGGAGGCGCGTGCCTGTTGTTCCGTGGCCGGATACGGGGTGCACTCGTCGAAGATCATAATAATGTCCGCGCCCAGCGCCTGCTGCATGGCCATGGATTCTTCCGGCCCCATGAAAATGCGGTCGCCATTCACCGGCGATTGGAAGGTCGCCCCCTGCTCGCTGATCTTGCGGAGTTTGCCGAGGCTCCACACCTGAAACCCGCCGGAATCGGTGAGGATCGGCCCGTCCCAGTGCATAAAACGATGCAGCCCGCCATGCGCGCGCATCACCTCCATGCCGGGGCGCAGCATGAGATGAAAGGTGTTGCCGAGGATGATTTGCGCGCCCAGCTCGCGCAGCTCCTCCGGGGTCATGGCCTTGACCGTGCCATAGGTTCCGACCGGCATGAACGCCGGGGTCTCGACCGTGCCGCGCTCGAATATCAGGCGGCCGCGGCGCGCGGGGCCAGCGGTTCCGAGCAACTCAAACTTCATATAGGCTCAACCACAGGGAAACGGAGAAAGTAATGTATCCGGGGAATGTTAGCGGGTTCCGGCAACCGGATAAACACATACCTAATATACGCTGCGGCATGACTAACCTTGCCGCGTCACCAACATGGCATCACCGTAGCTGAAGAACCGGTAACGTTCCTCGACCGCATGTCGATAAGCACTCAGAACATGTTCCTGTCCGCCAAAAGCGCACACCAGCATGAGCAGCGTGGATTCCGGCAAGTGGAAATTGGTGATCAGGGCATCTACGACACGGAACGCATAGCCAGGGGTGATAAAAATTTCGGTCTCGCCGCGGAATGGCCGGATGCTTGCCTCATCGGCCGCTGTTTCAAGCGCGCGCACCACCGTGGTACCCACCGCGATCACCCGCCGGCCCGCCTGCCTCGCCGCATTGACCCGCGCCGCCGTGTCGGGACTTACCTCCAGCCACTCGCTGTGCATGCGGTGCTGCGCGATGTCGTCCACGCGCAGCGGCTGGAAGGTGCCGGCACCGACATGCAGGGTTACGAACGTACGCTCCACACCCATAGCATCGAGACGCGCCAACATCGCCGCATCGAAATGCAGGCCGGCAGTGGGTGCGGCCACCGCGCCCGGAGTCTGCGCGAACACGGTCTGATACCGCTCCCGATCGGCGTCTGCATCCGGCCGTGCAATATACGGCGGCAATGGGATATGGCCGATGCGATCGAGAATCTGCAACAACGGCTCTAACCCCTCGAACTCGATCTCGTAGAATTCACCCTTTCGTCCCACGAACCGTGCCCGAACTGCGTGTTCGAGCAACAGGCCTTGCCCTGGCTTTGGCGGTTTGCTGGCGCGGCATTGCGCGAGCGCACGATGGTCGTCCAGCACACGCTCGATGAGCAGCTCGATGTGCCCGCCCGTGTCCTTCTCGCCGAACAGGCGCGCCGGAATGACGCGGGTATTATTGAACACCAGCAGATCACCGCGCCGGAGCAGAGCCGGCAGTTCGGCAAAATGCCAGTCGTCGATCTCCCCGGTCATGCCGTCCAGACAGAGCAGCCGGCTGGACGCACGCTCGGCGAGCGGCGCCTGGGCGATGAGCTCCGCAGGAAGCTGGTAGGAAAAATCAGACTTGAGCAACGTACTGGGCCATCGAATTTGAGAGTTCGGCAACTCGGGGAAACCACCGCACACGTCACAGCGTAACCGGGGCTCACTATACTTGCATGTGAATTAAAATCCGAGCTCCAGGCAAACGGACACTACAGATTCATTTCAGCTTGAACGCAACCTGCGTACCGGTCGGGTCACGTCGCCCCCTGATTTGAAGTACCACCGGCCGTACCTGGAGAATTAAGGACGGGATCCATCCGCGGACCAACCACGAACTGGCCGAGCCAAACCCAGTGTGCCAAAAATTGACCGGCTGTGCGCCAAAAGCGTACACTTGGCGCCGATTTTCGGGCGATTAGCTCAGCGGTAGAGCACTGCCTTCACACGGCAGGTGTCGCAGGTTCGATCCCTGCATCGCCCACCATCTTCCTTCTTTCTCCTCAGACAGTTACAGCACATCCAGCGCAACGAGTGGAAAGCCCGAGTGCGCGCCCCGCCCTCCTGTCCGGGTGGACCGAGGCATGGTCTCTACTCAAACCAGACAGAGGTCATTTTCTGATTTCTATCCTGTTGCCTGCCTCAAACAACCGAATAGCGCAGGATCCATACAGGCGTGGTGGCAGGCAGGTGCCGAGCATCACGCTCGTGCTGGCGCGCGCCGTTCGAAATGCACCTATCCATGTTGCCGAATGGCACCGCCATCAACACGCGTCCATTGCTTGCCACCGGCAAGCGTGAGTACCGACAGAGCAAGCCATCCGCCAACATTACTGCCGCTTTGCGCGACCGATAACACCAATGGGGGGAGGGGATTGTCATGTCATGGCGGACATGTTTGCAGCGCCGCGCAAGGTACAGGTACCATTCAGAAACTTCTCCCCGAGAGTCGCTTTCCATTCCGGTGTGTACGTGCTCGCGGTCATGGGCATCGCGGGCGGCAAGATTGTGCGTCTCGGCTGAAAGCATGGAAACGATACCAGATTCGGATTCACGCCTATGGTGGCCCTGTTATTCGCTATCAACCTGCTCTACGCACGCGACTTCGGCAATTCTTTCATGGCGTCACGGTGCCCAATGCCAAAGGATTTACCGGCATGCTGCTGAATGAGTCATGATTCACCGTCTTCAAACTCTGGTTGCAACCTTTCACTTCAGCGTGGCTGTGTCGTGCGCCGCCTTGTGCACCATGTCGACAGCGTATGCGGCGGAGCCGAGCGCACGAACTGTTGGCCTGCTGTTCAATTGGTATTACACCACCTCCTTCGGCACCGGTGTATACAGCATTGGCGAGACGACGGTCACAGCGGTTGCTCTGCCCTTTTATTACACGATGCGCGAGGCGAACGAGACGGACTGGGGATGGCGACTGACCGCGCCAGTCACCATCGCCGCGGGCAATTTCGATCTTTACAATCCGGACATCAGTCAGATCGACGATATCCGCCTTGCGGCCCTGAGCGTCATGCCGGGTCTCGAGTTCATTTATCCGATTCGTCCGTACTGGCGCCTGAACAGTTTTGCCAATATCGGACGCGCCTGGGAATTCGAGACCAAGGCGGGTGCCGCGGTCTACCAGGCTGGATTATCAACGCACTACCAGGTGCCGTCGCTGACGTTTCCGGAAGTGGAGCTGGGAGTGAAATACATCTACGCCGGGTTTACCTCGGATGGCAGTGACAGCACACCGGTTTCGCTGGTCGCACTCGGTATCGCCACGACCTTTCCAACCGCATGGACGCTGGATAATCGCCGCCAGGCGAACTTCGGCCTTTATTGGATCGGCACCAGCTACCTCACCGACATCCGCTTCCAGCTGCCGAGAGTCGGGTACACCGAGATTCATGGTGAGCAGGAGCTTGGCGTGACCTTCGGTCTGCGCCCGGCAATGAAAATCCTGGGTGTAAAATTCGACCACATTGGCCTCGGCTACGTTGTCACCAACGAAAGCCTGCGCGGTGTTCGCATGTCGACCGAATTTCCGTTCTAAAAGGATCCCGCGCCAGAGCGAAGCGAATGGCAATATCGCTAGCGTGACAACCAGTAGGCCAGGCCGGGGACATCGGTTAAACCGATTTGTAAAAACCATTGGTTCTCGGCGAACTTGATGTTGCGACTACCCATCGCCAGGCGCAGCCGGTCTTTGAGGAAGCTCATGTGCAGCTCGGCCCCGGGACTCTCCAGTTGCTCGCCATCCGTCGCGCCAATGCCCTGGTACCACCCGATCGACGCACCCCAGCTCGACCACAACTGCGTTCCCGTCACGCGCGTCAGACTAGGGCCAAGGCTGACATAATTCTGTCGTTCATCACGCGGCTTACCAAGCAACCCGCCGGCTAATCCCAGACCGGCACGCAGGCTGAACAAAGTGTTCGACGATAACGACCAGGTTGGCTCCCAGGTCAACAGCGCGTCACCTTCCAGTATGTCGAACCCCACCTCGTAAGGGATCAGGTAACGCCATCCCCACTCCGCTGGTGCCGTCGAAGGCGCGAAACTGAAGTCCGGATACTTTTGTGTCGCCGTGAGCAGCGCAAATGAAGACGCACCGAGTAAGCCGAGCATGGATTCCTCGCGCTTGCTCGGGTCGGGCTCGCGCGCGGTAAAAAGCCGGTCGGCCTGTTTCTCCAGATGCATCACACGATTGGCGGTGCGACGCGCCAATTCGGCCGACCAGGCCTGCGGATCTTCCATGATCGAGACCAGCAGCGGCTTGCCACCATCAGCCGTCGGCGTCGGGACAAAATCCTGAGCCTTCAGGTAATGAAAGAATTCCAGCTCGGCGGCGAGAAACCCTTGAGCCGCATCGGGACCAAGCGCCCCGGTCGCTAGGGCCTTGCCGAGACCCTCATGAACAATACGCATGTCGCGGTCTTCCGCAGGCATGGGTTCATAGGCAAAACGCAATGCCTCCTGCGGCCCGAATTCCGCGCGCGCGAGCCGCGCAAACAGGTAACGGGCGCGCGCGTCCCGATCCACACCCAACTGGGTATAGAATTCACGGCTGACGGCCTCGATACAGCTGCGCAGAGCGCGCTGCTCGGAGCCGGCCGCGAATTGCAGCTGGCACAGGGCGTCGCTGATTGCCACGACGGAGTCGTAGACGCCGACGTAGTAGTCGTACTCGCGAAACTTGAGGTCGAGAAACGCCCCGAAGCTGCTGAGCAGGCTGCCGGTGAGCGGCGCGCCGCGGCTCGTGACTCGCAGGCTGCGATCGTGTTGCATGCTGGTACGCGCCGCGACAATGCGCTGCATCAGCGGGTCGCGTGTCCAGCGGGCCTGCTGCATGATGGTGACTAGCGCCTCACCGAGGCGCTCGCGCAGCCGCACCGCATTGAGTGCACACACGCTGGCATCGCGTACCACCCGGCCTGATACGCCGTGTTCACAGGCCTGCGCGATGCCCGCCGCGTTAAGCTTCGAAACCGAGTATGGGCTCGTGAGCGGAAGCGACATGCGCGTGTACGCCAGCTCCAGTAAGCGCGCGCTCGCGCGCAAGGCCTCGGGGCATGCGAGGGCGCGGTCAAAGAAAGGCAACGCCTCGTGGCAAGCGATGCGCGACCGGATTTCTTCCAGACGGTCGGCGAGCGTGAAACTCAAAACCGGCAGATTGAGCGTCCAGTTCGCACTGGTCAACTCGCGATACAGTTCATACTTGCGCGCCGTACCCAGGGCCCCCAACAGCAGCCGGCTCTCAGACGCGAGGCTGTAATCGAGCTGGCGGCAGGCCGGCGGTGGCGCGGCCGAGGTGCAGGCGCTGCCCAAAGCCGGTGTCGGTGTCTCGTAGCGGGTGCGATCGGGTTCGAGATAGATGAACAACGTCGGCAGCGGATTGCCGGCGGCGCGGCGGTCGTAGAACGCCAGGTTGCGCGCCAGCCCGATCGGCAGGTTGTCGAACAGGCCGCCGTCCGCGAATTCGGCCTCCGCGAGTTCGTAGTTCCGGGGGCAACGCAGCCCCGGCGAAGTCTCTGGCGGCGCACTTGGTTCCTCAGATCGTTCGGTGGCGGTGACCGTGGACATGAGCCGGCAGTATTGCAAACGCTTGCGCCCAAAACCAACCGGGAACGCAGCACTGGTCAGCACCGCCTCCATCATGCGCTCTTCGTCGATCAGCGGCGCCGCGGTCTTGGCGTCGCGCGGCAGGAGAATCATGGCCAAGTCGACCAGGTTCGGATAATCCGCGGGATCGAAGGCGAACTCGCCGCGGCCGTCGGCGCGCGTCCGCAATTCGAAGGGGAAATAGAAACGCTGGTTCTGCACGTCCACGCCTTCGACCCGCAGGTTCTCCGGGTGCACGCGCGTCACCGTTACGCCGAGCGGCGCACGACAGCCGGCACGAAACACCGGCGCGTTCCAACGCTCACGCAAAGTCTGCGCGGCCTGCAGCAGGCCGTCGCGTGAGAGCAGCGCGTCGTCCGCGCGGTAGAGCGGCGAGTCCGCGCGCGGCGGCAACAGCGTGTTCACGTCCGGCAGGAACCACAGGTTACGGAACAGATTGTCATCGATGCGGTTGGGGAATCCGCCTTCGGCTTCCGGACGCACGCACCAGGTCATCGCCGACATGAGCGCATTGATGCTGCCGGCCGAGGCGCCGGCAAAACTGGCGGGCGCCAGCGGCCGTATCGTTCCGCCCACCACGGATTGTCGTTGCGGGTATTGCTGCAGAAGGATGAGGCCGCCCCAATTGATTCCGGCTTCGTAGGCGCCGAGACTGGCCCCGCCGCTAATGGCGAGCGCGAATCGGCGCGCGTGTTGTTTGTCCGACGGCGCATCTTCCGCCGCCATGACCGCGGATCCCGCCCACAACAGGCATCCCGCAATCCACAGGCGCCAGCTGCCGGTCTTTCCACGCATTGGATAACCCTCCCTCAATCCCCGACGCACGCCATGAAAACAAACTGTATCAACCTGGACATGGCGCACTCGCCCCGTGCCAGTTATGGGTTCTTCGGTGCTGCGCGCCGAAACTCTGGATAGGCTGTGCCGAGTCGCTCCACCAGGCAGTCGACATAGTTCTCCGGAAACGTCCAGACGACGCGGCGCGGCCCAGAGATCAGACAACGGTCCGCGGGCGGCACCGAGTGGCGCATTGACAGCGCGACGTCGCTGGAAATCCAGTCGTTGGCAAACCAGTAACCATGTCCGCGCATGCCGCCCATCTCGTGCGCACCGCGTACGTCAGTGACATCGATGGCCTGAAAACGCTGATCAGCCGCGAGGCGTTCGATATCCTGCACGCTGAGATCGTCGATGTTCGGCTTGCCGAGCCGTGAGGCGCCGGCAATGACACCAGAGAACCCGAGCGCGGCGTCGTTGCGCGACATGTACACGATCGTCTGGCGCGCGAGATCCATGACCGGTGGCATGTACTCACCCGCGAAAGTTTTGAGGTCCACGTCCGAGGCGGCAAAGATCACGTTGCCGATGCGATAGCGCTTGGCCAGTTGCGCGCGGTCCTCTTGCGGATGACGCGCGCGCAGCTTCGCCAGCGCCTGGCCAAGCAGCGGCGAGCCGCAGCTGTAGGCAATGATGTGGATCGACTCGGCACGAGTCTGTGACACCAGAGCGATCAGGCGTTCGATGTCCGGCACGTACTGCTCAGCGCGCGGGCAGTCGGTGAGGTAATTCCAGAAGTTCTGGCCGGTTGGCCACTGAAAGGTGACCAGTGCGCCGTGGCCAAGGTAGTGCGCCCACGATCCCATCATTGTCGTCACTTCGTCGAAGTACACGCGATAGCCATGCACATACAGCACCAGCTCCGGATTGCGTGTCTTGGCGAGCTGCGCATTGATTGCGTCGACGAAGGCGCGCTCAGCCGTGCTCGCGCCTTCCTCACTGCTCCAGCGACCCAGCTCCTCAATGCGTTCGACCGCGGCCGGGCGCGCGTGCTGGAAGGTGTCGGCACGATCCGAGGCGAGCAGATCCTCCCACTGCCATCCGGGCGGGCCCAGCCGCACCGAGGCCTTGCCCAGCATCACGCCGTCACCGGCGCTATCCGTATAGTGTCCGGGCTTGCCGGCATCGACCGGGGCGCGGGTGGTGGCGTAGAACACCGGCACCTCGGTGGAGCGCAGCTCGGGCGGCAGACGCACCGACATGTCGAGCCGTGCATCCCGAAACACTGCCGGGGCGGGAATCATGTGTGGCTGGAATGGGGTACACCCAACCGTTGCGACGATCGTCAGCAGCAACAACACACGGGCAACAGCTCGATTCATCTATATTCTCCCCAAGCGGTCATACTTGTCGCAATTATTGTTGCACAAAAGTTCCGGAAAATTCTAAATATCGCCGACGCCGGTTTACATCGGGGCGGCCCATTTAAAAAGCCTCACAAGCCGGTCGCAGCATCGGCAATTGCAGGCCGTTGAGGCTTAGGGTAAGTTGCACGCTCCTTTCAAAACCGTGAGCGCATGCACATGTCCCGACAATCACATAGGATTATCGCGGCGCTGGCCGCCCTGCTCGTCCAGGGCTGTTCCACTGGCGCTCAAGTCCGTGTCGACTACGACCAGAAAGCAGACTTTCAGGTGCTCCGCTCGTACGCGTGGGCGCCCATGACGGTGCAAGAGCAGCAGGAAAAGTCCCGCAACAGCCTCACACACGAACGCATCCAGGCCGCGATTGACGCGCACCTCGCCGCCCGCGGCTATGCAAAGGTGGGCGAGACGCAGGCCGACTTCCTGGTAACGCACACCGTGACTGTCGAGAGCCGCACGCAGGTAAACGAAACCAGCATGTCAGTGGGCTACGGCCGCTACGGCGCGCGCGGTGGTGTTGGGGTCGGTTACGGGATCCCGGTCGACACCACGATTTATCAGTATAAAGTCGGAACATTGATCATCGATGTAATCGACGCCCGCCAAAAACGCCTCGTCTGGCGCGGCTCCGGCGAGCAAACTCTGGGCGAGGATCTGACGCCCGAAAAGCGAACCGAAATCATCAACGCCACGGTCAACGAAGTCCTCAGCCGCTTTCCACCCGCGGGCAAGAAGCCCAAGTAGCGCTCCGCGCGCCGTCTTGCGCGTTTAGAACGACACCGTCATGAACGCGGCCGGACCCGTAAAGGTTGTCCGTGCCCGACCAGTCCAGTCCTGGTTGTCAATCTTCACATCCAGCACCAGGTTGCGTATCCCGAAGCCAAATCCGACATGGCGAAAGGGCTGGTAGAGCACATCGATGGCCATATTGCGGACATCGCCCGAAAAGTCACCATAGGTGAGCGACAGCCAATCCGTGCGCATGCGCAGCGCCCATACGTCGGTCAGTGCAAACACCCCGTATAAATTCAGCACCGGTAACGGCGCGAGCACTTCCGCCGCTTCGTTTACACCGCCACCTCCCGTCGACTCGGCGCTCGCCTTGATACCGGCCACATGCAGGCCGAGCCCGACGCCCAGTTCCTTGTCGCGCCGCTTGAAGAACGAATAGCCGGCGCTCACGCGCGTGTCGTAAAAGTTGAACGTCGCCGTGACCGTATCGCCGGTATTGAAGTTAGGCCAGCCAGTATCATTTGTCAGCGTCGTGGTCGCGCTGCGTCTTAACCCGAAGTACTCGACTTCCAGCCGCCAGCGCTCGGACATGCGCCAGGTAAACCCTCCGATCCCGGTCAGGCTCCGATCTTCGAGCCCAAATGCGCTTTCGAAATCGACTATTGCCCCGGCCCCGCCACCAGGACCCGTCAACGATACCTGGGTGCTGGACCGGGTATAAAAACCACCGAACTCAAAAATGAACGGGTCACTGAGCAGCGGATGACTGGGAATCGTTTCCGCCGCGGCGGTGTCGGCAGGCGCTGCGGCTGCCGTAAAGGCAGCTGTCATGCCGAATATCAGCATCCCTGCAGCGGTGAGCCTGGATCGTGTCGTGTGCATCGGTCATCCCCTCGTGGTTGTGAGTACCTTTCGAACTGTTGTTGTTTTGGCATTCTTGCACAGCGACACGCGGATGGGGAGAGATCGCCTGCCCACGCCAACGCTGCGGCTTTCAACTGGCAGCTTAGTGCGGTTCTGCGCACACCGGTGTTGTGATTTCATCGGCGTTCCCGGAGCGTATGAACCTCCCTCCAAGATGCCTTTGCACGGGACGCCGAAGAAACAGGCTAGCAATCTGACAAGCTGAAAATCCTTGATTCTGGTCAATCTCCGCTAAAGTGTCCGTTTGCTGCCATGTGTCGGTGTGTAGGGCGACGCCCTGAGTACCGGATTCCTGCGCCACAATGGTGGCTGAGCCGGCTGGGCGATTCCGTCCAGCCCTTTCTGCGGTCTCTACTTCTCGCTCTGCAGCCGTTTCGAGCCCTCAATAACCGGGTGCCATCCGGATATCAGCGTGATCATGAATATGTCCGCGCGCATGGCATCGGAAGCATTGTCATTGATGGTCGACTTGTAGGCGAAGCTCACACTCATGTTGTCGTTGATCTGGTAGCCCAGCGTGAGTCCGAGCATCTGGGTGTCGGGCTTCGACGTCTTGACGCCATTGATGCTCGATGCGCCGCCCGTCATCGTGGTCGCGTCGAGCGACACCCAGGCGCGTTCGTAGAGGTCGCGCGTCAAGTGCGAGTCCAACTGGTAGATGGGATCGGTCGTCAGTGTATTCCCGCCGTTATAATCGTTGTTGGTCCCGAAGAGCCACGTCGCTGGCACGAATTCCAGGGTGGTGCGCCGGCCCGGTACCCAAGGGCCGAGTTGCCAGACGATGGGCGCGCCCACGCGCCCGTACCAGCGGTTCTGCCCGATATTCACGGACTTGCTGCTGTCGTACTCGCCGATTGGCAACGCCAGGTCGAACAGCAGATCGACGGAGAATCCCGGCGTATAACGTATCATGTCGGGAATGGTCTTCTGGGCCGGCGGACCGATGATGTTGACGTTGAGCTCCAGCGTCGGGTCGCCAAATCCACTGTTCGTTTCCCGGGTGATCGTTCCGCCGCCGTTAATGACATCGCTCGAAAGCCGTCCCATGGGCAGGAGGATCGTTGCGACGGCCGAGCGATTGAACAGTGAAAAGGTATGCGCATAGCCGGCTATTTCTATCGTCGCGTCAATGGTCGCGTTGGCTTGCACCAGATGACTGGGGTCAAAGGGGTTCACGTTGCCGCTGATCGACTCGTAGATGAGCGGCAACGCATCGCTGCCGGAAAGGTATTTCCAGTAGGTACGTGGCGGATCCTGGGCCTCGGCCTGCCGTGGGCAGAGCACAGCCACGGTGAGCATCGCTGTGACGCACACACCCAGAAAAGTCCCCGCTTTCATCGGCCCGCCGTTGTTCCTCATGGGATCACCGTCCTTCTTGAATAATGTTCGGATCATAATTTTCATGGCTTGGGATCAGCCAGCATGTCCTTGGGCGGAATGAACTGCTTTTTGTAGATCAGCGGCGGGAAGCCGGTGTCGACCGGCACACGCATCGGCAGCTGGTCTTCCAGGGTCTCAAACGGTCCCCGGTTTGGCAGGATCACGTTGTTGGCCTTGACGTAGTCGTCCCACAGTGCCGTCATTGCCTTCACCTTGCCTGGATTCTGCGCGGCGACGTCCTTCCGCTCGGCCGGATCCTGCGCGACGTTGAACAGTTCCCACTCAGCCTTGCCGTAAGGCTTGAACTGCCAGCGCAGCTTCCAGTCGCCCTGCCGCACTGCGCGGTTGCCGAAGACTTCCCACGCGAGATAGTCCTTGTCGGTCCGGATGGAGTCCGCCTTCCCGGACAGCATGGGCATCAACGACTTGCCGATCAGCGGCGGCAGTTCGCGCCCCTGATTGGTCTTCGGATAGCTGGCGCCGGCGACCTCGAGCAGCGTCGGCATCAGGTCGGCCACGTGCATGACGCCGTGGTTGAGACTGCCCTTGGGTCGTTTGATGGCCGGTCCGCTCACCACCAGCGCGTTGCGGATGCCACCTTCGGCCAGCCAGCCCTTGTACTGGCTGAACGGCGTCATCGACACCTGCGCCCACATCGGACCGTAGCCGACAAACGAGCCCGGATCGCCCCATGCATTCGGGTCGGTCTGCGACCAGTTGTACGCCGCGTAGAGGAAGTCGCGCGTACCCGGCGTGCCCGCGATCATCTTGAAGAGGTCACTGCCCTCGGCACCGTTATCGCCGAACACGATGAAGATCGTGTTGTCGTATTCGCCGATCTTCTTGAGATGGTCGATGAGCCGGCCGACGTGGTGATCCATGTTCTCCACCATGCCGGCATAGAGCTCCATCTTCTTGCCGAGGATGGCCCGGCTGGCCGGTGCGAGCACGATGGGATCAGGAATGAACCACATGCGCTCGGCGAGCTGGGTACCGGCGGGCTGAATGCCCAGCTCGATCTGCCGCTTCAGCCGCTCCTGGCGCACGGCGTCCCAGCCCTTGTCGTACTCGCCGACGTGCCGGTTGCGCCACTCCTTCGGAAGATGGTACGGATCGTGTGGCGCCTGGTGCGACACGTAGGCGAAGAACGGTTTGCCGTCGCCATGGTTGGCGTCGATGTAGCTGATCATCTTGTCGGTGTAAGTCTTCGTCGCGTAGTAGTCCTTCGGAAGGCTCTTCAGATAGCGCCCGTCCTCCGTGAAGACCAACTGCGGGGACGACGCGGTAATGTTGGTCATGCCCCAGTAGTTACCCCCGCCGTCGAGCAGCGAGAAGTCGCGCTCGAAGCCGCGCGCGGCCGGAATCTGGTCAGGCGCCTTGCCCATATGCCACTTGCCGGCCATGTAGGTGTGATAACCGGCCGCCTTCAGCAACTGCGGCAGGGTGACAACCTTGCTGTTCAGGTAGCCCTCGTAACCGGGCACGCCGGTCTGGTTCGGCGCCGTCCACTCGTCCATGTTGCCGAGGCCGTTGAGGTGGGTATCGACGCCACTCAGCAGCATCGATCGTGTCGGCGAACAGCTCGCGTGCGTATAGAAGTTCGTGAAGCGCACGCCGTTGTTCGCCAGCGAGTCGAGGTTCGGCGTTTTGATCTCGCCGCCGAACGAGCCCATGTCGGCGAACCCCATGTCATCGGCCAGGATGATGACAATATTCGGTTTGCGGGGTGCGTCGGCGGCGGTGCCGATGGCAGGCGCGGCAAGCACCGCTACCAGGCCGACCATCCCCAGCGCTCTCAGCAACCGGCTGGGGTTGCCCGTGGCCCTGGCGACAACGCGCCGTGTGTGCTGCAGTGCGGTCTCCATTCTCCACCCCCTGTCTTGTCGGCTCATCAGAACTCTACCTTGATTCCCTGCGCCTTCGCCAATTTGTAAATCGAGTCGAAACTCTTCGCTGAATCCCAAGGCTTGTCCACCGGTTCGTTGTGGAATTCCCCATAGGGCCCGCTCACCGTTCTCGGGCTGACTATAGTCGCGACACCACGCTCTTATGTTGATCTGGATCAAAACCGCGTGTCTCTTGCCCCGTTTATCACGGCGGCCACGCACAGCTGATGCGTTTTGCTCTGACATCTGGAAGACCTGGACTTACGCCTATTGCGTTAACCGGATACCGTACTGTAACAGTCTCGGATTAGGTATCATGACGGTCTATCGGAATTCCGCAGGACGCGAAAATCATGGGACTCACCGCCGCCATCGCCCGCGCTGCGGTCACAGTGGTTGAGATCAACGACCACACGATCGCCGGCGCGGACATCGAACTGATCGACCGGGATATCGTGCAGCTTCAGGCAACGCCGCTGCGCGCACGGCAGGTACTTGTTCGTCTCGAGTCCGCCGCAGTCACGTTTCAATCGACCAATCTTCGCCTGCGGGTCCGCACGCGGCTCCGCGAGGATGTGCTCGCCTATGTCATGTTCGGTCCACAGGCAAGCGGGACGGTGAATGGAATTCCGGTTTGCACCGGCATGCTGCTGGCCGCGGAGCCCGGCGCCGAGGCCCGCTTTGTGGTCGACGCCGACTGGGAGACCATTACGTTCCTGCTCCCGCCGCAGGAGATCCGCGCACACCTGGCGGCCCGCCAGCGTGCGCATGAATTTCGTTTTCCGCAGGGCGTGGAAATGCTGCAGGTGAATCCCGCGAGGGTTCACAGGCTGTTCGAGTGGGGGAAGCGGCTGGTGGACAGCGCGATACTCGATCCCGCCCTTTTCAATGAGAACGAGACCGAACGCGCCGCTGCCCAGGGCGAATTGCTCGAGACGTTGTTGGCGACTCTCGGCGAGGCCGGTGATTTCGAGCCCACGCGCAACGACCGGACGCGTCAGGCGCGCAGTGTCATCGTGAAAATCGCCGAGGACCACGCCCAGTCACAGACGGGCGTCAGTCTCTATGTGACCGACCTTTGCCGGGTCACCGGGGTGAGTGAGCGCACCCTGGAGTATGCATTCAAGGAAATTACGGGATTGACGCCGATGGCCTATCTGCTGCGGCTAAGACTGCATCGGGTGCGCGAAGCGCTGCTGGTTGCGACGCCTGAATCAACCACGGTTTCGGCCGAGGCGCTCAACTGGGGCTTCTGGCACTTCGGCGAGTTCTCGCGCGCCTACAAGGACTGTTTCGGTGAGTTGCCATCGGACACCCTGCGACGAAGGCCCGAGCCGCGTGGCGGATCGCAGTAGCCGGCACTTGACTAGCGTGTGCCCGCCAAGCCGGCCAGCGCCGGATCATCGGGATTGATTGCCAGCAGCGCGCGCAGATGTTCTTCGGCGCCGACGCGGTCACCGGCCGCGCTCTTGTAGGACGCCAGTGCCAGCAGCACATCGCGATCGCCGTGGCGCTTAGCGGTCGCCTCCAGCAGCCGGATCGCTTCGGGCGCGCGGCCTGCGCCGTGCAGCGCCACCGCATACACATAGGCATGGCGCGGATCATCCGGTGCCGCCTTCATGGCGGCGGCGAATTGGGCCAGCGCCTCGCCTTTATTGCCCTGGCGAACCAGCGCGAGCCCCAGTGCTTCGTGCAAGCCCGCCGCACCAGGAACCGTGCGCAGACCCTCGCGCAACACGCGCTCGGCCTCGGCATCGCGTCCGCTGGCACGATAGAGATCGGCAAGGTTCGCGCTGGCCGGAACAAAATGCGGGTCAAGTGTAATCGCCTGGCGATAGGCCTGCTCGGCGCGGGCCAGTTCACCGCGGCTCAGGTATAAATTGCCGAGATTGGCGAGCGCCTCCGGACGATCGGCGTTCACGGTCTGCGCCGCTTCGAATTCCGCCAGCGCCTGGTCAAAACTCTTCTTATATTTTCCGTCGAGTCCGGCCTGCGCGGGCGCGGGCGCGAGCAGGCGCGCGGCCTCGATGCGCACGCTGCGCACCGGGTCGCTGAGCAGCGGCGCCAGCTCCGCGACCCGATCCACCGGCGGCAGCTGCTCTTGTCCCTGCACCGCCGCGCGCCGGATCAGCGGATCACTGTCGTGCAGGCTGCGCTGCAACGCTGCCAGTGCCGAACGCCCCGGATAACGGCTCAGCACATCGAGCGCGGTCGCGCGCACGATGGCCGGTTGCGATGCATCCTCCACCAGCCTTATCAGCCCCGACACCGCGCCGGGCTTGGCGTGGCGACCGGCATCCAGTGCCACCCCGTAGTGCGGTACCTGACGGCGATTGGATCCGTACCACTTCGCCACGGCTTCCGCCGCCCACTTTGGCGATTGCTTGTTGTGACACTGGTTGCACGCGTTCGGTGTGCCGATGGCCACCGACAGATCCGGGCGCGGGATGCGGAAGCTGTGGTCATGGCGCGGATCGACGACCATATAGGTGTGCACCGGCGCATGACAGTCCACGCACTGCGCACCGGGCTGGCCGGACTTATGGAAATGATGCGTGGGCGAATCGTAGTCCTTGTGCTGAAGACCGCGGATATCAATGTGCGCTCCCGCGGCCGGTGTGGTTGCATTGTGGCAGGTCACACAAAGTGCATTGCCGCTCGCGCGCAGCTTCGTGGAATGCGGGTCGTGGCAATCGCTGCAGCGCACACCCTTGGCGTGCATCCGGCTCTGCAGGAACGAACCGTACTCGTAGACCTCATCCTGAATCTGGCCGTCGGCGTGGTAGAGGCGCTCACTGAGCACCGCCGGCAGATGCGTGTTCATGAACGGGGCGCCGTGGCGGTAGTCGGCCGACAGCGTGCTGCGCCGCGAATGGCAGCGCGCACAGGTGTCGATCTGAAGGCGTGAGTCCTTGGCCGCGAGATCCACACTGAAGTCCTGCTTGCGCGACCCGTGCGCTGCCCTGGCCGCATCGTCACCGGCGCGCTTTGCCCAGGCGTCATGCCGCGCTGCCGGTCCGTGACAGGCCTGACAGCCGACATCGAAGCGCGCTGCCGTCGTTTTGTAGGATCCGGTCGTTGCATCGTAGTTCTTATGGTAGTCGGTTGCGTGGCACTCACCGCACATGTGGTTCCAGTTCTGCGCGGGCTTCGTCCAGTGCAGCTCGTCCCGGTAGTCGACGCGCTCGCCGGGATAAAGGTGAAACCAGCGCTTGCGCTGGGTATCCCAGGCAATCGACAAGGCCTGCAGGCGTCCGCCCGGCAGCTCGATCAGATACTGCTGTAACGGTTTGACACCAAAGGCATGCCTGATTTCGAAATCAGCGAGCTTGCCGTCTGGCCCGTCGGTGGTGACAACGTATTTCCCGTCGCGACGGAAGAATCGGCTGGTCACACCGGCATAGTTGAAACGGGCGGAGTTGAAGTCGGCCAGCACAGACTGTTCGCTGGCATCCTGCATTGCCAGATCATGATGCGACCCGGTCCAGGCCCGGTGCTGCGCCGCATGACAACCGGCGCAGCCCGATTCATCGACATAGGATATTGCATCGGAAGATGGCGCACAGGCCGTGGCCAGGCCGGTAAATAAAACGGACAGAATCAGGCGCGGTAATTTGTACTTGATCGGTCGCGCCTGGCGCTCAGCAACAGCGGACATCTTTCAGTCGTTCATCAATGGCTTGCCAGCCATGCGCGCGCCTTGGCGAGCTCACCCGGCGCGAAATACTCGATCGGAAACGGCCGCAGACCCTTGGCCGTAAAGATCAGGGCAAGATCTTGCCACTGCTTATCGCCAACAATGGCCATTTTCTCAATGTAGACATCGTTTTTCTCTTGCATGGAAAAATCATCCCACTTGCCACGATCCCAGCCCTCAAAGGATTCTGTCTGCACAAGGATACGGATCTTGCCTTTAACGCGGATAATTTCGGCAACTCGTTGCTGCACAGCGGCTAGCTCTGCTTCTGCAAGCTTGCCTGTAACCTTTATTGCCACAACGCCATTCTCCGAATTGGTAATCTCAGCGCCCATATCGGGTTTCCTTAAGGTTGTATATGAAACATCCTTCACGCAATGCCCCTCTCGGGTGTCGCTTATGCATTCCTCACATAAGGAAAGACTCCAGAACCATATCCGTATTCTACGACAAACGGCGGTTGCGCCTAGAGTTCGGCCACCGAAGCCGCGTCGACGGACATTGTTATTGTTCTCCAGCAGCTTGTCATCGCTGTCTATCAACGGCCCTATTTCACGGTAACCGTCACCTTACTGATCTTGCCGGTAAAAGCGTTGTCACCCTGCTTGTAGTCGTTGGACACCGCAGTCTCGCCGTCGAGTCCCACGTCTGCGCCTTCATCGCCGGAGAACGCGAACGGTTGGGTCTTGGGAATTTTCCCCTCGGCGAGCTTCTTGCCATCGACGCTCAGGAGCGACTTGCCGCCGGTGCCCGGCTTGGCTTCATCCGGAACGAACTCATACATGATGGTGTGCTTGCCGGGCGCCAGCGCCGTAGTGCCCGCGATGTTGGTGCGCTCCAGCCCGAAGAAGTTGTACTCGTGGTGCACCTTGCCATCCTTCATATAAAGCACCCAACCACCGAAGGCGCCGGCCTGGGCGATGATCACGCCCTGGGTCTTCGCGTCCTTCACCTCCACCTCGGCGGTGATGGTGTGCGGCACGCCCTTCACGTTGACGAACGCATTCTCCATCATGCCGGTCATGCCGGGGTAAACCGTTAGCGACTTGCGCCCGCCCAACAGGTCGGGGCGCCCGGCAATCGCCGGGTTGAAGCGCTCGACGCGCCGGTCGTCAATCGGCAGCACATTGTTGCGGATGGCCTCTTTCGTGAAGACCGCCTGCAATTCTTTTAGCTTCTGCGGTTGCTGCTGCGCCAGGTTGTTCGCCTGGCTGAAGTCCTCGTTCACGTTGTAAAGCTCCCACACGTCGTCTTTCAGCGCGGGTAGCTTCGCCGTCGCGTCCCAGGGAACGGAATGGCGGGTGCTGGCCATCCAGCCTTCATGGTAGATGCCGCGGTTGCCGAACATTTCGAAGTACTGGGTCGTGCGCCGTTCGGCAGCCTTGGCGTTGTCGACCGAGTACAGCATCGAGACACCGTCCATGGGCCGTTGCTTGATGCCGTCCACGATCTTGGGTTGCGGCAGTTTCGCCGCTTCCAGCGCGGTCGGGGCCACGTCGACCACGTGGTGGAACTGGCTGCGCAGCTCGCCCTTGGCCTTGATGCCCTGCGGCCAGTGCAGCACCATGCCGTTGCGCGTGCCGCCGAAATGGCTGGCCACCTGCTTGGTCCACTGGAACGGCGTGTTGCCCGCCCAGGCCCAGCCGATGGCGAAATGCGGGAAGGTGCTGGGGCTGCCCCAGTCGTCGATGTGGTTCATCATCTGGTCGGCTTTGCCGATGATACCGTTGAGCGCCATCATTTCGTTGAACGTGCCTTCCGGACCGCCTTCGGCGCTCGCGCCGTTGTCACCGACGATGTAGTAGAAGAGCGTGTTGTTGAGCGCGCCGATGGCTTCGAGCTGCGCCACCAGCCTTCCTACTTCATGGTCGGTGTGCGCGGCGAATCCGGCAAAGGTTTCCATCTGGCGTTCGAACAGGCGCTTCTGGTCGGCACTCATGTCCGCCCAGGCGGGGATCTCCTTGGGCCGGGGCGTGAGCTGGGTATTGGCCGGAATCACGCCCAGTTTCTTCTGGCGAGCGAAGGTCTCTTCACGCAGCTTGTCCCAACCGCCGCTGAATTGTCCTTTGTATTTGTCGATCCACTCCTTGGGCACATGGTGTGGGGCGTGGGTCGCGCCGGTAGCGAAATACAGATAGAAGGGCTTATCCGGTGTGAGCGCCTTTTGCGCACTGACCCAGTTGATCGCCTGATCGGTCATGTCCACGGTGAAGTGGTAGTCCGGGCTCGGCTTGTGCTCGACGCGCGTGACGCCGTCGTAGATCGCCGGCGCCCACTGGTTGGTCTCGCCACCGATGAAGCCGTAGAACTTGTCGAAGCCGGAGTGCGTGGGCCAGCGATCGTACGGACCCGAGACCGACACTTCCCACGGTGGCGTTTCGTGATACTTGCCAAAGGCGGCGGTGCTGTAGCCGTTCTGGCGCAAAATCTCCGCCAGCGGGGTGATGGTGCGCGGGCGCACGCCGGTGTTGCCGGGAAAGGCAGTGGCCAGTTCCATGATCGCGCCGGCGTTGTTGGCGTGGTGGTTGTGGCCGGTGAGCAGCGCGGTGCGAGTCGGGCTGCAGAGCGCGGTGGTGTGAAAGCGGTTGTACTTGAGGCCGCCGGCCGCCAGCTTCTCCAGCGTCGGCATCTGGATCGGCCCGCCAAAGGCGCTGCTGTGGCCGAAGCCGATGTCGTCAATCAGCACAATCACCACATTGGGCGCGCCAGTCGGAGCCTTCACCTCGAAGTGCGCCGGCGCCTTGGCATGGCGCGCGTCCAGTTCGGTGATCGGCTTGTGCTGCGGCTCTGCAATCGGCAACACCGTGCGGTCAAGTTTGTCCGGCGGCGATGCCGCAAACGCGGCAGGCGCGATGCTGAGGGTGAACGCCAGCGCGCCAATAAGCATGACGGCGATAAGGGGGGTTCGTTTCATAGTTGCGTCCTCTCTCATGGTCTTGGTCACAGTCGCTAATCCTTGTTGCTAATTATCTTCATCTGCGAGTGCTTGTCCATGATCATTCCATCCACATCTGATCAACCCACTTTGATTGCCCGAACCTCGGCGGCGCGCGCATCGACCGGGATCACTGGCAGGCTGCCCTTCCTGGCGGGCAACCTGCGGAGGTGATCCATGATCGCCTGCCACTCCTTCATTTCGCGGCCGGCGTGCTTACCCACTGCGGTGGCGACACTGGCCGGATCTGTCGTCCCCGGCGGCGGCAGCAGGTAGCCTGCGTTTTCGCGAGGCAGTTCGAGCGCCTCGACCTTCGACTTGAGGGGCGTGCCGTCCTTCTTTTTGGGCACGAGCGCCAACTTGCCCTTCGTATATTTGGGAATGGCCACGATGATCGGGCCAAGCATCAAGGGACAGGTAAGGCTATAAAGCCGCGCATCCGTCCCGGTGATATCGATAACACGATAACCGCGATCAAGGTCGCCCAGTTCGATCGCCGTCACGACATCGAACTTCGGGCGCGACGGGTCGTAGCGAAAGCGCATGCCAGAGCTGCGCGGGAAATATTCGCCGGGGTGGGCCGGGTTATCCACGAGCAAAAACTCGAGCAGATTTTTCAGGTCCCGGCCGGTGAAATAACCGGTCACGAGCGTGCTGCCGGGTGTCGGATCTATCACGCCGGAACCGAGCGGCGCCACGGCGAACACGTCGTAGACCGTTACCACGCCGGTCTTTCCGCGAGAAAGCCCGGCGCGCATCATGCCGTTGGCGGTGAACCCGATGTCGGCCTTCGTGGCGGCGCGAAACGAGTCGGTGACGAGGTTGGCCAGGAGGGTTCCGGCGGCAATGTCGGTGTAGGTGTTGGGTAAGTCGCGCGGTGCGATGGCCAGCGGCTGATCGACACGGTAGCCGCGCGACGCGAACGCGGCCCCGGTGACGGACTTTTTGAGCCGCTCGATGTCGGCGGCAATGGCCTGGTCACCGACGATGCTGTCGTCAATCGGGAGGAGATTGTAGGACACGACCTTCGGCTTGCCGCCGTCCAGGGCGATAACCAGTTCGCCGAGGTTCCTGCTTTCCTTCCCGGTCTGGACGACGGGCGTGCGGCCGTTGACGATGATCGCCTCTTGCAGCTCCGTGTGGCTGTGGCCGCTGATCACCACGTCGATGCCCGGCACGTCCCTGGCCAAGTGCACATCCTCACCGTCGGTGTAGCGCCCATCCTTACCTTTCTCAAGACCGCCGTGGCTGAGCGCGATGACCACATCCACCTTCTCGGTCTCGCGCAGGATCTTCACCACCTCCTTGGCCGCCGCAGTGGGGTCGGCAAAGGTCGTGGCTCCGCCACTGGTGTAGATCATGGCCTCCTTGCCAAGGCTGCCAAAGATGCCGAAGCGCAGACCGCCACGCTCAATCACCATATACCGGCGGATGACGCCCTTGCTCGTCAGCGCTTGCAGGTCGGCCAAGCTGGCATCGCTGCCTGTAAAACTGGTGTTCGCCGCGAGCACCGCCGGGATCCGGCCGGCCTTGACGGCGGCGCCGATGGACTTGCCGAGGCCGGCAGGCCCGAGATCGAACTCATGATTGCCGAAGGTGGTGGCGTCATACCCCATCTTGCCCATGAGGTGCAGTTCTCCGCCGGTCTCGCGCGTTGCGGCACTGAACGCCGTACCCATGCTGTAGTCGCCCGCGTCGAGCACCAACACTGGACCCTGACCTTTACGCGCTTCCTTCCGCGTCGCGATCAATCCGGCCAGCCGCGCGTATCCGCCACGGGTGGTGTCATCGTTGATCGTGAACGGGGTGTAATCCGAAGCCGGGCCCATGCCAATGAAGCTCGCGTGCATATCGTTGGTATGCAAGATGGTAAAGGTCTTCGCTCCAGCCTGTGCCGCGGAGACGAATCCGGGCAGGAGCATCGTTACGCCGGCTGCCGCTGAGGCGGCCAGGAACTCGCGCCGGGAAATTGTTTCGTGCGGCATGTTTGCAGTCTCAGTTGAATTTTCCATTTGTTCCACCAATTGTGTGTTATGAATAAATCACGGGGTGTTATGCAGGTTTTGCTCACTTCACCTTCGGCGGGATGTAGGGATCTGGCGTACCCATCGGTATGAGTGGATACTTTTTCACACTTTGCTCGAAGTCGCCCACGATTTTCAGCATCGGACCCACCACCCAAGTATCCACCGTCGGCTTCTCCTCGCGCGGATCGGTGTAGAGGTTGAAAATGGTCGGTGTAGGGTTTTTAGCCGGCGGGTCGAACATGGTGTCCTGGCGTATGAAATGTAATTTCCAGTTACGCCACTTCACGGCTTGCAAACGCTCTGCTCCCCAGATTGGAAAACCTTCCCGCGCCGACTTTTCGGTCTTGCCGAGGAAAAAGGCAGACTGATCAATGCTGTCGAACGGCCGATCCGTGGGTACTTTGGCGCCGCTGAATCTGGCGAGTGTGGCAAACATGTCCACGCCATGCACAATCTCGTTGCTCACGCGTTCGGCGGCGATCTTGCCGGGCCAGCGAATCAGGAAGGGCACGCAAATGCCGCCCTCAAGTGCGGTGAAATACGCGCCACGCCAAGGACCGGCCCAACCGTCCCAGGGCTTGAAGAACTCGGCCCCGTTATCGCTGGTGAAGATGAAGATCGTGTTGTCGCGTACGCCCGCCTTGTCCACCGCGTCGAGTATCTGGCCGACATTGGCATCCATTTCGGCAAGCATATCCGCCCAGTCGCCGTTGCCGGTCTTGCCAGCGAATGCAGGATTCGGCAGTGTGGGCAGGTGCGGCTGCGTGAGCGCCACATAGGCGAAAAACGGCTTGCCAGACTTGGCACCCCGTTCGATAAATGCGGCCGAGCGCTTGGTAATTTCCGCGTCAATCAGTCGCCGCTGCACCACATCGTAGACCCCCAGCGCTCGGCTCTTCTCGCCCTTCTTTCCTTCCATCAGCTGTTCCGCCGGCATGATATCGGGGGACCACCCCGGCGCAGTTGGCCACAGCGCCTCATCCGTCGTGCGCGGAATGCCGAACCACTCATCAAAACCTTGGTCGTTGGGCAGTCGTCCATCGTGACTACCGAGGTGCCACTTACCGTAGTAGCCGGTCTTGTAGCCCGCGGACGACAACGCCTCACCCATGGTCACTTCCCACTGCGTGAGGCCGTCGGCCACACCACCAAATGGCACGGAATGGGTGCCCGAACGAATCGCCCAGCGACCCGTCATCAGGCTTGCACGGCTCGGCGTGCACTGCGTCTCCATGTTCATGTTCAGGAAACGCATGCCCTCCTTGGCGAGGGAGTCGATGCGCGGCGTGGCCGCGCCGCGGGTGATGCCGCCACCGTAAGCGCCGATTTCTCCATAGCCGAGGTTGTCGGTAAGAATGAAGACGATGTTGGGTTGATCTGCCTTAGTGGTGGCCGCTGCCGCATCCTGTGGTGTTACCGTCAGACAGAGAGTGAAACCTGCCAGCACGCACCCTGCGGCGGCGAATGTGTTTTTTGATCTCATGATTTTGTCCTCTCTTTGCTTGTTTCGCTGATGAAGTCGCGGGCTGCCCTTTCGGGCAACCCGCGTATTTCACAAGCGAATCACTTCACCTTCTCGACTTCGCTGGGCTTCCAGCTCTTGTTGATGGCGGCTTCGGTGGGGCCGTAGAGCCGGAGGATGACGAAATAACCTTTGCCCGCAACGGTGGCATTCCAGTTGCCTTCCTTGCCGGCGGGTGCCTTCGGGCCGAGGTAAATGTCGGTACTGCCGTCAGCGTTCTGCACCGGCTTGTCGCGCGAACCAAGCGACGGGAACGGCCGGCCGTTGGCCAGGCCCGAAGCGTTCTCCGCCTCGTACAGCGTCACGGACCAGAAGTTGGCGGCGGGGATATTGGCCGGCAGATTGATTTTATAGTTGCTGCCACCCGACAGGGCCTCGCCCTTGCTGTCGTTGAACGCGATCATGTACTTGGCACCCTTGCCCGGGATTTGCGACACCATGCCCGGGCTGACCGAGTAGTAGTCGGTGAACATCCAGATGCGTGCGTCGAGATCCAGGTAAGGATAGGCTCCGGCAACATTCTCCCAGGCCAGGTTCTTCACGCCGCCCGGATTCGCGGGCGTCCCGTCCGCGAACGGATTGAGCCAGCAGGTGCGGTCCGCATAGGCGTGCAGATCGACACCACCCACCTTGTCTTGGAAGCCGATGACCCGGCTCATCTTGTAGGCGGTCTTGGCGGCCCGATCCAAAATGGCCTTGGTCTTGGCATCGGGGTTGAACGGCTTGCCCTTGATGATGCCGATGGACGCCAGCATGCCGAAACCATCGGAGCTGGCGAGGCTGGCCCCTTCGCTGTCCACCAGCGCCTTGAGCTGCTCGAACGCGCTGCCATCGCTGCTCGGCAACATGTTGGCCGAAACGCCTGAGGCATTGGGATACTGCATCGGCTTGGCTGTGGCCTGGCCGTTCAAAGGATATATCTTAGCTTGTTCCATCAGTGCCACGGCGGGCGTCAGATTTTTCGGGTCTTGATAGAAGGTGCGCAGGAAGACAAACACGTTATTGGTGCCTGAGCGATACACGTAATAACCTGGTGGCACCGCGCCTTTGTAACCAGGCGGAAGGATAAGCATCTTGCCGCCTTTGCCGGCATCCGGCCCGGGCAGGCCCACATCACCGAAGAATTTGCCGCCATCCACCGGGATGGGGCGCTGCCAGAAATCGAGCAGGATTCCCTGCAACCCCGGTGGCGCTTCGAACACCAGCGGACCATCCTTGCCCAGGTCAACGTAGCTGAGCGCGTAGATAACATCGGAGTTTGGCGTGGTGATCAGCGTCTTGGCATCGAGCCGGTTCTTGAAGATCGGCAGCACGTTGTAGCCTTTGCCGAAAACTTTTTCCGAGCCGACCTGCATGCCGAGCGTGTTGATCAGCGGCAACGCCCAGAGGTAGGTCTGCGTCGCCCGCTGGAAAAGCAGTTCGTCGCGCAGTGTCTGTGCGGTTTCTTTCGTGGGGCGGTTTTCCTTGAACGGCGCATTGGCCAGTTTATCGAACTGCGATTGTGCCTCTGCAGTCGTCACTGTCACCGCGCAAAAGAGTGCGGCGGCGAGGGTATTTTTCATCTTCATAGTATTGTCTTTTCGTTGGCTGATCAGTTGGTTCATTTCACCGTCACGACTGGCGGCGGTGTCCACTTCCCTTCGGTGATGGCAGCTTCCGGCCAGTACGAACGAATGTAAAGCGAGAAGTCACCTTTGGGCGCGGGTAACCAATTGGCGCGCTGTGCCGCGTCGGTCGGCGCTTCGTTGGACATGTAGATCGTCAGCGAGCCGTCGGCCGCTAACTTGAGATCCTTATTCTTGGTGCCGACACTGTAGCGCT
>Ga0315271_10000024_pt1 | contig 61041 bp, 67 predicted proteins | sample C3_top_MG_FD_204664 | JGI IMG/M metagenome (GOLD analysis project Ga0315271, IMG submission 204664) | Sediment microbial communities from Yellowstone Lake, YNP, Wyoming, USA - C3_top | ecosystem: Environmental > Aquatic > Freshwater > Lake > Sediment | place: USA: Wyoming | collected 2017-08-01
GCGCACTGCATTCATGAGCTATGGATGCGTGGTGCCATGGCTGTCCACATTGAGCAGTGGCTCACAGTTTTGTGGCAAACAGCGGCAGCGTCGGTGCCCGATTGGCTGCCTATGCGCCATGTCGAATGGCTGCCCCTGGCGTACGAGGTTGCGGCGCGCTTCCAACCCAGGGGTCGCGGACGCTCCAATATCTACCTGGTTCTGCTCGACTACAGCGACTCGCGCCCTGAGCCCTATGGCGTTTACGTCGGTATGAGCAGTTACCCGCCCGCCATGCGCTTTGACCAGCATAAAGCCGGTATTCGTGCTGCCGGCTGCGTAACGCGCCGCGGCCTGGAGCTGCTCACTGGCCCGACCCTGCATTTGCAGGGTATAGCCCGCAGCGCAGCAGCCGATATTGAAGAGCAGCTGGGCGAGGCTCTGCGTCTGGAGGGCCTGTTTGTGCAGGGCGGTCACTGACGGGGCCGTCTGGCGTGTCAAGTATTGGCAGATAGTGACGATACTCCCGGCAGGTGCACCAAAAAGTGACAGGGAATCTCCATGCATTATCCGCAGACTGCAGCAGAGAGCGCTGAGCTCCTTCGGCTGGTGTTGCCGCGTATCGCGAAGCACGGCGGGCATTACGCGCCAGACTCTTACGCGGTCTGGTATGAGTATCTTGCCGGTCTCAACAAGCCCCTGAGCGAGGAGCTCAATTCACGGCTGCAGGCCCCGGAGGCCATTGGCCAGCCGGACATCGAGCAGCTCCACCAGCGACACCTGTCGGCGCGTGAAATCCGCTCCGCAGAAGTGGTGCAGGAAGGTCTGGGCGAGCTGCTGCGCAAGTTGGGCGAGATCGCGGCCGCTTCCGGGGAAGGTACCGCGGATTACGCGCGCGCGTTGGCGGCCTCCGAGCAGGAACTGGGCGCGATCAATGATGCCGCGGGATTGCAACGGGTCATCAAGTCGCTGGTCGACTCAACGACTGCGGCGCGCAGCACCACCGAAAAAGTGCAGGCCGAGCTGGCAGCCAGTCGCACGGAAATGGCGCAGTTGCGTTCTAACCTGGGTGATCTGCAGACTGAGGCGCTCACCGACCCGCTCACCGGTCTGCACAATCGCCGCGGCTTCGAACGCACGCTGGCGGAACTGTATGGTGAGGGCAGTAATGGACTCCCGAGCGCGGCACTGCTGCTGGCGGACATCGATCACTTCAAGCGGGTCAACGATACCTATGGACATCTGGTCGGTGACCAGGTCATTCGCGCCACAGCGCAGGTACTGAAGGGCGCAGTGAAAGGGCGCGACGTCGTGGCGCGCTTCGGTGGCGAGGAATTCATGGTGCTGCTCCCTGATACGCCGGGGCAGGGGGCGCTGGCGCTCGCCGAACAGATTCGCGGCGCCTTTGGCAAGCTGCGGATTCGTCGCAGCGGCAGTGACGAGGTGATCGCCCAGGTCACCATTTCCATTGGCGTGGCGACGCCGCTGGCCGGTGAGAGCCTGGAACAGGCCATCGATCGTGCCGACAAGGCGCTGTATCAGGCCAAGAATGAGGGTCGCAACTGCGTACGTCTGGCGGCCAAGGCGGCAGCCGCCTGACTTTCCCTTTATGATGCGGCAATGATGCCAGAGACAACACGCAGCAGCAGCAGCGATCGCGCGGTGCTATATGCCGACCTGCAGCGTTCGCTCCTGGGGCTGCTCGCCGGTGAGCATGACCTGATCGCCAACACGGCCAATCTGTCGGCACTCGTGTTCCAGAGCCTGCCCGATCTGAACTGGGCTGGCTGGTATTTCCTGCGCGGCGATGAACTGGTACTCGGTCCGTTTCAGGGCAAGCCCGCCTGCGTGCGCATCGGCATGGGTCGCGGTGTCTGCGGCGCGGCCGCGCAGCAGCGTGTCTCGCTGCTGGTGCCAGACGTGCATGCCTTCCCGGGCCACATTGCCTGTGACACGGCTTCGCGCTCGGAGCTGGTGGTTCCTGCTGTGCGTAGCGATGGCACCCTGTTGGGTGTGTTTGATCTCGACAGCCCGCGGCTCGCGCGCTTCAATTCACAGGATCAACAGGGTATCGAAGCCGCCGTGCGCGCGCTGATCGCTGGCACGCACTGCAGTTAATTGAAACGTTTCTTGAAGCCGATGTAAAAGCCGTCCGGCAAGACGCTGAGCACGAGCGGCGTGTTCTGGCGCTGGTGCATGAAATAGCCGGCCGCAGTACCCAGCGCGTAACCGGCCAGTACGTCGGATTGCCAGTGACCGTGTACCTTCACCCGCGCGATGGCGTCGTACAGGGGCAGTATTTCGAGCGCGTAGACCCAGGGGTGATCGTGCCGGTATTCCAGCAGGATTGGCGTGACGATCGCGCTGGTAACGGTCACTTCGCCACTCGGGAAACTGTTGTAGCCGCTGCCCTGAAACCACAGATCAGGGTCGGGGGACTGGTTAGGCCGGGAGCGCGAAAAAGCCATCTTCATGCCTTGCGCCGCCACGCCGCCGACCATGGTGGCGTCGATCGACTGCCACATCGTGTGTCCCAGGCGGCTGTCGTTACCCTCCCAGAGCGCGACTCCGGCTTCACCCAGCAGCATGGCATCGAGCAGCAGCAATTGATTGTTCCGCGCCCAGATGCCGCTATCATCCAGCGGCACCAGATGATCGAGCCCCAGCAATCCGCCGCCCGCGCCTGCGACGCTCGTGAACAGCAGGGCCGCAGCAATCAGGCCCGCTCCGGCGATTGAGCGTATCTTCAATTGCATGCCCTCTTGAGTGCCAGTGTGTGAACGGGTGCTAGTATAGCGTGGCCTAATCGGCCCGAGGCGTTAAACGCGGGTAGCTATGAATACACTCAAGAACAAGCGTTTCGCGACACGCCTCGGTTTTGCCCTGGCAGGTCTGCGACATGCGTGGGCCAGCGAGCAGAGCCTGCGGACGCAGCTGCTCGCAGTGGCGCTGGTGATTGCGGCGCTGTGCGTGCTGCGGCCGGCGTCCGTGTGGTGGGCGCTCACACTCCTGGTCAGTTGTGCGGTGATCGCCGCAGAGCTTTTCAACACGGCGCTTGAACGCCTGGCCGATCATCTGCATCCCGATCTGCACCCGCAGATACGCATAGTCAAAGACTGTGCCGCTGCCGCCGTACTGGTGATCTCGATCGGCGCGTTATTGGTGGCGGCGGCGCTGGTCTATAGTTTGTTAGGCCGGGCATAATCGCCCCGCTTATTCCATAACGCCTGAATCAGCGGCGCGTTGACCGACTGCGGCGCGATTTGCGTGAGCGCCATCATGGAAAGTACTGCCGCAATAACGGCATGCTGGCGCCCATGGAAACCAAAGACACCTTCATGCGCTTCGTCGTTATCGGCTCCATCGTTGTGGTCGGCGCGTTGGCGCTGATCGTGCGCATGCACTCCTGAAGCCTGTATTCCTGAAGCCTGATTCCCGCATCCTGCAGAGAACTTTAGCTGCGCTGCCGGACTCTATACTAGGATAGGAGACCAGATTCAGGCTCGTGCCTGGGCAGGAGGGGTCGATGTCACCGTATAGCAGCTTGGGAATTCTGGCCACGACCGCCGTGCTGGCGCTTTCGGGTTGTGCGCTGCAGGCGCGCTCCGATGTCGATGCCAGGGCCTCGGTGGGCATGTGCCACAGTTACACTTTTGGTGATGCGGAGCAAAAGCAGCCCGAGTCCGTGCCGGCCTTTGCCAATCCCCTCAATGAAAAGCGCCTGCGCGAGGCGATCCAGAGCAAGCTGGCGGCTCACGGCCTGCAACCGGCAGCCGGGGCCACGGCCGATTGCGACGTGGGCTACGCGATCGGTTCACGCCTGGCGCTCGATAACATTCACTCGCACGTCGGCTGGGGCTGGGGCATGGGTTGGGGTTGGGGTTATCCCGGCAGTTTCGGCGCGCTGGCCTGGGAGTCCGGTCCGCGCGATTATCGGGAAGGTCGCGTTTCAGTGAATCTTTTCAATGCACACACGCATGAAGCCCTGTGGCACGCCTATGTCGACGTGGATGTCACGCAGCTGACCGGTGCCGAGGCTGAAAAGCGCATCAACGAAGCGGTCACGGCGATCTTTGCCAAGTTCCCCGCTGGCCTGGCTGCCCCGGCCGCTCCTTAACCCTCGCTGAACTGCGTGCCCGGCAGCGATATGTTTTCCAACATGTGCTGATTCCAGGGTTTTTGCGGCACTATAGGCCTGCCTGGGCCTCAAAGAGTATACCGACCTGGTGCGGTCGGCGGCGCAGCGGCGCTGGTTGATGCTGCAACACGAGGGTACGAACATGTCACATAGCAAATCGGTGCTGACCGCCGTGGTGGCGCGCTCCAGGCTGCCGGTGCTGTTGTTCATGTGTGGCGCGCTGCTGTACGGCGCACTGGCGGCGGCCGATGCCGTCCATGAAAATGATCCGCCAGGTCGCGTGGCCCGCGTCAATCTGCTCGAAGGACGTGGCTCGCTGCAACTTGCGGGTAGCGAAACCTGGGTCGATGATCTGCTCAATCGTCCACTCACGGGCGGCGACAGACTCTGGATCGAATCCGGCGCGCGTGCCGAAGTACACATTGGCTCGGCGGTGTTGCGCCTGGGCGCAAGTACCGCTTTGCAGTTTATTGCTGTCGATGATCGCAGCATCCGTCTGCGGCTCAGCGCCGGATCCTTGAGCGTGCGGGTACGGCAGCTCGCTGTCGATGAAGTCTTCAATATTGAAACGCCGGCCGGCGACGTTGCGCTGCTCGACGCGGGTGGTTACCGCCTCGATGTCGCCGATCGCGACGAGCGGGCGCATGTGGCGGTCTGGAGTGGGCGCGCCCGTGTTCAGGGTACCGGCGGCGCGCAGGTACTGCATGCCAACGAAAGTGCCGAAATTTTTGGCGGCGATCAACCCGGCCTGGAACTGGCCGCGGCCGGTGCCGCCGACAGCCTGGATCTGTGGGCCGAGGAGCGTGACCGGCGTGAAGACAATTCGCGTTCGGCGCGTTACGTGTCGCGCGACGTTGTCGGCTATGAGGAGCTCGATGGTTATGGTGATTGGGTCGTCGATCCGCTGTACGGTTCGGTGTGGATACCGCAGCATGTGATCATCGGCTGGGCGCCGTACCGTTTTGGCTACTGGAACTGGATCGGCCCCTGGGGCTGGACCTGGATCGATGACGCGCCCTGGGGTTTCGCGCCCTGTCACTACGGGCGTTGGGTGCATCGCTACGATGGCTGGGGCTGGGCACCGGGGCCGGTGCACGAACCTCGACCGGTATTTGCACCAGCACTGGTCGCCTGGGTAGATCCGCGCCCTGGGCACGGGCGGCACGACGAGCGGCGCGAGGCGCGCGATCCGCATGATATGCCGCGTGTCGGTTGGGTGCCGCTGGGCTACAACGAAGTCTATCGTCCGCCCTATCACGCCAGCCGCAACTATCTGCAGGCTGCCAATTCGAGCAACACGCATCTTGACCGCGGTGCGCTCACGCGCGCGCTTGATCAGGATCGCGATGCGGACCTGGCAGACGGCGAGCGCGGGCAACATCGCTATGCACACCAGGCGGTACCCGGAGCGTTGACCTCGGTGTCACGCGATACCTTTGTCTCGGCGCGGCCGGTGGGACACAATCGGTTGGCGGTCGATGGCAGTGACCTGGGCAGTGCGCCGCTAAGCACCGGCGTGATGGATATCAAGCCCGGTGCGCACAGTTTCGGTCGCGAATCGCCGCGTGATCGTCCGGTTTCACGGCCCGATCGTGCGGTGTTCGAGCGGCCGATGCCGGCTACGGGCGAGTCGCCCACAATACGCCCCGCGTCGGGATCAGCTGCGGCTAACGAGCTGCGCGATGCAGTGTCACGCAGTCATGCGCCATTTCAGCAACGACGCATCGAGCCAGCCGAGCCAGCCGAGCCAGTTAGGCACTCGATGGATAGACCGGTTGAAAATTCGGCCGCGCTCCAGGTGGAGCGCTCGCCGCGCACCATGCCAATGGAGCAGAGCGCGCCGCAGTCGCGCTACTCGCCACCTGTGCCGTACGAACCGGCACCACCGCGGCCGGTCATGGTGAATCCGCAGCCGGCGTTTACACCGCAAGCTGCGCAACGGCCCGCGCCGCCGCCAGAGCGCCAGTACGCGCCGCAACCCCATGTACAGGCGCCGCCAGCCCCAGCACCGGCGCCCATGCCGAGTAATCATGTTGAACGCGGCGATCGATATAACGACCACGACCGGCGTTGAAGTCAAATCGTGGCGCGCGATCCGGCACTGCGGCCACGGTTGTCAGCTGCGGCCCGCCAGCTATCGCGATCAATCGCGTAGATGACATTGATTGCGGCGGCCTCCCCGTAATAGGCAATAGGCGTCTTGCCGATGATGACGCCGCCGAGCCGGTCCATGGCGATGCGCGAACGCAGGTTGTGTTCGCCGACCTGAAATATGACGCGCGCCACGAAACCAAAGGCGTGATCGAGCATCAGGGTCTTGAGCGCGCGGTTGGTTGCTCCGCCCCAGTATTTTCTGGCGATAAAGCTATAGCCGATAGCGATGGTGCCTGCTGCTTCATCCAGATCGTAAAATCTGGAGCTGCCGATCGTCTCGCCCGAGGCGGCATCAGTGATTAACAGCGCCCCAGCTGATTCCATGGCGCCCTGAAAATAATTGCGGAATGCCTGTTCCTGATAGCGGTTCTGATTCGGGTGCTGTTCCCAGATCAGCGGGTCGCAGGCCACAGCGTAAAGCCTGGCGAAGTCGTCGGCGCGCAACGGCGCCAGCCGGAGGTGCGCACTGCTCAGCGTCGGTTGCAGGTCGAACGGCACCAGACGGCCCGGCGCTACGGCTTGCTGGCCGCCGCGTACAGCGGCAGTACGCGTGGCAGCAAAGCCGACAGATCGGCCTGGCGCGTGCTGCTGGAAGGATGCGTGCTCATGAATGCCGGCGTGCTGCCAGTGTCAGCCTGCGCCATTTTTTGCCACAGGCTCAGCGCCGCGTGCGGATCGTAGCCGGCGCGCGCCATGAGCTCGAGGCCGATGCGGTCGGCTTCCGCTTCCTGCACGCGGCTGTGCGGCAGTTCGAAAGTGACCTGGGTGATCATGCCGGCGAGCTGCACACCGGAGTCACCGATGCCAGTCAGCGCGCCCAGCACACCGAGGCCGAGCTGCTCGGCATAAGCGCGCGACACCGCCTCGCGACTGTGTTCACGCAGTGCGTGCGCCATTTCGTGGCCGACGACCGTGGCCAGTTCGGCATCGCTGAGCTTGAGCTTTTCGACCAGCCCCGAATACACCATGATCTTGCCGCCGGGCATGCAATAGGCATTCAGTTCAGGCGTGGTCTGCACATTGACATCCCAGGCCCAGCCGGCGGCATCGGCTCTGAACACCGGAGTCTGTTTGATCAGGCGATCGGCGATGCTGCGCACCCGACTGGCCAGCGCGGCATCGGTGTTGAGTTGCCCCTTGCCGCGCGCCTTGCCGAGCTCCTCGGCATAGGATTTAGCGGCGCCCTGTTCCACCTCGGCTTCGGAGACCCACATGTGCTGCCTGCGCTCGACGTTGACTGCGCCCGGAGCGGTCGTGCTTACCGTCTGGCAGGCGACCAGCAGCAATGCGGCGCAGGCGCTGGCAATGTTGAGGTACTTCATCGGCGTATCATAGCGTGTGGGCGTTGGCTGCGGCGAGCTTGCGCGTACGCTGCAGCAGATTGCATGATGAGCCATGGACCCTCTCGTTACTGGCGACTGGCTCGAGGCTGAACTTGGCAAGCCCGATCTCGTGATCTGTGATGCCACGCTCTACCTGCCGGGCGATGTGCGCCAGGCGGATGCCTTGTTCACCGCGGCAAGAATTCCCGGTGCGCGCTACTTCGATATCAATACCATAGCCGATACCGACAGTGCCTTGCCGCACATGGTGCCTGCCGCCGGCCGCTTCGAGCGGCTGGTGAGCGAGTTGGGTATCGACAACGCCAGTCGCGTCGTGCTTTATGATCAGCTCGGGCTGTTTTCTGCAGCGCGCGCGTGGTGGATGCTGCGTCTGTTTGGGCACGATGCGGTCGCGGTGCTCGACGGCGGCTTGCCGAAGTGGCAGCGCGAGGGACGCGCCCTGGACTCCGGCGCAGCACCCCAGCGGACGAACGCGCAACCGGGGCCGCCGGCGTTCCGCGCCGCGCTGCGCGCCCAGCGCCTGCGCGGTCTGGGCGACATGCTCGAGAATATCCGTGCGCCGCGTGAGCTGGTGCTCGATGCGCGTTCGAGTGAGCGTTTTTACGCGCGCGTGCCCGAGCCGCGCCCCGGTCTGCGGGCGGGTCACATGCCGGGCGCACGCAATATTCCCTACACCGAACTGCTGGCCGCTGATCAGACCCTGTTGCCACGTGCCGCACTGCTCGAGCGCTTTGCGCGCGCCGGCGTCAGTGCTGATACCGCTGTGGTGACCAGTTGCGGTTCGGGCGTCACCGCTGCGGTGCTGACTCTGGGCCTGGCCGTAGCCGGTCTGCCGGAAGGCGCGTTGTACGACGGCTCCTGGACCGAGTGGGGCGGGCGAGCAGACACGCCAATCGTGACTTCATAGGCTGCGCTCGGCTAATATCCGGTGAAACAACAGCGCCACACGGCGCGACGGGGCAGGCATGAAGCTGGGAACCATCGACTGGGCCATCATGGGCCTCTATTTCGCATTCGTGCTCGGCATCGGCTTTGCGCTGCGCCGCTACATGAAGACCACCACCGATTTTTTCCTGTCGGGCCGCTCAATTCCGGCCTGGGTCGCGGGCCTGGCCTTCATCTCTGCAAATCTCGGCGCACAGGAAGTCATGGGCATGGCCGCCTCGGGCGCCAAGTACGGCATCATGACCAGCCATTTTTACTGGATTGGCGCGATTCCGGCCATGGTGTTCCTCGCTATTTTCATGATGCCGTTCTATTACGGTTCGCGCGCTCGTTCGGTGCCTGAATATCTCAAGCTGCGTTTCGATGAAAAAACCCGCGGCCTCAATGCCATCACTTTTGCATTGATGACCGTGCTGTCTTCGGGCATCTCGATGTATGCGATGGGCCTGCTGCTCAATCTGCTGCTCGGCTGGAGCTTCACGTTGAGCGTCTGGCTGTGCGCACTCATCGTGCTGCTCTATATCACCATGGGCGGCCTGACCTCGGCGATCTACAACGAGGTGTTGCAGTTTTTCATGATCGTGTTCGGCTTCCTGCCGCTGGTGCTGCTGGGCCTGCACGATGTCGGTGGCTGGGAAGGACTCAAGGCCGGCCTGGCGACGGTGTCGACCGAGCGTGGTTTCGCGAGCGGCGCGTTCTCGCAGTCCTGGGCACACATGGGCAGCCCCGCCGACAACCCGATGGGCGTGGAATGGTTCGGCATGGCGATGGGCCTGGGCTTTGTGCTCTCCTTCGGCTACTGGTGCACCGATTTCCTCACCGTGCAGCGCGCCATGGCCGCCGATTCCATGGCTTCCGCGCGCCGCGCGCCGCTGATCGCGGCCTTCCCTAAAATGCTGTTTCCGCTGCTGGTGATACTGCCGGGCATGATCGCGATCGTGTTGCATCAGCGCGCCGTGGCCAACGGCTTCATGCTGCCGAGCAAGGCCGACGGCTCACTGAATTACGATCTGACCATGCCGATGATGCTGGCGCACTATTTTCCGCAGGGCATGCTGGGTGTGGGCATTACCGCGCTGCTGGCGAGTTTCATGGCGGGCATGGCCGGCAATGTCACGGCCTTCAACACGGTGTTTACTTACGATATCTATCAGGCCTACATCCGCCGCGACGCCAGCGATGCGCACTATCTGCGGGTCGGCCGGCTGGCGACCGTCGGCGGCATCGGTGCTTCCGTGGCGGCCGCCTATCTGGCGACGCGCTTCAACAACATCATGGATATGCTGCAACTGGTGTTTGCCTTCGTGAATGCACCGCTGTTTGCAACCTTTCTGCTCGGCATGTTCTGGAAGCGCACTACCGGCCACGCGGCCTTCACCGGCCTGATCCTCGGCACACTGGGTGCGGCGGTCCATCACGGACTGACCCTGCCGCTGGGCTCTCTGGTCGGCATCAAAGGTGGCTGGCTCGCCGTGGTGCATCACTATCCGAGTGAAATGGCGCAGAATTTCTGGACCGCGATCTGGGCCTGGAGCACGAGTTTCGTAGCCACGCTGCTCATCAGCCTGGTGACGCAGCCACGGCCTGAAGCACAATTGCGCGGCCTGGTGTATTCGCTGACCGACCGCACCGTAGTGGCGGCCAGTGAACCCTGGTGGCGCCGACCGGTGGTACTGGCGATGCTGGTGCTGGCTTGCACCGTGTTGCTCAACCTCGTGTTTCGCTAAACGATCTCGCAAGGAACGCCATGCAACTGGATATCCGCACCCCCGTCGGCCTGTTCTTTACGATTGTTGGCTTGTCGCTGGTGGCCTGGGGATGGGTCGGTGACCCGACCATGTATAGCCACTCGCTCGGCATCAACATCAATCTCTGGTGGGGTATGGTGATGGCCGCATTCGGCGGCGTGCTGCTGTGGCTGGCACGACGCTGAGCCTGCTCGCGCTGATCCTGCGCCACGCCTGGGGGATCGCCACGTGATCACACTTTACGATTACCTCGATTCCGGCAACGGTTACAAGATCCGGCTGCTGCTGGCGCAGTTGGGCACGCCTTACCGATATATAGAGCTCGATATCCTCAAGGGCGAGTCACGCACTCCGCAATTTCTGGCCAGGAATCCGAACGGTCGCATTCCGCTGCTGGAGTTGGCAGACGGCCGCTGCCTGCCGGAGTCCGACGCCATACTCTGGTACCTGGCCGAGGGCACGCGCTTCGTGCCTGCTGAGCGCTTTGAGCGCGCCCAGGTGCTGCAGTGGATGTTCTTCGAGCAATACAGCCATGAACCCTACGTCGCCACGCCACGATTTATCATGCGGCACCTGCCGGCCGACAGCCCGCGCCGCGCGGAACTGCCGCAGCGACTGGCGCGCGGGCGCGAAGCCCTGGAGGTCATGGAAAAACATCTGGGCGCGCGTGACTTCTTTGTCGCCGAGCGTTACAGCATCGCCGATATCGCCCTGTACGCCTACACGCACGTGGCTGCCGACGGTGGCCACGACCTGGCACCGTACCCACAGTTGCGCGCCTGGTTGCAGCGCGTGGCGGCGCAACCTCAGCATGTGCTGCTGCTCGAGCGTCCGTCACAGCGCTGATTACAAGGCGAACGGCCCCTCACAGATTATTTGCGCCAATGGGCGCCGATCGCTCGGCTGTTCACGTTGCTGGTACCCGTCCGGCAGGTCGGCTGGTTTGCCAGGCTTGCCCAGCACCGCCATCGCTTCAATGGCATAAACCTCTGGCACGCGCAGCACCCGCCGCGCGCGTTCATAGTCAAAGCCCTGGACGCCATGCGCCACAATATTGTTGAGCGAGGCCTGTAGCGCCAGGTTTTCCCAGGCCGCACCGGTGTCATACGAGTGCGTGATGCACGGCCGGCCGTCGTCGCGTTGGGTGCGCGAAATGCACAACACCAGCGCCCCGGCATGCTCGGCCCAGGCGCGATTGCCGGGTACCAGCAGATCCAGGAAGGTGGGCCAGAAATCGGTGTCGCGCCGCGCGTAGAGAAAACGCCAGGGCTGGAAATTTCCCGACGAGGGTGCCCAGCGCGCCGCCTCGAACAGCGTCAGCATCTCGGCTTCGCTCAACGCGGCGCCCGACATGGCGCGCGGCGACCAGCGATCAAGGAATAGCGGGTGTAGCGGATGGGCGCTGTGGCGCGCACTGCTGCCTTTGATCATCTTCGACGTCCTTGTGGGCTCAAGTCCAGGCGTTTATAAGCGGGCTGATTATAGGGAGTATTTGCATCCTGTCCGTAATCAGGGTCACCGACATGCACGTGGCAGTCACAGTCGCGCTGCAATTTCAAGGGCCGTCAACCCCGGCCGCTGATGCGCCCGGGGCGGGCAGCAGTTCCGATATTTTGAGGTTGTCTTGGGGTGGCTCACTCCGGATAATCCGCGCGCTTTCAATAGTACCTGGAGTTCACATGACCCTTAGCAGACAGATTGCCGCCACCCTCGCCCTGACGCTGGCCAGCGTTGCTGCCCAGGCTGAAACTGCTGCGGCTGCCACTGCTCCCCCGGCTGGTTGGCAGGGTAAAGGCGAGGCTGGCATCGTATTCGCGCGCGGCAATTCGGTCGCCGACACCATCAATTTCAAGCTCGGTATGAGCGAAGTGGTGGACCAGTGGAAGCATTCGCTCGAAATGTCGGCGCTGCGTGCCAGCACTGGCGGCGTCAAGAGCGCCGATCGCTACATGGCGGGTTGGCAGTCAGATTACAAGCTTAACGCACGCACCTTCTGGTTTGGTGGGCTGCGTTATGAGAACGACAAGTTCAGTGGCTTCGACTATCAGGCCAGCGCCAGTACGGGTCTGGGCTACAAGTTTTACGACACCGACAAGATCAAGCTCGCAGCCCAGGCGGGCGCGGGTTATCGCCAGCTCAAGAACAGCGTGACCGGGGAATCGTCAGGCGACGTGGTGTTCGTCGCCGGCATGGACTACGAAAACAAACTGACGGCTACCACCAAAGTGGTCGACAAGTTTCACACCGAAGCCGGTTCCAGCAATACGCTGTTGACGAACTTCCTCGGCCTTGAAGTCAAGATGAGCGATGCGCTCGCCTTGTCGGTGGGCTTTGAGGTGCGGGATAACACCAAACCTCCGGCCGGCAAGAAGCAGGTGGACACGGTGAGCACGGTCAACGTGGTCTATGCGTTCTGAGCGCACGCGCTCACCGGTGCCACCGGGGTTCACCTGGCTGAGCGCTGTCAGTCGCTGATCAGCACCGCCATATGCTGGGCGCTGAACAGGTTGCCGCTGGCGTCATACTTGCCATCGGCAGCCAGACCGAGCGCCGTAGTCGAGCCCTGCATTGCGCCTGCCAGTGCGCTGATGAACTCCGCGAAGCTCGAGTAGTTCTCGATCGCGCGGCCGCGCACGTGGCCGATGGCATACCAGCTGTCACTCGCCGTGACGGGCGCCACAATCCGCGGCGCCGCGGCGAGTGCGAGCAGATTGATCCGCCCCGGTCCCACCTGCAGGAAGTGCAGCAGGCCAGCGCCGCCAAGATCCAGGTTGAGCGCGCTCGAACCCGTGCCGAGGCCAGGGAAAGCGCCGCTGGCGCCGCCGTTGGCCCAGTTCACCACCAGTTCGTTGCTGAGATCGGTGTAGCTCACGACGCTGAGCGCGCGAAAATCACTGTTGGTAGCGGTGCCGAATGGCACCACAAAGCCGAACACACGGGCGGGCGCTCCGACCGACAGGCCGGATAAAGGCAGCGTGCCGCTGTCGATCGCGTAAGCCGCCGGGTTGGCATCGCTCGCCGGGCTGGCACCGGTGCCGGTGAAATCAAAGGCCTGGGGATTGCGGCCACTGATAGCCTGCAGATCGAGCACCAGCGGATTGACGAGCGCGCCCGTGAGCAGGCCCCACAGCGGTGTGATCTCGAGGCGCACACGACCACTGCTCGCATCGAGCGTGGCGGCGCCGGTGGCGGTGTCGATCGACACCGTGCCGGTCGCGGCGATGCGCTGGCCGACGGAGATAGCGCCGCTGCCGAAGTTGCCGGTCTGTCCTGCCTCGGTCACGCGGGTCGTATCGGCGATTGTCACCGTGACCACGCCGCGCAGATACTCGAAGCTGCCGTCGCGCCGCTCGAGTGTCGCGCCGCGCACCGTCAGGGTATTGCCGTTGCGCGCCATCACCTCACCGTGCACCCGGTCGCTCAGGTTGCTGGCAACGCTGCTGCCGGCGAGTACGCGCTCGGCGCTGAAAGTGTAGTCGCTGGTCTGCAGCGTTCCAAAAGCGGCCGTCACGGTTCCGGCCGGAAGCGTGGCCAGTTGTGCCAGCCCGATGGCACCGCGGTAGGCCACGCCGTCGATCTCATAGCTGGTCGTGTCGGTGGTATGCACCGTGACCTGCCCGAGGTCGCCATTGTTCAGATGAAAGGGATGCACATCGACCGTATAGCTTGCCGCCGCGGTATCGGTCGCGACCAGCGAACCGCGTACGCGGATGTTCAGATCTGCCGGTGGCACGACGCTCGCCTGGATCATGGGCGCGACCTGTACGGTGGCGCTCGTCAGGTCGACCACATTCGAAACCGCCAGGTTGAAGTCGAACGCCAGACGCGAAGTACGCGCGCGCGTGATGGTCAGATGACTGCGATTGTCGAGGTGCACGTCCAGGTCGATGCGACCCGTGAGCGCGTTGCCATTGGTATCGACTGGCTTGAGTGCGACGCTGCCGCCAGTGCCGTCATCAGCCGCGATGCTGGCGTTGCCATAGTCGAGCGTTACGGTCGCGGCGACATAGTCGCCCGAGGGAATCTGACCAGCACTGATCAGCTCCGCGAGCGACACGAGCTGCGCAAAATCAACGCGCGCCGTGGCCGGCAGGGTTTCGACCACCGCGCCGCTGGCCTTGCGCAGCTTCAGCGAGACGACATCGACGGTGTAACTCTGGAAATCAGCGGCGGCATCCTGCAGTGTAATGAGTGCCGCCCCGCAGTCAGCTCCGCAGCTGCCGACGCCGCCGCTGCTGCCGGCAGTGCCGGACGAACCGCCGCCACCACAGGCCACCAGCAGCGTGGCGAAGGCAGCCGCCAGCACGGCGCTGAGCGCACCACGGAATCTGCAGCGCCAGTCCTGCAGCGTGCCGGTGATCAGGCTGTGTGGGGTGGTCGTCATGTTGCTCTCCGTCGAGTTGGTTGCAGCGTGGGAGAAAGTCCCTGCCTGTCACAACGTCGCCGGGAGAGTGCGGTTGACGCCTGCCTGTGAAAAGCGCGCTGGCCTGGGATTATGTAGCCAAGGCGAGCAGCGCGATGCCGGCGGCAATGCGGTACCAGGCGAACACCGTGAAACGGTGAGTCTGTATATAGCGCAGCAGCCACTTGACCGTCGCAAAGGCAACCAGGCCGGAAACCACAAAAGCCACGGCAAAGGATACCCAGTCTTCGCTGCCCGATGAGTTGTCGCGCGTCTTCAGGAATTCATAGCCGGTAGCAGCAAACATGGTGGGAATGCCGACCAGGAAGGCGAACTCGGTGGCGGCTGCACGTGAGGTCAGGCCTGCGAGCATGGCGGCAAAAATTGTTGCCGCTGAGCGTGAGGTTCCGGGAAACACTGCCGCCAGAATCTGGCAGGAGCCGACCCAGAAGGCGACCGACCAGGTAACCTCGGTGTTCACCGCGCGCCCGGAAACCAGCCATTCAATAAGCAATATGACCACGCCGCCGACAATGAGCGCGCCGGCCACCGGGCCTATTGTCTCTGGCAGGGTGGCGCCCAGCTTCTTGGCAGCCAGGCCGCCAACCACGGTGATCGCAAAAGCCAACAGCAGCTTGGCGAAGTAATCGCGTTGCGCGGGCTCGGTCAGGCCCGTGGCCAGCTGGCGGATGCGCGGCCAGAAAATCAGCGCTACGGCGAGTATGGCGCCCGACTGAATGGCGACATTAAAGAGTTCGGAGCGGGCACCGAGCCAGTGCTCAGCGATCAGCAGATGGCCGGTACTCGAGATCGGCAGAAACTCGGTGATGCCCTCGACAATGCCCAGCACCACGGCCTGAATGAAATCGTGCACGCCCATATCTATTTAGTACTCCACACCGGAGCGTATCTTAGCCCGAGCCGGTACCTCAGGACGGCCTGCAGATTATTGTTAAGTAGCTTCAGGGCCTTTATCGCCGCATTGCGCAAATGGGAGGCGCTGCATTAGGCTAGGGTCGTGGGGTATCCATCGAGGCCGGAGAGTCAGGATGGCGCGAGCAGAGCGGGCGAATCTAAGCACTGTCAAGAAGCTGCTGGCCAGTTTTGTATTGGACAGATCGGGGGAAACGACTGCTCAACTGGAAGCTGATTTCGGCGATTTGCTGCTGTTCATGATTCACCTGGCTGACAAAGAAGGCGTTGATCTAATTCGCGCCGGGCAGCGACAGGTTGAGCGCCGCGCCAGGACTTTACCCAAGGTCGTTGGCGCCAAGCGCTGAAGCGCTCGCGCACTTCACAACCGCCAGGGTGACGGGGCCAACGCCCCTGCGGGCACAGCTTCTCATCGCACAGGCGACAGATCGCTTCGGCATGCTCGTCGCCGGTCGTCAGATCGTAGAGCATGGTCCCGATCATGGCAGTGAACTGTCGCTGCGCTCCAGCATCTTGTCGTACACAGCGATCACCAAAGCCCCGAGCAGGCTGGAACTTCTGGTAGCTTGCGGTATCCGGGCCTTCGCATTGGTGTCAGGTGTTTTGCGCTCAAAACGCCCTAAGCCCCCAGAATCCCAACGTATCTGCTGTTTGACATGCGTGTGCCGCATGCCGTATATCTTAATTACTGCTTAATGGTCATCTAAATATTGCTGCCTATATCTAATCCATAGTCTTTCGAAGGCGAGGTGATCACACGACAATGAAAACTGCGGTCAGCCTGACGTTCAACGGCGGTCTCCTCTGGGCAACCTTGCGCGAACCGCTGGCGCTTGAACACGGCGGCGCCGAGCCGCTCAGCTTCGGCGCACAGGAGTTTGCCCGGCTCGTGTCGTGCCGGCGCATCCTGATCGACTGCCGGAAACTGGACCTGAACGGGACACCGATAGCGCCTGACTGGCAGCAGACGCTGCTCCGGCAACTCGGGCTGCCGGAGGATGCGCGGGCCGCGCTGGTGGTCGACCGGTTACACGCTGCCGAGTTCGAACAGCTGCGTGCTACGGTGACGCACGGGCCGACTACCGCGGTATTCACCAATTTGCGCACGGCGGGGCGCTGGCTGCGCGCCGTCGACACACAACCGTTGGCCCAGCAACGCGAAGCCCTGCCATTGGGTGCCATCAAAGAGCTGTTGCACCAGTTCGTACGCGCGCGTCGTGGCGCCGACAAGACGCAGTTGGCAGTGGAATTGGGCGAACTCTATCGCTTCCTGCTTGATCAGGCCGAACACATGGGCATTGATCCGCAGCTTGCCATCGAACTGTATCGCAGCAATGCCGCCCAACGTCGACCGAAGCTGGTGCATTCGGGTGAGGGTTAAGGGGCCACGCAGGCGGCGCTAGGCACGCGTGGCTGACGCCAGTTTATACTGGCGTTCATGCTCTCGCTCGAAGCCGAAATCATGGAATTGCAGGCCGCGGGCCTGGTGACCGGGCCCGTCGCGCAGCGTGCCGTGGCGCTGGAGCGCGGCAGCGTATTTTCCGTTTACGAAGAGTTGCGCGTTGCGTTGTACCTGGCCGTCGCCGCCATACTGGCCGGGCTTGGTCTGGTTCTGAAAGACCATCTTGAGCGCATCGGCCCGGCTACACTGGTGCTGGCGCTGGCAGTTGTGGCCGCGCTTTGCTATGCCAGTGCGCTGCGCACCGGCCAGCGACGGGTCGAGCGCTCAGCGGGCGGCGAATATCTGCTGTTGCTCGGCGCACTTATCCTCAGTGCAGATCTGGCTTACGCCGAGGCGCAGTTTCACTGGTTTGGCGCACAGTGGTCCTGGCACCTGCTGGTGCTGGCCGTCGTTCACGGTGCTACAGCCTATTATTTTGAATCACCACTGCTGCTTTCGGTATCGGTCGCCTCGCTGGCCGGTTGGCTGGGCGTGCAGGGGCAAACGCTATCACTGGTGGCGTGGGAGCAGCTGTTGCATCAATCGGGGTGGCGCGCACTGAGTTGCGCAATGCTGCTGCTCGGCTGGCGCGAGGCGCATCGGCGCCGGGGCGGCGCGCGCCCGTTCCTGGGCGTGCTGGACCATGCGGCGTGCAATCTTGCCTGCTGGGGCGCGCTCGCCTGGTGCGTCGCTGGCAGCACGCGCATGGCTGGTCTCGCGGTGCTGGGCGTGTTGGCGCTGTGCGCAGTGCGCGTTGGGCTGCGCCGTGGCCAGGAGCTGTTCGTCACTTACGGAATCGGCTACGCAACCTTCGGCCTGTGCGTGGTCGAGGCGCAGGTCATTGACGGCTCGCTTGCGACCACGATCGCTGCACTCATTACGGTCGTAGTCGCGGCTGCGCTGCTGTGGCGTTGTCATGGGTTGATCAGAGCCGCTGCGACATGATTGTGCAGCGGCCGACTCCGGATCAGGAGCGCTGGCTGCGTATCACAGCGCGCCTGGCGCTGCCGCGACTGGCACCAGAGGTGGCTGCGCGCACCGGTGGGTGGAAATCAGTCTCGCCGCTGGCGCGCAGTGCGCTATTTGTTCTGGGAATTGTTGCCGCCGCGCTGAGCCTCGCCATTGGCGAGTTGCTGCACGTGCCCAGCTTCCTGGTAGTTGTTGGCGTCGCGCTGCTCGCGGCGGCCGAATGGTTTTCTGCACCAAGGCATTTTTTTTCCTGCGGAATAGAAGAGGCCCTTGGACTAGTCGGGCTTGCAGCTGTTGCCGTTCAGTTTCAGGAATGGATTGGGGGTGTGCACGATCTGGGCATGTCGCTGCTGATCGCCGCAGTATTCGCTGTTGCTGGAATTCGCTTTCTCAATCCTCTGTTCATCACGGTGGCCGCGGTGCTGCTGTCGTTCGCCGTCTATTTCAGCCAGGCACTGGCGGCCGTGCCGGCCAGCGTGCTGGCCAGTTGCTTCTGCTTCGCGGTAGCGGCTGGCGCGTTGTTGCTCGGTGCGAAGCAGTTTCGCCGACCTGCGCATGAGCAGATGACCCGCTGGCTGATGGTAACGCTGCCATGGTGCGCCTACCTTTGGGTGGCAGGCATTAGCTGGTCGCTGAATGTCGCCATTGGTGTGCCGGTCTTGTCGCCCGCCAGCGCCGTGGCTTTGCTGGGACCAATGACGCTGGGTGTTCTGGCGCTGCTTGCAGGCCTGAAGCGCCGCGCGCATGCGCCGCTGATGACTTTCATGGTGTGCCTGGCCTGTGTCGTCATTGAGTTGCACCACTACATTCGTCTGAGCACGCAGGCGCGGCTGATCGCCGGCGGTTGCATCCTGCTGGCAGTTGCCATCGCGCTCGAGCGGGCGCTGCGCACGCCGCACCGCGGCATCACGGCGCGCCGCCTGACGGGCGACGTTGGCGTGGCTGACCTGCTTTCGATAGCTGGCGCAGCAGCGCTCGCGCCAGCCGCACCAGCGTCGGCAGCCGATCGGATCCGGGGTGGTGGCGGTGAATTTGGCGGTGGCGGCGCAAGTGGTCGATATTAGATGCGACCTGCTTACCGACCCGAGGTGATGTGAGTGCGACGGCAAGCAGCGATGAGCACGCGGGCCTGGTTGGCGTTTGCGGCCCTGGGCGTCATCTGGGGCCTGCCCTATTTCTTCATCAAGATTGCCTTGCAGGAGCTCTCGCCCGTTGTTGTGGCCTGGGGCCGCCTGCTCCTGGCAGCATTGATCCTGCTGCCCATCGCCTGGCAGCGCGGCGCACTGCGCACGATCAGTGCCCATTGGGGTGCAATCACTGCTTTTGCGCTGATCGAGTTTGTCGTGCCGTTCGTGGCGATCTCGTTGGGTGAGCGATGGATCAGCTCTTCGGTGGCCGGCATGCTCATCGCCATGGTGCCGTTGAGCGTGGCGCTGATTGCGCACTTCTTTGGCATGCACGAACCGCTGGGCCTGTGGCGCAGTGTCGGCCTGATACTCGGGCTGGTCGGCGTGGCCGCACTGCTTGGATTCGGCACGGTCTCCGGAACCCTGGGGTGGGTGGGTGTCGGTTGCATGCTGCTGGCAACCCTGTGCTATGCCACCGGTCCGCTGATCGTGCAGCGCCATATGGCGGGGCTCGATGCCATGGGCCCGGTGGCTGCGAGCGTGGGCGTTGCCACTCTGGTGCTGACGCTACCTGCTGTCCTCATTTTGCCGCGACAGCTGCCGGGTCCGCAGGTACTCATCTCACTGGTGGTGCTGGGCGCCGTATGTACGGCGCTGGCCATGCTGCTGATGTTTTTTCTTATCCGCAGCGCCGGAGCGGCGCGCGCTTCGGTCATAACCTATATCAATCCTGCGGTCGCGACGCTGCTGGGTGTCATTGTGCTGCACGAGCCGCTGGGACTGGGAGGCGTGCTGGCCTTCGCGCTGATACTGCTGGGTTCGTGGCTGTCAACCCGCGGCGCTGTCCAGCATCGGGCCGGATAAGCACTAGTGCTGCTTCATTTCCTTTGATACCAGCCAATTCACCAGACTGATGAACTGCTCGTCACTCCCTGCTGAACGCGGGGTGAGACGATACCTGCCGTTCACAATAATTGTCGGCGTGCCGTCAGCCTGATAGGCCTTGATCTGCTCGTCGGCCTGGCGCATGAGCGCATCGACGCTGAAGGATTGCGCGGCCGCGAGAAACGCCTCGGGAGTAATCTGCGTCGTCTTGGCATACCATCTGGCAGCTTCTGCGATGGTGGGCAGCAGACGCTTGGGGCGATTGGTTTCGGTGTCCATGATGGCCAGCTCACCGCTCTTCCAGATGGCATCGAACAGCGCGTCGTGGGTGCGTTCGACCAGGCCCAGCGATTGCGCGGCAAAAAAGGCGCGCTGAAAAGTCTTCCAGTCTTCTTCCGGGTGCCAGGAAGCGGGCAGGTAGCTTAGCTGGGCCTTGGCCGGCAGCTGCGCCTTGAGCTTGTTGATAAGCGGGTTGTAGAGATTGCAGGCCGGGCAGGCATAGGAGAACACCTCCACCAGCTCGACCTTGCCCGCCGGCACGTGGGTGGCCTGTGCGGGTTCGACCACGAAGTAATGCTGACCTTCAATCCAGGTGGTTTCCGCCGCCGCCGCGGGGAGCCAGGAGTACAGCGACACCAATAACAGGAGTGCTATTCGCATAAATCCTCAAGCCGGCGAACGCGGGCTCACAGGCAGCCCGCACTGGGTTTCAGGCGCCGGTCTTGGCTTCCTTGTTCTGGTCGATCCAGAGCAACGCCGCATCCAGATCGGCCAGATCGGCTGCATTGAAGCCAGGCATCTTGCCACCGTTGGCGGCCTTGGTGCGTTCCAGTTCGCCATGGGCCTGGGTATAGACCCAGTTCAGGCCGCGGCGAACCTTCGCGGTAAATTTTTGCTGCTTATCTTCGGTCATGATCGTCCTCGCTGGCTTGGGTCTCTTGATAGTGTGAGTCACTCCCTCGCCGGTTTTAAAGCCGGGTGGGAGATAGGGCGGATCGCCTCGACCAACGATCCGTCCCGAATAGCTCAATGAGCATGCCCCGGGTTCTGAACGTCGAGGTCATCGACAGGCAAGCGCGGACTAACGGAAGCGCCACCTATCTGCAATCAAGCGGAGCGAAGACTACGACGGAATGCCGCTCGACAGCAACACCTTATTGATAGGGGAGCGTTGGCCGCCGCTTGCAAAGCGCTGACGCGATCCCAATAGTATTGGCGAATTGATTCCCTGGTGAGAGAGTTTTGTGCCGGACACGCCCGTGGAAGTCTACCAGTCAGCAGACCGTTCGGACTGCGATGAACGCTCGTTGGTACTCGCCGCCGCAGGCATTGCCAGCAGTATTGGCTTCGATGGTGAAAATTTCCTGTTGGGCGTGGAGCCTGCCGATGTGCCCAACGCATTGGCTCATCTGCACTCGTACGCCATGGAGCGGCGCGCCACTCCGGTGGCAGCAGCGTACACACCGCCGCGCCTTCACCGTGGCGCGTGGCTGGGCTGCATGGTCTACGTGCTGGTGCTATTTGGCATCGCGCTCAGCGTGTCGAATGGCATCTGGCGGGTCGATGCCTTCGAGCGTGGGGAACTCAACGCGGCGCTGGTGCAAAGCGGCCAGTGGTGGCGCGCCTGGACTGCACTCACGCTGCATCGGGATGGCGCGCATCTGGCGGCCAATCTGGGCGCGGGTGTCTGGTTCGGCTACCTTGCTGCGCGGCAATTGGGTGCCGGCATGGCCTGGCTGCTGATCGTGACGGGCGCAGCGGCGGCAAATCTGTTCGACGCGCATTTCGGTCCAGCCGACTATCGCTCGGTGGGTGCCTCGACTGCGGTGTTCACGGCACTCGGCCTGATGGCCGCGCATTCATGGCGCAGCCGCTACCATCTGCGGCAGCGTTGGGCGTTGCGCTGGGCGCCATTGATTGCCGGAGTGGTATTGCTGGGCTGGTTCGGCTCGGCGGGTGAGGGCACGGATCTCATCGCGCATGCCCTGGGGTTTGTCGTCGGCTGCATGCTGGGCGCCAGCATTGCCACGCGCACAGTCGAAGCGCTGTTGAGCCGTGTGCCGCAGTGGCTAAGCGGCCTGACAGCACTCGCGGCGCTGGCCATAGCCTGGGTGTATGCGCTGTCTGCGACCCTGGCGTGAGCGCCGACTATGGATCCGAGCAATAGGGCGTTACGGCTTCAGCCCGGAGTGTCGGCAGAGTCCTGATGCTGCGAATAATGGGCAGGCGCCACGCCAGCAGCGCCAGCAGCAATGAGCTGACACCGGCGAATCCCAGGGTAACGCGCAGTCCAAAATGTTCGCCGAGCCAACCGCCAATCAGTGCGCCGGGCACCGCCGGCAGCAATATCAGCCAGCGCATGGTGCTGGTCATGCGGCCGAGCATCCGACCCGGGGTGACGGCCTGACGGAGTGAAAGGAAGTTGATGAAGATGAAGACGGCGCCGATGCCGAACAGCATGAGCATCAACGCGTAGGCGGCAATGCCTGCGGCATCGACTGGTGCGAGGGCCAGCAATAACCAGCCAGCGCCGCAGATTCCGAAGCCGAGCACCAGAGTTGGACCCGGGCCGATGCGGCGCGCCATGCGGTGGCCGATGGCGCTGCTGGCAATCGTGCCAACACCCAATGCTACATAGCTCAGGCCCACCTCGCGCTCGCTCAGTCCCAGCTGGCGCGTGGCGAACAGAATCTGCACGACACTGGCTGCCTGATAGCACAGCTGCCACATGCCTACACAACTTGCCATCGTTACCAGCAGGGCATTGCGGCGCACGAAACTCAGGCCTTCGCGCAGCGCGGGCCAGAACGCGGCGTTGCTGGCGCTGGGCGTTTCCCTGACCGTCACGCCGCGCAGGATTGCGGCCGATATCAACAGCAATACTGCGTCGGCCAGCAGCGCTAGCGGTGCGCCAGTGAGCTTGATCAGCGCGCCGGCGGCACCGGGACCGGCGACCTCTGCCGTCGATGAGGCGAGCGCGTTCTTGGCATGCGCCTCGACCAGTCGTTCACGTGGCACGATCTGCGTGAGCACGATCTGCGCGGCGCTTCCCGCCGTGGTATTGACGGCGCCAATTGCAAAACCGACGATGTACAGCCAGTTCATCGACAGCAGACCAAACCACCAGGCCAGCGGCACGGTGGCGACCGCAACCGCGATCGACAGCTCGCCGACTATATACACCGGCAATTTGCGCAGTCGATCGAGCCAGACTCCCGTCGGCAGCGAGAACAGCACGAACGGCAGCAGCTCCATGGCCGTGAGCGCGCCCATCTGCGTGGGCGATGCGTGCAGCAATACCGCCGCTGTCAACGGCAGCGCCAGCATCGTTACCTGGCCACCGAAGGAGGAGATCAGTATTGAAATCCACAGGCGCCGATAGACCGCGTCGCGCAGCAGGTCGGTCGGCGAGAGGGCGAAACGACGCCGGACAAAATTCAAAAGAGCCAGGCGTCGCCGCGTCGCTAGCGCGCCGGCTTGCGGAATTTGAGCACGAAGTTGTCGGCTTCACCGATGGCCAGGTAGCGGGCACGGTCCTTGTCGCCCTGGGAGAGCGTCGGCGGCAGTGTCCACACGCCGTCGACCCAGTCTTTGGTGTCTTTAGGATTGGCGTTGATTTCCGAGCGGCCTACCAGTTCGAAGCCAGCCCGCTTCACCATTTCGATGGCGTAGTCCTCGCGCAGATAGCCATCCTCAGCCTTGGGATCCTGTGGGCGATCAGTACGGCCACGATGATCCTCGATGCCGAGGATGCCACCGGGCTTGAGTGCGCTGAAGCACGCGGCCAGAGCCTGATCGGCGTAGCCACTGCCCATCCAGTTGTGCAGATTACGAAAGGTCACGATCAGATCAACAGTTCCGGCCGGGGCGAGATTGAATTGACCCTTGCCCAAAGTGGTTTCGGTGATGGCACCGAGGCGTGAACCCTGGGCGGCAATCCGCTCATGCCAGCGCTTCAGTACCGCCTGGTCTTCTTCATCGCCGCGCGCGGGGAGGGCCACGATGTAGTGGCCCCGACCGGCCAGGTAGGGACCCAGAATTTCAGTCCAATAGCCGGTGCCGGGCCAGAGCTCGACTACCGTCATCGAGGGAGCCAGGCCAAAGAAACTGAGTTCTTCAACCGGGTGCCGGGCCGCATCTCTGGCGACAGCACTGGCGGTACGCGCCGGATCCGCGACCACGGCCGCCAGGGTAGGGCCGGCGCCCGCTGCGGGCATGGCTGAGGCCTGGCAGCCGCTCATCGCGCTGGCCAGGGTCGTAAACGCCAACAGGGCAGGAATTGACAGACGCATGGTGGATGATCTCCGCAGACGGGATGCGGATCATATTGCAAATGGCCGGAAATCGCAGCTCTCAGGCCTGCCCCAGCTCCCGTCGCGCAAAACCATCAAAGCGCGCGCCCTGACGCCCATAGGCCGGTTCCACTGTACCGCCGCGCAGCGTAGCGAGCAGTTTCTGCACCTGTCCAAGTTTGAGCGCCACCACCGCGCCATTACGATCGTTCAGATTCCTGCAGTGACGGGCGAGTTGCAGATTACGTTGCCAGCGCGAATGTAGCGCGTTGCCTGGGTCGCACCAGCTGAGCAGCCGTTCAAAGCCCTGGCGGCCCTCACCATAGGAGAGCATGCGGCAGGTGGTGGTTCTTTCGGCATCCAGTCTGCTCAGGGCGTCGACGCATTGCTGGCGTGAGCCACCGATATTCTCTATTGCCACGGCATCTTCGCCGCGTACCACGTCCGTCTCGCGGGTCAGTATCTGCTCGAGCTCGGCGAGCAGGCGGGCTTCGTCGTTGAGCACCCGTTCGAGGTGCCGCCGGATATCGGCGGGCTGCACGCTCATAGATCAGGACTTGCGGCGCTGGCTCGCATCGGCGAGGTCGCGCTCGAGTTGCAGCAGTCGATCAGCAATCTTTTCGGGGTCGGCGTGGTACTGGCCACGCTCGATCGCCTGGCGCAGCTCGGTCACGCGCGCGGCGTCGACTTCGGGCATGCCAGCAATCGTCTCCTGCAGCACTGCGAGGCGGCGTGCAGTATCCGTGATGTTGACACTCTCGGTCTGCGCGCTGGGCGTAGACGCGGTCGTTGATCCCGCAGGCGACGCGCGGCGCACGCGCTCAACAGTGCGGCTGGCGCCGGTGTCGACGGCGCTGGTGTCGGTGCCCTTGATGCGGGTGGTCACAATGATCTCCTGGTTCAGGCTCTTACGGTGGCTGTAACGGCAATAGCTGAACTAACTTTAGAGCAGAGTTTGTCATAAGGATACCTCCACCAGCTGTGCGCTGCGCACGGTGGCCTCGACGATGCGCTGCGATGCCATATTTTGCACCCGGATCAGCTCGTCAGGCTTACCGTCGGCCATCGCAATCACCATTACCCGTATTTCCAGCCCGCCGGTATGCGCCAGCAGTGTGAGCTGCTGGCCGCGATGGACGATCGCCGCGGTCACCAGAGCATCGGCAGTCAGTGCCTCGCCTTGAGCCACCGGACGGCGCAGATGCTGACCCGCAAGCTGCGCGACGTCGCGGACATAGTTGTTCGACAGACCGGGCAAGCGGCGGCTGAGCGTGGTGAAGTCGCCGGCCAGTGGCACGGCGCCGCGTGCCAGCGCGTGCTGCGCTACCAGCACCGTCGATTCACTCGCCAATACGGCCGACAGATAGATGGCCCAGCGTGCGCCCGATTCACAGCGCACCCCCACGGTTGTGCGCTCCCGCAATTGACCATCGCCGGCGATCACGGCGCGCAGCGGCTCGGCGCAGCTTGCCAGCCGCAAGCGCGCGTCGGGCATGTCGATGCTGACAATCAACCCGGCGCCCGGGTTGCCCGCAGCACTGCGCACCGCCTGCTCGGCTGCGGCGCGGATATTGCCGAGCTCGGTGTAACCGGCGTCCGCGGCATGCAGGGGTTTGAGCAGCAGCATGGCGATCGCCGTGGCGGCGAATCGATAAACAGCCTTGTTGAGTTTGTGTGACACCTGGACTCTCCTTCTTTGATGTTGAAGGAGCAAGGCGCGTGCCAGTACCGGTGTCAGAAGACTGACGCTGCCAGCGGCCGCTGTCTGCCGTGAGGCGGCAAGCCCTTGCCGCCGGTCGCGGCCTTCCCGCCCCGGGCTGCGACCCGAGTCACGCTTTAAGGGCAGCCTGCCGTGTTCCGTGCCACATGGCACAGCGCTTGCTCCTTCATGCCGTGACCGGACAGCAGTTTAGTGGAGGCAGCATGGCCAGCATCATTGATAACTACCTTGGCGTACACGCCCAGGCACTCGGCATTGAGTCACGCCGCTCGCAACTGCTGGCCGCGAACCTGGCCAATTCCGACACGCCGAATTTCAAGGCACGCGATGTGGATTTCAAAGCGGCCCTGGCCAGTGCCAAAGAGCCGCACGGTGGCAGCCTGCCGTTACGACTGACGCAGAGCGCGCATCAGCAGGCCAGCGTCAGCGCCGGCGACAATGACCCGACTCTGCTGTACCGCGTGCCGCTGGCTCCGGCGCTGGATGGCAACACCGTAGACCCGCAGCTTGAACAGGCGGCGTTCGCGGAAAACGCAGTGCGTTACCAGGCCACGCTGACGATGCTCAACAGCCGTCTGCGCTCTTTGATGACCGCCATAACCGGGCAATAGCAGCGAGTACCAGCCATGTCCAGTTTCAGAATTTTCGATATCGCCGGGGCCGGCATGAGCGCGCAGTCGGTGCGTCTCAATACGGTCGCCAGCAATCTTGCCAATGCCGACAGCATCAGTGGCAGTGCCGCGGGTGCGTACCGCGCGCGGCATCCGGTGTTTCAGGCTACCGCAGCGCCGCCAGGCGATCCGACCGGCGCCAGCGTCGAAGTGCGCGGCATTGTCGAGAGCCAGGCGGCGCCGGAGCGCCGTTACGATCCGGCCAGCCCGCTTGCCGATGGCAATGGCTACGTCTACGCGCCCAACGTCAACACCGTCGAGGAAATGGTCGACATGATTTCGGCCTCGCGTTCCTATCAGAACAACGTCGAGGTCATGAACACCGCCCGCAGCATGATGCTGGCGACCCTCAAGCTCGGACAGGGTTGATGGTCCGCCACCAGGAGAACATCGCGATGAGTACCACCAATCCGATCACCCAGAACCCAGGCACGCTGGGCACGCCAGCGGCGAGCACGCGCAAGAGCGCCAATACCCTGGGCATCGGCGATTTTCTGACGCTCATGACCACGCAGCTGAAAAACCAGGACCCGTTCAAGCCATTGGATGGCACCGAGATGGTGTCGCAGCTGGCGCAGTTCGGCACTGTCTCGGGCGTGCAATCCATGAACACCACACTCGGAGCACTCTCAGATTCGCTGCGCTCCTCGCAGGCGCTGTCCGGGGCAACCATGGTCGGACACGAGATCATCGCGCCGGCCAGCTCAGCGCATTACAACGCGCAGCAGCCTCTGGTTGGCACGATTCAGGTACCGGCAGGCGCCAGCACAGTGACGCTGACGATCACCGATAGCAGTGGCCAGGTCGTGCGGCACATTGCGGTGGCAGCCGCCAGCGGTCAGCAGGCCTTCGCCTGGGATGGCAGCACGGATGGCGGTGGCCAGGCGGCCAGCGGCAACTATGCCATCGCTGCGATCGGCAACGTCGGTGGTGCCAGTCAGTCTCTGGAGACTGCAGTTGCCGCGCGCGTGAGCAGCGTCAGCCTTGATAAGGGTGGTGGTGCCCTGACGCTCAATACTCCGGAGCTGGGTGCGGTCGCGCTCAGCAAAGTACAGCAGATCATCTGAACCCTCAGCAGGAGCTTAACCATGTCATTCGGTATCGCCCTAAGCGGCATCAGCGCGGCGCAAGCGGACTTGAACGTCACCGCCAACAACATTGCCAATTCGAGCACCACCGGCTTCAAGCAGTCGCGCTCCGAGTTTTCGGAACTGTTCGCCGTTTCGGCACAGGGTGTCAGCAAAGCACAGGCCGGCGCCGGCGTGAAGGTCGCCGACGTTGCGCGGCAGTTTTCCCAGGGCAATATCGAGGCTACCAACAACAGCCTGGACCTGGCGCTCAGTGGCCAGGGATTCTTCATACTCAGTGACGCCGGCGCGTCTGCCTATACGCGCTCCGGCGCTTTTCAGACTGACAACGCCGGCTACGTCGTCAACTCCGCGGGGCAGCGTCTGCAGGCATATTCGCCCACCGCGACCGGCACCTTCAATACCACCTCGCTCTCGGATCTGCAGCTGGTATCGGGCGACAGTGCGCCGCAGGCGACCACCAGCGCCGACGTCAATTTCAATCTGCCGTCGAACGCGGCCGTACCGACGGTCGCTATTTTCGACCCGGCCAACAACAACAGCTTCAACAACTCGACCTCGCTGACGGTATACGACTCATTGGGTGCCGCGCACACCGCCAGCATGTATTTTGTCAAGACTGCGGTCGCCAACACCTGGGACACACACCTCTATGTAGACGGTACTGCGGTCGGCGCGGCCAATACTCTCCAGTACACCAACACTGGCGCGCTGGCAGTGCCGGCCGGCGGAAAGATTACTTACCCCACTTACACCCCTGCCACGGGCGCAGCCGGTCTGGACCTGACGGTGGACTACGGCCGTAGCACGCAGTATGGCGATACTTTCGGCGTCACGGCGGTCGCACAGGATGGCTTCACGACCGGTCGTCTGATCGGTATTAACGTCGATGCGACCGGCGTGGTGCAGGCGCGCTTCACCAACGGGCGCTCGGTCTCCCTGGGTCAGGTGGCCATTGCAAACTTTGCCAACCCCCAGGGCCTGCAACCTCTGGGCAATACCAACTGGTCAGAGACTTTCAGTTCTGGCCAGGCGCTGCACGGCCAGGCCGGCAATTCCGGATTTGGGCTCATCCAGTCCGGCTCGCTCGAGCAGTCGAACGTGGATATCACCGCGCAGCTGGTGCATATGATCATCGCGCAGCGCAACTTCCAGGCCAACGCGCAGGTGATCTCGACTGAAAACCAGATCACGCAAGCCATCATCAATATCCGTTGATGGACCCACAGGAATAAGCTATGGATCGTCTGGTGTATGTGGCGATGTCGGGCGCAAAGGAAACAATGCGCGCGCAGGCCGCCAACAACCACAACCTGGCCAACGCCAGCACGGTCGGCTTTCGCGCCGATCTGTCGGCGTTTCAAAGCCAGGCGGTGCAGGGCGCAGGCCTGGCGACGCGCGTCTACGCCACCGATCATACACTCGGCTGGGACGCGTCGATTGGCCAGCTGCAGCAGAGCGGACGTGATCTCGACGTCGCCATCAACGGGCCAGGCTGGATTGCCGTGCAGGCTGCCGACGGGCGCGAAGCCTACACGCGGGCCGGCGATCTGCGTGTTGACGTCAACGGTCAGCTGACCACCGCAGCGGGTCTGCCGGTGCTGGGTGACAGCGGACCGCTCGCCGTTCCACCTCACGGTTCGATCAGCGTAGCGCGCGATGGCTCGGTGGCAATCGTGCCGCTGGGTCAGGCCGCCACAACCGTCGCCACTATCGGGCGCATCAAACTCGTGAATCCGCCGGCGAGCGCGCTCGAGCGTGGCGCCGATGGCCTGTTTCGCCTGCGCAGCGGCAGCGATGCACCGGCTGATGCCAGTGTGCAGATCGCGTCCGGCGCGCTCGAGAGCAGCAACGTCAATGTCGCCGAGGCCATGACCCAGATGATCGAGCTGGCGCGCCAGTTTGATCTGCAGGTGAAGGCCCTGCGCACCGCCGAAGAAGATGCCGCCGCGTCGGCGCGTCTGCTGCAGGCCGGTTAACAGCTTTAGCAAATATCAGGAGCAGTCATGAATCCAGCATTGTGGGCCGCCAAAACCGGACTCGACGCGCAGCAGACCCGTATGGCTGTGGTGTCGAACAATCTTGCCAACGTGAATACGACCGGCTTCAAAAAGAGCCGCGCCGTGTTCGAAGATCTGCTCTATCAGAACGTACGCCAGGTGGGCGGGGCAACTTCGCAGGATACGCAGGCGCCCAGCGGGCTGTCGCTCGGCACTGGGGTGCGCGTGGTGGCCACTGAAAAAACCTATACCCAGGGAAATCTCAGTCAGACCGGCAACTCACTGGATCTGGCGATCAGCGGCCGCGGCTTCTTCCAGGTGTTGCTGCCGGATGGCACGCTCGGCTATACGCGCGCCGGAGATTTTCAACTCGATAGCCAGGGCCAGCTCGTGACCTCGAGCGGCTACGTGGTGCAGCCGGGCATCAGCATCCCGTCGGGCGCGCAGAGTGTGACCGTGGGCGCCGATGGCGTGGTCTCGGTGCAGCTGGCGGGTCAGTCGGCACCTTCGCAGGTCGGTTCGTTGCAGCTGGTCGATTTCGTGAACTCCGCGGGCTTGCAGCCGCGCGGTGAGAATCTGTTGGTGGAATCGGCAGCCAGTGGTACTGCGCAGTCGGGCAATCCCGGTCAGGCGGGGCTCGGCACACTGCAGCAGGGCGCGGTTGAGAGCTCGAACGTCAACGTGGTGGAGGAAATGGTCAACATGATCGAGACCCAGCGCGCCTACGAAATGAATACCAAGGCGATTCAGACTGCTGACCAGATGCTGCAGTACCTCAGCAATAACGTCTGACCGGAGTCATCGTGACCAATATTCGCTCAATTCTGCTGTTGCCGCTGCTGCTGCTGGTGGCCTGCCGTACTGTGCCACCGCATGTCGATAACTTTGACGCCAGCAATCCCGAGGCTGGCGCGCCACCGCCCAGTGCCAACGGTGCAATCTACCAGGCCGGCTACGACGTGCCGCTGTTCGAAAATTCCGTGGCCCATCGTGTCGGTGATGTGCTGACGATTGTGCTCGAGGAACGGACCAATGCCAGCAAGAGCGCCAGCACCACCACTGGCAAGAAAACCAAGGTGGACCTGCCTGGCCCGACGCTTTTTGGCGCGCCAGTGACCGTGAATGGCACCGAGGTGCTGGCCGCCAGCGTCAACAACGCCACCAGTTTTGATGGTTCGGGTGACAGCAAGCAAAGCAACGTGCTCATTGGCAATATCTCGGTGACCATTGCCAGGCGCCTGGCGAACGGCAATCTGCTGGTGCGTGGTCAAAAATGGATATCGATCAATCAGGGCAGCGAATTTGTGCGCCTGCAGGGCATCGTCCGCGTCATTGATATTGCGCCAGATAACACGGTGTCGTCCTCACGCGTTGCCGATGCGTCAATTTCCTACGGGTCACGGGGGGTGCTGGATTCGGCCAACTCCAAATCCTGGTTGGGCCGTTTCTTTGATTCCAAATGGCTGCCGTTCTGAGGGCTCATATATGTTGCAGTCTCGATCGCCATCCATAGCTCCGCCACTGGTGGCGGCATTCATCATTGCGGCGCTGTTGCTGCCAGGCCTGGTATTTGCCGAGCGCGTCAAGGACCTGGCTGGTGTCGCCGGCGTGCGCAACAACCAGCTGGTGGGCTACGGCCTGGTCGTCGGCCTTGATGGCACCGGTGATCAGACCAGTCAGGCGCCTTTCACCGTGCAAAGCATTATCAACATGCTGGCAAAATTCGGCATCACCACGCCGGCCGGCGTGAAGCCACAGCTCAAGAATGTTGCCGCGGTCACGGTCACGGCCAACCTGCCGGCCTTTTCCAAAGCCGGCCAGACGATTGATGTGACCGTGGCCTCGATCGGCAATTCCACCAGTCTGCGCGGCGGTGCCTTGCTGATGACACCGCTGCGTGGCGCCGATGGCGAGGTCTATGCCATGGCGCAGGGCAGCGTGATGGTCGCGGGCTTCGGCGTCAGCGGCAGGGATGGTTCGCGCGTCAGTGTCAACGTGCCCAGTGGCGGACGCGTGCCCAACGGTGCCACCGTCGAGCGCGAAGTGCATAGCAATTTCGGCGCCGAGCCCTTCGTGGTGCTCAATCTGAATAACCCGGATTTCACCACCGCGACCCGTCTGACGGCCGGAATCAATTCACTGCTGGGCGCAGGCACCGCGCAGGCGCTGGATGCCGTGTCAGTGCGGGTTGCAGCGCCGGCCGCCGAAGCGTCGCGCATCAGTTTCATTTCAGTACTCGAGGAGCTTGAAATCGAACCCAGCGATGCGCCGGCGCGCGTCATTGTCAATTCGCGCACCGGTACCGTGGTGATCGGTTCACATGTCAGGGTGATGCCCGCCGCCGTAGCGCATGGCTCGTTGTCAGTCACCATTCGCGAGCGTGAGGAGGTCAGTCAGCCCAACGCATTTGCCCAGGGCACGACCGTGACCTCACCACGCAGTGACATCTCGATTGAGCAGCCGCCGGCACGGATGTTCATGTTTAGCGCCGGTGTTGATCTCAACGAGATCGTGCGCGCGGTCAACCAGGTGGGCGCGGCCCCGGGCGATCTGGTGGCCATACTCGAAGCGCTCAAGGAAGCCGGCGCCTTGCGCGCCGAGCTGGTTGTCATCTAGCGACCTGCCGCGATACACCCATGAGCGCGCCACCCGTTGCCAGCAGCTACTACGCCGACTTCGGTCGCCTGGAGGCTCTGAAGAAGACCGCCCGGCAGGATCAGCCGGCGGCAATACGCGAGGCGGCGAGGCAGTTTGAGAGCCTGTTCACCAACATGCTGCTCAAGAGCATGCGTGAGGCAAATCTCGGCGAGGGCCTGGGCGACAGCGAGCAGACGAAGTTCTACCAGGACATGTTCGATCAGCAACTCGCCGTGCAGATGTCGCAGGGCAAGGGTCTGGGCCTGGCTGAACGGCTGATGCAGCAACTGCAACGCACCGGTTTGTCGCCGCCAGCACCCGCACCAGCCGGCGCTCAGGCGCCAGAGCTCGCACCCACCACTGCCGGCAGTGCACTGACCGATAAAGCTGCCAGCAGTCATACGCGCGCACACTTCATCGACAGCATCTGGCCATACGCCGCGCAGGCGGCGAAGCGCATCGGTGTCGCCATTGAGACCGTGGTCGCCCATGCGGCACTCGAAACCGGCTGGGGCCGTCACCTGCCGGTCGGCGCCAGTGGTGGCAGCAACAACCTGTTTGGCCTCAAGGCGGGCAGCAGCTGGCACGGCGACAGCGCCGATTCGGCCACCAAGGAATTCACCGGTCGCGAAACCGTGGCGGTACGCGCGCCATTTCGCGCCTACGCTTCGGTCGCGGCCGGCATCAACGACTACGCTGATCTGCTGACCAGTAATCCGCGTTTTGCGGCGGCACTGAATAGCGGCAATGATGCGACGGCCTTCGCGCGCGGACTACAGCGCGGCGGCTATGCCACGGATCCCGCTTATGTTCATAAGCTGGTAACGACGGTGGCAGCGGTGCGCGAGCTGGCCGCGCAGGCGGAGCTCAAGAATGGCGCCGCGCTGCCGACAACCTTGGCCGCAGGAACAGTCTGATGAACGGCTGTAGCCGCGGGTGTGGGAGTCACAATGGCTGATATGCTTTCTACCGGCGTTTCCGGGTTGCTCGCCTTTCAGCGCTCGCTCGATACGACCAGTCATAATATTGCCAATGCCAGCACTGAAGGCTACAGCCGGCAGCGCGCTGAGCTGCTGGCGCGGCCTGCCGATGCCTTTGGTGGCGGCTGGATCGGCAATGGCGTCGACGTCTCGACCGTGCGCCGCCTGTACGACAGCGAACTGGCCGGTCAGGCGCGTGGCGCCGGCAGCGGTTTTCATCAGCTCGACACTTTCAGCACCTATGCCGGGCGCCTCGACAATCTGTTCAGCGACACCAGCACCGGGCTGGCAACCACGCTGCAGAATTTCATCAATTCGGTGCAGGCGGTGGCGGATGCCCCGGCATCCATCACCTCGCGCCAGGTGCTGCTGAGTCAGGCCGGTGCGCTGACCAATCGCCTCAAGAGCTACAACTCCAGCCTGGACAGCATCAACAGTCAGCTGAATTCGCAGCTGAACAGCGAGGCGTCCGCGATTTCGACCATCGCCAGTAACATTGCCACGCTCAACCAGCGCATCGCGGCGACCGAGGGAGTAAACCAGCAACCGCCCAACGACCTGCTTGATCAGCGCGACAGATTGCTCAGCGAGCTGGCGACGCACCTCGCAATTAGTACCGTGGCGCAGAGCAACGGTGCGGTGAACGTCTTTATCGGCAACGGACAGACGCTGGTGATGAATTTCGCGGCGGCGCGGCTCAGCACTGCCGGCGATCAGTTTGCTGCCACGCGCACGCACCTGGTGCTGCAGTCGGTGAATGGCGCGACCGATGTCACCGATGCCATCAGCGGCGGTACCGTGGGCGGGTTGCTGCAGTTTCGCACCGCAATGCTTGATCCGAGCCGCAATAGCGTGGGCCAGGCGGCGGTTACGCTCGCGCAGCTGGTGAACAGCCAGCAGGCCGCGGGGCTGGATCTGCACGGCCAGATCGGCGCTGACCTGTTTGCAGTCGGTGCCGTGAGGGTCAGCGCCTCGAGTCTCAACGCTGGCACCGCCAATGCCAGCGCCACGCGCAGCGATCCTACGGCACTTACCACCGCGGACTATCAACTGCTTTATAACGGCAGCGCGTGGCAGTTGTCGCGAGTCGATACCGGAGCGGCCGTCGCCATGACCGGCACGGGCACGGTGGCAGATCCATTCGTGGCCGACGGTCTGTCAATCGTGTTGAGCGGTGCTGCCCAGGCTGGCGACCGGCTGCTGATCGAGCCCACCGCTGCCGCGGTCTCGGGCATGTCTGTGTTGCTGACGCAGCCGGAAAAGATTGCCGCGGCGGCGGCACTGCTCACCAGCAGCGCTACCGCCAACAGCGGCACTGCCAGTATCGATGCCGGGACGGTGCCCAGCACCGCGGCCTGGGTGCGCGGCGACTACACGCTCAGCTTCAGTTCGTCCAGCAGCTGGCAGGTTACCGATGCCAGCAATACTACCGTGGCCAGCGGCAGCTACAGCTCCGGGTCGCCGATCAGCTTCAATGGCATTCGGGTTGCGGTCACTGGCGCGGCCGCCGCCGGCGACAGTTTCCAGATCAGGGATAACGCCAACGGCAAGGGCGACAATCGCAATGCCCTGCAGATTGCCGCACTGCTCAACAAGCCGATACTCAATGGCGCGACAGTTTCGCTCAGTGACAGCGTGGGCCGCCTGATCGGCAACATTGGCGTGCAGACCAGTCAGGCGCAAAGCAGCCGTGACGCGCAGCAGTTCGTCATGACCGACGCCAACACGGCGATGAGCAACATTTCCGGCGTCAACCTCGATGAGGAGGCTGCCAACCTGATGCGCTATCAGCAAGCCTATCAGGCCGCCGCCAAAGTGATCAGCGTCGCCAACAGTCTGTTCCAGTCCCTGCTCGATGCCACCAAGTGAGTGCTATGCGCATTGCCACCACAACCATCTATCAACTCGCGACCCAGGCGCTGCTTAACCAGCAGGCGGCGTTGGCGAAAACACAGAATCAGGTTGCCACCGGCAAGCGCGTGCAGACGCCCGCAGACGATCCGGTGGCCGCAGTGCAGCTGCATGAGCTGGCGCGCTCGCAGGCGCAGTACCAGCAGTACGACAAGAACAGTATCGCGGTCACGGGCCGGCTGCAGCTCGAGGAGCAGGCGCTGGCCGATACCGGCACGGTATTGCAGCGGGCCCGGGAGCTGGTGCTCCAGGCCAATACGGCTACCCTGAATGACAGCGATCGCAAATCCATTGCCACGGAGCTCAAGTCCAGGCTCGATGAGCTCATGAGCATCGGCAATCGCAAGGATGCCAACGGCGAGTACCTGTTCGCCGGCTACTCAACCGCCGCGCAGCCCTTCGCGCGCGGCGCGAGCGGCAGCGTGCAGTACTTTGGCGACAGCGGCGCGCGGCGCCTGGAAGTCGATCCCACGCTGCAGGTTCAGGACAGCGATCCGGGCAGCCACTTGTTCATGAACATCCCGGCAGGCAATGGCCTGTTTGTCACCGGGGCCAGTTCGGGCAATACCGGCAGCGGCGTCATCGACGCGGGGTCGATAGTCAGCCGGGCGGCCTGGGTGGCCGGTACCTACACGCTCAGCTTTTCCACGCCCACGACCTGGCAGGTGAACGACAGTGGCGGTGCTTTGATCGCCAGCGGCAACTACAGCAGCGGTAGCGTCATCGCCTTCAACGGCGTGCAGATCGGCATCAATGGCGCACCCGCGGCCGGGGATCAGTTCACGGTGAGCAGCGCGGGAACCCAGGATGTCTTCACCACGCTGGATGGCATCATTGCCGCGCTGGCAAGTGGTGCCAGCGGCGATGCGCAACGCGCGCAGTTCAATTCGGCCCTGAACGGCTCGCTCCAGCAGCTCGATCAGGCCAACGATCAACTGCTGAACGTGCGCTCACAGGTGGGTGCCCGTCTGTCGATGCTCGAGGACGGCGACAGCGCCCGGAGCGCGCAACTGGTAACCCTGGAAAGCGCGGCGGGACAGCTCGGTGGCCTGGATTACGCCGCCGCGGTCTCGAAAATGAGTCAGCAGTATATGGGCCTGCAGGCCGCGCAACAGTCCTTTGCCAGCATCGGCAAATTGTCGCTGTTCAACTACCTGTAGCGCATTGTGACGCAATCGACAGTTTTCCACGCCGCGACAAACGCGAGGCTCAAGTTTGCCGCCGGCCTCACCGATACAGCCTCCGTAAGGGACAGCGGGCAAGGGCTCGCCCCTCACACAAGTACAGCGCTATCGGCAGCGGTCCGGGCGTCAGAGTAACCGAACAGGAGAAGTTTCAATGGCACTCATGATTAACACCAACACGATGTCGCTGAACGCCCAGCGCAATCTGTCGACATCGCAGGGCAGCCTGGCCCAGGCCCTGCAGCGCCTGTCCTCGGGTTTGCGCATCAACAGCGCCAAGGACGACGCGGCTGGCCTGGCCATCGCTTCACGCATGACCACGCAGATCAACGGCCTGGATCAGGCGCAGCGCAATGCCAATGACGGCGTGTCGCTGTCACAGACCACGGAAGGCGCCCTGCAGGAAGTGGAAAACAACCTGCAGCGTATCCGCGAACTGGCCGTGCAGTCGGCCAACGCGACCAACTCCGCCGGTGATCGCACCGCACTCGACAACGAAGTGCAGCAGCGCCTGGCTGAAATCGAGCGCATCGCCGCGCAGACCTCATTCAACGGCCAGAAGGTCCTCGACGGTACCTTTGGCACGGCGCAGTTCCAGGTGGGTGCGAACGTTGGCGAGACGATCTCGATCAACCTCGCGCAGGGCGTCCGGGCCAGCCAGATCGGCCAGATCGCCACGCAGACCTCCTCGGTGGCGGTCACCACCGGCAACCTGACCGGCGCGGGCACCATTCAGGTGGGTTCGACTACCGCCAAGACGATTGGCCTGACCACCCAGGGTACCTCGGCGGGTCAGTCGGTCGGCAGCGCCTTCGCCAAGGCCGCCGCGATCAATGCCGCGAGTGTGCCGGGCCTCACGGCGACGGCGGCCACTAACGTTGAGCTCGTAGCAGTCGCCACGACCGGCATCGGCGTCGGCGCCGCTTACAGCCTGAAGCTCAACGGCCAGGATATCTTCGCCAGCTACAATCAGAACACCAATGGTGTATTGACTGCCCAGCAGATCACCGATGCGATCAACGGTCAGACCTCATTGACCGGCGTGAGCGCGACCCTGACTGCCACGGATCTGCGCCTCTCCTCAGTGGATGGCCGCGACATCAACATCGCCCAGGCATTCGCTGGCGGCGCGGGCGGCGGCATCACGGCCGGCGTTGGCGGTGCGACGACTGTCAACGGCGTGACTTATCGCGACGGCGTGATAAGCGCGACGATCACCGACGCTTCGGCCTACAGCATCATCGCAGCCGCGGTGAACGGTGGCGCGATCAGCCTCTCGGCGGCGAACAACATCAACGTCACCGGTGATGGTACGAGCCTGGGCTTCGCCAGCGCGAACTTTACCATTGCCAAGGACACGACCACGCTGCTTTCCCAGAACGTGCAGACCGTGGCCGCGTCGAACAGCATGATCAATCGTGTTGACGCCGCCCTGACCTCGATCAGCAGCCTGCGCAGCGCATTGGGCGCCATTCAGAGCCGCTTTGAGTCGGTGGTTGCCAGCCTGAAAACGGCATCCGAGAACCTGTCGGCTTCACGCAGCCGCATCCAGGATGCCGACTTTGCGGCCGAGACCGCCAAACTGACCCGCGCGCAGATCCTGCAGCAGGCTGGTACGGCGATATTGGCGCAGGCCAACGCCGCTCCGCAGAGCGTGCTGAAGCTGCTGCAGTAAGAGTATTACCCAACGGTAATGAAACCATGATCAGACTCGCAAGAGTCGGAAGACAGACGGAGGCCGGCGCAAGCCGGTCTCCGTTTTCCTTTGCTCTGGCCGGGTTGGAATCAAGGCGGGCGCTATCATGAGCAGCGATCTCAGGGTGAGTGGGACGGCGGTATTTTCGATACCGGGAAGATCGGCCGGCGCGCCAGCCGCGCTGCGTCTGCCCGGCACCGGCCACGACAGCGCGGTGAGCGATGCCGGCATGGCGCATGCCGCGGCCACCAGCGATGATGTGCTCAGTCGCGCCGCCCGGCGCGTGGCCGATGCACTCGGCAGCGGCAATGGTTTTAATTTCACTTTCGATCGCCAGACCGGCATGACGATAGTCAGGGTCATCAACAAGGCGACCGGCGAGCTGGTGCGACAGATTCCGACCGAAGAAATCGTTCACATCGCCCAGTTGCTCAAGCAGGAGGAGCACCAGCCGGTGCTCGACGTGCGGGTCTGAGCCCGCATCACAGGAATCAACATGGCAGTGAGCACGGCAAGTAACGCGACCAGCGGCAATGGCCAGGGACTGATCCAGTCTTTGGGCATTGGCTCGGGCCTGGACGTGCAATCACTGGTCAAGCAGCTGGTAGCGGCCGATCGGGCGCCGCTCGAGGCGCGTATCACGCGGCAAGCCTCCAGTGTCGCCACGACGCTCTCGGCCATGGGCACTCTGAAGGGCGCCATTGCCAGTTTTCAGTCGGCGCTTACGCCACTGACTACGATCAGCAAGTTCCAGGTCATGGCCACCAGCTCAGCCGATGACAAGGTGTTTACCGCCACGGCCGGCAGCGGCGCGGTGGCCGGCAGCTATGGCGTCGAAGTGCGCCAGCTGGCACAGCCTGAACAGCTTATTTCCACCGCCTTTGCTGGCGGTGCTGCCGCATCGGTAGGCAGCGGCACGCTGCAGATTTCGCTCGGCAGCGCCAGTTTTGGCGTCACCATTGCCGCGAACCAGGCCACGCTCGCGGATGTGCGCGACGGCATCAATTCCGCTACCGGCAACCCCGGCGTCAAGGCCACACTGGTCTATGGCATCAATGGCGCGCAGCTGGTGCTCACTTCAACGGCCACTGGCGCCGGCAATACCATCAAGGTCGCAGTCAGCAATGCGGCCGGCAGTCTCGCGCAGCTCAGCTACACCGGCAGCGGCGATACGCATTACACCGAGGCCCAGCAGCCGCAGGATTCTATCGTCATCATTTCCGGTGTCGAGCATCACAGTGCCGGCAACGTGGTGGCGGGTGCCATCGACGGCGTGACGCTCAATCTGCTTAACGCCAAGGTCGGCACTACACTCAATCTGGCCGTGAGCAGCGACCAGACGGCGGTGATTGCCAACGTCAACAAGCTGGTTGAGGCTTACAACACCATGCAGGGTCAGTTGCAGACCCTGGGCAGCTACAACGCAGCCAGCAAGACCGGTGGCCCGTTGCTGGGAGACTGGCTGCTCAGCAACACGAAGTTCCAGCTCAATCGAGGCATGACCGACCAGGTAAGCGGGCTGGCTTCCAGTTATTCCTCGCTGGCGGCGCTCGGCATCACCACGGGCGCCGATGGCGCCATGTCAGTCAACAGCAGCAAGCTGCAGGCGGCCCTGAGTGCTGACAGCAACAGCGTCGCCAGGCTGTTCAGCGGCCCGCAGGGCATTGCCACGCGGCTCAATGTCACGGTCACCAGACTGCTGGAGAGCGGCGGTGCCATCGCGGCGCGCGACGCCAACCTGGTCACGGCGCAGAAGGATATCGTCGACCAGGAGACCGCCCTGAATACCCGCATGAACTTTGCGCAGCAGAACTACCTGAAGCAGTTCAATGCGCTCGATCGGCTGATGTCAACGCTGCAATCAACCGGCAACTACCTGACGCAGCAGCTCGCCAACAGCTCCAAGCTAGTCAGCGGCGGCTAGCGCCTGGCAGCAGCTGGGCGCAGCGTGGTTAAAGTCCACGCGCCTATGGCCGTTATGCTCTCCAACCTCGTTGGAGTATTTATGGCCGTCCACAACAGCAAACTCGCCGCGTACCAGAGTGTCGCCGTACACGGCGGTATTGCGGCCGACGATCCGCACCATCTGATCCTGATGCTGATGGATGGTGTCATGCAGCGCATCAGCGCGGCGCGTGGTTGCCTGGAGCGTAGCGATCTGGGCCAGAAGGCCCAGTTGCTGCAACGCGCGGTGGCCCTGATCGCCGAGCTGCGTGGTAGCCTCGACCATCAGAAGGGCGGGGCACTGGCTCACAATCTCGACGAACTGTATGACTACATGGCACGGCAGCTGGTGCGCGCCAATGTAGAAAATCGCTCCGGCCTGCTGGATGAAGTGGCCAGCCTGATGACTGAAATCCGCCTCGCCTGGATGGCGGTGCCGCTGGCGTTGCGCTCGGCGAGCTAGTGGGCCGCCGCGTGTTGGCACTAGAATGCAAGGCAAGGCGGGCCAGCGCCCGCGATGTGGCAGTGGGAGAGCGCTATGTTCGAAGGTGTCGACACGGTTGTCCTGCATGATGAACTCGCTTACCACGACATCCTGCCAGTGGTCTGGGAGCCGCTGGTCAAGCCTCCCGACGCCTACCGTCTGGCGAGCCTCGAAGAGACCAATGTCCTATTACTGCGGGCCTGTGTCGCGGTGGAAGAGCACCCGGCGCGCGATAAACACGAAGATCTGCATCCGCTAGCAAACGAACTGGCGCGGCTCGACTTCAAGCTCAATCTGGTTCTGCATCTGCTGGCCACGCTGGTCGAGCGGGAAACGCCCGGCAATCCCGTGCCGGTGCAATTCAATGCCCTGGGCGCTTCATGGCAGGAGCGGGGTGCGCCACCGGCCTTGCGAAGTCGGGGGCTGCTGCGCATCAGATTGCGCGGCTCGCTGCCGCAGTCACTCGATCTGTACGCGGAAATTACTGAAAATCACGGTGGTGGCATGAGTGCCAACTTTGTCAATCTGCCGCCGGCGGTGGGCGAGCTGATTCAGCAGCTGTGCTTCCTCAAGCATCGTACGCGGGTTGCCGGCTCACGGAACTCGCGCAACAAGTAGTGGAATTGCGACATAACGCTCAAGGTCGGCGTGACGCAGTTCCGAGTTTTCAGATTTCGGGGGCTTAATATGTCTACAAGGTCTTGACAGCGATGGTGTGAGGTCCGAGATGAGCAGCGCCGATTTGACAGTACCGCCGAATGTACTTCTCCCTACCGGGCAGTCGCTGGCGATACGGCGCGTCAATCGGCTCATCCAGCAGGTCGCCGGCTTTGACAGCAACGTGCTGATACTGGGTGAGTCGGGTACCGGCAAGGAAGTAGTGGCGCGGGCCATTCATGAACTGTCAGCGCGGCGTCAGCGGCCCTTTGTGGCGATCAACTGCGGCGCCATTCCCAGTGAGTTGCTCGAAAGCGAGTTATTCGGCCACGAAAAAGGAGCGTTTACCGGGGCCCTGAGCCTGCGCCGCGGTCGCTTCGAGCTCGCCGAAGGCGGCACTATATTTCTCGATGAAATCGGCGATATGAACCCGACCATGCAGGTCAAGCTGCTGCGGGTGCTGCAGGAGCGCATTTTTGAGCGTGTTGGCGGCTGCAGCTCGCAGCGCTGCGACGTACGCATTATCGCCGCCACCCATCGCAATCTTGAAGAGTGCATTGCCAAGGGCAGTTTTCGTGAAGATCTCTACTATCGCCTGAATGTAGTGCCGGTTGAAATGCCGCCACTGCGCGAGCGCAGCGATGATCTGCCGCTCCTGATTGCCACCCTGAGCGAACGCGTGCAGGCGACCCATGGCCGTAGTGTGCGGCTGTTGCCCGCGACGCTGGCAGCTCTGCAGCTCTACCGTTGGCCTGGCAATGTACGCGAGCTGGCCAATCTGCTTGAACGGCTCGGCGTGCAATGCGGCGCCCAGGCCGTGGCGGTGGGCGATCTGCCGGCGCGCTACCAGCCAGCAGGTTGGACGCCACCGGTACAGCAGGAAGACAGTGAATCTGACAGTTCACCCGATCCACTGGCCGAATTGAAGAATCTTGACGATAGCCGGAGCGATGCGACGGCGGATGAGTTGCCCCCCGGCGCGGTGGCTGAATTGCTGACCCGGTCGCCGGGTGCCGATGCCGACGCCGACGCCGGTGCTGAAGCCGAGCTACCGGAAGGCGGCATGGATCTGCGCGCCTACCTTGAAAACCTCGAGCGCCGCCTGATCTGCCAGGCACTCGAGTCTGCCCACGGCACCGTGGCGCAGGCCGCGCGGCTGCTGGGACTGCGGCGCACGACGCTGGTTGAAAAGCTGCGCAAGTATGGTCTGACCGCCGCAGATCTTGCCGCGACGGGAACTTGACGACCGCCAGCGGCAAGGCCCTGCCGCTGAGACTTCGATCACAAATTCTGGCCGGCACGCAAATTGCTTTGTTCATTGGTAGTCGACCAGTGATACAGGCCAGCTTCCATGCAAACCGCTCCGTTTTCCAGCTCGCACGGCGCCGATCCGGTGGCCTGCGATATTGCCTCGCTGCAGCTGCTGGAACTTGCCCGACGCGTCGCCCGCAGCGAATGCACAGTGCTGATCGCCGGCGAATCGGGCACCGGCAAGGAAGTCATTGCCCGCTTCATGCATCGCCAGTCACCGCGACACCAGGGCGTATTCGTGGCGGTCAACTGCGCGGCGATACCGGAACACATGCTCGAGGCGTTGCTGTTCGGCTGGGAGCGCGGCGCCTTCACTGGCGCTCACAGCGCACACCCCGGAAAATTTGAACAGGCCCAGGGCGGCACCCTGCTGCTCGATGAGATATCCGAACTGCCACTCGCCCTGCAGGCCAAGCTGTTGCGGGTACTGCAGGAACATGAAGTAGAGCGGCTGGGTGCGCGGACCCCGATAGCGCTCAATGTGCGGCTGCTGGCAACCACCAACCGACGGCTGCGCGAAGAAGTCGCCGCCGGGCGGTTTCGCGAAGATCTCTACTATCGGCTCAATGTGTTTCCGTTGGCAATCAGCGCGCTGCGCACCCGTCGCGCCGACATTCTGCCCCTGGCGATGCGGCTGCTGGCAAATCTGTGTCCGCCGGGCGCGCGCATTCCAGCGTTGTCCGCCGCGGCTGGTCAACGCCTGCTCGCCCATGCCTGGCCTGGCAATGTGCGTGAGCTCGAGAACGTCATGCAACGCGCACTGGTGCTCTGTGAAAGCGCCGTGATCGAATGCGAACATGTTGCCTTCGAACCGAACGACAGCGTCGCCGCAGCTGCTGTTGATCTGGCGCCAACGCCCAGCGCAGCGCTCAATGGCGATCTGGCTCAGACGCGCGCGGCGGCAGAGTACGAGCTGATACTGGACACGCTGCGACGCAGCGGTAGCAGTCGTGAGCGCGTCGCTGAGCGCCTGGGGATCAGTCCGCGCACGCTCCGTTACAAGCTGGCGCGCATGCGCGCCGCCGGAATTGGTCTCGCTGTTATCGGTAGTGCGGCATGAGCCAGCTGCAGATCAATCAGGTGCTGGCGCAGATTCGCAGTCTCTCCAGTCACGGCCTGCAGCCCACGCGTCCCCTGGCCGGTGGTGTCGCCGAGCCGGGCGCCGTCACCGGTGTGAGCGGTGGTTTCGGGCAAATGCTCAAACAGGGCATCGAGGCTGTCAATCGCAGCCAGCAGACTGCAGCCACCATGGCCGACTCTTTCGAGCGCGGTGTCGCGGGCGTCGATCTGGCGCAGGTCATGCTCGAATCGCAAAAGGCTTCGGTTTCTTTTCGCGCACTCACTGAAGTGCGCAATCGCCTGGTAAATGTCTACCAGGAAATCATGAACATGCCCATCTAGGTGGATCTGAATTATGGCCAATGATCAGCTTGTCAATGTCGCGCGTGCTCCCGCAGTCAATCTGCGCCCGGTGCTGTTGCTGATTGGTATCGCCGGAGCAGTAGCGGCCGGCGTGGCGGTGATGCTGTGGTGGCAGGGTCCGAACTGGAGCGTGCTGTACGGCAATCTCGAGGCCAATGACGCCAGCCAGGTGGTGCAGGCACTGCAGACGGCAGGCATCAAATACAAGCTCAACGATTCCACCGGCGCCGTCATGGTGGGCGCTTCACAGGTGCGCGAGGCGCGGCTCAAGCTCGCCTCGCAGGGTTTGCCTGAGAGCAGTAACAGTGGTCTCGATCTGCTCAATAAGGATTCCGGCATTGGTGTCAGCCAGTTCATGGAAACGGCGCGCTACCAGTACGCGCTTGAAACCGAACTGGCGCGCACCATCACGACCATCAAATCCGTCGTGGCGGCACGCGTACATCTGGCCATCACGCAGCAATCGGCATTCATTCGTGAACGACGCCCGGGCAGTGCCTCGGTGATGTTGCAGTTGCGACCCGGTGGCCGCCTGGAACCCGAACAGGTGCAGGCCATTGTTCATCTGGTGGCTTCGAGCATTCCGGACCTGGGCGCCGCTGAGGTAACCATCGTCGATCAGCAGGGTCGCCTGCTCACGCAGGCAGGTTCGCCTCAGGCCACCATGCAGAGCGAACGCTTCGCGGCCGCACAGCACATTGAAGAAAGTTACGCGCAGCGCGTCGAGGCCCTGCTGGGGCCACTGTTTGGCGCCGGTCGCGTGCGTGCCCAGGTGACCGTGGATCTGGATGCCATGGAGAACGAGGAATCGCACGAACAGTACAAGCCCGACAGCGCCGTGGTGCGCAGCGAGCAGACCGCCGAGCAGAGTGCACCAGCCGGCAGTGCCGCCAGCGGTGGCGTGCCCGGTGCGCTGACCAATCAACCACCGGCCGGCGGCACTGTGGCCGCGGCCGCAGTCGCACCTGCAGCTGCGCAGAGCGGCAATGCCAACGCTCCGGCGGGCGCGACTACCGCGGCCGGCGCCCCCGGCGGCACGAGCAATGCGGCTACAGCAGCTGTCGCCGAGTCTGTCAGCAAGCAGGCGACCCGAAATTTCGAGATCGACCGCACCTTGAGCTACAAGCGTGAACCGGGCGGCCGCATCAAGCGCCTGACCGTGGCGGTGTTGGTGGATAACCCGACCAGGGTGGGTGCCGACGGAAAAACCACGGCGGCGCCACTCAGCAGCACGCAGATTGATGACATTACCAAGCTGGTCAAGAACACGGTCGGCTTTGATGAGTCACGCGGCGATAGCGTCAGCGTGGTCAGTGAGGCCTTTCATGCCGAAGCGGCAGAATTGACACCCGAGGCGGTGCCGATCTGGCAGCGACCGATGGTGCAGGATATCGCTCGCCTGGCGCTCGGCGCGCTGCTGCTGCTGGCGATAGCGCTGGGTGTGTTGCGACCGATGATCCGCAGCCTGACTGCCGCGACGCTGACGCCGGCGTTGGCAGGTGGAGGTTCCGGGGCGCAAGGCATGAGCGGTGAATTGCCAGCTGGCGGCAGCGCCGCCAATGCTGCGCCCGCGCCACTGGCCTACGAGCAGCAGATCGTGCAGGCCAAGACCCTGGTCGCACAGGATCCGAAGCGCGTGGCGCAGGTTGTCAAGACCTGGGTGAGTGAGTGATGGCTGAGCCAGCGACCAGCACTCGCTCCGGCGTCGAGCAGGCAGCCATCCTGCTGTTGACGCTCGGCGAACAGGATGCCGCGCAGGTGCTCAGGCACCTGGGCGCCAGGGAGGTGCAGAAGGTGGGTGCCGCCATGGCGCAACTCGCGGGCATCTCACGTGAAGAAGTCAGTGGCGTGCTCGGACAGTTTACCGCGCGCGTTGACCAGCAGACCTCGTTCGGCGTCGACTCGGATGAGTATGTGCGCAAGGTAATGAACGAGGCCCTCGGTGCCGACAAGGCCAGTGGCGTCATTGACCGGATTTTGCGCGGTCGCAGCAGTCGCGGGCTCGAAGCCGTCAAATGGATGGAGCCAAAGGCCGTGGCGGCCATGTTGCGCCTCGAGCATCCGCAGATCATTGCCATCGTGCTCTCCTCCCTGGAGGCAGAGCAGGGCGGTGCGGTGCTGGCGGCATTGCCGGAAAGCATCCGCCCCGATGTGATTGTGCGTATCGCCACCCTCGATGGTGTGCATCCTTCGGCGCTCAGCGAACTCGATGAAGTGCTGGAAAAGCAGTTCGCTGGCAATAGCACCAGCAAAACCGGTGGCTTTGGCGGACCCAAGGTGGCCGCAGAAATTCTCAATCTGGTGGGCGCGGCGGCCGAGGGCAAGATCATTGAAGAGATTGGCAAGAGCGATGCCGCACTCAGCCAGAAACTGCAGGATCTGATGTTCGTGTTTGCAGATCTCAAGAGCATCGACGATCGCGGCATGCAGGAACTGCTGCGCGAAGTGCCGGGCGACAGGCTGATTGTGGCGCTCAAGGCAGCTGACGAAGAGCTCAAGCAGAAATTCTTCAAGAACATGTCGGAGCGCGCCGCGCAGATGCTCAAGGACGACCTCGAGGCCAAGGGGCCGGTAAAACTGAGCGAGGTCGAGGCCGCGCAAAAGGAAATCCTGGTGACCGCCAGGCGCATGGGCGAAGAGGGTCGGGTGCAACTGGGTGGCAAAGGCGGCGATGAATATGTCTGAGCGTGCAGCGCCCGCGTTGAACCGCATGCAGGCACAGGCCTGGACGCTGCCCCAGGTGCAGGGTCCGCTGGTAGGCAAGCGACGCCTGGAGGACCTGAGCGCCCTGGAGCGCGAGGCCTGGGAGCGCGGCTTCAGCGAGGGTCGGGAATCGGGCACCGCCGCCGCATTGGGCCAGCAGCAGGCGGCCCTCGAGGAGCAACGCGCGCAGGCGCGACGCTTGAGCGCTATCCTCGAGCTGCTGGCGCGGCCACTGGCCGAGCTGGACGAATCCATGCACCAGCAGCTCGCCACCCTGGCCGGCGCCATTGCCCGCCAGCTGGTGCGCCGTGAGCTGCACATGCAGCCGGAGCAGATTATTGCCGTTATTCGCGAGACCCTGGCATTGCTGCCGGCCAACACCCGCGAGATACGTATCGTGCTGCACCCGGACGACGCCGCGCTGGTGCGCGCGCGCCTGGCGGAGCCCAACGCTGAACGGGCCTGGACCCTGATTGAAGACCCGGTCGTGGCTCGTGGCGGCTGTCGCATCAACAGTGAGAACTCCTTCATCGACGCGCAGGTCGAGGCACGTCTGGGCGCCGCCATTGCCGCGGCAATTGGCGACGAGCGCAGTGGCGACGAACGCAGCAGCGCCGACGGTGGCGCGACATGAACGCCCTGCGCCAGCAACAGCAGCACAGCTGGGTACAGAGCCTGCAGCGTGGCGCCACGCGCGTGGCGCAGCTGGCGCCACCCGTGGTCGAAGGTCGATTGACTCGCATGGTGGGACTGACGCTCGAGGCCTCAGGCTGCCAGGCCGCGGTGGGCGATCGCTGCGAGATCGTGACCACCGATGGCGCCCATCTGGATGCCGAAGTCGTCGGTTTCGCCGGTGAGCGGCTGTTCCTGATGCCCACTGGCGATATACATGGGCTGAAGCCCAATGCACGCGTGCTGCCGCGACCTTACGCGGGCAGCGTGGGCGTAGGGCCGGGCCTGCTGGGCCGGGTTGTCGATGGCGCCTGCCAACCTCTCGACGGCCGCGGACCGATTGCCGTGGAACAACGGGTGCGACTGACTGGCTCACCCATCAATCCGCTGGCGCGTCGACGCATTACCGAGCCGCTGGATGTCGGCGTGCGCGCCATCAACGGATTGCTGACGGTTGGACGTGGTCAGCGCATCGGCCTGTTTGCCGGCAGCGGCGTCGGCAAGAGCGTGCTGCTGGGCATGATGGCGCGCTACACGCAGGCCGATGTAATCGTAGTGGGTCTGATCGGCGAGCGCGGCCGTGAAGTCAAGGAATTCATCGAGCGCATTCTCGGCAGCGCCGGGCTCGCCCGTGCCGTGGTAGTGGCCACTCCTGCCGATCACCCGCCGCTGATGCGCCTGCACGGCGCCTGGCTGGCTACTTCGATCGCTGAATATTTTCGCGACCAGGGCCTGAGCGTGTTGCTGATCATGGATTCGCTGACACGCTTTGCCCAGGCGCAGCGCGAGATTGCACTTGCCATCGGCGAGGCGCCGGCCACCAAGGGCTACCCACCTTCGGTGTTTGCCCGGCTGCCGCAATTGGTAGAGCGCGCCGGCAACGGTAGCGGCACACAGGGTTCGATTACCGCGTTTTACACCGTGCTGGCTGAAGGCGATGACCAGAACGATCCGATTGCCGATGCCGCGCGCGCCATCCTCGATGGCCACATCGTGCTGGCCCGACGCATCGCCGACGGCGGTCGCTATCCGGCCATAGATGTCGAGGCCTCAGTGAGCCGCGTCATGCATGACATCGCGACTCCTGAGCATCAGGAACTGGCGCGTCGGCTGCGCCAGTTCTCAGCCCTGTACGAGCACAATCGCGATCTGATCACGATCGGCGCCTACCAGCGCGGCAGTGACCCGCGCATCGACGAGGCCATTAGCCGCTGGCCACAGATTGAAAGCTACCTGCGCCAGGACATGTATGCACGGGTGCCATTGTCTGAGGGCATCGCGCAGCTGCAGCAGGTGCTGGCCAGCAACTCAGGCGCGGACTGAGTGGTGCACCATGCAAAAACGTGAAAAACGTCTGCAACCGCTCAGTGAGCTGGCCGGCATGCGCGAGCGCAACCAGGCCGCGGCATTGGGGGCGAGCGAGCGACGTCTGAGCGAGGCCGAGCGACGCCTGCAGGATCTGCAGCGCTATCGACAGGAATACGAACAGAGCTTTCACCGGACGGCGACGGCTGGTGCGCCGATGCGCGGCTTGCGCGAGCAGCAGGTATTCATTGCACGACTTGCCGAGGCCGTGCGCGCCCAGCAGATGATACTGGAACAGATCAGAACCGAGTGCGCACTGGCGCGTCAGCACTGGCGTGAGGCGGCAACTCGCAAGCAGGTGGTTGGCAAAGTCGTGGAACGGGCAAGACAGGAGGCAGTTGTGAAAGACGAACGTCGTCAGCAGATTGACAATGATGAGCGTGCCATGCACTCACGGGTGCCGCGATGACGCCGCAGCCGGCTGCAGCCGCCGCCGACAGTGCGGTCGGCGGCAAGGAATTGCCGGGCGCCATGTCGCAGCCCATGGCGGCGAGCGGCGCCACGGCCTCGTTCTCACTGGCTTTGGGTCAACTGCAGATCCCGGCACTGCCGGCCGACGGGCAAAGTGAGGCACTGCCAAAGCACGCCAGCGAAGAGCAGAGCAACGAACAGCAGAGCAGTCTGTTGACTGCCGCGCCCGATCCGGCGCTAGCGGCTCTGGCGGCCGTATTGCAGTGGTTGCGACCAGACACGCCGATTGAGCAATCGGCAACGCCAGGCCAGCTCAGCGCGCATGCCGCGCCAACGGATACCACAATCGCGGCTGCCACGGGCGGTGGCGCCGCTGCTGCGGTGGCCATGCCGGCCCTGCTGGCGGGCTATTTCAAGGGTGCTGGCAAGGATGCTGCCGCCAATGAGGGCGACAGGGGTTCCACCCCAACAGCGGTAGTTGCTGGTGCCAATAAGGCAATATCTGAGGACCTCGCCGGCCTGGCAGGGCTCAGGAACCCGGCGAGCAGCGCAGAGATTCATTCACTGGCGAGCCTGTTTGGGCTCGCCGCGCCTGAGACACGATCGACGGGCACGGTTACTGCCGGGAGCAACCCCACGGCCGCCGGCGAGGCCGCGTACCTGGACAGCAAGGCCGCACTTATCGCTGGTGTCGATGCCAACGCTGTGACCAACATTGCTGCCGGCGCTGATTCGAGTGCAGCGTTGCGCGCTGGTGCCAGCACGGCCGTGCCGCACAGTGAGCGCACCGTCAGTGTACCCGTGCACGATCACCACTGGTCGCAGGCGATAGCCGCACAGATACTGGTGCTTGCCGATCACCGGATCGAGAGCGCAACCCTGCGTCTGACACCCGAGCATCTGGGGCCGGTGGATGTACGCATCGACATTGAAGATTCGCAGGTCAATGTGAACTTTGGTGCTGCGCACAGTGATACGCGAGCGGCGCTCGAGCTGGCTCTGCCACGCTTACGGGAGGTGTTGGCCGGCGCTGGCCTGACGCTCGGTGAAGCCAGCGTGCAGCAGCACATGCGACGTGGTTCACAGAATCGCAGCGATGGCGCTCGCACTGCCGCCGACGCCGCTGATCAATCCGCGCTGGCGATGATCAGTGTCCGGCGGATGCTCGGTGTCATAGACGAATACGTTTAGGGAGCGCCAGAAACCTGACTGGCACGCAGCTTGCTGTATCAATCATGGTTTTAGGCACCAAGGAAAATAGTCATCATGTCCAATCCAGCGAAACCTGCTGCCGGCGCCGCAGCCGCCTCCGGGAAGAAGAGCAAATTGCCGCTGATCATTGGTGCCGCGGTGGTGGTGCTGGGCGGCGGCGCGGCCTTCTGGTTGCTGCGACCGCATGCGGCCGCGAGCGCCAAGCCGGCAGCAACAACTGCCAGGGCAGCGCCGATCTACTACAAATTCGAACCCGCCTTCGTCGTGAACTTTGGCGCCGAGGGTAATGTCCGCTATCTGCAGGTGACACTCGAGGCGATGAGCCGCGATCCGCTGGTGGTCGAGGACATCAAGAACAACGAGCCTGCGATCCGCAACGATCTGGTGCTGCTGTTCTCGGCGCAACAGTACGACGCACTGATGGCGCCCGCAGGCAAGGAAAAGCTGCGTCAGGCGACACTCGAAGCGGTGCGTAAAGCCATCGGCGCCGAGGGCGGCAAGGGTGAGTCCATCGAAGGCGTCTACTTCACGAGCTTTGTCATTCAATGAGCACGAACAACCCGGCGGCCGCGATCGCAGACGCGCTCCTGACTGGCGAGCCGGCGCCGGCTGTGGCACTTGCCAACCTGGAGTCAGGGGACGCGGCAGCGGCCAGCAGCGGCGACATCAATCTCGACGTGGTACTGGATATTCCGGTGACGCTGTCCATGGAAGTAGGGCGCAGCAAGCTCAGCATACGCAGTCTCCTGCAGCTGAATCAGGGCTCGGTGGTCGAGCTCAATCGCGCCACCGGCGAACCGCTCGATGTCTTCGTGAATGGCACTCTGGTTGCCCATGGTGAAGTCGTCGTAGTGAACGAGAAATTTGGCATCCGCCTGACGGATGTCATCAGCCCGGCAGAGCGCATCCGCAAATTACGCTGAATCAGGCCGCTAGACGGAAATCCGTCAGCGTCGCTGGCACGGCGGTTGCTTTGTCTACGGACATGCAGACCCTTAGCCCTGTTTCCCGACACTCCGCCTGGCGCTCAGCGCGCTCCTGGCACTGGTACTGTATTGCTGCCCTGCTGGTTCCCGGATGGGTGCTGGCTGGCGCCGGTGATCGGGCTGCCTTTGCTGCTCCCAAACAGTACCTGACCGACAACGGCGGCTTCGGCATGCTGCGCGTCTGCGTGGCGCTGGCCTTCGTGGTCGGCGCCGTCTACGCGCTGGCCTGGTTGATGCGTCGGCTGCGCAATGGCGTGGGCGCGAATGCGCCGGGCCTGATGGTCGTGTCGCAGGTTTCCTTAGGGGCGCGCGAGCGCGCGGTGTTGCTGCGCGTCGGCGAGCAGCACCTGCTGCTGGGCGTTGCCGCCGGCAGCGTGCGACTGCTGCAGGAAGTAACGGTAACTGCCGCGCCAGCTGCCGTGCACACGGCGCCCGCCGGCGAGCGCCCGAACTTTCGCGAGCTGCTGCGTCGCAGTCTGGGCCGATGAAGCCGCGCAGCTGCTGGATATTGCTGCTCCTGCTCGCGCCGCTGGCGGCGCATGCGGCAGCCCCTGCTGCCATGGCACTGGCTGCACCGGGCATTCCGGCCCTGAGCGTGCACAGCTCGGCTGGCGGCCAGACCTATACGCTGACCATTCAGCTACTGGCGCTGATGACCGCCATCACGCTGCTGCCCGCGGCACTGTTGATGATGACGGCCTTTACGCGCATCGTGATTGTGCTGGCGATTGTGCGCCAGGCGATTGGCGCCGGGCAGGCACCGCCCAATCAGGTCATTGTCGGCCTGGCGCTGTTCCTGACGCTGTTTGTGATGTCACCGGTCATCGATCGCATACGCGCCGACGCTGTTGATCCTTACATGGCAGGCACCATTGATGGCGGTGCTGCGCTCGAGCGCGGCGTGGTGCCGCTCAAGACCTTCATGCTGGAGCAGACCCGCGAGAGCGACATTGCCACCTTCGTGCGCATTGCCGGTGGCAAGGGCTTCGATACACCCAAGGATGTGCCGCTGACCATTCTGGCGCCGGCGTTCATGACCAGTGAGCTGAAGACCGCCTTTCAGATCGGCTTCCTGCTGTTTATTCCCTTTGTCATTATTGACCTGGTGGTGGCGAGTGTCCTGATGTCGATGGGCATGATGATGCTCTCGCCAGTGCTCATTTCGCTGCCGTTCAAGATAATGCTGTTTGTGCTGGTCGACGGTTGGGCACTGCTCATGGGTTCGCTGGCCGCGAGTTTTTACCGATGACCCCTGAAACCGTCATGACCATCGGTCGCCAGGCACTTGAAATGACCATGCTGCTGGCGGCACCGCTGTTGCTGGTGGCGTTGGCGATAGGTTTGCTGGTCGGAATCTTTCAGGCCGCGACCCAGATCAATGAAATGACCCTGTCCTTTATTCCCAAGCTCGTGGGTATGGCGGTGGCGCTGCTGGTAGCCGGTCCGTGGATGCTGCGGGAGCTGGTGTCCTACACCAGGGCGCTGATCGAAAGTATTCCGTCCCTGGTGGGCTGAGCGGTGCCGACAATCGAACTGGGCACACTGCAGCATTGGCTGGGCATGTGGTTCTGGCCATTCGTGCGGATTGGCGCCTGTCTGATGGTGGCGCCGGTGTTTGGCGCCCGGTTCGTGCCGGCCCGGTTGCGTGTGGTGCTGGCCGGCGCCATCACTGTGCCGATCGTGCCGTTGCTGCCCGTGGCTCCCGATGTGGCCCTGCTCTCGGTCGCTGGCGCGCTGGTAACAGTGCAGCAGTTGCTGATCGGTGTGGCGCTTGGCTTTGCATTGCAACTGGTATTCGACGCCCTGACGCTGGCCGGACAGCTGCTGGCCAACGGCATGGGTCTGGGCTTCGCCTTCAATCTCGATCCGCTGCGTGGCGTGAGCACGCCGGCGCTCGGTCAATTGTATGTCGTGCTCGGCACGCTGACGTTTCTGGCCCTGGATGGTCACCTGGCGCTCATCAGCACCCTGGTCGACAGCTTCAAGGGCCTGCCGGTCAGCGAATCAGGACTGGATCCGGCGCGTCTGCGGGCGCTAGCCGATTGGGGCTCGGAGCTGTTCAGCGGTGCGCTGCGTATCGCCTTGCCCGGTGTGACGGCGCTGCTGGTCATCAATCTGGCCTTTGGCGTCATGAGTCGCGCGGCCCCGGCGCTCAATCTCTTTGCAGTCGGGTTGCCGGTGACGCTGATCTTTGGTCTGAGCATTGTCACTTTTGGCATGCCAGCGATCGGCACGGCTTTTACGGGTCTGCTGAACGAAGCCTTCAGTTTCATGCGTGCGTTGACCAGCTGAGCGCAGGGCCGTGGCCGAAACAGATCAACACGATCGTACCGAGACGCCGACACAAAAGCGTCAGGAGGATGCACGCCGGCGCGGCCAGGTGCCACGTTCGCGCGACCTGAACGCTGCCGCGGTGACCCTGGCCGGCGGCTTCGGCCTCTACAATATGGGCGCCATGCTGGGCGGTGGCATGCTGCACATGATGCACAGCAGTTTCGAAATCACCGCTGTACAGGCCATGGATAGCAGCTATCTGCTCGCGGCGCTGGGCGCAGCCTCGCTGCGCGCTGCCCTGGCCGCAGCACCGCTGCTCGGCCTCATAATGTCGGCCGCCGTGCTCGCGCCACTGGCTATCGGGGGCTGGAATTTCAGCGCTACGGCGCTGGTGCCGCAATGGCAACGCCTCGATCCCATCGCCGGCATGCAACGGCTATTCTCCCTGCAGGGCTTCATTGAACTGCTCAAATCCCTGGCGCGTTTTTCGGTCGTGGCGCTGATAGCGGTGCTGGTGTTGCGGCATCAGTACAGTCAGTTCGCCCTGCTCAGCACCGAGCCGCTGCGCGCGGCGATCATGCATTCGCTCAGCCTGGCCGGCACTGCGTTGATCGCCCTGGGCGGCGGGCTGGCGGCCATCGCTGCCGTGGATGTGCCGCTGGCGCTCTGGCAGCACAATCGTTCGTTGCGCATGTCGCGCGATGAAATTCGCGAGGAGACCCGCGACAGCGAAGGCAGCCCGGAAGTGCGCAATCGCATCCGGCGCATCCAGCAGGAGCAGGCGCGCGGCCGCATGATGGCCGAAGTGGAGCGTGCCGACGTCGTGATCACCAATCCTACCCACTACGCGGTGGCGCTGCGTTACGACGAGTCACGTATGCGCGCCCCGGTGGTGGTGGCCAAGGGCAAGGATCTGCTGGCCCAGCGCATCCGCGAGCTGGCGCGCGAACACGCGGTGCCACTGCTGGAAGCGCCGCCGCTGGCGCGCGCGCTGCACGCGGGCTGCGAGCTGGGCGATGAGATCCCGGCGCGACTGTATGCAGTGGTGGCGCAGGTGCTGACCTACGTCTATCAACTGCGGGTCGCGCAGCGTACCGGTGTCGCGGCACCCAGTGCGCCGACGATCGATGAACTGCCGTCCTGAATGAAGCCCGGGTGCCTGGCGCCGCCGCCGAGTGTGACGCCGCTCACGCTTCCAGGCTGGCTCCGGCGACGGTAAGCCGACGCATTGCCCACGGCACAAGACTTGCTCCTCTCTCCACAAAAGGAGCAGCGCCTCGCCCTTATCGCGGCGCTTACACGACTACACATGGCAGAGTTGGCACTACCACGAAGCACGGATGCCGTGAATATCCTGCAGCTCATGCGCCGTGGCCTGGGCGCACCACTGCTATTGCTGGCAGTGCTGGCGATGATCGTGCTGCCGTTGCCGCCGCTGGCACTCGATGTGCTGTTCACATTCAATATTGCGCTCTCGGTGCTGGTCGCGATGGCAGTGGTCAATGTGTCACGGCCGCTTGATTTTGCGATCTTCCCGACCGTACTGCTGCTGGCGACCCTGTTACGCCTGGCGCTAAACGTGGCCTCGACCCGCGTGGTGCTGCTGCATGGCCACGAAGGTACCGCCGCCGCCGGGCGCGTCATCGAAGCCTTCGGCGAGTTCGTGGTTGGTGGCAACTACGCGGTCGGCATCGTGGTGTTCGCGATCCTGACCATCATCAATTTTGTGGTGGTCACCAAAGGCGCGGGTCGTATCTCGGAAGTCAGCGCGCGCTTCACCCTCGATTCCATGCCTGGCAAGCAGATGGCCATTGACGCCGATCTGAACGCCGGCCTGATCACCCAGGACGAGGCGCGTGCGCGCCGCATCGAAGTGCGCTCGGAAGCGGACTTCTACGGTTCGATGGATGGCGCCAGCAAATTTGTGCGCGGCGATGCTACCGCCGGCATTCTCATTCTGGTAATCAATATTGTCGGCGGTCTGGCCATTGGTGTGATGAGTCACGGCATGGCCTTCGGTGATGCCGCCAGGGTCTATACCCTGCTGACTATCGGCGATGGCCTGGTAGCGCAGATTCCGGCCCTGCTGCTCTCGACGGCCGTGGCCATCATCGTCACGCGTATGTCGCGCGCCCAGGATCTGGGTGGCGAGCTGGCCACACAGTTATTCGGCCAGCCGCGCAGTCTCGCGGTGGCAGCCTCGCTGTTGGCGGTGATGGGACTCATTCCCGGTATGCCCAATGTCGCGTTTCTGCTGTTCGCCGCACTGCTCGGTGGTGGCGCCTGGATCAAACAGCGACGCAACCAGGCTCAGGCACTGGCGGCCGCCGCACCCGCCGCGCCCCAGCAACTGACAAGTAGCGAACCGCGTGAATTGTCCTGGGACGATGTACAGCCCGCCGATCTGCTTGGTCTTGAGGTGGGCTTCCGCCTGGTGCCGCTGGTCGACAAGGCCAACGGCGGTGAGCTGCTCGCGCGCATTCGCGGCGTGCGGCGCAAGCTCTCCACCGAACTCGGCTTCCTGGTGCCGGCCGTACACATCCGCGACAACCTTGAACTCTCCGCCAATGCCTATCGTGTCAGCCTTGCCGGCGTAGCGGTAGGTGATGGCACGGTGTATCCGGAGCGCGAACTCGCGATCAATCCCGGTCGGGTATTCGGCAAGCCGCCGGGCATCGAAGTGCGCGATCCCGCCTACGGCATGGAGGCGATCTGGATTGATCCGGTGCGGCGCGAACAGGCCCAGACCTTCGGCTACACGGTCGTCGATGCCAGCACAGTCATTGCGACGCACTTGAGCCATCTGGTGCAGAGCCATGCCCATGAGCTGCTGGGTCACGAAGAGACTCAGCAGTTGCTCAATGGCCTGGCCAAGACAGCGCCGCGCCTGATCGAAGACCTGGTACCGAAAACTCTGCCGCTCAGCACAGTGGTGCGTGTCCTGCAGGGTCTGCTCAGTGAGCGGGTACCGATACGCAACATTCGCACCATCATCGAAACGCTGGCCGAACATGCGCCGCGCAGCCAGGATCCGGCCGTATTGCAGGCGCAGGCGCGCGTTGCCCTGTCACGACAGATCGTCCAGGACATTGCCGGCAGCGCCACCGAACTGCCCGTGGTCACACTCGAACCGGATCTTGAGCAGCTCCTGCAGAGCTCTCTCGGCGCCAGCGGTGCCGGCAGCGCCGCACTTGAACCCGGGCTGGCCGAGCGGCTCGCGAGCCGCCTGGTGGAATCGGCGCAGCGCCAGGAGGCTGCGGGTGAAGCCGCAGTACTGATGGTCGCACCAGCACTGCGTGCCACGCTGGCTCGCTTCGCCCGCGCCAGCGTGCCGGGACTGCATGTGCTGGCCTGGAATGAAATACCTGACAACCGGCGCGTGCGCATGATTGCCGCGGTCGGGCGTTGATCACCACCGTTACTCAATGCTCCAGGAAAAGCATAACCCATGAAGATAAAGCGTTATCTCGGTACTGATATGCGCGACGCGCTGCGACAGATACGCGCCGAGCTCGGTGACGGCGCGGTCATACTCAGCACCCGAACGCTCGGCTCAGGTGTCGAAGTGAGCGCTGCCATCGATGCGCAGCTGCTGCAGAGCGGTGTCGCTGTCAACACCAGCAAGCCGACGCCAACGGCAACGCCGATGGCAACGCTGCCGGAAGTGGCGCCGGCGCTTGAACAGCAGGCCATGAGCGATGAATTGCGCACCCTGCGCCAGCTGCTCGAGCGACAGCTGGCGGCGCTGGCCTGGAACGATTTCACGCGGCGTGAACCATTGCGCGCCCAGGCGTTGACTGAATTGACGGACCTGGGACTGGCGCGCGACGTAGCGCTCAAGGTGCTGGCACAGTTGCCGACCGAGGCGGGCGCCGCCACTGCGACCTCAGCGCATTTTGATCTGCTCGCGCAGCAACTGTTGACCGCAGAGTCGCCGCTGGCTCAGGGCGCTGCGCTGGCGGTGATTGGCGCGGCCGGCGCCGGTCGCACCACCGTCATGGCGAAACTCGCGCTGCGCTGGGTGCTTGAACACGGCGCCGGATCGCTGGCCATCGTCACAATCGACGACGAGCACATTGGTGCGGCGGCGCAGGCGCATGCCCTGGGCAGATTGCTCGGCGTCACCAGTTTCTGCTTTGCCGACGCCGCCGCCTGCCTCGCCGCCGCTGAGCGCATCGCTGGCTATGACTGTCTGTTGATCGACGCGCCGGCGCTGAGCTCGAACCCTGAACACAACAAGGCGCTCGCTGCAACCCTGCGCTCCGCAGTGGCGGGGCTGCGCAGCCTGCTGGTATTGCCAGCCACTACCCAGGCGGAGGTGCTGGCCGAAACGCTGCGACGCGCCAGCGCGTTCGCGCCGCTGTGCTGCGCGTTGACCCACTACGACGAAGCCCTGAGCCTGGGCGGCGCGCTGTCAGCGCTGATCCGCACGCAGCTGCCGCTGGCACTGGTGGGCGATGGCCCGCTCATGACTGATGAACTGCGCCCGGCACGTGCACCCCAGTTGCTGGCACGCGCCAGGGAACTTGCGCGGCTGACAGCGAATCATGCCGACGAAGACCTGCTCGCGCGGCGCTATGGAGGAAAGATCAATGCGGCAGCGTAACGTAGCTGTGGGCGCCCGGCCCGCGCCAGGCATGCAGGTCATCGCTGTCAGTGGTGGCAAAGGCGGTACCGGCAAGACCACGGTGGCGGTCAATCTCGCCACGGCGCTGGCAGCCGCCGGACGCAAGGTACTGCTGCTCGATGGCGACCTTGGGCTCGCCAATGTGGATGTATTGCTCGGACTGACCCCGACCGGCACGCTCGAACAGGTACTGCATGGCGAGCGGCGACTGGAAGAGATAGTGCTACGGACCGCTGACGGTGTCAGTGTCATTCCCGCGGCCTCCGGCGTGGCGCGTATGGCGCATCTGCCGCAGGCGGAACTGGCTGCCATTGTGCGCTCGTTCAGCGCGCTGCCAGGCGACTACGACACCATGCTGGTTGACACCGCGCCCGGTCTGGGCGATTCGGTGCTGGCATTCTGCCAGGCCGCACAACATCAGTTGCTGGTGATCCGCAACGAGCCGGCGAGCCTGACCGACGCCTACGCGCTCATCAAGACACTCAGTCACGAACGCAAGGTGCAGCGCTTCAGCGTGCTGGTCAACATGGTGCGTGCCGGCAGCGAGCCACGCAGTCTGTTCCGTCGCCTGCAGCGCGTTACCGACCGCTTCCTCGAGGTCGCGCTCGACTACGCGGGTGAGATTCCCGACGATGAGGGCGTCGCGCGCGCGGTACGTGCGCAGCGCACGGTGCTGGCGGCCTACCCGGGCGGACCGGCCGCGCGCGCCTACCGGCAACTGGCCGTGGCCGTGCAAGCCTGGCCGTCGCAGGGCGATCCGTCCGGCGGCATTCAATTCTTTCTCGAAAAAATGCTGGCCCGTCCGCCGGCACGTCTGCAGGTGGTCAAATGAACGGTGTCCAAGCCTATGTCAGCGTAGCGCCTGCCGGTGACGGCGACGCGCTGGTGCGTCGTCACGCCGACCTGGTCAAGCGCATCGCCTACCATCTGGCGGGCCGGTTGCCGCCGCAGGTTGAAGTTGACGATCTGGTGCAGTCAGGAATGATCGGCCTGCTGGAAGCCGCACAGCACTTCACCGCCGGGCGCGGCGCCAGTTTTGAAACCTACGCCGGCATTCGCATTCGCGGCGCCATGCTCGATGCGCTGCGCAAGCTCGATTGGGCACCGCGCTCGGTACATCGCAAGGCGCGCGCTGCGGCAGTGGCCATACGTAGCGTGGAGGCGCGCACCGGGCGCGAAGCCAGCGATGCTGATGTCGCCGCGCAGCTGGGTGTCTCAATCACGGACTATCACAGCATCATCCAGGACGCCCTCGGCTGTCAGCTGCTGCGTCTCAACGATGCCGATGACGGCGAAGACTCGACGCTCGATCGACTCGCCCACGCTGGCCCTGATCCGCAAGCCGAGACCCTGGACGACGCGCGCCGCCGGGCGGTTGTCGACGCCATCAATCGCCTGCCGGAACGCGAGCGCCTGGTGCTGTCGCTCTACTACGAGCAGGAACTCAACCTCAAGGAAATTGGCGCCGTGCTCAAAGTCACGGAGTCACGTGCCTGTCAGCTGCACGGCCAGGCGCTGGTACGCCTCAAGGGACTGCTGACGGAATGGCGAGCATGAGGACTTAGGACGCCAGCGTGGATATTCTCAGCATAGTTGGTCTGCTGCTCGCGGGAGTAGCCATCATCGCTGGCGCGGTCCTCAAGGGTGCCGGCCTGCAGGCGCTGTTGTCTTCGGCTGCGTTCATGGTCGTGATCGTCGGCACTCTGGCCGCCATCTGCCTGCAGACCCCACTGAATGTCATGCGCCGTGCGCTGGTAATGCTGCCCTGGGTGTTTCGTCCACCGGCGCGCGCGCCAGCACAACAGGTCGCCAAGCTGGTTGAATGGAGCAACATCGCCCGCAAGCAGGGGCTGCTCGGACTCGAGCCGCTCATGCGCCGCGAACCTGATGCCTTCCTGCGCAAGGGCCTGCAGCTGGTGGTCGACGGTAGCGCGCCAGACACGATCCGCAGCACCCTCGAAGTGGACATGAACGTGCGCGAGACTGCGGACCTGCGCGCTGCCAAGGTCTTCGAAGGCATGGGCGTGTACTCACCGACCCTGGGCATCATCGGTGCCGTGCTCGGGCTCATGGCGGTGATGCAGAATCTCGCCGACCCGTCAAAACTGGGTCACGGCATCGCCGCGGCGTTTACCGCCACTGTTTACGGCATCGGTCTCGCCAATCTGCTGTTCCTGCCGATGGCCAACAAACTCAAGGTGGCGGTTCAGAGCCACGCTCACGAGCATGAGATGTTGATCGAAGGCCTGATCGGCATCGCCCAGGGCGATAACCCACGCATCATAGAAAGTCGCCTGCGCGGCTATCTGCTGTAGGGCACTGCCATGAAGCGGCGGCGTAAGTATGACGAGCATGACAATCACGAAGCCTGGGCAATTCCCTACGGTGATCTGGTTACGCTGCTGCTGGCGTTCTTTGTGGTGATGTATTCCATCTCGTCCGTGAACTCCGGCAAATACCGGGTGCTTTCCAGTGCCTTGACGGCCGCGTTTCGCGGTACGCCGCTTACTCCACAGGCTATCGCCTTCGGCGCGACCAACAGCGCTGTCAGCGAACAGATGCCCATCAGCGAAGTGAATCGCATCTTTGCCACCGGCATGCCGGAGCACGCGCTTATGCCCCTGTCACAGTCGCGCGGCACGGGAGCTGATGGCGAACAGCACGCTGATTCCGCCGACCCGCACCAGGCGCACAGCAAGGCGCTCCTCGAAGCCGAGGCCGCCCGCGCCA
>Ga0315271_10000025_pt1 | contig 60406 bp, 61 predicted proteins | sample C3_top_MG_FD_204664 | JGI IMG/M metagenome (GOLD analysis project Ga0315271, IMG submission 204664) | Sediment microbial communities from Yellowstone Lake, YNP, Wyoming, USA - C3_top | ecosystem: Environmental > Aquatic > Freshwater > Lake > Sediment | place: USA: Wyoming | collected 2017-08-01
CATCAAGTTCTTTATCAAAGTTCAAAATGTTCTCCTTACAGTCAATCGGTAGGTTCTAAAAAACGCTGCGGTACAGTAAACCAGAAGTTTCCCTATTGCAACCGAAATTGCTGCGCGACAGTCGGCAATTTCGGGGGGCGGCGTCAACGCGCCTGGCGCAGGGCATTGCCTGAGCGCGCCCACGCCATGATGCCACCAGACAAATTGTGCATGTTGTCGTAGCCCTTGGACGCCATGAACGAACAGGCCTGCGCTGATCGCGCGCCGGAACGGCAGTAAATGACAACCGGTTTGTCCTGGGGGATGTCCGCTGCGCGCAGGGGCAGCAAATGCAGCGGAATATGGATGGCGCCATCGATCACGCCTTGCGCCACTTCAGCCTCGGTGCGTACGTCAATCAGATGCGCGCCTTTGGCGGCAATTTCCGCTACGTAGCCGGGATCGACTTCCTTGAAACCTGACAGTCCGAACATGGATATCACACTCCCGCAATGGAGAAATTAGAGTTTTCTAATATATCAAAAAGCGCAGGATGCACCAAGCATGTCCCTCCTTGCGACCCGGATATGGGTTTAGCAGCGCTGGGCGCCGTGATACAGGTTCACCACGTGGCGGGCTTCCGCAAAAAACAGCCAGCGCTCGACGGCTGCACCAGCGAGACCCGCCAGGACCGCAATGATGGCGGCCGCTTGTTCAGCCTGCTGATTGAACACCCACACCATCATCAGGCCAGGCAGCGCAAAGCCCACAACAAAGACAACAATCCGGAGCAGGCCGGCTTTCTGGCGCGCGAGTTGGAAGCCGAACTCCTGGGTGAGGAAGGTGCCGTGGGTGTGGCCGGTATCCAGCAGCTTGACCTTGGCACGGGTCAGGCCGGTTGCGGTGTTGATGGTGGGCGACAGGCCGGGGCTGCGAATCCAGAAGTAATAGATGGCCTTCAGCACCGCCGCGATCGACAGAATCAACGCCGACATCGCGATGTAGGGCAGGGTATCGAGACCGGCGACGACTGCGCCCAGCAACAGCAGCAGGCTGCCGCTGGCGTAACCCAGCGCCAGGTAGTTGGCCGGCACCAGCGGGGTGTTCCACTGACGGATGGTTTTCAGGCAGGCGTAAATCATGCCGGTGGAAAACACGGTGATCCAGGCCAGCACGGCGGTCAGCAGTCCGCTGGTTTCGCGCAGCCACAAGGGCGCGTCGAACCAGATGCTGGCGAGGTAGATCAACGCAAGCGGCATGAACACCATGGCAAACACGCCTTCACGCGACAGCCACGAGGTGCGGAAGCGGCTGAACGCGCGCCAGGCATTCTTCGGGTTGGCGAGGTGGAAGGTGGACGACAGCAAGCCAAATACGACCAGGCTCATCGCCATCAGGCCGCCGATGACGAGCTGTTCGCGCTCAAAGCCGCCGCCGAGTTTGAACACATCGGCAATAAACAGCAGCGAGAACAGGCCAAAGCCTGCTCCCGAAGCAACGGTAAAGAAAATGACTGAGAAAGCGGGATGCATGAAAGCTCCTGGCGAGTTTTTATTGAGCGCTTAGCGGCGCACCAGTTTGTTGGCGAATTGCTTGATGCTTTCCTTGAGACCGCCACGGGGCTTGGCATCAATCGGGATCACCGGCTTGCGGCGCGACGGCAGATACTGGTTGGTCGGGTTGTAGTTGAGTTCGGGCATCAGCGGATAGCCGCCGCGCTCGCGCACGGTGCGCGACACCGCTGAATCGGGGTCATCAAAGTCGCCGAACATGCGCGCGTGCGCCGGGCAGGTCAGCACGCACGCTGGCTGGCGCTCTTCGACCGGCAGGTTCTGGTCGTAAATGCGATCGACGCACAGCGTGCATTTCTTCATCGTGCCGGATGAGCGATCGAGTTCGCGCGCGCCATACGGGCAGGCCCACGAGCAGTAATTGCAGCCCATGCACTTGTCCTGGTCGATCAGCACGATGCCGTCTTCGGCGCGCTTGTACGAGGCGCCGGTCGGGCACACGGTGACGCAGTCGGCGTCCTCGCAGTGCATGCACGACATCGGGAAATTGACCGTTTTGTTGTTCGGATATTCGTCCATTTCGTAATGGCGAATCCGGTTGAACCACACGCCCGACGGCTCCGCGCCGTAAGGCTGGTAATCGGATAGCGGTCCGATGGTGCCGGAGGCGTTCCATTCCTTGCAGGCGATGGCGCAGGCATGGCAGCCCACACACACGTCGAGGTCGATGACCAGTCCAAGTCTCATGATTTCTCTCTCGCTTTAATTCTTTGACGCTTTAGTTTTGCTGCTTTAATTTTTTTCGTGGGTGCGTGCGTCGTAGCGCAACACGTCCGGACGCTCGTAGCGCTCGTCACCCGGGAATGCTTTCAAACTGTCGAACTGCGGCCACGAGCCGGTTTCACCCGGCGCGGCTTTCCAGATGCGCACCCGCAGATCGAACCACGCCGCCTGCCCGGTGACCGGGTCGGAGTTGGTGACACGGCGCTCGCCGAGTTTTTCCGGCAGCAGCTCGGAAATCAGATGGTTGAGCAAAAAGCCCTTGGTCGCCTCGGACGCATCCTCCTTCAGCCCCCACGCGCCCTTCTGCTTGCCGATGGCGTTCCACGTCCACACCGTGTCTTCCTGGGTGCCTTCCATGGTTTTGACCTGGCAGCGGATTTTGCCGTTGTGCGACTCGACCCAGATCCAGTCGAAATCCTTGATTCCCATTTCAGCCGCGCGGCGGGCGTTCATGTACATGTAGTTCTGCGCCATGATCTGGCGCAGCCAGACGTTCTGCGAATCCCACGAGTGATACATGAACATCGGGCGCTGGGTCAGCGCGAAGAACGGATATTCCTTGGCATCCACGCGCTGCTGTTCCAGCGGTTCGTACCACATCGGCAGCGGGTCAAAGTATTTCGTCAGGCGCTCGCGATCCACCTGGTTATTCGGCTGCGGGCCGTCGTACAAACCCTGCCCGGCGAGGCGGAATTTTTGCAGCGGCTCGGAATAAAACTGCATGATGATCGGCTCGACCTTGCCGACGAAGCCGACATCCGCCGCCACTTCCAGATAGTCCTTGTTGGCGTAGCGCATGTACTTCTGGTTGTCCGGCCAGTGGTGGGCGAAAAAACTTTCGTTCTCGATGTACTTTTCCCACTGCCTGGGGTTCGGCTCGCCTTTCAGCGACTTCGTCCCATCCTTGCCGCGCCAGCCGGCGAGAAAACCCACGCCCGGCGAGCGTTCATAATTGACGATGAAGTCAGGGTAATCCTTGAACTTGCGGCTGCCGTCGGGTTTGGTGAACGCCGGGAATTTCAGCCGCGACGCCAGCTCGACCATCACCTCTTGCCACGGTCGCACGTCGCGATCGGGCTTGACCAGCGGATAGCGGATCGCGTCGGCGGCGGCATCCGGTTCGGAAATCGGGCGATCCAACAGAGAAATGGCGTCGTGCCGTTCCAGATAAGTGGTGTCCGGCAAAATCAGATCGGCGAAGTTGGTCATTTCCGAATGGAAGGCGTCGATCACCACCAGGAAGGGAATCTTGTATTCGCCGAAGTTTTCCGCATCCTTGGCGCGCAGCATGTCCTGCACATTGGCGGTGTTCATGCTCGAATTCCACGCCATGTTGGCCATGAACAGGATCAGCGTGTCGAGCGCGTAGGGGTCGTGATTGGTCGCGTTGGTGATGACCATGTGCATCAGGCCGTGCGAGGCGATCGGCACTTCCCACGAGTAGGCTTTGTCGATGCGCAGCGGGTTGCCGAACTCGTCGATCACCAGGTCTTCCGGACGCGTCGGGAAACCCAATGGCGGGCGCGACAGCGGCGTGTTCGGCGCGTTGATGATGTCGATATTGTTTTCCGGCAACTGGTGCGGCGGAATCGGTTTCGGATACGGCGCACGTGCGCGGAAATTGCCCGGCGCATCGAGCGCGCCCAGCAGCATCTGGATCATGTGAATCGCGCGGCAGGAGTGAAAGCCGTTGGAGTGGGCGGCAATCCCGCGCATCGCGTACATCGCCACCGGGCGGCCGACCACTTTGTCGTGCTTGCGTCCCCACACGTCGGTCCATTCGATCGGCAGCTCGACCGTTTCCTTGAACGCGATGTGCGCCATTTCCAGCGCGATGCGTTCTATCGTTTCGGCGGGCAGTCCGCATTCGAGTGCGACATTTTCCGGCGCATAGCGTTCATCGAGATAGCGCTCAACCATCAGTGACATCACGGTTTTAACGCGACGACCGTCGGGCGCCACAAACTCGCCAAACAGCGCGGGCGCGATATCGCCGTCCATGCCGTTTTTGAAGGCTTCTTTTTCGATATCCCAGATCAGCGGCTGGTCGTTTTCATCGCGCAGGAACAGGCCGTCGCCCTGCTGCCCCGGGTTCTGCACCACCAGCCAGGACGCATTGGTGTAACGCACCAGAAATTCGTAGTCGAATTGCTCGTGCTTCAACAGCACATGCACCATAGCCATGGCGAGCAAACCATCCATGCCCGGCTTGATCGGCAGCCATTCGTCGGCGATGGCTGAATACCCCGTCCTGACGGGGTTAACTGTAACGAACTTGCCGCCCTTGCGTTTGAGCTTTTCCAGGCCGATCTTGATCGGGTTGGACGAATGGTCTTCGGCCACCCCCCACATGATGAAATACTTGGCGTAATCCCAGTCCGGCGCGCCGAATTCCCAGAACGAAAAGCCGATCGAATAGAGACCGGCCGCCGCCATGTTGACCGAGCAAAAACCGCCGTGCGCCGACCAGTTGGGGGTGCCGAACTGCTGCGCCCACAAGCCGGTCAACGCCTGCATCTGGTCGCGACCGGTGAAGAAGCCCAGCTTCGACGGATCGGTCGAACGAATTTCTTCCAGCCGGTCGGTCAACACGTCGAGCGCCTGTTCCCAGGAAATCGGCTCATAAATGCCCTCGCCGCGCTCGGTGCCGGGCTTGCGCATCAAGGGTTGCGTCAGCTTGGCGGTGGAATACTGCTTCATGATCCCGGCCGAACCCTTGGCGCACAGCACGCCCTGGTTGGTCGGGTGATTGCGGTTGCCCTGGATGAAGCGCACCTTGTTGTCTTCCAGCGTCACCTTGATGCCGCAGCGGCAGGCGCACATGTAGCAGGTGGTGTACTTGATTTCCTGCGCGTCGTGATTTTCGAGTTTGATCTTGGCGTTCATGCGTTCTCTGGATTCAAAGTGACCCCCACGGTCTCATGGCGAAACCGCGGCGTTGCCCTGCGTAATTGTCCATACTAGGTGACTGCTGGAAGCAGCACCAGCGCATCGGCACTGATGCTGCGGGGAATGGCTATATATTAAACATTCCGAATATACCGTTATTTTGCACGTCTAGCGCCCAGCCTGGCAAGCAAAACGGCTGATAAGCACATAAGACCCGCTAATTAAAATCCTTATTTTTTATCGGGTTATGTGCTCCCCAGCCATTACGCCCGCCAATGGCCGGAACGCCCGCCCTGTTTTTCCAGCAGCCGGATATCGCCCATTTGCATCCCCCGATCCACTGCCTTGCACATGTCATAGATCGTCAGCAGCGCGACGCTGACACCGGTCAGCGCCTCCATTTCCACCCCGGTTTTGCCGACGGTTTCGGCGGTCACCGTGCAGGTGATGGTCGATTCGCTTGCATCATGGCTGAATTCAACGCTCACCCGGGTCAACGCAATCGGGTGGCACAGCGGAATCAGTTCGGCGGTGCGCTTGGTTGCCTGGATTGCCGCGATGCGCGCAATGCCCAGCACATCGCCCTTGGTCGCCTGCCCGCCCAGAATCCGCGCCAGGGTATCGGGTAACATGCCGATCCGCCCGCTTGCCACCGCCACCCGGCGGGTGTCGTCCTTGCCCGCCACGTCGACCATGACGGCGCGACCGCGTTCATCGAAATGGGTGAATTCGCTCATACTCGGGAACCTTGTCGATAATTCCCGCATCGTAATCCAAATGCTGTTCCTGTCCCGCGCGCTGCTCGCATTCACCCTCGCCGCCCAGCCCGTCCTGGCCACCGACCTGCCCGATCTGGGTGAAGTATCGCGCCAGTATTTTTCCGACCAGGACGAACAGGCGCTGGGGCGCGCCATCATGCGCGACGTCTATGCCGATCCGCGCTATCTGGACGATCCCGAAATCGAAACCTATCTCAACCAGCTCGGTTACAAGCTGGTTTCAGTCAGCACGCGCAACCAGCGCGAATTCATTTTCTTTGTCGTCAACGACCCGACCATCAACGCCTTTGCCCTGCCCGGCGGCAACATCGGCGTGCATACCGGCCTCTTGCTCACCGCGCAAAACGAATCCGAACTGGCGAGCGTGGTGGGGCACGAAATCGCCCACGTCACCCAGGATCACATCGCGCGCATGATCGCCGCACAAAACCAGAGCTATTGGCCAACCATGGCCGCGCTGGCGCTGGCGCTGCTGGCCGCGCGCTCCAATCCCAACGTGGCGAGCGCGGCGATCGCCTCCACCCAGGCTTATACGGCGCAGAACCAGCTCAATTACACCCGCGACTACGAACGCGAAGCCGACCGCCTGGGCTATGAGATGCTGACCCGCGCCGATTTCGACCCGCGCAGCATGAGCGGATTTTTCAACCGCATGCAGCGCGCCAGCCGCTTTTATGACAGCAGCGCGCCCGCCTATCTGCGCACCCATCCGCTCACCAGCGAACGCATCGCCGACATGGAAGCGCGCAGCGAATCGGCGCCGTATCAACAGGTACAGGACAGCCTCGACTTTCAACTGGTGCGCGCCCGTCTGCGCGCGCAGGAGGGCAGCCCGCTTGACGCCGTGCTTGCAGCACGCAGCACCTTGCAGGAAAAACGCTACAGCAACGAGGCCGCCGCCCGTTACGGTCTGGTCACCGCGCTGCTGCGCGCGCGGCAGTTCAAGGACGCCGAAGCCGACGCACAAAAACTGCTGGCTGAAAACAGCAACAGCCCGATGATTCAGACGCTGGCCGCCCAGACCGCGCTGGCCGCAGGCAATCCGGCGCTGGCCCTGCAACGCTATCAGGCCGGCAGCAGCGCGCATCCAGACTATCGGCCCTTGCAATATGGCTACATCGGCGCATTGCTGGCCACGGGCCACGCCAGCGACGCCTTGACACGGGCTGACAAGCAACTGGCGCTGTATCCGGGCGATCGCCGTCTGTGGCGGCTGGCGGCGCAAGCCCACAGCCAGCTCGGACAGCGTCTGCTCAGTCACCACGCGCAGGCCGAGGCGGCGGCATTGAGTGGAAACCTGATTGCAGCAATCGAACAAATCAGCCTCGGCATCAAGGCGGGCGATGGCAGTTTTCACGAGATGTCGGCGGCCGAAGCGCGGCGACGCGAATGGCAGGCAATCGAAAAAGCACAACGCAAGGACTAGTCCACCGACGTGCAAACCCATAGCCGGCGCGGCTGGTAGGAATTTACCCCGCGTTTTCCCCTTAAAAAAGCACACTTGGCCTTGCATGGCAAAAACCAATTCCACTATGCTTCGCTTCATCCATCACTGGATAGCGCTCACTGCATGGCAAGTTCAAGCAGCAGGCACTTTCAACACCACGTCAAAAATCAGGAGGATGACCATGCGAAAGTTGCATCACGTAGCAGCGGCCTGCGCGATCAGCGCCATCATGTTGTCGGGTAATGTGTGGGCTCAGGCGACCGCGACCCCCGCTGCCACAGCCACAGCCACACCGGCCGCTAGCGCAGCTCCCAAAAAAGAAGAAACCGGCAAGGACATCGCGTTCAATCGCACCAAGGGCAACTGCCTGGCCTGCCACGGTATGCCCACCGTGCCCGACGCGGAGTCCACCGGCACCTACGGCCCGCCCCTTATCGCCATGAGCGCGCGCTTCCCCGACAAGGCCAAGCTGCGCGCCCAGATATGGGACGCGACGGCGATGAACCCTGCCACCTCCATGATTCCGTTCGGCAAACACGGCGTGTTGACGGCGCAGGAAATCGATAAAGTGACCGATTTTGTGTACGGTCTGTAATCCCCATTTTAATTATTCAAGTTAGGAGACACGCCCATGAATGCTCTTCGTAGAAACGTCCTGAAAGGCGCCGTCGGCGCAGGTACCGTGGCCATGGCCGTGGCTGCCGGCCTGTTGAAACCCACCCAGGCGATGGCTGACTGGAACGCGGCCGCCTTCGATGCCAAAAACGTCGGTGACGCGATGAAAGGCCTTGGCATTTCCGCTCCGGTCGATAGCAAGGACATCATCATCAAGGCGCCGGACATCGCTGAAAATGGTGCGGTCGTGCCGGTGGAAGTGACCAGCAACATCGCGGGCACCACCAGCATCGCCATCATCGCCGAGAAAAATGGCACCCCGCTGGTCGGCGACTTCACCCTGTCCGGCGGCACCCTGGGCTTCGTCTCCACCCGCATCAAGATGGGTCAGACCTCGCTCGTGCGTGCCGTAGTCAAGGCAGGCGGCAAGTCTTATACCGCTGCCAAGGAAGTCAAGGTCACCATCGGCGGCTGCGGCGGTTAACGCTCCGAGCCCCCAGGAATTATTTTTAGTTGAACCCAACACTATTCAGGAAAGGAAAGCCAAATGGCTGAACCCATGCGTATCCGTGCCACGATGACCGGCGATATTGCCGACGTCAAAGTGTTGATGAACCACCCGATGGAAACCGGCCAGCGTAAAGACGCCAAGACCGGCCAACTGGTGCCTGCCCATTTCATCCAGGAAGTGACTGCCACCATCAACGGCGTCACCGTGTTGTCTGCCAGTCTGGGTAGCGGCATTTCCAAGAATCCCTACCTGGGTTTCAAGGTTAAGGGACCCAAGGTCGGCGATAAGGTTGTTGTCAACTGGACTGACAGCAAAGGCGACAAGAACACCGCCGAAGCCGCCATCGGCTAAACCGGGCTGTAACCGGGCGGGCGTCAGCCCCGCTCCCGCTTTATTCATCAAGGTTTCTGGAGGACGGCATGAAACAACCAATCATTACGACACTGCTGGCAGGCTTGGCCGGTCTGGGCATGGCTTTGGGCGCCGCCACGGCGCACGCCACGCCCGAACAGGACAGGCAAGAATTCATCAAGTACTACACCGCCAAATATCCCAACATCAAAGTCGAAAACTACATCTACGGTGCGCTGGCATTCGACCCCGACAGCAAGGCGCAGTACGACGCCATCATGGAGTTCCCGCCTTTCGAGTCCGATATCGAAAAAGGCCGCAAGATGTGGGAGGCTCCGTTCAAAAACGGCAAGACCTACGCCAGTTGCTTTCCCAATGACGGCAAGCAGATCGCCGGCAACTACCCGCTGTTTGACGATGTAAAAAGCAAGGTCGTAACGCTGCAGGATGCGATCAACGACTGCCGCACCGCCAACGGTGAAGAGGCCTTCAAGCTCAGCGACATGAAAACCATGGGCACGCTCACGGCCTACATGCGCACCCTGTCGAATGGCATGATCATGAACGTCAAGGTCGAGACCCCCAAGGCTGTCGCTGCGTATGAAGACGGCAAGAAAACCTTCTTCAGCCGCAAGGGCCAGCTCAATTTTGCCTGCGCCAGTTGTCACGTGCAGAACGCCGGCAACCGCCTGCGCTCTGAGGTGATCTCGCCCGCAGTCGGCCAGGCCGTGCACTGGCCTGTATTCCGCGGCGGGGACAACCTGGTGACGCTGCAGCAGCGTTATGATGGCTGCTTCAAGCAGGTGCGCGCGGTCTCGCCCCCGCAGGGTGGCGAGACCATGAACAACCTGGAGTATTTCCACTCTGCGTTGTCCAATGGCCTGCCGATGAAAGCGTCAGTGTTCCGCAAATAAATTGTTCTGCTGCGTGAGAATGGAAAGCCCGGGCGACCGGGCTTTCTCATTGAGTGGGCACGAATCAACCGGCGCCCATGAGCCGGAGCTACCATTTACCCGCTTGGCGCCCACAGCGAGAATACGGCAACGCCACCTTTAAATTCCGAGGGAATCCCCATGCACATGAACCGCCGTGAATTTCTGCAACTGCTGGCCGTTGCCGCCGCTTCAGGCATGGCGCTGGACAGCAAATCCGCGCTGGCGGGCAATGCGCCCGCCAACTTCTACGATGTGCCGCGCCACGGCAATGTCTCGTTCCTGCACTTCACCGATTGCCACGCCCAACTGCTGCCGGTGTGGTTTCGCGAACCCAATGTCAACCTGGGCGTGGGCAGCGCGTACGGCAAAGCGCCGCACCTGGTCGGTGAATATTTGCTGAAGCAATACGGAATCAAGCCCGGCAGCCGCGAAGCGCATGCGTTCACCTATCTGAATTTTGAAGAAGCCGCCAAGGTCTACGGCAAAGTCGGCGGTTTTGCCCACCTGAAAACGCTGGTCGACAAATTGCGCGCGCAGCGCCCCGGCGCGCTGCTGCTCGACGGCGGCGACACCTGGCAGGGTTCGGCCACTTCGCTGTGGACTCATGCGCAGGACATGGTCGATGCCGGTATCGCGCTTGGCGTCAACGTGATGACGGCGCACTGGGAGGCGATGTTTGGCGCGGATCGCGTGATGGAAATCGTCAACAAGGATTTCAAGCAAGCCGGGGTCGATTTCGTCGCACAAAACATTGTCACCACCGACTTCGGCGATCAGGTGTTCAAGCCGTATGTGATGAAGGAAATGAACGGTGTCAAAGTCGCCATCCTCGGCCAGGCCTTCCCCTACACCCCGATTGCCAACCCGCGCTATCTGGTGCCGGACTGGAGTTTCGGCATCCGCGACGACAGCATGCAGAAATGGGTCAACGAGGCGCGCGCCAAGGGCGCCCAGGTCGTCATCCTGCTGTCGCACAACGGCATGGATGTTGACCTGAAAATGGCGACGCGCGTCACCGGCATCGACGCCATTTTCGGCGGCCACACCCACGACGGCGTGCCGCAACCAGTGGCGATCAAAAACGCCAAAGGCATCACCCTGGTGACCAACGCCGGCTCCAACGGCAAGTTCCTCGGCGTGATGGACTTCGACGTCCGTGGCGGCAAGGTGCAAAGTTTCAAATACCGCCTGCTGCCGGTGTTCTCCAACCTGTTGCCGGCCGACCCGGCGATGGACGCGTTAATCAAGAAAGCGCGCGCGCCGTACGAAGCCAAGCTCAGCGAAAAACTCGCCGTCACCGACGACTTCCTCTACCGTCGCGGCAATTTCAATGGCACCTGGGATCAGCTCATCGTCGATGCCTTGATGGAAGTCAAGGGCGCCGATGCCGCGTTTTCGCCCGGCTTCCGCTGGGGCACCACCCTGCTGCCGGGCGACGCCATCACCATGGAACGGCTGATGGACCAAACCGCGATCACTTATCCGCAGACCACGCTGACCAACATGACCGGCGAAACCATCAAGACCATCATGGAAGACGTCGCCGATAACCTGTTCAACGCCGACCCCTACTACCAGCAGGGCGGCGACATGGTACGCGTGGGCGGCATCGAGTACACCATCAACCCAACCAAAACAATCGGCCACCGCATCAGCAACATGACCATCAAGGGCAAGCCGGTCGACGCCAGCAAGACTTACATCGTGGCAGGCTGGGCGCCCGTGGCAGAAGGCGCGACGGGGGAACCCGTGTGGGACGTTCTGGCAAGCTACCTGCGCGACGTAAAAGTCATCAAGGGGGTCAAATTGAATACGCCGAAAATCGTCGGTGTCGGCAAGCACAACCCCGGCATCGCGAACTACGACGGTTCGGTTTCCTGAGCCGCATCAGCACAAACAAAAATGGGGCTGACCGCCCCTTTTTTGTTGCCGTTATTCCAGCGGCTTATTCCACAAGTCATCCCAGCCGGCTTGCCCCAGCGCCTCCAGCGTCTCGATATTGCGTAGATAAATCGTTTCTGCCTCGGGGAACGCCGCCACCGCGCGGGTGATGCTGGCCTCGCGCAGCAGGTGCAGGGTAGGGAACGGCGCGCGGTTGGTGCAGTTGCCGAGGTCGTCAGGGGCGGTGCCTTCAAACTGGAACTGCGGGTGAAAGCTGGCAATCTGGATCACCCCTTCCAGCCCATGCTCCTCCACAGCGGCTTCGGCCAACTGCATGAAATCGTTGAAATCGAGAAAATCCGGCAGCAGCGTGGGATGGATCAGCAGCGTCGTATCGACCACTTCCGGGTCAGCCGCAGCCAGAAAATCCAGCTCGCGATCGAGATCTTCCAGCCAACCGTCCAGATGTCTGGCTGAGCTGACGACGAAACGCACCTGGTTTTTCAAGTAGATCGCCTTGGCGAATGGGCACAGGTTCAAGCCGATTACCGCTTTTTCCAGCCATTGCCGGGTCGCGGCAATCACTTCCTCGTCGTTCATTTTCCCTACCCTCCAAGCCTGTAAGCCTGGAACTTTAGCGGATACAATGCCCAATTGTCCGCCGTTCCCGCACGCCGCATTAACATTTAGCCTCCGCCAAAAGCCATGAAAAGCAGCGCCATCCGCCAGAGTTTCCTCGATTTTTTCGCCTCCAAGGGCCACACCGTCGTCGCCTCCAGTCCGCTGGTGCCGGGCAACGATCCGACGCTGCTGTTCACCAACGCCGGCATGGTGCAGTTCAAGGACGTGTTCACCGGCCAGGACACACGCGCCTATACCCGCGCGGTGTCGTCGCAGCGCTGCGTGCGTGCCGGCGGCAAACACAACGACCTCGAAAACGTCGGCTACACCGCTCGCCACCACACCTTTTTCGAGATGCTGGGCAACTTCAGCTTCGGCGATTATTTCAAACAGGATGCCATTAAATATGCGTGGGAATATCTCACCCAGGTGCTGAACCTGCCGACCGAGAAACTGTGGGTCACGGTCTACGCGGAAGACGACGAAGCGTTCGACATCTGGCACAACGACATCGGCGTACCGAAGGAACGCATCGTCCGCATTGGCGACTACAAGGGCGCGCGCTACGCCTCCGACAACTTCTGGGCGATGGGCGACACCGGCCCCTGCGGCCCCTGTACCGAAATCTTCTACGACCACGGCGAAGGCATCTACGGCGGCCCGCCCGGCTCACCGGAAGAAGACGGCGACCGCTACATCGAAATCTGGAACAACGTGTTCATGCAGTTCAACCGCGACGAGGCCGGGATCATGCATCCGTTGCCCAAGCCCAGCGTCGACACCGGCATGGGGCTGGAGCGCATTTCGGCAGTGATGCAGCACGTGCATTCCAACTACGAGATTGATTTGTTTCAGGCGCTGATCGCCGCCGCCGCGCGCGAAACGCAGGCAGCCGATTTGAACAACAATTCGCTCAAGGTCATCGCCGACCATATCCGCGCCTGTTCCTTCCTCATCGTCGATGGCGTCATCCCTGGCAACGAAGGGCGCGGCTATGTGCTGCGCCGCATCATTCGCCGCGCCATCCGTCACGGCTACAAACTGGGCGTGCGCGCCGCATTTTTCCACCGCATCGTGCCCGATCTGTCAGCAGCGATGGGCGAGGCCTACCCGGAACTCGTCACGTCACAAAATCGGGTCATCGACATCCTGCGGCAGGAAGAAGAACGCTTCTTCGAGACCATCGAGCACGGTATGGGCATCCTCGACGCCACGCTGAAAACACTGCCCAGCGGCGGCATGTTCGATGGCGATCTGGCATTCAAGCTGCACGACACCTATGGTTTTCCGCTCGATCTGACCGCCGACATCTGCCGCGAGGCGAATGTCGCGGTCGACACCGGCGCCTTCGACGCCGCGATGGCGCAGCAGAAGTCTCAAGCGCGTGCGGCGGGCAAATTCAAGCTCGGCGCCGGACTGGATTACAGCGGCGCGGCTAGCACTTTCCACGGCTACGACACGCTGGCGCACGACGGCAAAATCCTCGCGCTATACCGCGATGGCAGCGCGGTTAACGAACTGAAAGAAGGCGATCTCGGCGTGGTAGTGCTCGACCACACGCCGTTTTACGCCGAATCCGGCGGCCAGGCGGGCGACAACGGCGTGTTGCAGGCTCAAGGCGGAGTGTTTGGCGTTGAGGACACGCTGAAAATTCAGGCGCAGGTATTCGGCCACCACGGCGTGGTGAAAACCGGCGTGCTCAAGCTGGGCGACACCGTCGCAGCAAAGGTCGATGCAAGCGCGCGCGCGCGCATAATGCGCAACCACTCGGTCACCCACCTGATGCACAAAGCCTTGCGTGAAGTGCTCGGCGAGCACGTGCAGCAGAAAGGCTCGCTGGTCGATGCCGACAAAACCCGCTTCGACTTTGTGCAACCGTCGCCAATGAGCGACGCACACATCCGCGAGGTGGAACGCCGGGTCAATGCCGAAATTCTCGCCAACAGCGCGACACAAGCGCGCGTGATGGATATTGAATCGGCGCAAAAAACCGGCGCGCTGATGCTGTTCGGCGAAAAATACGGCGACGAGGTGCGGGTGCTCGACATCGGCAGCTCGCGCGAGCTGTGCGGCGGCACCCATGTGGCGCGCACCGGCGATATCGGCCTGTTCAAGATCCTTGCCGAATCGGGCGTCGCTGCCGGCATTCGCCGGGTCGAGGCGACCACCGGAACCGGCGTGCTGGCGTATCTGGACGAAACCGAAAAAAACCTCGGCGCCATCGCCCGGCAAGTCAAAGCCACCCCGTTCGAGGCCGCTGAGCGCGTCACCCAATTAATTGAACACGGCCGCGCCCTTGAAAAAGAGCTCGACCGGCTGAAATCCAGACTGGCCGCAGCTCAGGGCGACGAACTGGTGCAACAGGCGGTCGACATCGCGGGCGTCCGCGTACTCGCCGCCCAGCTCGATGGCGCGGATGCCAAAGCGTTGCGCGAAACCGCCGACAAACTGCGCGACAAGCTGAAATCCTGCGCGCTGGTACTGGGCACGGTGATCGACGGCAAGGTGAGTCTGATCGCCGCTGTCACTCCCGATGTGACTACAAAAATCAAGGCGGGCGAACTGGTGAACTTTGTCGCCACCCAGGTTGGCGGCAAAGGCGGCGGCAAACCCGATCTGGCAATGGCGGGCGGCAGCGAGCCCAAGCAACTGCCGGCCGCCCTGGCATCGGTACGCGCCTGGGTACAGAACAAGCTGGGATAACTTACGGGTACAGAATTTGCTGGAATAGCCGTACAAGAGTCTGGAATCTCGACTCGTCCCCCTGGAGTAGCTAGCTCACCATGAACTCACTGGCCGGTAAATTCGCATCAGGGCTCGCCCGCCTCACGCCTTTTGGCAAGGAAAATGATAACCCGCTCGCCAATATCAAGGCGGCCTCACGCTGGCTTGAAAATCTGCCGATTGGCGATGCATTCAAATGCCAGCAATCCATCCTCAGCGAATTCAAGCGCTTTAACGAAAACTCGACACAATTCACGAAAGATCGTCTGGCGGTGCTGATGCTGCTGGACGAAAAATCGCAGGATTTGCAGGACACGCTGGTACGCCAGTATCTACGCAACCCTCGTATGTCGCGCTCGGTGGAAAGCCAGCTATGGCACGCCGTGTATGGTCTGTATTGGGAAGTCGCACGCGGCTATCACGCCTTTGCCCTGTATTTTGCGCTGGGATCAGGAAAAGGGTCGCATGAAACCCAGCTTCCGCTGATCACCCTGCGCGGCATCCGCGCCTTTGGCCAATTGCTGAAATGGCGTGCGATACGCTATCAGCCCGCAGGCGAAAAACTCTGGCTACGACTGCACAACTTGTTTCGCATCGCTGAAAACGCGGGTTTCCAGCGGCAGTCTCAACAAGTCTACGCTGACACCCCCGCCGCCAGCACCTGCGAAACCGAATACCTGCATATCCTGATGCTGAATCTGGCCAATTCCGGCACGCTCTATCCCAAACAGATCGACCTGCTCGATCACTGGCTGAATGGCTGGCACAGGCTGCTCAAACTGGACACGCAACAAAACCCCGACATCCATCATTTTGTCGTTGACCTGTCGGCCGACCACGGTCCGCGCCGTGTGCGCAAACTCGATGCCGACAAACCGATGGGCTTTTGGGGCACCTCCGACTTGATGCTCAAGCTGGATGAGTTGTACGCCGCGCTGCATGAAGGCATCCCCCCCGTACAACTGGGACTGACGGAGAGCGCCCGCACCAGCGAAAGCCTCGAACTGCTCGAATACCTGCAACACAAATGGTCTACGCAATCCAGCCGCGAGCAACGTCGCGCGCCGCGCGAATCGGTGAAACGCCTGGTCGATGTCGCTCATGGACTCAACGCCATCATCGGCCAGATCAAGGCGGCTGGTGCGCCCGCCAGCGTATCGCCCTATGGCACCGGGCTGAATTACAATGAGGCCGACGACGTCCAGGTGTACGGCTTCATCACGGATCGCACGCGTGAGCGCGTCTCGCACATGCAGGTTCCGGTCACGCCAAGTTCACCTGACGTCGAACGCTGGGTGATGCAGGACGAAAGCGAATGTGGCTATGGCGCCATTGTCGAATCCCGCGACAAGGACTGGTTGCGGGTGGGCGCGCTGGTCAGTGTCAAATCACATGACGCGACCTCATGGCGGCTGGGCGTCGTCCGCCGTTTGTCGCGCCTCAACGATGACACCAGTTCGGTCGGTATCGAAACCCTGGCCGAAACGCCCATACTGGTCATGTTGTACGACACCACCACCACGTCGAGCTATACCGTCAACGGGGTCGACAACAGCAACTCCAACCTGCCGCATTCAAGTCTGTGGCTGGCAAGCAGCGCCGGCGGCACCGACAGCGTCATCATCGACCCGATCCATTTCATGCCCGGCAAGGTATTCCAGGTTCACGGCGCGCCGGAACACACATTCATCGCCCTGGGCAAACCCGTTGAGCGCAGCGAAGGCTGGATACGTGCGATCGCCGAAGCGGTGAACAACTAGCGCAGACCCCTTCCACCCCATTACCGCAAATGCTTCATCCGGCTTGCGGCACAAACCTACCCGACACCTCCGGTTTAACTTTCACCGGCTCTCTGGCACAATCGACAGAAATCCAGCACGCGCACAACAATCCCGCTCCATAGCGGGGTCGGCGCGGTTGCGGCACCACTCGATCTGGAGGACATGTGGCCCAAACCAACAAACCCAGCTTGCTGATCGTCGATGACGATCCACTGATTTCCGATACGCTCACTTACGTCTTGAGCAAGGACTTCGAAATCTCGGCCGCCGAATCGCGCGCCCAGGTCAAAAGTCTGCTGATGCAACTGGACGAGCCGCCGCAACTGGCGCTGGTGGATCTGGGCTTGCCGCCGCAGCCGCATAAACCCGATGAAGGCTTCGCGCTGATCGCCGACCTGCTGGGCATCTCGCCCAGCATCAAGATTCTGGTGCTGTCCGGCCAGAGCGACGAAGCCAATGCGCGCCACGCCCGCGCGTTGGGAGCAATCGACTTCATCGCCAAACCGTGTGAACCCGAGCGGCTCAAATCCCTGCTGTTCAACGCGCTGCTGGTGCAAACTGCCGAACGTAGCGCCGACAAGGCGCCCGCGCCCGCCAAGGACTCCGGCATCGTCGGCACCAGTCCGGCGATGGACAAACTGCGCCAGCAAATCAAGCAATACGCCGCCGCCCCGTTCCCGGTGCTGATCGAAGGCGAATCCGGCAGCGGCAAGGAACGGGTCGCCTCCAGCCTGCATCAACTGTCGCCGCGTTCAGTCAAACCCTATCTCGCGCTCAACTGCGCGGCCATCTCGCCGACCCTGGTCGAGCCCACCCTGTTCGGCTATGCCAAGGGCGCGTTCACCGGCGCCACCAGCGCGCGCGCCGGCTATTTCGAAGAAGCCGAAAACGGCACGCTGTTTCTCGATGAAATCGGCGAGTTGCCGCTGGAATTGCAGGCCAAGCTACTGCGCGTGCTGGAAAACGGCGAATACCAGCGCGTCGGCGAAACCCAGCCGCGCTTTTCCAACGCCCGCGTGGTCACCGCCACCAACCGCGACCTGCGCGCCGAAATCAAGGCCGGCCGCTTCCGCGCCGACCTCTACCACCGGCTGTCGGTATTCTCGATCGCGGTGCCGCCGCTGCGCGAAATGGGGCAGGACAAACTCACCCTGCTCGAACACTTCCGCGATTTTTACGCCCGCGAAGCCAAGAGCCAGGCGTTTACGCTCGATCCGCGCGCGCAGCAGGTGTGGGAGGACTACCACTTCCCCGGCAACGTGCGCGAACTGCGCAATATTGCCATCCGCCTGACCACCAAATACCCCGGCCTGGCAGTGAATGCCCCGCAACTGGAAACCGAACTCGATACCGACCAGGCTTATCCGCAGGAAATCCCGCTCGCCAGCGATGGCAAGGCGCTGATTGAACTGGCACGCAAGCAGTTGCAGACGATGGCCAATTTCAACCTGGATGTCACCCTGCGCCAATGGGAAAAATCCTATGTCGAAGCAGCGCTCAACATGACTCACGGCAACCTGTCGCAAGCCGCCAAGCTGCTCGGCATCAACCGCACCACGCTGTACAGCCGCATGCAAACCTACGGAACCGAATAAACCCCCTCCGTGTATTTTGACTATTTCGGTTTAAAAGAAGCGCCCTTCCGCATCACGCCGAATACCGAATACTGGTATGCCGGCGGCCAACGCGGGGAAATGCTGGCCGCGCTGCTGTACGCCATCGGCCAGGGCGAAGGCATCATCAAGGTGGTGGGAGAAGTCGGCAGCGGCAAAACCATGCTGTGCCGCAAGCTGGTCGCCCAGTTGCCCGCCAGCGTCGACAGCGTCTATCTCGGCAACCCCACCCTGTCGCCCGACGACATGCTGGCGGCGATTCTGGCTGACCTGGGGATCGATGCGCCCGAGACCGGACGGCAGGCGCGGCTGGCACAACTCAATGCCACCTTGCTGAACCGTCACGCGGCAGGGCGGCGCGTGGTGGTGTTTGTCGAAGAAGCGCAAGGGATCGCGCTCGACAACCTGGAGTTTCTGCGGCTGCTGACCAATCTGGAAACCGCCACCGACAAGCTGCTGCAAATCGTGCTGTTCGGCCAGCCCGAACTCGACGCGCAACTGGCCGCGCCGCGCATCCGCCAGTTGAAGGATCGCGTCACCCTGAGCCTCAACCTGTCGCCGCTGTCCGAACCCGAGGTTGCCAATTATCTGCGCGCCCGCCTCGCAGTGGCGGGCTACCGTGGCCCCGACCTGTTTGCGCCTGCGCTGATCACACGCATGACGCAACTCTCCGGCGGCTTGTCGCGCCGCATCAACGTGCTGGCCGACAAAACCCTGCTGGCGGCCTACGCCGGGCAAACCCACACCCTGACCCCGGCGCATCTTGAGGCCGCCGCCGGTGACGCCGAGATGCAACTTCCTCCCGCAGCCCCCCCCGGATGGCACCGCTGGGCATGGCTCGGCATCGGACTCGCGGCGGCACTGAGCCTGCTGGCGTTTATTGCCTGGCGGGCGCTGTTGTCGCCGTCAGCACCGCCCCAGACAGCCCTCCCACCCCGCGTCCTGGCTGTCGCGCCCGCCGCCCGCATGGCCGAACAAGCCCGGCAAACCGAGCGCTGGCTGGCCATCGCCGCGCCCGGCACTTATGTGATCCAGCTTGCGGCGGCTAAAGAAGCCGCCCAAGCAGCCGTATTACTGGGGAGCTTGAATGTCGCCACCCCGCAACCGCTGCGGGTGTTGCACGGACTGAGTCACGGCACGCCCGCCTGGATGATCCTGGCTGGCGAATTCCCCAACCGTGAAGCAGCCGAGGCGGCTCTGCGCAAACTGCCCGTCTCGTCCGCCAGCACCCCGTTTCTGCGCACGGTCGGCAAAATGCGCAGCGTAGTCTTGCCAACAGGATGAGGATGAACCGTGTGTTGAACTGCGTTGTGTCAAATCTTGCGGTATTGAATTTTGCGGTGTTGAACCGCTCCGTATTAACGGCTCTGGCGCTGACCAACCTGGTGCTGGTGGCTGGCTGCACACCGCTCAAAACGTTTGACCCCTCGCCCGGCCACATCACCCAGCCCGCCCCGCCCACCGTGCCGAGCGCCCCGCCGCCTGCGCCCGTCAAGGCCGCACCGACGCTGGCTCCGCCCAAACTGGCCGCGCCGGTGCCGACCTACACCGTGGTGGTCAACGATGTGCCGGTAAAAGACCTGCTGTTTTCGATCGCGCGCGACACCCAATACAACATCGACCTGCACCCCGGCATCAGCGGTCGCGTGTCGCTCAACGCGGTGAACGAGCCGCTGCTCGCTATCCTCGACCGCATTGCGCGGCAAGCCGATCTGCGCTACGAAACCCACGGCAAAACCATTTCGGTGATGCCGGATACGCCCTACCCCAAAACCTATCGCGTCAATTATGTCAACGTGTCGCGTAACACCACCTCCAGCGTCGGTGTGGCTGCGCAAATCGCCAGCACCGGCGGTTCCGCCGGACAAACGGGTAGCAGCACCAGCGGCGGCAACTCCTCCTCGACCACCGTCACCAGCACCACCAGCGACGATTTCTGGAACGTGCTGGCGGATAACCTGCGTTCAATGCTGGCCGGCACCCGCGCCATCAAGCAGAGCGGCGAAGAAAAAGCCGCCCGCCTGCAGGCTGAAAAAGATGCGCGCGCCGAACGGGTCTCGCAAACCGAAGCGGCCAGCAAGGCCGGCGGAGGCGCAGCCAGCCTGTTCGCTGCTGCGTTTGGCAACGCGTCCACCGACAGCAAAAACGATGTCGCCATCAACCCGATGACCGGTACGGTTTCGGTGCTCGGCACCGCGCGCCAGCACGAAGTGGTGCAGCAATATCTGGACAGCGTCAGCCAGACCTCGCAACGCCAGGTGATGATCGAAGCCACCATCGTCGAAGTCCGGCTGAAAGACCAGTTCCGTGCCGGCGTCAACTGGAATGAACTGGTGCAAGGCATGCAGGGTTGGGCGATCAATACCGGCGGCGCCTTGACCAATCTCGCCAATACGCTGGCGCCTTTTTATTCCATTTCCTACACCAGCACGCCGCAATCGAATTTCAAGGCCACCATCGACCTGCTGGAATCCTATGGCAACACCAAGGTGCTCTCCAGCCCCAAGCTGATGGCGTTAAACAACCAGACTGCGCTGCTCAAGGTGGTGGACAACCTGGTCTATTTCACCATTGAAGTGCAGCAAGGCACCGTCTCCCCCACCACCGGCATTCCGACCACCCTACCTGTTTACACCACCACGCCCAACACCATCCCGGTTGGCATCGTCATGAGCGTCACCCCTCAAATCGGCGATAACGGCCAGGTCTCCCTGATCGTGCGGCCGACCATTTCGCGCGTGGTAGGCTACAAATCAGATCCCAACCCGGCGCTCAAGGGACTGCTCAACAACAAGGACATCACCAATCTGGTGCCTGAAATTCAGGTGCGCGAAATGGAATCGCTGTTGCAGGTGCGAAGCGGCCAGACGGTCATCCTCGGCGGCCTGATCCAGGACGACACCAGCAATGCCCGCGATGGCCTGCCGGTTTTGTCGCGCCCCGAGGGGTTCGGCGCGCTATTCGGTCAACAGGAACGCATCAACAGCCAGTCCGAGCTGGTGATATTTCTACGGCCTGTCGTGGTCACCGACCCCAGTCTGGAAAGCAACGAACTGCGCCAGTTCCAGCGGCTATTGCCCACTGCTGCCAGTTCATGCACGTCAGGATGCGCGCCATGATGCATCCCGGCGCGAGGCGCGCGCGGTGAGTCTGCTGCTCAAAGCGCTGAAGGCCGAAGCCACGCAGCAAGCCGATGCTGCGCGGCCTGTCTCTGGCCGCGCCGAGTCCGAGCTGGAGCTGGAAGCGCAGTCCGAAGTGAAAGCGCACGACTGGGTGGAACCACCGGGTCTGCTGTTCGGCAGCAGCGGACTCACGCCCGCAACACCGCCGCGTGCGCCGGCTTTCCGCTGGCCGCGGCTCTCGCCGGTGCCGCTCACCACGCTGCTGGCCACGCTCATCGCGCTGGGCTACGGCATCTATCTCTACTTTGCCTTGCAACCGCCGGCCGCGGTCGCCCCACCGCCTGCGCCGCCCGCAGCGCCCGCCCCTACCGCACCGCTCGCCCCCGCCCCGGCCGCCCCGCTTTCATCTGGCTCACCTGAAGCCGCCCCGGCCCAACCCGCGCTGATCGAGCCCACGCCCGCCACCCATGCCACCGCACGCGGCATGCCGCGCACAACGCGCGCGGCGTCCCCGCCCCCATCAACGATGTCGTTACAGTTCCAGCCAGACGCGCAAACCACCGTGCTCGCCCAGGCCTACGCTGCCTATCAGCGCGGGGCGCTGACCGAAGCGCAGCAGCTCTACACCCAGGCTGCCGCAAGCGGACGCAATATCGATGCCCTGCTGGGACTGGCAACCATTGCCAGCATGCAAAATCGCGAGGCCGATGCGCAACGCCTGTATCGCGAGGTGCTCGACATCGACCCGCGCAATGCGGTGGCGCAGGGCGCTTTGCTCGACCTCATGGGCAACACTGACAGCCAGGCGACCGAAAGCCGCCTGAAAACGCTGATCGACCGCGACCCCAGTCCGCAGCTCTACCAGACGCTGGGCAATCTCTACGCCAGTCAGGGGCGCTGGAACGACGCCCAGTCCGCCTATTTCGAGGCCTATCGCAGCGCCCCCGACAATGCCGATTACGCCTTCAACCTGGCAGTCAGCCTCGACCAGTTGCATCAAATCCCGGCCGCGCTGACGTATTACGAAAAAGCGCTCGCCAGCGCAGGCGTTCATCGTTTTGACCGTGCCCAGGCCGAAGCGCGGGTACAACAACTCAAGTCGGTTCGATAAGCGTTCGCCATGGAGCGTAGAAAGAAACTCCGCATGGGCGAAACCCTGGTCAGCCAGGGACTCATCACGCTCGACCAACTGCGCATCGGGCTGAAGGAACAGAAAGTATCCGGCCTGCCGATTGGCCGCCAACTGGTCGCGCTCGGCTTCATGACCGAAGCGGTGCTGCGCGACCAGCTCGCCAACGCGCTCGGCAGCCAGGGCATCGATCTCTCGCAAGTGGTGGCCGACCCCGAAGCGCTGCACCTGGTGCCCGAGGATTTCGCTCGCCGCCACCATCTGTTGCCGATTGCCCACGACGCCGCGCGCAACGTGCTGACGCTGGCCACCACCGACATGTTCAACGTGGTCGCGCTCGACCAGTTGAAAGCCTCGTTGGGCGGTGCGCTCGAAATCGACACCCTGCTGGCGGGCGAAGCGCAATTGCTCGAATGCATCGACAAGTTCTATGGCTTCGATCTTTCGCTCGACGGCATCCTGCGCGAAATCGAAACCGGCGAAGTCGATTACGCCAGCCTCAACCCCGAAACCGAGGAATACACCCAGCCGGTGGTGCGGCTGGTCGGTGCGCTGCTGACCGACGCGGTGAAGCGCGAATCGTCCGACATCCACTTCGAACCCGAACACGCTTTTTTGCGCATCCGCTATCGCATCGACGGCGTGCTGGAACAAATCCGCAGCCTGCACAAAACCTACTGGCCGGGCATCCTGGTGCGGCTGAAAGTGCTGTCCGGGATGAACATCGCCGAGACCCGCGCGCCGCAGGACGGTCGCATGTCGCTGACGCTGAATGGCCGCCCGATCGATTTTCGCGTCTCCAGCCAACCCGGCATCCACGGCGAAAATCTGGTGCTGCGGATTCTCGACCGCGAAAAATCCATCATGCCGCTGGAACAGATGGGATTCACCACCGATGCGCTGCGCGAATTGCAACTGATGATGGCGCGCCCGGAAGGCATTCTGGTCGTCACCGGGCCGACGGGTTCCGGCAAAACCACCACGCTGTATTCGATGCTGTCGCATCTGAATAACGAGACCGTCAACATCATGACGCTGGAAGATCCGGTCGAATATCCGGTCACGCTGATGCGCCAAAGCTCGGTCAACGAAACGCTCAAACTCGATTTTGCCAACGGCATCCGCTCGATCATGCGGCAGGATCCGGACATTATTCTGGTCGGCGAAATCCGCGACAAGGACACCGCCGAAATGGCCTTCCGCGCCGCCATGACCGGCCACCAGGTGTTCACCACCCTGCACACCAACTCCGCGCTCGGCGTGTTCCCGCGCCTGATGGACATCGGCATCCTGCCCGGCATTTTGTCCGGCAACATCATCGGCGTCATCGCGCAGCGGCTGGTGCGCAAACTGTGTCCGCGCTGCAAGGAGGTCTACACGCCGGACGAACACGAAGCCCGCATCCTCGGCATCGACCCGGCCAATCCACCGCAGATTTATCGCGCCACCGGTTGCCCGGCATGCAGCAACAAGGGCTATCGCGGACGGCTGGCGTTAATCGAATTATTGCGGATGGATCCGACGCTGGACGAACTGGTGGCCAACCACGCGCCGCTGCACGAAATCCGCCGCGCTGCATTCGAGCATGGCTACCATCCGCTGGCGGAAGACGGCGTCCAGCGCGTGAAGGATGGCGTGACCTCGCTGGCGGAAGTGGCGCGGGTGGTGGATTTGACGGGGCGGGTATGAGACAGAGGACAGAGGGCAGAGGGCAGAGGACAGTAGTGGTGCGGCTGCGCCGCGCACTTTTTTCTGTCCTCTGTCCTCTGTCCTCTGTCTTCTGAAAACCATGCCTTTCTTCGACTACCGCGCCATCGACCAAACCGGCCGCAACGTCAAGGGCGTGCTCTCCGCCGTCAACGACGTCGATCTCGAACTGCGTTTGAAACGCATGGGGCTCGACCTCGTCACCCTGTCCGAACTGTCGCGTCAATACGCGCCGCAAGGCCGCGAGCGGGTGACGCGGCGCGACCTGGTGATGTTCTGCATCCACATGCGCTACATCACCCGCGCCGGCATTCCGCTGCTCGATGGCCTGCGCGACCTGCGCGACACCATGGAAAAACGCGGTTTTCGCGATGTGCTGACTGCGCTGCTGGAAGATCTGGAAGGCGGCAAGGTGTTGTCGCAGGCGCTCGCAGCGCACCCGGCGGTATTCGGCGCGGTATTCGTCCACAGCATCAAGGCGGGCGAACAAACCGGTCTGCTGGACACGGTGTTCGATCGCCTGGCTGAATCGCTGAAGTGGCAGGAAGAAGTCGCGTCCAAGGCCAAAAGGCTGATGATTTATCCGGCGATGGTGCTGGTCGTGGTCGGCGCCGCCATCCTGTTTTTGCTGGTGTATCTGGTGCCGCAAGTGCTCACCCTGGTGCAAACCATGGGGGTGCCGCTACCGCTGCCGACGCTTATCCTGATGGCGGTATCGAATGCGATGCGCTCGTACTGGTTGATCGGCCTGTTGCTGATGCTGGCAGTCGGCATCGGCCTGCCGTGGTGGGTGAAGCAGAGCGAGGCCGGGCGCGATTGGTGGGATCGCACCCAGTTGCGGCTGCCGGTGATCGGCCCGATTGTGCAAAAAATTGCGCTGTCGCGCTTCACCAACACGCTGGCGATGATGTACCGCTCGGGGGTCACGGTGCTCGATGCCCTGCGCGCAGGCGAGATGATCGTCGGCAACCGGGTGATCGCCAGCGGCATCCGCCGCGCCGCGCAGCAGATTGCCGACGGCCGCGGCCTGTCCGAAAGTTTCCAATCGATGGCGCTGTTTCCGCCGCTGGTGATCCGCATGTTGCGCGTCGGCGAAACCACTGGCGCGCTCGACGAGGCATTGGACAACGTGACGTTTTTTTATAACCGCGAAGTGCTTGATTCGATTGATAACGGCCTCCGGGTGCTGGAGCCTGCACTCACTGCCATCCTCGGCCTGCTGCTCGGCGGCATCCTGGTGTCGGTGCTGTTGCCGATTTACGACCTGATCGGGAACCTGCCGCTGTGATCCTCAACCGCCGCCTGATCCTGCTTGCCACCCCACGCCAGATCGGCGTGCTCGACTGGCGCCCGGGGCAGATGCACTGGCTGGGCGAGTTTTCGGTCAACCCGCAAGGACTGGCTGCGTTCCACCAGGTGGTGGTCAAGCATGCGCATCTGCCGGTGCTGCTGGTGGCGGACACGGTGGATGAGGACTATCGCAGCGAGGTCATGCCGCATGTGAAGGGGCGCGCACGCGACGAACTGCTCGCGCGCAAGCTTAAACAAGTGTTCCGCAACGCACGCTTTACCGGCGCCTGGCGACAGGATCGCGAAACCACGGGGCGGCGCGACGATCGTTATCTGCTGGCCACTCTGACCGACGCCGACTGGCTGACGCCGTGGATCAGCGTGCTGCACCGCGAACGGGTGCCGCTGTCCGGCATCACCCCACTGGCGCTGGCATGTCAGCACCTGCTGGGCAAGCTGCGGGTGCAGGAGCCGCACACTCTGTTGGCGTGCCGCTTCAATAACAGCTTGCGGCTGTCCTACTACCACAATGGCCTGTTGCGTTTTTCGCGCCTGATCGGCGGCGAAACGCAGACCCAACTGCCGGGCAACGCGGCCGAAGAAATTGCCAAGACGCAGCTATATCTCACCGGTCAGCGTATTTTGCCGCGCGAAGCCCGTCTGCATGTGCTGCTGCTCGACCCCAGCGGCCAGTTGGATAGTGCGCAGGCCCCGCTCAATGCCGACCCCGCGTTCAGCACGCGGCTGCTCGATATACCGAGCCTCGCGCACGCGCTGCGCATCCCGGATGCCTTCCTGGCGGCCACCCCGGAAGTCGCCCCGCTCGCCGCCATCGCCGGTGAAGCCCTGCAACTGAATCTGGCGCCGCCCGAACTGCTGCAGCGCCATACCGAATTCCTCTGGCAACGCGGCCTGCATGCAGCCGCCGGCTTCATCGCGCTGCTCGGGCTGGGTGTCACCGCTGGCTACTGGTTGCACGCGCAGGACCTAAGCGACCAGGCTCGCCAGCTCGCCCAACAGCAGCAGCAGCTCGACGCCCGCTATCAGACCATCGCACGGACGTTTCCGGCCCAGACCGCCGCGCCCGAGCAACTGGCGCAAACCGTGACCCTGGCGCGTCAGCTCGACGCCCGCCAGCCCGACATCCACGCCCTGCTCACTGCCATCGGCCAGGCCTTGCAGACGGCGCCCGAGATCGCGCTGGAAAACCTGAACTGGATCGACAACACCCCGACTGGCGACATGCGGGTTAATCTCGATGCCGCTCTGATACCGTTCGATGGCAATTACCGCGCCGCCATGCAGCGCATCGAACGTTTCATGCACACCCTGCAAGCGGCGCCCGCAATAGCGGATGTGAGCTTGCGCAACAGCCCGGTAAACGCCGACTCCAGTAGCACCTTGACCGGCAAAACTTTCGACGCCAACCTGGCCGACACCCCGGCCGCGCGCTTCGGCCTCAGCCTGACTTACCACGAAGGCGGACGCCGCGAGGTCAAGCCATGAAGTACCCGCCCTTCCCCACCCTCAAGTTGCCGCTGCTGCTGGTGCTGGCGGCGCTAATGCTGGCGGTTGCCGGGGCATGGTGGAGCCAGGGTCAGGCGCAAGACGCGGCGCTGGCCTTGCAACTGCAACACAGCGCGCTCAATGGCGCGCGTCAGCAACTCGACCGCAGCCGCCAGCAGCAGCAACTGATCGCCACCCATCTGGCCGCTTACCAAGCGCTCGCCGCGCGTGGTTTTATCGGCGCGGAAGATCGCCTGGTCTGGATCGAAGCCGCCCAGCACGCCAACCGCGACGCCGGGCTCTATGGCCTGGACTACCGCCTGACGCCACGCACGCCCTCGCTTCCTGCGCTCGCCCAGGGTTTGCCGCTGGGGCAAACCACGATGACTCTCACCCTGCCCCTGCTGGTGGAAACCGACCTGATGCGCTTTCTGGCCGCACTCAAAGCGCGCGCACCCGGGGTCTATCGCGTTCAGGGCTGCGCGTTATCGCGTTTGAACGATGCACGATTTGCGGCCGTCAGCCAGCCGCAGTTGCAGGCCGAGTGTGAGCTGCTGTGGTTTACCGTTGCGGCAAACGGCAAGGATGCCAAATGAAAAACTATTCACCACAACGCCCTAAAGAACATAAAAGACACAGAGGCACAGAGAAAAACAAGGCTGGACAAGCACGAATCTGGATCCACGCTATTGATCCGGCACGAATTATTCTTGGCTGTAGGTCGGCCTTCAGGCCGATTTGTCGGGCTAAAGCCCGACCTACATTCAAGGTGTTTCCGCGCCGGATCAATAGTTTGCTCTTCTCTGTGTTTCTGAGTCTTTTATGCCCTTCAGGGTACTGTGGTTCAGGGTTTGCAGCACCGGCCGAGTTGGGGCGCCTGTTTTACACCCCCGTCCAGCGCGCCCAACTGGAAAGCGCGCGCACCCACTCTGCCGTATCAGGCGCCCGCCCCGGCCAGGCGCCCGGCGCCGACAGCGCGCCCGTCCCGCTGCGTTTCGACGGCGTGGTAATCCGCTCCGACGGCAAATCCACCCGCTGGGTGGATGGCAAGCCACAGGTTGGCACGTCCAGCGTGTCGGGGCTGAAACCGGGCCAGATACGCGCCGACGGCAAAGTGTACGAACCCTATCAGGTGCTGCGCCCGGTTTCCCCCAACGCAGCCGGAGCCGGAGCCGGCGAAATGGAAAGCACGCCATGACCCGCCAGCGCGGCTTCACCCTGATTGAGATGGCCATCGTGCTGGTCATCATCACCATCCTGATCGGCGGGCTGGCGGTGCCGCTGTCGGCGCAGATTCAGGCGCGGCGGATTGCGGAAACCCGCCACGACATGGAGGCGATCCATGACGCCCTGATCGGCTATGCGATGAGCCACACCTTCCCGCACCCGACCCTGCCCGGAGAGGTCAGACATTATCTGCCCTGCCCGGACAACAACAATGACGGACTGGAGGACGCGCGCAACGCCGCAGGCCTATGCACCGACAAGCGCGCCGGGCTGCCCTGGATCACTCTAGGCGTCAAGGGTGCGGATGCCTGGGGCAACCGTTACACCTATGGTGTCGACCGGATATATTCCAACGATCAGCAAGGGTTTAACTCCACGCCGACCGGCACACCGGCCGAGTTGGCAATTTATCCGAAAGCGACCTGTACCGCTCCCGTTGTAATGAATGACATTCCCGCGGTAGTGGTGTCGCACGGACCACAGGGACGCGGCTCTCTCAACATGAATGGCGGCACACCACTCGCGCCCGCCAACGTCGCCGCCGATGAGCGACAAAATCTGAATGTCGCCAGCGGCTTGCTACCCTGCAATCTGACAACGAAATTTGTCAGCCGCACCCCGACGGAGGATTTCGACGATCTGGTGATCTGGCTTTCCAGCAACGAACTCTTCAACCGTGTGTGTCCTGCTGGTGGCTGTCCGTAGCCTGCAAACAAAACGTCACCGTCCCGCCTGGTTGTCGAACAGTTCCAGCACACGCCATTGTGATATATGATGTACATATCATGAACAAAGGAGGCATCATGCGGACACTGGTCGATATTCCCGACAAACAAATCAGCGAGTTGACCGCTATTGGCAAGGCGGAAAAACTCCCGCGTGCGGAAGTGATCCGGCAAGCAATTTCGGCTTACCTCGAAAAGAAAAAGCCTGTCGCCGTTGATGCATTCGGGCTTTGGAAGGATCGCAAGGTGGACGGGGTAAGGTATCAAACGCAGGTGCGATCCGAATGGTAGGCGCCTTGTTCGATATCAATATTTTGATCGACTACCTGAACGGGATCGATCAGGCAAAAACCGAGCTGGACAAATACCCGGACAAAGCCATCAGCCTGATTACCTGGATGGAGGTGATGGTTGGCACGACGCCCGAAACCGAGGAGGCGGTGCGGGGGTTTTTAAGCGGCTTTGTCAGCCTGCCTGTCAACGAAGCGGTCAGCAAGCTGGCCGTTGCGCTTCGCAGGGAACACAGAATCAAGTTGCCTGATGCCATCGTCTGGGCAACTGCACGGGAAGACAGGCGCATTTTGGTCACCCGAAATACCAAGGATTTTTCACCTGATGAACCCGGTGTTCGTGTCCCATATCAATTGTCGGCTTCCTGATTCGTCCCGCCTGATTGCCGAACAGCTCCAGCCTGAACCCCACACGCGACGCTTGCCGGGGCGGTAACGGGGATACCCAAGTACAGCAACTACCGTTTCACAATACAAGGTTGGCCTTCAGACCAACTTGTCAGCCTGAAGGCTGACCAACGCTGATTTAACTGACGTGATTTTTTCAATGGATAATTTCGGTTGAACTACTTTTGGCAGACTTTGAACGCGACGTAAATGAGTGGAGTACACCATGAAAGCCATCATTGAACTGAGCCGCAAGGGTTCGATCTTCAGCGCGGTTGCGCAGCAGGTCGCTGATTCTCGCCGAGGTCGCGCTCCCGACAATCGTTTAAGCTTTGAGTCCGCACGCACGTTGTTTGCCGAACTAACGCCAGCGCGTCTTGATCTGCTGGACACCCTGCGCCGGACAGGCACTTGCAGTGTGTACGCGCTCGCAAAGGCCGCCGGGCGCAACTACTCGAATGTTCATACCGATGTGTCGAGTCTGGAAGCGTTAAGTCTCATTGAACGCGCAGAAGACAATATGATTTCCGTACCGTTTGATGCCGTCTAAATTCGCTTCCCGCTTGCGCGGGTCGCCTGAAGCCAGGTCAAACCGGGACGACGTTATTTCAGCGCGCTACAGGTTCGGGCGACTGTCCGTAGCCTGCAAACAAAACGTCACCCGTCCCGCCTGATTGCCGGTCAGCGCCAGCCGATAGCCTGTTTGAGCCGCCTGCCGCGCCGCCTGATACAAGCCCACTCCCAAGCCAAAATCCGACGCCACCGGGCTTAAAAACAGGTTGCGCGCCACATGCTCGGGCGCGGCGGCGCCGCTGTCGGTGACGGTTAGATTCACCAGCGGATGCAGGGTCAGCCGCGCTTCCACCGCCACACCCGGCTCGCTCTGGCGTTTGCGTAGCGCGTTGGTCAAGAGGTTATCGACCACGCTGTCGAACAAATCCTGCGGCAAGGATGTGGCGTCAATCGCATCGGCAAAGAACTGCACGTCGTCGTGTTCGTAACGGGTCTGCAACGCCGCCCACCAGTCCTGCGCCGGGATGTGCGCCACGTCCATTTCGCTCGGCTGCTTGAGCTTGTCCACGGTCTGCGACAGCCGCGCCGCCAGTTGCGGCAACTGGCGTTTCATCAGCGCCAGCAGGCGCTCGCTGTCTTCCGGGGTGGACATGTCGGCGGCGGCAAGCAGGGTTTTCATTGATTGCAGGATGTTTTTGACGTCGTGCGTCAACCGCGCGCCGGTGTCGTGAATCGCCTGGCTGTAGGCCTGCTCGCGCAGGGTTTGTTCGCGCACCTTGGCGGCGTAGAAATAGCCCAGCAACTGCGACAGCAGCCGCACATGCAGCGCCAGCGCGGGAGTGAGCGGGCGGGGCGATTGCCAGGTCAGGCTCAAGCCATGAAAGGCATGGGTCACGCTGTGCTCGGCTGGTTCGCCAAACAGCCCTTCACCACGCGCCGCCTGCCATGTGCCGCCGCGAATCCAGGTCAATTCCTGCAGGTCGGCCAGCGCATCGCGCACAAACGACTCCGGGTCGCGCTCGCGTTCGGCGCGCGTCGCCAGTCGCTGCGCCCAGCCTTCGAACGGCAGTCCCACCGACAGCAAATAGCGCGAGGTCACCTGCCCCAGTCCGGAAAATCCTGCGCGCGGATTCCACAGCCACGACAGCACCAGCAGCAGCGCCGCCATCCCCAGCAGGGTCTGCACCAGCGCCCAGGCATAACTCACCTTGGCCACCGCCACCACGGCAAACACGCCCAACGCCATCACCATGATCAGCAATGACAGCATCAAGCCGTAAATGAAATCGAGCGTCGATGACGTGCTGCGCTGACGGGTGGCGGGTAAAAACAGAATCACCAGCGGCAGCAGCGGCAAGCCGTAGCGCACCACAGCCTGCAAGCCCTCGGGCTGCGCCGCGCCGCCCAGACTTTGCGGCAGCACCCAGGCCAGCAGCAGCGCCAGCAGATACGTGAGCGCCAGCAGATACGCCCAGCGCGGCCCGCGCTCGCTCTGCGAGGTTGCCACCGCGCCCACCAGCCCCGCCAGAATCGCCAGCCACAAGGCCATCACCCAGGTGCTGTCGACCAGCACCAGCAGCGCCGCCATCGCAAATACCGGCAACGCCAGTCGTGGCTCGATGCGCGCTTCGCTGCGCACCAGCGGCTGCCACAGCAAAAACAGCCCGTAATGCGCCAGCAGGAATGCGCGGGTCACGGTGGCTTCAGCGTCCAGCACCACCGCCGCATGCAGCGCCAGCAGCATCAAGGCGAGCCAGCGCCCGGGCGCCACCTGCGTGAGCCAAGCCGTCAGGGTGGTCAGCCAGGCAAGGCGAGTCGCAATCACGGTGCGATCAGGCCCGGTGTGATCAGGCTCGGTGCGTTCAGTCATGGGGGGCGTGAATCATCAGGTGGGGGAAACGCGGCGTGTCACAGCTATCGGCATCCCGCTGCAAAAATGGAGGCCATCCGCCCCAAGTGCTGTTAAAACCCGACGGAAATCCAGCATCGGTGTCATATTTTCATCAATACAGCGTTGATTTCGTCCCACAAACCTTAAATTTTCTTTTTTATAATCAACTGGTTGAATAACACATCACGTCTGGCATACATTTTGCGGAGCCCACGGTGGAATACTATTAACGGAGCACATTTCCATGCCTCAGTCTCATTTCCCGCAGCGCCGCCATTTATGCCCAGGCCGTAAGGCCGTCGGGTACAAGCAAGGTGGCTTCACCCTGATCGAAATCGCCATTGTGCTGGTCATTATCGGCCTGCTGCTCGGCGGCATTCTAAAGGGGCAGGAGTTGATCAACAGCGCGCGGGTGAAAAATCTCGGCACCGACTTCCGCAACATTCCGCTTTTCATTTACGGTTACCAGGATAAATTCAAGGCGCTGCCGGGTGATGATCCGCTCGTAGCCACGCACCTCACGGGCGCTACGCTCGCCACCACGCCTGGCGCAACAGGCAATGGCGTCATCGAGGGCAGTTGGGACAGCACGACCGCCACCGATGAATCCTATCTGTTCTGGCAGCATGTGCGGCTGGCGGGGTTGGCACCCGGCGTAACCGACCCTAACGCTGCGGGCTATCTTCCCACTAACGCGTCCGGCGGCACCATCGGTATCCAGAGCGGCACGACTATCGCGGTCTCGTCGCCTATCCAAGCGGGGGGCGTTGGCATCAGCGGCGCGTATATCATTTGCTCGAAAGGCATCCTTGGAAAGTTCGTCAAACAACTCGACACTCAAATGGATGACGGAAAAACCGATTCGGGCTCGATGATGGCCACCAAGACCACCGGCTATGCAATCGGCGCTCTAGCCGAACCCACGGCAACCATCGATGACGCATTAACCTACACCGTCTGCATGGGCGTCTAAGCCCGTCCAAACACCCCAGCCCGCCCGATCGGCGGGCTTTTTTACGCCATCGCTTCGCCCCGCAACCCTAGCCCTGCAACACCTTGAACTCCGCCGCCGCCAGTCCGTCGGCGGCGCCGCGTAGCATCAGCACGTCGCCGACCCGGATTTCGGTATCCGGCTGGGGATCGATTCCCTTGATGCCCTGACGCCGGATTGCCACCACTTCCACCAGCAATTCGTCCAGCGCCAGCGCCTCCAGGCTGCGCCCCACCGCAGCCGCACCCTGGGTAATCAGCACGGTATGCAGGCGCGGCTGGGTCTGCTGGTCGAGCTCATCGTCAACATCGCTGGCGCCGCGAAAAAATCCGCGCATCATGGCGTAGCGCGATTCGCGTACTTCGCGGATGCGTTTGAGCACCTGCGACAGCGGCACCCCCAGCAGCATCAACGCGTGCGACGCCAGCATCAGCGAGCCTTCCATCACCTCGGACACCACTTCGGCAGCACCCGCCTCCTTCAGCGCGTCGATATGCGCATCGTCGATGGTGCGCACCACCACCGGCAGTTCCGGCCGCAGTTCGCGCACATGGCGCAGGATGGCCATGCTGGAGGGCAGATCGGAATATGTCACCACGATGGCCTGCGCGCGGCTGAGTCCGGCAGCGACCAGCACCTCGCGGCGGCTGGCGTCGCCATACACGACGGATGCGCCTGACGCCGCCACCGCACGGATGCGCTCGGGATCGGCATCGAGCGCAACAAAGCTGATGTCTTCGGCTTCCAGCAGGCGCGCCAGATTCTGGCCGCTACGGCCGTAACCGCAGACGATGACGTGTTTGGATTTGCCGAAAGTCTTGACCGCAATGTCATGCACTTCCTTGGCTTTGCCCGCCCATTCGCTGCCCGCAATCAGCCGCGTCAGGGCATCCATATGGTTGATCAGCAGCGGCGCAATCAGCATCGACATCACCATTGCCGCCAGCACCGGCTGGGTGATGTCGGCCCCCAGCAGCTTCAGGTCTGCTGCCTGCGCCAGCAGCACAAAGCCGAATTCACCCGCCTGCGCCAGCCCCAGTGCGGTGCGCACGGCGGTGGGGCGGGCGCTGCCGAAAGCCATCGCCAGCCCGGCCACCAGCGCACCCTTGCCGATGACGATGGCCGCAACCAGCAACACCACGTTGCCCCAGTGGGCCATCACCTGCATCAGGTCGAGCCGCATGCCGATGGTGACGAAGAACAGTCCCAGCAACACATCGCGCACCGGCTTGATGTCGTCTTCCACCTGGTAGCGGTATTCGGTTTCCGACACCAGCATACCGGCGAGGAAGGCGCCCAGCGCCAGCGACAGGCCGGCGCTTTCGGTCATGAACGCCAGCCCCAGGGTGAATAGCAGCAGGTTGAGCGTAAACAGCTCGGGCGACTTGCGCCCGGCCACCCACTGGAACCAGGGGCGCATCAGACGCTGGCCGACAAACAGCAAAAAGCCCAGCACAATGATCGCCTTCAGCAGCGCCAGCGCGAGCGTCGCCGCCATCGCATCCGATTCCCGGGCAAACGCCGGGGTCAGGATCAACAGCGGCACCACCGCCAGATCCTGGAACAGCAGCGCGCCAAAAATCTGGCGCCCGTGCGGGGTCTGGATTTCCAGCCGCTCGGCCAACAGCTTCGACACAATTGCGGTGGACGACATCGACATGATGCCGCCCAGCGCCAGCGCGGCCAGCAGCGGCAAATCGAGCAGCCAGGCGACAAGCACGGTGAGCGCGATGGTCAGCACCACCTGCGCGCCGCCGAAGCCGAACACCGTCATGCGCATGGTCGTCAGCCGTGGCAGGCTGAATTCCAGGCCGATGGAAAACATCAGGAACACCACCCCGAACTCGGCCAGATAACGCGCCTCCTCGCTGTCCGGAATCCAGCCCAGCGCGAACGGGCCGATGGCGATCCCCGTCACCAGATAGCCCAGCATGGTCGGCAGGCGCAAGGCACGCGCAGCGGCGGCCACCAGCACGGCGACCGCAAGCAAAATCAGGACAAGCTGGAGGCTCGAATGCATCAAGTAAACGCAGTTGGGCAGGCAGGCTTTAGTATACTTGCCGACCATGCGCCCCCAAGCCCCCTCCCCCGAACATTTGCTCACCCTCGCACGCCAGGTGCTCGACATCGAAGCCGATGCGCTGCGCGTGCTGTCCACGCGCCTCGACAGCGGTTTTGCCGACGCGGTGAATCTGATCCTGGCGTGCAGCGGCCGCGTGGTGGTGTCGGGCATGGGCAAATCCGGGCATATCGGCGGCAAGATCGCCGCCACCCTGGCCTCCACCGGCACCCCGGCTTTTTTCATGCATCCGGGCGAAGCCAGCCACGGCGACCTCGGCATGATCGCGCCCAACGACGTGGTGCTGGCGCTGTCGAACTCCGGCGAAAGCAACGAAATCGTCAGCATCGTGCCGCTCATCAAGCGGCGCGGCGCCAAGCTCATCGCGATCACCGGCAACCCCGACTCGACCATGGCGCGCGAGGCCGACGCGCATCTGAATGCGGCGGTCGACAAGGAAGCCTGCCCGCTCAATCTCGCCCCCACCGCCAGCACCACCGCAGCGCTGGCGCTGGGCGATGCGCTGGCGGTGGCGCTGCTGGATGCGCGCGGCTTTTCAGCCGATGATTTCGCCCGCACCCATCCCGGCGGCAGCCTGGGGCGGCGCTTGCTGATTCATGTGCGCGACGTCATGCACAGCGGCGACGCGCTGCCGACAATCGACCGCGACGCTTCGCTCAAGACCGCCCTGCTCGAAATGACACAAAAAGGGCTCGGCATGACTGCGGTGGTCGACGCCAGCGGAAAAGTGGTGGGCGTATTCACCGACGGCGACCTGCGCCGCGCGCTGGAACACGCGCTCGATCTGCAACAGGCGCGCGTGATCGATCTGATGACCCCCAACCCCAAAACCATCCGCGCGGACGAACTCGCGGTGGCGGCGGTAGAAAAAATGGACACCCTTAAAATAAACGGCCTGCTGGTGGTCGATGCCGACCATACGCTGGTGGGCGCACTCAACATGCACGACCTGTTGAAAGCGGGGGTGGTGTGATGACCGCCGACTACCTTATCCGCGCGCAGAAAGTCCGCCTGATCGCCTTCGACGTCGATGGCGTGATGACCGACGGCACCCTGTTTCTGGCCGACGACGGGCAGGAATACAAGGGTTTCAATTCGCTCGACGGCCACGGCCTGAAAATGCTCAAGAACAGCGGCGTGCAACTGGCCATCATCACCGGCCGCAGTTCGCGCGTGGTGGAACAGCGCGCCAAAAACCTCGGCATCGACATCGTCCACCAGGGTGCGCATGACAAACTGGTGGTGTACGAAGCGCTCTGCCGCGAACTCGGCATCGCCTGCGAAGCCACTGCCTACATGGGCGACGACGTAGTCGATTTGCCCGTGATGCGGCGCGCCGGTCTGGCGATCAGCGTGCCGGCCGCGCCCGAACTGGTGAAGGCGCACAGCCACTACATCACCACGCGTGAAGCCGGGCACGGCGCAGTGCGCGAAGCCTGCGAATTCCTGATGCGGGCGCAGGGCACGCTCGACGCTGCACTGGCGCCCTATCTGAAATGACGCACGCTGCATGAGTACACGCGGGTCGCTGTGGCTGCCATTGGTCATTCTGTTGCTGTTGGCGGGCCTCAGCTTCTGGATCGAGCAATCGGTGCAACTGTCTGCCAACGGCGAGCAGGCCGCCCACACCGATCCGGAAGGCATCATGGATAATTTCGATGCATTGCGCACCGACCCGGCTGGCCATCCGCAATACCGCCTGTCCGCCAGGCGGCTCAAGCATTATTCCAACAGCAAGCTCACCGAAATGGAATCGCCCCGTTTTGTCCAGTTAAACACCCAGGCGGGCGAGCTCAGCACGACCGCCCGGCTGGCCAGCGTTTCAGCCGATGGCGACGAAATCGACTTGCGCGGCGAAGTCAACGCGATGCGTGCCGCGCGGGCAGGGCAGTCCGCCATGACTCTGCGCACGGAGCGGCTGCTGGTCTATCCCGACCGCAATCTGCTGCGCGCGCCGGGTGCGGTCGTCATACGCGACGACACGCTGGATCTGCGCGCGGGCGCGATGGAATACGACGCCAACCAGCGCGTTATCAAACTGTCAGGGCGGGTGAACGCCCGTTATCTTTCCGGATCACAATAAACACCATGAAAACAAAGCAAATGGGTTTCTATCTCGCGCTGTGCGCCAGCCTGCTGGCCACGCCGTCTCATGCCGAAAAAGCCGACCGCGACAAGCCGCTCAACCTCGAAGCGGACACGGTCACGCTCGACGACATCAAGAAAGTCAGCGTCTACGCCGGCAATGTCGTCCTCAGCCAGGGCACCTTGATGCTGCGCGCCGACCGCGTGCAGGTGACGCAAAACGCCGCCGGCCTCGACCAGATCAGCGCCGCCGGTCGCCCGGTGACGTTTCGCCAGAAGCTGGATGACAGCGAGGAATTCATCGAAGGTTTTGCCGACCGCATCGAATACAACAGCGCCAGCAGCCAACTTGAATTGATCGGCCAGGCGCAACTGCGTCGCGGCGCTGACGAATTGCGCGGCGCACAGATTTCCTACAATTCCAACACCGAGTTCTACAAGGTGGTCGGCCAGCCCAACGCCCAGACGCCGTCCGGGCGGGTGCGCGCCGTCATCCGCCCGAAACCGCGCGCGGGACAATCCACTGAGCAGCCCGCTGCCAAGCCATGAGCCATATTTCTGTCCGTAACCTGAAGAAAACGTACGGCAAACGTACCGTGGTGCATGACGTGTCGTTCGAGGTCAAAAGCGGTGAAGTCGTCGGCCTGCTGGGGCCCAACGGCGCGGGAAAAACCACCTGTTTTTACATGGTGGTGGGGCTGGTCGCAGCGGACGGCGGCAGCGTGCATATGGATACCCACGAACTCACCCACATGGCGATCCATCAGCGCGCGCGTCTGGGGCTGTCTTACCTGCCGCAGGAGCCCTCCATCTTCCGCAAGATGACGGTGGAGGAAAACATCCGCGCCATTCTCGAGCTCAAACCCTACAACCAGGACGAACGCGAGGAACACCTCAACAACCTGCTCGACGACCTGCATATCGCCCACCTGCGCGATGCCTCGGCCGTCAGCCTGTCGGGAGGCGAGCGCCGGCGCGTCGAGATTGCACGCGCACTGGCCATCAACCCGCGCTTCATCCTGCTCGACGAACCGTTTGCCGGAGTCGATCCCATTGCCGTGCTCGATATCCAGAAACTGGTGCATTTCCTGGTCGAGCGCGACATCGGCGTGCTCATCACCGACCACAACGTGCGCGAAACCCTGGGTATCTGCAACCGCGCTTACATCATCAATGAAGGCCGCGTACTGATAACGGGCACTCCCGATCTCATCATCCAGGACGACAGCGCACGCAAGGTTTATCTAGGCGAAAATTTCCGCCTATAGTTACACGACACGCAACTCAATCACATTGCATTTGTCTCAAGTCGATATGCATTTTGCCGTAGACAATATCCATGAAACACAGCCTTCAACTCAAGCTCGGCCAACACCTTACGCTCACGCCGCAATTGCAGCAGTCAATCCGGCTATTGCAGTTGTCGACGCTGGAATTGAACCAGGAACTGGAGCAGATGCTGCAGGACAATCCGCTGCTGGAACGCGAGGAAGAGGACGAAGCTGGCTTTAACGCCGCCGAAGTCCCCACCCACACCGCCGAAGCGCAAAGCAGCGACGCCCCCGCGTCCGAAAACACCGATCTGGAATCCGCCACCACGCTGGACGATTCTGACTGGAACGATTACAGCACGGCTGGAGGCGACGACGAGGACAGCGACTACGCGCAAGGCTCGATCGCGGGCGCAAGCCTGCGCGAACACCTGCTGAGCCAACTGATCGTCAGCCCGCTCACCCTGCGCGACCGCACCCTGGTCGCCGCGCTGATCGACGATCTGGACGACAGCGGCTTCCTCACCCAGCCGCTGGCAGACATCACCGCCAGCCTGCAAACCGAGCTCGAAGAACTCGAACTCGAAGAAGTCGAAACCGCGCTCAAGCACCTGCAAAACATGGAACCGACCGGTGTCGGCGCACGCAATCTGGCCGAATGCCTGACCCTGCAACTGCGCGCCTTGCCGCCTGCCACCCCGGCACGCGACGACGCGCTGCGGCTGGCCACGGATCACCTCGAACTGCTGGCCGCGCGCGATGTCGGCAAGCTGAAAAAAACACTCGACATCGACGACTTCGCGCTGCGAGCCGCGCGCGCCCTGATTCTCTCGCTCAACCCGCGCCCCGGCGCCGCCTACAGCGTGGACGATACCCACTACGTCATTCCCGACGTGCATATCCGCAAGGTCAAAGGCATGTGGGTGGCCAGCCTGAACGCTGATGCCATGCCCAAACTGCGGGTCAACCGGGTCTATGCCGACATCCTGGCGCGCCACCGTGAAAGCGGCGGCGGCCAGCTCGCCAGCCAGTTGCAGGAGGCGCGCTGGCTGATTAAAAACGTGCAGCAGCGTTTCGACACCATCCTGCGCGTCTCACAGGCGATCGTCGACCGTCAGAAGCATTTTTTCGAGCACGGCGAGGTGGCGATGCGACCGCTGGTGCTGCGCGAAATCGCCGACGCGGTGGAACTGCACGAATCGACCATTTCGCGCGTCACCACGCAAAAATTCATGATGACGCCGCGTGGTTTGTATGAATTGAAGTATTTCTTCGGCAGTCATGTGTCCACCGACAACGGCGGCGCCTGTTCGTCAACCGCCATCCGCGCGCTCATCAAACAGATGATCGCGGCCGAAAATGGCATCAAACCGCTATCCGATGGCCAACTCGCCGAAGAACTGGGTCAGCAGGGCATCGTGGTGGCGCGCCGCACCATCGCCAAGTACCGCGAATCGATGCAAATCCAGCCCGCCAATTTGCGCCGCGCACTCTGATCACAATTATTTTTCAGCTTGTCCCGCCTGAAACGCTGTACCGCGCTTGAATCTCCCCCGCTTTCGTCCCACAATGAAACTGAGCGTATCCGTCGCTCATGGAAGCGGTTCAGAATACCGCTCCAGTTCTTTTCAGCAGACTCAGGAGGCTTTATGAATGTAACGATTTCCGGCCATCATCTGGAAGTGACCCCAGCTATCCGCGACTACGTTTCCGAGAAACTCGACCGCGTCAAACGCCACTTCGACCACGTCATCAACCTGAGCGTCATCATGCAGGTCGAAAAACTGGTTCACAAAGTGGAAGCTACCCTGCACGTTAAAGGCCATGATTTTCACGCGCACAGCGAGGACGGCAACATGTACGCCGCCATCGACCTGCTGGCCGACAAGCTGGATCGCCAGATCGTCAGGTACAAGGAAAAAATCTCGGACGTCCATCAGGGCGACGGGGGACTGAAGCACCAGCCGACGGAAACCCCCGCTTGACCATCCACTACCTGGATTGAACGCCCGCCGGAGGCCGCTTGATGCCTCCGGGCGTATAATCCCGTCGGCGCCGGATCCTTCTAACCGGCCTTGATATTTGCATGAACCTGATCGCCCCCCTCATCGCCCCTGACACGACCTTGCTGGATATCAGTTTTACCAGCAAGAAAAAACTGTTCGAACACGCTGCCGACCTGTTCGCCCAGACGCGCGGACTCAAATCCACCGACATTTTCACCAGCCTGTTCGAACGTGAACGTCTGGGTTCAACCGCGCTCGGCTGCGGCATCGCCATCCCGCATGGCCGCATCAAGGGTCTGAAAGATGCCAGCGGCGCGTTCTATCGCCTGAAGACCCCGCTGGAATTCGACGCGCCCGATAATCAACCGGTTTCGTTGTGCTTTATCCTGCTGGTGCCCAAGGATGCCAACGAGCAGCATCTGCAAATCCTCGGCGAACTGGCTCAATTGTTCGGCGACGACGCCATGCGCGTGAAAATGCTGGGCGCCGCCACTCCAGACGAACTCATCGCGCTGCTTGGCGCATGGACGAACTAACCCACGTTTCGGTCGAGACCCTGTTCCGCGACATGGCGGAACAACTCGACCTGCGCTGGGTGGCCGGACGCAGCGGCGGCCAGCGCAGCCTGTCCTCCGAAACCATCCAGAAACCGACCCTGGCGCTCATCGGCCACCTGAATTTTGTCCATCCGAACCGGGTGCAGGTGCTGGGCTGCGCTGAAATGGACTACCTGCGCGGCCTGTCTGAACCCGGCCTGCGCTACGCCATCACCCATCTGTTTTCGACCGAACTCGCGGCCATTATTGTTTCCAATGGCGAAGCCGTGCCGATGGCTTTACGCGAAAGCGCCGAGCGCACCGGCACGCCATTGTTCACCTCGAACCTGGCGAGCCCGATTCTGATGTCGCACTTGGGGCATTACCTGACGCAGTGCCTGGCCGAGGTCACCTCCATCCATGGCGTGTTCCTCGAAGTGCTCGGCACTGGCGTGCTCATCAAAGGCGATGCGGGCGTCGGCAAGAGCGAGCTGGCGCTTGAACTCATCACCCGCGGTCACCGGCTGGTTGCCGACGATGTAGTCGAACTCAAACACGTCGCGCCGGAAATTCTCGAAGGCAGTTGCCCGCCGCTGATCCGTGATTTTCTCGAAGTGCGCGGCCTCGGCATCCTCAACATTCGCTATCTGTTCGGCGAAACGGCGGTCAAGCTGCAAAAGAACATCAAGCTCATTGTCGAACTGGTGCATCCGCAGGAAATCGGTGAAGTCGGTCTCAACCGGCTCGACATGGTGGCGTCGACCGAAGCCATCCTCGGCGTTGCCATTCCCAAGGTGCGCATCCCGGTTGCGGCCGGCCGCAACCTGGCGGTGCTGGTCGAAGTAGCGGTACGCAACCACATCCTCAGAAGCCGTGGCATCAATCCGGTCGAGCAGTTCATGATTCGCCAGCAGGCCGCCATCGACAAAGGCAGCGCATGAACGCGGCGAAGCAGATCGTGCTGGTGTCGGGCTTGTCCGGCTCGGGCAAAAGCATCGCCATCGCGGTGCTGGAAGACATCGGTTTTTACTGCGTCGACAATCTGCCGCTGGCGATGCTGCCCTCGCTGGTCGAATATCTGACCCACGCAGGTCACACCCGCATCGCCATCGCCATCGACGCGCGCAGCGGCGCAAGCTTTGCACAACTGCCGCAGATTGCCGATACGCTGCGCGAACAGGGCGCCGATCTGCGGGTGATTTTTCTCGAAGCCAAAACCCTGTCGCTGGTCAAACGCTTTTCCGAAACCCGGCGGCGGCATCCGCTCTCCAGCGATACCGTTTCCCTGCAAGAAGCCATTCAACTGGAGCGCGAAACGCTGGCCGAGGTCGCACCGCTGGCGCACCGCATCGACACCAGCGACCTCTCGGCCTCGGCGTTGCGGCTGTGGATCAAGGATCTGATCGGGCAAGATCGTTCGCGCATTACCCTGCTGTTCGAATCCTTTGGCTTCAAGCACGGCATCCCGCTCGACGCCGACATGGTGTTCGACGTGCGCTGCCTGCCCAATCCGCATTACGTCGACGAGCTGCGCCCGCTCACCGGCCGCGATCAACCGGTGCAGGTCTACCTTGAAGCCAGCCCGGACGCCATGGCGCTGTTGACCGACATCCGCGCGTTTGTCGAAAACTGGCTGCCGTGTTTCATTCGCGATCACCGCGCCTATCTCACGGTGGCCATCGGCTGCACCGGCGGCCAGCACCGTAGTGTTTATTTCGCCGAAACGCTGGGCGCCGCCTTCCGCGAACGCGAGCAGGTGCTGGTGCGGCACCGCGAGCTTTCCTGATGTTATTGCGTGCCGGCGATGTGGGCGTGCTGCTGGCAGGCACGAGCTTCGTCGTCACGTTGACCGTGTTTGCCTGGGGGGGTGACCGCGGCGACACGGCGGTCATCCGCGCAGCGGGCCACATAGTTAAAACCACCGCCCTCACCCGCGCGCAAAGCTTCTCGGTCAACGGCCCGCTCGGCGCCACCCAAATCGAAATCGAACCTGGCCGCGCCCGCGTGGCAGCCGATCCGTCGCCACGCCAACTGTGCGTCAAACAAGGCTGGCTGACGCAATCCGGTCAGGCGGCTTTGTGCTTGCCCAATCAGGTCAGTCTCGAAATCCGGGGTCGCAGCGCCGCCTATGACACGCTCGGTTATTGAACTGCCGGTCAGCTTTGAAGACCGCCGGATCGCCCGGCTGGCCGCGCTGGCGATCGGGCTGACGCTGGCCGAAGCGGCGATTCCCAGTCCCGTTCCCGGGGTCAAACCCGGTCTCGCCAACATCGTCATTTTGCTGGTGTTGCTGCAACACGGCTGGCGCGCGGCGGCCTGGGTCTCCGCCCTGCGTGTGCTGGCTGGCGGCCTGTTGTTCGGCAGTCTGTTTACGCCGGGTTTCTGGTTGTCGGCCGCTGGAGCGCTGGTCAGCCTGGCGGTGCTGGCGCTGGCGCGGCATCTGCCGCAACGCCATTTCGGTCCGGTCAGCCTGTCGGTACTGGCGGCGTTCGGCCATATCGGCGGGCAGCTCGCGCTGGCCAGTTGGTGGTTGTTGCCGGGCGCGGCGCTGATCAAATTGCTGCCGCTGTTCGCCGCGGCGGCGCTGATTTTTGGTGCGATAAACGGCATCATCGTAGCGCGCGCGCTTGCCGCCCCGGCACCGGACAGGCGACAATCCACGCCATGTTCCCTCTCCTGACGTCCCCATTGAATACCGTTACTCTTGCCCTCTCCGGCGCCTCCGGCATGGCCTATGGCCTGCGCCTGCTCGAATGCCTGCTGGCTGCCGACATCGACGTTAATCTGCTGGTGTCGCAAGCCGCACACCTCGTCGCCAAGCAGGAACTCGGCGTGGCGCTGCCCGCGCGCGCCAGCGATCTCGAAAACCAGTTGTCCGACAGTCTGGATACACGCGACGGCCAGTTGCACGTGTATGGCCGCGACGACTGGAATGCGCCGGTCGCCTCCGGTTCCAATGCGGCCGACGCGATGGTGGTGTGCCCCTGTTCGATGGGCACGCTTGCAGCGATTGCACACGGCACGTCGGACAACCTGATCGAGCGCGCGGCCGATGTGATGCTGAAAGAGCAGAAGAAGCTGATCCTGGTGCCGCGCGAAGCGCCGTTTTCCACCCTGCATCTGGAAAACATGCTGAAGCTGTCACGCATGAATGCCGTGATCCTGCCGGCCAATCCCGGCTTTTATCATCGTCCGCAAAGCATCGAAGACATCATTGATTTCATCGTCGCGCGCATTCTCGACCAGCTCGGTATCGAGCACGCGCTGATGGCACGCTGGGGTGAAGAGCGGTAATGGCCCGTATTGAGCGAAGCACGCTGCCGCTCTTCCCGCTCGATACGCTGGTCTTTCCCGGTGGCCGGTTGCCGCTGCGCGTCTTTGAGCAGCGTTATCTCGACATGGTCAAGCAGGCCATCGCCGACAACTCGCCGTTCGGCATCTGCGCCATCCGCGAGGGCAACGAAGTCGGCGCGCCCGCAACCCCGTACACCATCGGCACCCGCGTGCTCATCACCGACTGGGACATGCCGCAAACCGGCATCCTGCACATCGACACCCAGGCGCAGGGGCGTTTCGTCATCCGCAGCACCCAGACCCAGGCCAACGGCCTGCTCGTCGGCACGGTGGAGCCGGTCAGCGTCGAAGCCATCGCCCCCATCCCGGAAGACCTCCTGCTCGCCGCCGAAATCCTGCGGCAGATCGTCCATGAATACGGCGACTCGCATTTCCCTACTCCCCACCATTTCGACGATGCCGTATGGGTCGGCTATCGCTTGTCCGAAGTGCTGCCGCTCAAGCTCAGCACCAAGCAGAACCTGCTGGAAATGAACGACAGCGTGACGCGCCTGCGCATCCTCAGCGAAATCCTCAAAAAGCAGATCAACTGATGGCGCGCTTTTATCCTGCTCTCGATGCCAGGCACCGAGCCTTCATCGCCGCGCAAAAACTGTTTTTCACCGCCAGCGGCGGCGCCAACGGCCGGATAAACCTGTCGCCCAAGGGCATGGACAGCCTCGTCGTGATCGATGAAAAATGCGTCGCCTACCTCGACCTCACCGGCAGCGGCAACGAAACCGCCGCCCACCTCAAACACGATGGCCGCCTGACCCTGATGTGGTGCAGCTTCGACACTGATCCGCTGATCCTGCGCCTGTATGGCCACAGCCGCGCGGTGCGGCGACAGGATGCCGAATGGGGCGAGTTGCGCCGTCACTTTGCACTTCTGCCTGGTGAGCGTCAGCTCATTGTGCTCGACATTGCAGCGGTGCAAACCTCGTGCGGCTACGCTGTGCCGAAATACACCTATGTTGGCGAGCGCGACACGCTGGCGCGCTGGGCTGAAAAGAAAGGCGCAGTGGGTTTACTGGATTACTGGCGCGAGAAAAACCAGGTCAGTATCGATGGCCTGCCGACTGGCTTATTGGAGGACGCATGATGAAACGAACCCTGATCCCGCTGCTGTTGTTGCTGACCGCTTGCGATCCCACTCCGCCGCCGCAGCCGCAAACCGAACGCCCAAATCAAGTGTTTGAAACGCAGATTCAGGCGGTGAAAAAAGCCCAGGCGGTCGAAGGGCAAGTGCTGGATGCGGCTGAAGCCCAGCGCAAGCAGATGGAAGCGGCGACGCAACAATAGTAGCGGCATCGCCCTGCTCGTTTACCCGAGCAGTTTGCCTTTCAGCATCTCCAGCCCCTGCGCCAGCAGATCGTTGTTCTGCGGCAACTGCCCGTTCGGGGTGAGCGAGTCCACCGCCTGCGGCAGCATATCGGCCAGTCCGCCCGCCGCCTGCTGCTCGTTCATGCCCAACTGGCTGGCGATCTGCCCCAACTGGCCGCCGCCCAGCACCGCCTGAATCTGCTCGGCTGAAATCGGCAGGTTCTGCCCGGTGCCAACCCACGACGCCATCTGCTCACCCATGCCCTTGTCCTGAAACGCCTGCACCAGCCCGGCCAGGCCGCCACCCGCCCCAGCCGCGCCACCTTGACTGTTGCCCGCCAGCATTTGCATCACCACGTTCAACAACTGTCCGCTGCCGCCATTGCTGCCCGCACCCCCAGCGCCGCCCAGCGCGCCCGTCACCATGTCGAGTAATCCCATAGTTGCCTCCTTGAAATCAAGTTGAAAAAAAGTATGGCACGCCTGCGTGCGCAAACAGGGTAACAGGCGCAGCGTTACGCTTCCACCGCCAGCAGCCGCTGCACCACCGCCCCCGCCAGCATCAGTCCGAACAGCGGCGGCATGTAGCTGATCGTTCCATTGACCGCGCGTGCCCGACCGCGCCCTTCTACCGGCTGCGGCGGCAGCGGTGCGCGACCTTGTTCATCGGAAAACACCGTCAGCACGCCCTTGGCAATCCCGCGTTTGCGCAATCGCTTGCGCATCACCGAGGCCAGCGGACACATGCTGGTTTTCGAAATATCGGCCAGTTGAATCCGGCTCGGGTCGAGCTTGTTGCCCGCGCCCATGCTCGACGCCACCCGCAAGCCGCGCTCAAAGCTCGTGGCCACCAGCGCGACCTTGCAGTTGAGCGAGTCGATGCAATCAATCACGTAATCAACGTCAGTCGGCACGATGTCGGCCACGGTTTCGGGAATCAGAAACTCGCGGATCACCGTCAACTCGCACGCCGGATTGATGTCGCGAATGCGCGCCGCCATCAACTCGGCTTTCGACTGCCCTACCGTGGACAGCAGGGCGGGAAGTTGGCGGTTGATATTCGACGCAGCGACCACATCGTGATCGATCAGCGTCAGCCGCCCCACCCCGGCACGCGCCAGCGCCTCGGCGCAATACGAGCCGACGCCGCCGAGTCCGGCCACCAACACATGCGCCTGCGTGAGCCGCGTTTGCTCGCTGGCGTCGAGCAGAATCCGGGTGCGTTCAAATTGCGGCGGCAAGGTGGCGTTCATCGGCTAAAATTCCTTGATATCAAATCGGCAGGCGGAGTGCATTTTACTGCGCCCGCGCCACCCACCCATGAACAAAGCCTTCGTCTGCTTACGCTCCCTCACCCCAACCCTCTCCCGCTTGCGGGAGAGGGAGCAAACGTAATGCCCGCCCCGATTAACGAATCGGATGCAGCGAACGACGATGAAGACGACCTCGCCGCGCCCGCCCTGCCCGCCGGTTCCAAAAACTACATGACGCCCGCAGGCTACGCGCAACTCGACGCCGAATTCAATCAGTTGTGGAAAGTCGAACGCCCCAAACTGGTGGAAACCATCCACTGGGCGGCCAGCAACGGCGACCGTTCGGAAAACGGCGATTACATCTACGGCAAAAAACGCCTGCGTGAAATCGACCGCCGCATCCGCTTTTTATCCAAACGGCTGGAACATGCCGAGGTTGTCGATCCCGCCCGCCGCGAAGCCACCGACCAGGTGTTCTTCGGCGCCACTGTAATCATCGCCGATCAGGACAGCAGCGAATCGACTTACGCCATCGTCGGCATCGACGAAGCCGACGCCGGACGCGGCCACATCGCCTGGATTTCGCCGATGGCGCGCGCGCTGCTGAAAGCGCGCGAAGGCGACACAGTTAGTGTGCAAACGCCGGAGGGGCGGCGCGAAGTGGAAATTATCGAAGTCAGCTACCAGGCGATAGGCTGAACTATTAATTCGGAACGAAATAAACGCGAGTACTGTTCCGCCTGAAATGTCAAAGGCCTTCAGTTGCAGCGCTCCTCAGCACGAACGGAATCACGGATAAATCAGGCCGGATCAATAGCGTAGAACGCAATGCGTTATTCCATCACCCGGCGGCGGCGGCGCCGGTATACCGCGCCAGCAATCAGCGGCAAAGCTGAAGCCAACAGCATGACACTGGCAGGTTCGGGAACCGCCGACGCACCCCAGCGTACATCCAGGTTATCAATGCCCCATGTTGCGTTGTAAGGCGCAGAGTATCCAGACGAGGGGGCGCCGGTGAAGGTCAAATTCCAGCCGCCGACACTCGAAAAGCTATCGACACCATGCGCATACGTTGTCGTTGTAATGTGGTAAGCCACTTCAGTCGGGCCGGCAAGCGTTCCATAGAGAAGGCTGACGCCAGCAGGGAGTGGCGCATTACCAAGTGCAAGGGCATCGGGCGAGGAGGTGAATGCGACCAGCGTATCCACTGGAGAGGTGTACTGAGCGTTTGAAGAAGAAAATGTAACATCGAAAGTATCCGCAGCGTTCCAGATGCCACGCACGATCAAGTCAAACGAGATGTTCACCCGACCGCCCCCGTTATCCAGCCCGAACCAACTCACGCTGGTCGCGCCGAAACCGCCCAGATAATTTCCCGTGAGACCATGACTGACTCCGAGCGCCGAGTTGGGGGTTGTGGGTGAATAAGATGCAAACCACGGTGCGCCGGAATTCATGTCATAAAATTCCTGGGTGTGAGTCGCGAAGGCGGACTGCGCGATTAAGGCCATAGCAAGACCGAGCGCAGGCATGACAGGCCATCGTCCATTAACGTTATTCATGATTTTCTCCTCCTTTGGTTTTGAATGTTTTTGCCATTCTCCGGGGTGCGTTTCTCTGAACTGGACACACCTCACACCCACACAGTATCACGTCGCCCCCCCCGCAACCATTTCAAATCTGCCGCGCCAGCTCCGCCGCTATGCCGATATACGACCCCGGCGTCATCAATTTCAGTCGCGCCTTTTCGGCATCCGGAATACTCAAGCCATCGATAAAACCATGCAGCGACGCGCGCGTGATGCCGCCCTTGCCGCGCGTGAGTTCCTTCAACTGTTCATAGGGATTGGCCACGCCGTAGCGGCGCATCACGGTCTGGATCGGCTCGGCCAGCACGTCCCAGTTGGCATCAAGATCAGCGGCAAGTGCGGTCGGGTTGGCTTCGAGTTTGCTCAAGCCGCGCAGGCAGGATTCGTAGGCCAGCAGGCTGTAGCCAAAACCGACGCCCATATTCCTGAGTACAGTTGAATCGGTGAGGTCGCGCTGCCAGCGCGAGACCGGCAGCTTCTCAGCCAGGTGGTGCAGCATGGCGTTGGCCAGCCCCAGATTGCCTTCGCTGTTTTCGAAATCAATCGGGTTAACCTTGTGCGGCATGGTGCTGGAACCGACTTCGCCCGCTTTCACTTTTTGCTTGAAATAACCGAGCGAGATGTAGCCCCACACATCGCGGTTGAGGTCGATCAGGATGGTATTGGTACGGGCGATGGCGTCGAACAGTTCGGCCATGGCGTCGTGCGGCTCGATCTGGATGGTGTAGGGGTTGAAGCTCAAGCCCAGTTCGCTCACGAAATTGCGCGCAAACTCTTCCCAGTCGATCTCGGGATACGCCGACAGGTGCGCGTTGTAATTGCCGACCGCGCCATTGATCTTGCCCAGCAGCTCGATCGAACCGATGGCATCCCACACCCGGCGCAGGCGGTAGACGACGTTGGCGAGTTCCTTGCCGACGGTGGTGGGCGAGGCGGGTTGGCCGTGGGTGCGCGACAGCATTGGCAGCTCGGCGAATTCGTGCGCCAGATCAGTCAACCGCGCGATGATTTTTTCCAGTGCGGGCAACAGCACGGCGTCGCGCGCGCCCTTCAGCATCAGGCCATGCGACAGGTTGTTGATGTCTTCCGAGGTGCAGGCGAAATGGATGAACTCGGATACGGCTGCAATTTCGGCGTTGTCCTTCGTCTTTTCCTTGAGGAAATATTCGACCGCCTTCACATCGTGATTGGTGGTCGCCTCGATGGCTTTGACGCGCTCGGCGTCGAGAACCGAAAAGGTGTCGGCAATACCGTCGAGCAGGCCGATGGCGGCGGCGGAAAACGCAGGGACTTCGGCAATCGCCTCTTCCGCCGCCAGCGCTTTCAGCCATTCGATTTCGACAATGACGCGGGTGCGGATCAAAGCATATTCGCTGAAAAATTCGCGCAGACTGGCAGTCTTGCTGCCATAGCGGCCATCGAGCGGGGATAAAGCGGTGAGGGCGGTGAGTTCCATGTGTTGTCCAGATTGTGTTCGTTTGGTTGGATGCGTTTAAAGATGCTGCGCGGGGTCACGGCTTTGGTGAAGCACCCGTAACACCAATACATCAGATTCGCTTATTTGGTAGTAAATGGCATGGCTGGCGCAGTTTGCGCGGCGGGTATGGGCTTTCACAAAACTGAAATCACGCCCCATGCCGGGATTGCTGGCGAGGACACCAAAGGCGTCGGCCAAAGTCTGGTGGTAGTGCTCAGCCTGCGCCTCGCCAAATTGCTGGAAGGAGTAAACATAAATCTCGACGATATCCCGCTCTGCATCCTGGCTCAGTCGGTAACTCATGTCCCCGCTTTTTTCCGCGCCCGTTCACGAATGTCGCCCATGCTCAGGCGGCTTATGCCGCTGGCCTCTGCCTGATCAAGCATGGTTTTGAGTTCGCCAATGCCAAACTGTTTGTGTTCCTGATCTTTGCGAATCAGGTCGCGGATGTATTCGCTGACGTTTCCGTACTGCCCCGAACGTATTTGATGGTCAAGGTAGTGGCTCATCGGATCGGGCAATGAAATGGTGTGTCGCGTCATCATCTTCTCCTGCATATTTGTCATATCAAATCATAACAAGTATGACGATGAAAGGGGCGCCAGTTTCTGGTTTGGCATTAAACCGTGCGCCGATCGCGCCGAATCAAACGGTGCGCCTGTCGCGCCGTGTCAAACGGTGCGCCTGTCGCGCACGGCCTGCGCCAACGTCCCGCTGTCCACATATTCCAGTTCGCCGCCAACCGGCACGCCGCGCGCCAGGCGGCTCACTTTTAACCCGCGCGCTTTCAGCAACTCGCCGATGGTGTGCGCGGTGGCTTCGCCTTCGGGGGTGAAGTTGGTGGCGAGCAGGACTTCTTCCACTTCGCCGTCGAGCGCGCGGGCGATCAGGCGATCGAGATGAATCTCGCGTGGGCCGATGCCGTCGAGCGGACTCAAGCGCCCCATCAACACAAAATAGAGGCCGCTGTAGCTCTGCGTGGCTTCCATCATGTTGAAGTCGGCCGGCATTTCGACCACCGCCAGTTGCCGCTTGTCACGGCGCGGGCTGGCGCACACCTCGCACACCTCGGCTTCGGAAAAGTTGTTGCACAGGCGGCAGTGATGCAGATGCGTCAGCGCATGATTGAGCGCGCCCGCCAGCGCTTCGGCGCCGCGCCGGTCGCGCTGCAACAGGTGATAGGCCATGCGCGCCGCCGACTTGGGGCCGACGCCGGGCAGCACGCGCAGCGCGCCGATCAGGTTGTCGAGCGCAGCGGGTTGCACGTCAGAACGGCAATTTCATTCCGGGCGGAATCGGCAGACCTGCGGTGACGCTGCCCATTTTCTCCGACGCCGTCGCTTCGACCTTGCGCACCGCGTCGTTCACTGCCGCGGCGATCAGGTCTTCCAGCATCTCCTTGTCGTCCGCCATCAGGCTCGGATCAATCACCACGCGGCGCACGTCGTATTTGCAGGTCATCGTCACCTTGACCATGCCGGCGCCGCTTTGCCCTTCGATTTCGATTTCAGCCAGCTTGGCCTGCATTTTGGCCATGTTTTCCTGCACCTGCTGGACCTGCTTCATCATGTTGCCGATGCCGCCCTTCATCATGTGGATTCTCCTAAGGGTTGGATGGAAGTGGCGTCGATCTGGCCGCCGAACTGCTCGACCAGCTCGCGCACAAAGGGATCGGATTCGATCGCAGCCACGGCCTCTGCCTGGCGCGCGTCCTTGATGCGCGTGCGCACCTGCTGCGGCGTCTGTTCGGCGGCGGCGCCGATCTCGACGGTAACCTTGAGCGTTGCGCCAAACGTGTCGCGCAGCGCCGCGATCAGCTTGTCCTGGTAGGCGCGGTCGAGCAGATGCTTGTGCGCCTCGCCCACCCGCAGCGTGACCGCATCGTCCGCCTGCGCCACCAGCTCGCAATGATCGGCCAGCATCTTGGCCATGCCGCCGAGGCGCAGGCTGGCGACGACGGCGAGCCAGTCCCAGGCGGCTGGAGGCGCAGATTCGCGGGCTTCAAGTGCGGGCGGCGGCGGGGCGGCGGGCGCACTATACGCAACCGCCGCAGGAACAACTGGGAGAGGAGCCATGGCGCGCGGCGATTCCGCACGCGGCGCCGCGGGCGCAGGTCGCGCAGCCGCAAGCCGACCTGACGCCGCCTTGTTTCCCGAACCCGGCGCGCTATTCCCTGCGCCCGGCGCGAAAGCCAGCATCCGCAACAGCGTCATGCAAAAACCGGAAAACTCGTCCGGCGCATACGGCAAATCGCGACGGCCGTTCAAGGCGATCTGGTAGTAGAGCTGCACCGTTTCGGCGTCGAGTCTTGCAGCGGCGGACTGCATCCGATCTGCGTCGGCACTGTGATCCGCCGCGCCCGGCGCATGCAGCATTAAAGCCAATTGGGTGAGCAGATTGCCCATATCCTGCAATGCGGCGTCGAACGCAATGCCGCGCTCGGCGAGTTGTTGCGCGTGCTGCATCAGGGCATCGGCATCGGTCGCCGCCAGCGCATCGAGCAGGTCGAACAGGTAATCGCGCCGCACCGTGCCGAGCATCGCCTCGACGCCCGCCGCAGCGATAGCGCCAGCGCCATAGGCGATCGCCTGATCGGTGAGCGACAGCGCGTCGCGCATCGAACCCGCCGCCGCGCGCGCCAGCAGATTCAGCGCAGCAGGTTCGGCCGCAACATTCTCCGCAGCCAGCACTTCACCCAGATGCTGCGCCACCAAGGTGGGCGGCATCGGTTTGAGGTTGAATTGCAGGCAGCGCGACAGCACCGTCACCGGAATCTTCTGCGGGTCGGTGGTGGCGAGAATGAACTTCACATGCGCGGGCGGCTCTTCCAGCGTTTTCAACATCGAGTTGAACGCGGATTTCGACAGCATGTGTACTTCGTCGATGATGTAGATTTTGTAGCGCCCCACCGTCGGCGCGTACTGCGCGTTGTCGAGCACTTCGCGCATGTTGTCGACGCCGGTGTTCGACGCCGCATCCAGTTCCAGCAGGTCAATAAAACGCCCGCCGTCGATTTGCGTACACGCCGAACACGCGCCGCACGGCGTCGCGGTGACGCCGGTTTCACAGTTGAGGCATTTGGCCAGAATCCGCGCCAGCGTGGTCTTGCCCACCCCGCGCGTGCCGGTCAGCAGATAGGCATGATGTAGCCGCCCCTGCGTCAGCGCGTTCGATAGCGCCTGCACCACATGCTCCTGCCCCTTGAGATCGGCAAATGCGCGCGGCCGCCACTTGCGCGCCAGCGCCAGTGCGGGAGATGCGGCGTCGCCGAAGATATCAGTCATTGCGCAGAGGACAGAGGACAGAGGACAGAGGACAGAGGACAGTTTCTGAATCTGTCATCCGTCCTCTGTCCTCTGTATTCTGAAATGGCGAGCCTTACCCCCGGCACTGGCATCCTTCGCTGTGGCTGCTTCCTTCCGGACCTGACCCGATTCACGACTTAGCCATGCGGGGAGACCCGCCGCAGACATTTTAACGCAGATGCGCGGCGCGCCCTATAGAAAAACCGTTTGACGTGTCGGGGTGCAGCCGGAGTAGCTGCGCGCACAGCCGGGTTCGCCCGCGCACACAAACAGGGGCGTGCGCCCCCTTGCGCCCTGCCCCGTGTAAAGAGCCGGATCACCCGAATGTCGAATCACCACCCCGCCGTCTCACCTTACGCATACCCCCCATACCGATGCATCGCCGTCAGCACAATATCCTCGTGATAGTGATGATGCAGCGCATCCAGCAGCTTGGCATGGATGCCGCCGAAGCCGCCGTTGCTCATCATCAGCACGTGGTCGCCGGGACGGGCATCGGCCACTAACTGGCTCACTAATTTATCCAGATTGTCGAACACGCGCGCCCTGTCGCCCAGCGGCGCTAACGCTTCGGCGGGATCCCAGCCGAGGTTGGCGCTGTGGCAATAGACCAAGTCGGCATCGGCGAGGCTGGCGGGTAATGCGGCTTTCATCACGCCGAGCTTCATGGTGTTGGAACGTGGCTCCAGCACGGCGAGGATGCGTGCCTTGCCGACTTTCGCCCGCAAGCCTGCAAGCGTGGTGGTGATCGCGGTGGGGTGGTGGGCGAAGTCGTCGTAGACGGTGATGCCATGCACCGCACCGCGAATTTCCATGCGGCGTTTGACGTTTTCGAAGCGGGATAAGCCATCGATCGCGACGGCGGCAGGCACGCCGGCGTGGCGCGCGGCGGCGATGGCGGCGACCGCGTTCATGCGGTTGTGCTCGCCGATCAGTTCCCACTTCACGCGGCCTTGCAGGATGCTGTCGAAGAGCACATCGAAATGGCCCTGCGCATCGACTTCGCCCATCGTCCAGCCGCCTGCGCTGTTGCCGCCTGCGCTGTTGGTTGATGCGCTGCCGAAGCGCTCGACCGGCGTCCACAGTCCGCGCTCGAATACGCGATCAAGGTTGGCGTCGGTTCCGTTGGAAACAATCAGGCCGTTGCCGGGGACGGTGCGCACCAGGTGGTGAAACTGGGTTTCGATGGCTTTGAGGTCGTCAAAGATGTCGGCGTGGTCGAATTCCAGGTTGTTGAGCACGGCGGTGCGCGGACGGTAGTGGACGAACTTGGAACGCTTGTCGAAAAAGGCGGTGTCGTATTCGTCGGCTTCGATGACGAAGAAGGGGCTGTCCGTGAGGCGCGCGGAGACTTCGAAATTCTGCGGGATGCCGCCGATCAGAAAGCCGGGACGCATCTTGGCGTCGTCGAGTATCCAGGCCAGCATGGCGGAGGTGGTGGTTTTGCCGTGAGTGCCGGCGACCGCCAGCACCCATTTGTCACGCAGCACGTGGTCGGCCAGCCACTGCGGGCCGGAAGTGTAGGCCAGGTTGCGATTGAGGATGGCTTCCATCAGCGGGTTGCCGCGGGTGACGACGTTGCCGACGACAAAGATGTCGGCCTTGATGTCGGCCTGGCTGGCGTCAAAGCCTTCGATCAGGTCGATGCCGAGCGCACGCAACTGGTCGGACATCGGCGGATAAACATTGGCGTCGCAGCCGGTGACGGTGTGGCCGGCGGCGCGCGCGATGGCGGCGATGCCGCCCATGAAGGTGCCGCAGATGCCGAGAATGTGGAGGTGCATAGTATTTGGCGAGGCGTTAGGAGTAAGGGATTAGGGGCGGGGCATGAGCAAGAGGCCGCCGCTATCCGGCTCTTTACCCCTCACCTCTCACCCCTCACCCGTACATGATTATCCCATAGCGGCGGCGCGCGCCTGCTGGATCAGATGGGTGATCAGGGCGCGCAGTTTGGCCGGGCGCAGCGGCTTGTGCAGCAGCGGAAAACCCGCCCGGGTGATGCGCAGGATCGTGTCGGGCGCGGTGTCGCCGGTCACCACGATGGCGGGGATGTCGCGACCGAATTTTTGCCGCAGGCGGGTGATGACGGCGATGCCATCGGTGTCGTCGGGCAAGCGGTAGTCCGACACGATGACGTCGGGCACGCGGCCGATGCTGGCGAGCCATTGTTCGGCTTCTGCGGCGCTGTACGCGGTGACCAGATCGATATTCCAGTTGTCGAACAGTTCAGTCATGCCGCGCAGGATCGCGGACTCATCGTCCACCAACAGCACCAGCGCGTCATCCGGGATTTGCCCGGGCGCAGCGACAGGCGCAGGCGGCTGGATCAACCGAGCGTCGCCGGGCGGCACATCGATGCTGAATACCGAGCCGTGACCCGGACGCGACTGCAAATCCACCCGGTGTCCCAGCAGCCGCCCCAGGCGCGAGACGATGGCGAGCCCCAGCCCCAGCCCCTTGCTGCGGTCGCGCGCCGCGTTGTGCAACTGCACGAATTCCTGAAACACGCTTTCCTGCTGATCCGGCGGGATGCCGCGCCCGCTGTCGATCACGCTGAGGCGCACCATGCGACCGTGACGGCGGCAGGCCACCAGCACGCCGCCGTCGTCGGTGTAGCGGATGGCGTTGGCGACCAGGTTGACCAGAATGCGTTCGATCAGCAGCGGGTCGCTGTACAGGGTAATGTCGCACGGGCGAAAGCGCAGCCGCAGGTGTTTCTCCGCCGCCACCGCGCTGAACTGATGCTCCAGATCGAGCACCAGTTTTCGCAGCGGGAAATGCACCGGATGGGCCTCGATGGTGCCCGCATCCAGCCGCGAAATATCCAGCAGCGCATTGAACAGCAACTCCATGGTGGCGGTGGCGGCTTCGATGTTGTCGATCAGGATTTGCGCTTCGGGTTGCTGGTTGCGCGCTTTCAGTGCGCCGACGAACAGCGACAGCGCATGCAGCGGCTGTCGCAGGTCATGGCTGGCGGCAGCGAAAAAACGCGACTTGGCCTGGTTGGCGCGCTCGGCCATCTCCTTTTTCGCCGCCAGGTCGGCGGTCGCATCCAGGATGCGTTTTTCCAGCTCGCCGCGGTGGGTCTGCAAGGCTTCGGCCATGTTGTTCACCCCGGTGGCAAGCGCGCCCACTTCGCCCTCCGGCGGCAACTGCGTGCGCACCGCGAGATCGTCGCACGCGAGTCGTTCCACCACCTGCCCCACATGTTGCAACTGCCCGGCCAGGCGATTGGACAAGCGCCACGCCAGCACGCCGGTCGCCGCCAACGCCGCCAGCATCAGGAGCGCGGCATGGATCAGGGCAGTCCGTTTGAACGTGCCGATCTGGTCGAGCGACACGCCGACTTCCACCAACGCAAACAGCTCACCGGGCGAGGTGGCGCTGGCCGTCAGCAGTGTTTCATCGCGGAGGGCGGTCGTTGGTGTTTGTATCCCGGCAAGCAGCCGAGCGCGCGCATCCGTGCTGGCAATCAGTGCGCCCTGGGCATCGGTGATGCGGGCGAAGGACAGCAGGCTGCTGCCGGCCTCGGCTTGGAGCAACGCATCCACCCGCGCCGGGTCGCCGCTGACCAGCGCATACGGCAGAACATCGGCCAGATGGCGGGCTGCATTGCGCGCGCGCGCCTGCAGTGCCTGTTCGGCGGTGGCGAGGGTTTGCGAAGTGAAATAGGCCACCATTCCGAACTCGGTCAGCAAGGCGGGCAGCAAGGCAATCACCAGTATCCGGCTGCGGATGCTGGTAAACGGCAGGCGCTTGAACACCTTGCGCAGAAAATTCACCGGGCGCTTACTGTTGTTGCATCAGCCGCTGAATTGCGATCACGGCTTCAGTGCGGTTGGAAACGTCGAAGGCACGAAAAATCGCCGCGATGTGTACTTTCACCGTGTTTTCCGTCATCGCCAACATGCCGCCGATGGCCCGGTTGGTGCAGCCCTGCGCCAGCAGGCGCGCCACATCGAGCTGGCGCGCGGTGAGCCCGCTGAACTGCAAGGCTGCGAAATCGGCGGGCGCCACCGAATGCAGCCCGCTGTCGCCCAGGCAGCCTGGCACATAGATATCGCCCGCCAGCACCTGCCGCAACGCGGCCAGCATCGCGGCGGTGGAGGCCGCCTTGGGAATGTAGCCGAGCGCACCGGCTTCGAGTGCGCTGCGAATGTCGTGCGGGGATTCCGACGCGGACAGCACCACCAGCGGAATGTCAGGGAAGCGGTGGCGAAACTGGGTGATGCCCTGCATCCCGACCAGACCCGGCATGTTCAGATCGACCAGCGCCAGATCGAGATCGGGGTGCGTGGCCGTTTGCGCAAACAGGCTGGGATAATCGTGCGCGTCGATGATTTCGACCGGCGGCTCCAGTTGCGCCAACACCTGCCGCACCCCCGCGCGCATCAGCGGGTGGTCGTCAGCCAGCAGGGTTTTCATGGCGCGGTTTTATCGGGGTAGATCCAAGCATGGCGCGATTCTAGCGCTATGCCGCGCCGACCCGCTATTTGCCGCGTACTTTGCGTCCGCCCTCGTCGATGGCGGCCTCCAGATAACCGAAGTAATAATCCGGCGTCAGCAGCCCCACAATGGCTTCGCCGGTGGCGTTGCCGGCGGTGTCGAGCACAATGACGGTGGGCACCATGAATACCTTGTGCGCTGCGGCGAACGCGCCCTCGGTGGTGGGAACGCCGTCGAAACCGATCAACGGCGTGGTCGCGCCCACGGTGACTTCGCGGATGATGGCGCGGCGGCGATACGCCGGGTCCTTGTGCATCGGCCCCAGATATTCGTTTTTGACGCGTTCGCAATACTGGCAGCCGGGGCTGGTGAACAGCACCAGAATCGGCACCTGACGCTGTGCTGCGACACCCGCGTCGGCCTTGAAATCCTTGGCGTGAACCAGCTCGGCAGCCGCGCTGGCCACAACGGGCAACGCCAGCCCCCATGCTAAAATCAAGACCCGGACAGCGACCCGTCGCACGCGTGTTGTCAGCGCCATGGTGGGTGTTCCTTGTGTGGATGCGGGCACGTCATTAACGTCATTGTCGCGTCACTCTTTGTCAATTCAAACAGTCTATTTCTACCGCCATGCACACCCTGACTATCGCCTCCCGTGAAAGCGCCCTTGCCATGTGGCAGGCCGAGCATATTCGCGACCGCCTGCGCGCGCTGCATCCCGGCTGCACCGTCAACATCCTGGGCATGACCACGCGCGGCGACCAGATTCTCGATGTCACCCTGTCTAAAATCGGCGGCAAGGGGCTATTTGTCAAGGAGCTTGAAGTCGCACTGGAAGCCGGTCAAGCCGATCTGGCGGTGCATTCGATGAAGGATGTGCCGATGGAACTGCCGCCCGGCTTCACGCTGGCGGTGATCGGCGAGCGCGAAGACCCGCGCGATGCCTTCGTCTCCAACCAGTATCAACGCCTGTCCGATCTGCCGCCCGCTAGCGTGGTCGGCACCTCCAGCCTGCGCCGCGAAGCGCAACTGCGCGCGCGTTACCCGCATCTGACGGTTGCACCCTTGCGCGGCAACGTCGGCACCCGTCTGAAGAAACTCGACGAAGGCCAGTTCGACGCCATCCTGCTCGCCGCCGCCGGCTTGAAGCGGCTCGGTCTGGGCGACCGCATCAAAAGTTTGTTGAGCGTGGAAGACAGCATCCCCGCCGCCGGCCAGGGCGCGCTCGGCATCGAGATTCGCAGCGGCCAGACTGAAGTGGCCGCGATGCTGACGGCGCTGAATCACGTTGAGACCGCCGCCTGCGTGCGCGCCGAACGCCAGGTCAGCCGCGTGCTCGGCGGCAGTTGCCAGGTGCCGCTGGGGGCGCACGCGGTGTTGCAGGACGGCAGGCTGGTGATCAACGGTTTTGTCGCCCACCCGGACGGCAGCCGTTTCATCCACGACCGCGCCGAAGGCGACCCGCGCGACCCCGAAGCGGTCGGCCAATTGCTGGCCGACAAGCTGCTGGCGCAAGGCGCGCGCGCCATTCTCGACGCCTTGCCGGCCGTATGACGCGGCCGCTGGCCGGGCGCACGGTGCTGGTGACGCGGCCTCGCCATCAGGCTGCGGCATTGGTGCAGTTGATCGAGGCGGCGGGCGGGTCAGCGTTCGAGTTCCCCGCGCTGGCAGTAGAGGCGGTGGAGGACGGTCATCTGGCTGCTTCGATCGCGCACCTGGCTGACGCCGACATCGCTATTTTCATCAGTCCCAATGCCGCACAGTTCGGTATGGCGGCGATCCGGACGAGCGGTCGGCTGCCGCCCTCGACCGAAGTGTTTGCGGTCGGACCGGGCACGGCGCGCGTGCTGGCGGAACAGGGTGTCGCCCACGTCACCACGCCGGGAAACCTCCCCCTCCCCAACCCTCCCCCGCTTACGGGAGAGGGAACGAACGTGATACCCAAACCGATCAACCAGGACAGCGAAGCGCTGCTGGCACTGCCCCGCCTGCGCGACGTGGCGGGCAAGCGCGTGGTGATCGTGCGCGGCGTCGGCGGACGACCCTTGCTGGCTGACACCTTGAGCGCGCGCGGGGCACAGGTGCATTATCTGGAATGTTACCGGCGGGTGCGGCCGCAAACCGATGCCGCACCGCTGCTGGCGCGCTGGCAGGCAGGCGGGATCGACGCGGTGACCATCGCCAGCGCGGAGACGCTGCATAATCTGGCTGCGTTGCTGGGCGAAACGGGCGCGCCGTTGTTGGCGACCACGCCGCTGTTCGCACCGCATGAGAAAATCGCCGCAGCCGCGCGCCGCTTCGGCATTGCGCACGTTATCGCCACTGCGGGTGGCGATGCGGGACTGGTCGATGGCCTGATTAACTGGTTTGGAACAATACATGAATGACACACCTGAAACGTCTGCCGCCCCGCAGCGCATCCTGACGCTGCCGCTGGTCGCCATGCTGGTGGCGACGCTGGCGCTGATCGCCGCCGCCTGGTCGTGGTCGGACAGCCGCGAGCG
>Ga0315271_10000026_pt1 | contig 60405 bp, 61 predicted proteins | sample C3_top_MG_FD_204664 | JGI IMG/M metagenome (GOLD analysis project Ga0315271, IMG submission 204664) | Sediment microbial communities from Yellowstone Lake, YNP, Wyoming, USA - C3_top | ecosystem: Environmental > Aquatic > Freshwater > Lake > Sediment | place: USA: Wyoming | collected 2017-08-01
AATCTGGTACTTTTGCCTTGTTGATGCGGTACTTTTGATTGGAAATTTGGGGTACTTTTGGTTGGGCGCACGAACATGCGCACACCTGTGCCTGACACTAACTACTTCGCATAATGTATATTATGTCAAATAACATCATCCACTGTTGTTACATAAGGCAATGAGACCGGTATTTTCTTGGTATTTGCATACTTTTTGCATACGAAATCAGAGTTTTTAGATGCGAATTGTAATGACGACAGGTAAATGAATATTTTCGTATTAGAATCAAATCAAATACATAAAAATTGGTACCGCAGCCACAAATCATTTTTAGGGAGAAACACGTGAGCAACATAGCCAGTATGTTCAAGATCTCAGGCGTGACCAAAGACATCGTGTTGGTGGCTTTGGTGACGATCATGAGCATCAGCGCCAACCTGCCCGAATCATTCGTCGCATTGATTGGCCTGAATCAGACCTACCTGCTCATTGGCTTGGTTGCGGTCGTTGCTGTGTCATTAGTGAGATATCTTAAATTTACGCTTGTGCTGGTGATAGCCATCCTCGCGGTAGGCGCGAACATGCCGCAAGAGTTGGCCAGGGAAATCAGCGTCGACCCGCAAATTATGTTGTTTGCGTTGGTGGCGATGGTGGGCACATCTCTCGTTAATATGATCATCAAGCTTCCGAAAGGCGTCAAACCCATCGCCCAGATCAACAGTACGCATGGGTCACGTACGCTTTGTCACGCTGCCTCCAAGGGTCACGCGTCAATGGTCTATTCGCTCATTAGCGCAGGCATTAATCCAAATTTCAAAGATGAAAAAGGCCAGCTGCCCTTGGTTATCGCGGCATCAACCGGACAGGCACTGGTTGTGAAGCTTCTACTGGATAATGGCGCGATAGTCACAGCCAAGGATGGTAGCGGCATGACAGCCATCGAAGCTGCCAGCAAAGCGGGGTTTAGCCAGACAGCGCTCCTGCTTAAAAATGCAGAGCTTAAGTCTGCCGGCAAGGCGGTCCCCGGCGCAGCATCTGCCGCCGCCTGACATCCACTCATTGCAGAATCTGGTGCCCGAGGCCGGATTTGAACCGGCGTGGCCTTGCGGCCGAGGGATTTTAAGTCCCTTGCGTCTACCAATTCCGCCACTCGGGCGCGTTCAGGGAGCAAAAAGTGGAGGCTGGGGCCGGAATCGAACCGGCGTAGACGGCTTTGCAGGCCGCTGCATGACCACTCTACCACCCAGCCATTGATCGGATAAAAAAGGGGAGGACAAATAAATGCCTCCCCTGGGATCTGGAGCGGGAAAGGAGGCTCGAACTCCCGACCTCAACCTTGGCAAGGTTGCGCTCTACCAACTGAGCTATTCCCGCATAAGAGTGCGCATTTTAAGCTGCGCCCAAAGACTGTCAAGCCACGGTATCAGCTCCTTCTGGATCGTGTCAGACTCGGCCAAGCGGCGCGCAGGTAGATCACCATTGACCAAAGTGTCAGTGCCGCTGCCAGGTACAGCAGCAGTTCGCCGGTGCGAAACACGGGTAAACCAAACAATGGTTCGCGGTACAACAGGAAAGGAATTGCAACCATTTGTCCGATGGTCTTGAACTTCCCGAGTAACGAAACTGCCACCCTCGTCCGCTCACCCAATTCGGCCATCCACTCGCGCAGGGCGGAAACCGTAATTTCACGCCCGAGAATGATCAAGACCACGATGGCAAACAGACGATGGTCCAGCACCAGGCCATGTACCCGGGGGTCCGCGAGCAACAGCACCAGGGCGCTCGCCACCATGAGTTTGTCGGCAACCGGATCCAGGAACGCCCCGAATGGCGATGCCTGGTTAAGACGGCGCGCCAGGTAGCCATCCAGCCAATCGGTGAGCGCAGCCAGCACAAACAGTGCTGTGGCTAGAAGCGGTGCCCAGCGAAACGGTAAATAATAGGCGGCAATAAAAACCGGGATCAGGAGTATCCGCAACAAGGTGAGCAGATTGGGGGCGTTCCACAGCACTTTCAGGCTTCCCCCTCATGAAAAGTTGTATAAATCTTGCGCGCCAGCGCCGGGCTGATACCGGGTACGCGTGCCAAGTCATCTACCCCGGCACGCACAACCTCCTGTAAGCCCCCGAGATGCCTGAGGAGCGCCTGACGGCGCCGGTCCCCAACCCCGGGTATTTCTTCAAGCACCGAGGCGGTGCGCGCCTTGGCGCGCCGCTGACGGTGGCCGGTAATGGCAAAACGGTGTGCCTCATCGCGGATCTGCTGGATGAGATGCAGCGCCAGCGAATCCGCCGGCAGTATAGTGGGGGCCTCTTGGGCGGACAAGAAAAGCCGTTCCTTGCCGGGTTTGCGCTCTTCTCCCTTGGCGACACCCACCAGACACACGTTCTCCACGCCCAATTCGCTTAGGACCGTCTCAGCGACACCCAGTTGCCCTTTTCCGCCGTCAATGAGCAGCAGGTCTGGGAAACGTCCCGTTCCGTCGCCCTGCTCGTCCCGCAAGCGCCGGTAGCGACGTGTAAGCGCTTGGCTAATTGCGGCATAATCGTCACCCGGCTCGATGCCGTCAATGTTGAAACGGCGATAATCCGATTTCAGGGCCCCCTCAGGGGTGAATACCACGCAGGAAGCGACCGTCGCCTCGCCCTGAGTGTGGCTGATGTCAAAACACTCGATTCGTTCCGGCACGGCCTCCAAAGAGAGCGCCTCCTGCAATGCTTCGAAGCGATTGCGCAGGCTGGCGCGATCATTGAGCTGACGACGCAGGGCATCGTGGACATTGAGTTCGGCGAGCTTTACCCAGCGACGCCGCAATCCGCGTGGTTGGCTGGTGATTCGTACAGTGTGCTCTGATTGCTGGATAAAAACCGCTTCAAGCCAATCCTTCTCCGGCACGGCGTGGTTAAGATAAATCTCTGGCGGAATGGGCTTGCCCAGATAAAACTGGCTGAGAAAAGACTGAAGGATCTCCCCAACATCCGATGCTTCGCCCAAGCGCGGAAAGAACAATTTGTTGCCAAGATTACGGCCGTTGCGAATGAACGTAACCCCGACGCAGGCGACGCCTTTTTCCAGCGCAATGGCAATGATGTCGGCGTCACCCTCCTCGCCGCTCACCGATTGCCGTTCCTGCACCTGGCGCAATGCTGCGATCCGGTCACGAAAGCTGGCCGCGGTTTCGTAATCGAGCGCTGCGGAGGCGGCATCCATGCGCTGCGCCATGGCTTCGACCACTGCCTGGCTTTGACCATCCAGAAAAAGTGCAGCGTGGCGCACGTCTTCGGCATAGGCCTCGGCGCTGATGTAGCCGACGCAGGGCGCGGTGCAGCGCTTGATCTGATATTGCAGGCAGGGACGCGAACGGCTGCGGAAAACACTGTCTTCGCACTGGCGGATCGGAAATACCTTCTGCAACAGTCCGAGGCTCTCGCGCACGCTCGAGGCCGATGGGTAAGGTCCGAAATATCGCCCTTTCTCCTTGTGCGCGCCACGATGAAAGCCAAGGCGCGGAAATTCGTGGTCCGAAATATGGATGTACGGGTAGCTTTTGTCATCTCGCAGCAGGATGTTGTAGCGCGGCTTGAGACTCTTGACGAGGTTGTCTTCGAGCAGCAGGGCCTGGTTCTCGGTGTGCGTAACCGTCACCTCGATGTCCGCCACCCGTTGCAGCATGGCGTGCGTTTTCCCACTGTGCGCGCCGCGTGCGAAATAGCTGCCGACACGCTTGCGCAGGTTGCGCGCCTTGCCTACGTACAACACTTCACCGGTGGCACTCAGCATCCGGTAGACGCCGGGAGCGCCGGTCAGGCTTTGTACGAATGCCTTGGGATCGAAGCCCGTCATGGCTAGCGCGTCAGTAATGCACGTGCCCTGGCCACGACCGTATCGAACATGGCCGGGGTGAGCCGCCGGGTCTGGGTGTTGTAGCGACTGCAATGATAGGAATCGAGCAACGTCATGCCATTCGGCAATGAATGCTCGGCAGCGTGGGCGAAATCAAACTCCGCCTGTTTGAGCGTGAACGCCTGCAACACGGACTTGTGGGCAACACAGCCCAGCGCCAGGATCAGCGCATTCTCCGGCATACCTGCCAACTCGGTCTGGAGATAGCGATTGCAGATGCGGATCTCTTCGGTGGTCGGTTTGTTCTCGGGCGGCAGGCACTTGACGGCGTTGGTGATGCGGCAGTCGTGCAGCACCAGCCCGTCGTCACGGCTCACGGCCTCGGCCTGACTGGCTAGACCGTGCTTGTGGAGCATCTGGTACAAAAGTATGCCGGCAAAATCACCGGTGAATGGCCGGCCACTGCGATTGGCGCCGTGCATTCCCGGGGCCAGGCCCACGATCAGCAGGCGCGCCTGTGGGTCGCCGAATGGCGCGACCGGACGTCCATGGTATCCATTGAAGCGCTCGCGCACATGTGCGAGGTGACTGGCCAGACGCGTGCAGTCGACGCAATGAATGTTGAACTCAGGCATGCGAATTTTGCAGTTCCCGGACAGGCGTTGATGCCAAGAGGCCCACTTTATCAGAAAACAAGAGCAAGAAACGAAGTGAGAATAGTTCTCTAACATACTGTTAATATATAATAATAATATCATTACTGAATGGTGGTTTTAATAAAAAAGGCGGGCCTGTGGCCCGCCTTTTTCAGACACCCGGCTGCGCTACTTAGGTATGTTGGTGCCGTTGTAGATCTCGGTAATTTCGTGCTGCATGCGCTGCACCACGGTTTTTTTCTCCTGCGGCTGCAGATCAACTTCGGTGATGCCGAACAGGTAGCTGTTCAGGTTGAACTCCTTGAGCATCAGCTTGGTGTGAAACACATTTTCCTGGTAGATGTTCACGTCCATCGCCTGATAGCGCGCGAGCGTGTTTTTGTCCACGAAGTTCTGGATGGAATTGATCTTGTGATCGATGTAGTGCTTCACACCCTTTACGTCTCGGGTGAAGCCGCGCACACGATAGTCGGTGATGACAATATCCGATTCAAAACTGTGCAGCAGAAAATTCAGGGCGCGCAGCGGCGAGATCTTGCCGCAGGTCGAGACGTCGATGTCGGCACGGAAGGTGCTGATGCCATTGTCCGGATGCGACTCTGGGTAGGTGTGTACGGTGATGTGGCTCTTGTCGAGGTGTGCCACGACCGAATCTTTGGTCGGGCTGCGCGATTCCAGCCCAAGTTCGGTCTGCGGGCTGTTGGGCGTGCCCGCGTGCAAGGGTCCCGGGGCTTCCGGGTTCTGCGGTTCCTCGCTGATCGGCAGCTCGGAGATGAGCATGGTGACGCTCGCCCCCTGCGGGTCGTAATCCTGTTCTGCGATGTTGAGGATATTGGCGCCAATAATCTGCGCCACCTCGGACAAAATCTGGGTGAGGCGCTTGGCGTTGTAGGCCTCGTCGATGTAGGCGATGTATTCCTTCTGCGCCTTTTCGCTCGGGGCGTAGCAGATGTCGTAGATGTTAAAGCTCAGTGTCTTGGTGAGATTGTTAAAACTCTCAAGCTTGAGCTTCTTGAGCGGTTGGATAAGATCAGCCAACGCCGGATTCCCCCTGATGGATATATAAGTTGAAGTCTAGCCCAACGGTGAACGTCGGGGCGGCGAATTGTACAACCATCAGGCCAGGTTGCCCACAGCCCGAACCGCTTCGCGGTAACCGGAATCAGCCAGCAGGTCGCTGCGGTTAACCGCGTGGCGGCCATGCATGCGCGCGAGACGCAACAGTGCAGCCGGATTGTCGTGTTGGCCCAAACCGTCCAGTAATTCGCCAGCGGCCGCCGGGTCGTTGCACACCAGCACCATGTCGCAACCGGCGGTCAGCGCTGCCCGCGCCCGCTCCGCTACCCCACCGGCGGCCTTGGCGCCCTCCATGGACAGATCGTCGCTGAAAATGACGCCCTCAAAGCCAAGTTCGCCGCGCAGCACCTGCTGCAGCCAGAAGCGCGAGAACCCGGCCGGCTGCGGATCGACCTTCGGGTAGATCACGTGCGCCGGCATGATGCCCTCCAGGCCGTAGCGAATCATGCGCTCAAACGGCACCACGTCCTCCATGTAGATGTCCTGGTAGCGGCGCTCGTCCACCGGCACGGCCACGTGCGAATCGGCCTCTACCCCGCCGTGTCCCGGGAAGTGTTTGCCGGTCGCCGCCATGCCGGCACGATGCATGCCGGTCATGTAGGCATGGGCGAGATCGGCCACCGCCTCGGGACTAGCATGGAACGCCCGGTCGCCGATCACCCGGCTGATGCCACGGCCGACATCCAGCACCGGCGCAAAGCTGAAATCCACGCCCACAGCCCGCAGCTCGGCGGCCATGAGCCAGCCGGCCGTCTCAGCCAGGCGCCGGCCGCGTTTTGGATTCTCGTCGTATAGCTCGCCGAAGCGCGCCACCGCCGGCAGGCTGGTGAAGCCTTCGCGGAAACGCTGCACCCGCCCACCCTCATGATCCACGGCCACGAGCAGCGGCGGTTGGCGCAGCTGGTGTATTTCGCGCACCAGCGCCTCGATTTGCGCGGGAGACTGATAGTTGCGCGCAAACAAGATCACCCCGCCGGTAAGCGGATGCCGGAGGCGATCACGCTCCTCGGGAGTGAGCGCGTAACCTGCAACGTCCAGCATTACCGGGCCGAGCGTCATGCATCCTCCGTAATAATGTGCACACGTGTGCCGACTTGCACGCGATCAAAGAGTTCGATCAGTTCGCTATTGCGCATTTTCACGCAGCCGCGCGAGCCCGGCGCTCCCATCGGGTCGTCGTCCGGGCAGCCGTGGATATAAATGAAGCGGCGCATGGTGTCGACCTTGCCGAGGCGGTTGCGGCCCGGTTCCAGGCCAGAGAGCCACAGGATGCGAGTAAGAATCCAGTCGCGATTGGGGTAGCTAGCCCGCATCTCGGGTGCATACAGCTCACCGGTCGGGCGGCGTGCCACGAACACGGTGTTTTCCGGCTGGCCAGTGCCGATCTTGGCGCGGATCATGTGCCAGCCACGCGGCGTTTGCTCGCTGCCATTCACTTCGCCCACGCCCTTGCGGCCGGTAGAGATGCGCGTCTCCATGAGCACACGCCCGCTGTCGTCTTTCAGGCGCAGCGTCTGGCTCGGAACATGAACTTCGATCAGCATCGGATGAATTATGGAGTCAATTCGTTCGCTCGAACAGGGCCATGGCCTCGACGTGGCTAGTCTGCGGAAACATGTCCATGACTCCGGCCGCGGTCAGCCGGTAGCCCTTGGTGTGCACCAGCACCTCGCTGTCACGCGCCAGCGTGCCGGGATTGCAGGAAACATACAGGATGCGTCGCGGCCCACCCTCCGCCGGCAGGCGCCTAACCACTTCCGCCGCGCCGGTACGCGGTGGATCGAGCAGCCACTTGTCAAAGCGCTCTGTGCCCCACGGGTCGGGCGTTTCCGGGCTATAGAGATTGGCTAGGCGAAACTCGGCATTCTGGATCTGATTGTGCCGGGCATTGCGCTGCGCCTTCTCGATCAGTAACGCATCGGCCTCGATGCCCAGCGCCCGGCCGGCATGGCGCGCCAGCGGCAGTGTGAAGTTTCCCAAGCCGCAAAAGAGATCAAGCACTGACTCGCTGGGCTGCAGATCGAGCAGCTCCAGCGCGCGCGCCACCATGCGCTGATTGAGCTCGGCGTTCACCTGGATAAAATCGGATGGAGCGAATTCCAGTTCCACGTTTTCTTCCGGCAGGTGGTAGACAAGTGGCGTCGGGCTTTCCGGCCAGACCGGCACCAGCTGGTCCGGCCTTCCTGGTTGGCGGAATATCTGGATATCGTGTTCGCGTCCAAAATCGGCAAGCCGCACATCATCATCGGCCGTGAGCGGCACCAAGTGGCGAAAGACAAATGCCGTCGCGTTGTCGCCCACGGCAATTTCAATCTGCGGGATGCGGTTCGGCGTCGACAGCGTCGCAATGACGTTGCGCAGCGCCGGCAGCAGCGCGCTCACGCGCGGATGCAGTACTTCACAAGAGGCGAGCGGCGTGATATAGGCGGTGCGCTTCTCGCGGAAGCCGACAATCACCCCGCCCTTCTTTTGCACCACGTGCGCGCCGAGGCGCGCCTTGCGCCGGTATCCCCAGTGCAGGCCGACCAGCGCCGGCAACCAGGACTCCGGTTCCACCTTGCCGATGCGTGTCAGGTTGTCGTGCAGGATCTTCTGCTTGGCCGGCAACTGCGCCTCGGCGCGCAGGTGTTGCAGACTGCAACCGCCGCACACGCCGAAGTACGGGCAGCGCGGCGTCACCCGGTCCGGCGATGCCTCGACAATCTCGATCATTCGGCCAAGATCGAAAGTCTTGCCGTGATTCAGTGTGCGGTAGCGCACCGTTTCGCCCGGCAGTGCGCCATCGATGAACACGGCCTTGCCGTCGACGTGCGCCACCCCATGTCCCTCGTGGGTGATCGATTCGATGTGCGCCGTGATGATGCCGGGGCTGTTCATGCCCGACGGGTGCGAAGAAGACATGGAACCAATTATTTCTGGTGGTTGGATAATACTACTTCCATGCTTCAAGGAAGGCCTGGAAATGCGGCTTGCTCTCGGCCTTGAGGTAATCGCGCACCCGCCGAACCTCCAGCTCATGACTCTTTTGATCGAGCGTGCCGCGTATCAGCTCAAAGCGTAAATACACCAGATAGGTGTTGAGCACATCGGTCTCGCAGTAGTCGCGGATCTCCGCCAGCTTCACGGCCTGATACGCATCCCATACCTGCGAACCGTCCATGCCGAGTTTCCCGGGCAGCCCCAGCATTTGCGCGATGTCGTCGAGCCGTGCCGTGGCGCGTCCCTGGTAACCTGACAGCACATCCATCAGATCGGTATGGCGCCCATGGAACCGATTGAGATAATTGTTCCACTTGAATTCACGATCGAGTTCACCAGTGTCCCAGTAGCGCGGCGCGCTGACGCCGTGCAGCAAGGAGCGGTAGTGCAACACCGGCAGGTCGAAGCCGCCGCCGTTCCAGGTCACGAGCGTCGGCGAGTATTTCTCGATGCCCTCGAAGAAACGCCGGATAATTTCCGCTTCGTCCGAGTTCGCATCACCAATCGACCAGACGCGCAACTGGTCGGCATGGCGCAGCACCACCGAGATCGCAACGACCCGGTGCAGGTGGTGGCGCAGAAACTCGGAGTCGCCAGTTTCCTCGCGACGCTTATGGAACATGACCTTGGCCACATCGGCTTCGCTCAGGCCTTCAAGGTCATACAGCCGCCGTCCTGCGGCGATATCGGGAATGGTTTCGATATCAAATATAAGAACGTTCATGTTGGGTGGTTTCAATCCGGGAAAACGCCAGTAGACAGATATCGGTCGCCGCGGTCGCAGATGATGGTGACGATCACGGCATTGCTCAGTTCCTGCGCGAGCCGCAGCGCCGCCACGGCCGCACCGCCGGACGAGATACCGCAGAAGATGCCCTCTTCACGCGCCAGCCGGCGGGTCATATCTTCGGCCTCGGACTGCGAAACCTCCAGCACCCGATCGACGCGCTTGGCGTCATATATCTTCGGCAGGTATTCCTTCGGCCAGGCGCGAATACCGGGGATCTGCGAGCCGGGCGAAGGTTGCACGCCAATGATCTGAACCTTCGGGTTCTTCTCTTTCAGGAAGCGCGCTACGCCCATGATGGTGCCGGTCGTGCCCATGGAGCTGACAAAGTGCGTGATCGAGCCTTCGGTATCGCGCCAGATCTCCGGGCCGGTGCCTTCGTAGTGGGCGAGCGGGTTATCCGGATTGGCGAATTGATTGAGCACCCGGCCCGCGCCCTCGCGGCCCATCTGGTCGGCGAGATCGCGCGCGCCCTCCATGCCGGTCTTCTCGGTCACCAGAACCAGCTCGGCGCCAAACGCCTTCATGGTGGCGCGCCGCTCCAGACTCTGGTTCTCGGGCATTACCAGAATCATGCGATAACCCTTCATGGCCGCGGCCATGGCAAGCGCGATGCCGGTGTTGCCGCTGGTGGCTTCAATCAGGGTGTCGCCCGGCTTGATCTCGCCACGCGCCTCGGCGTGCCGGATCATGCTCAACGCCGGCCGGTCCTTGACCGAGCCGGCCGGGTTGTTGCCTTCGAGTTTGGCGAGAATGGTGTTGCTGGTTTTGCCCGGGAGTCGCTGCAGACGCACAAGTGGCGTGTTGCCGACAAAGTCTTCGAGCGTGCGCGTCTTCATGCTGCCATCTTAAAGCAATTGCGCCCCAAACTGGAACCTGGAAACCATGCGATGTCTTGAAATGACTGCCGCACTTAGGCCAGCGGCTCTCAAAGGGAGCGAAATGAACGCACTGACGGGGTACTACAAAAATGTGGGAGGCTAGCACCAGCAATAACGGTTGCAGCCGAGCGCCGTGATCTGATCACGGCTGAAACGGGCGATCTCGCAGGAGTTGTGGTCAATGAGGCACAGCGAACTGGATAACTCGGGATGCAACATACCGCTGATCGTGGCTCCTTCGATCTGTCCGATCTCGACCCAGTAGGAAGTATCGCCAAACCCGACCTGCACGAAACATCCCGGCGCAAGATGACTAAGCTCCTCCTCGGTCAATGCGGTGGATTCCTTGTGTTCTTCCGCGGTCACACTGGCAGGGGCTGCGTCCTCTGGTGCACTGCTCACCAAATCAAGATAATCGAGATCATCTGCTTCTGCGGCAGCAAGGCCGGCCGCGTACCCCGCTGCAAAATCTTTGTTGGCTTTGCCAATCTTATCGACGCCCATCGCCATGCCTCCTCCGCGTGACCCGACAGGAAAAATAATACTCTTGTGGAAGATCGGTACAAGCAAAAAAATGACTATGCGCGCCCAAGGCCAGTTATGGCAGAGACCCGCATCCGGGCAACGTTAGGAGTTCGTGATATAAGGCGAAAGCCGGATACGAGAGATGAATGCCGCACTGCCGGGGAAGGAAAAACGCCAGTCAGGAAAATCGCTCCCCGACTGGCCTGCCTTCTCAATGCAGCGGTTAACGTGTGGCGAGCAATTCGACTTCAAAAATAAGTGTCGCCTTGGGCGGGATCACGCCGCCGGCGCCACGATCGCCATAGCCGAGCTGCGGCGGGATGGTCAGGCGCCGTACCCCACCGACCTTCATGCCCGCAACGCCCTCGTCCCAACCACGTATCACCTGCCCGGCGCCGAGCTTGAATTCGAACGGTTCGTTGCGATCCTTGCTCGAATCGAACTTGGTGCCGTTCTCCAGCCAGCCGGTATAGTGCACGGAAACGGTCTGACCCTTGCCGGCGACCCCGCCCTGGCCCACGGTCGTGTCCTCGAATTTCAGCCCAGAATCGGTCATCTGTGTCATGCGAATCCCCTGTTTTAAGATTGTAAATTCTACAGCTTCTATAGCTTCTATAATACGCGAGTCAGTGGCGTCCTGGCAGCCTTCCATGGCTCCCCTCTCCCGATAGCGGGAGAGGGCCATGGACGTATGGTGGGGCATGGCCCCACCATACGAACTCTGTAATTTGTCATGCCGGTGAAAGCCAGCACACTGAAATATTTTGTAACTGCCAGATTCAGGCTTCCGCCACGATGCCGGCCAAACCGGGTTGCTGGCTCTGTTCGAACTGCTGGGTGACAATGATGAACGCGTGGTCCGCTACCGCGCGCTATTGCAGGCCGTTATGCACTGAGACGCAGGATGACTATCTTAATGGTCAAGCGCATCCTTCCCGCCATTCGAGTATTTATGCAAGAACTGGTGGACGGTTGGGGCAAGCCCGGCGTCCGCGACGATGACGGATGCCGCAGCCTGCAATTCAATGACGGGGCTGTGCAAAGTTCAATGCGTGTGTCCGAGCCATACGAGCTGGACCTGAGTTACACCCGCGCCATGATGGGTTTCCTGCTGTTCAACGACGAGCCGCAACACATCCTGCTGGTCGGCCTCGGTGGCGGCTCGCTGTCGAAGTATTGCTATCAGCAGTTTCCACAGGCACGCATCACGACACTGGAAATCAACCCGGACGTGATTGCGTTGCGCGACGAATTTTTGATACCGCCGGATAACGAACGCTTCGCGGTTGTGCAGGCGGATGCCGTTGACTATCTGGCGCGCAGCGATCTGCACGCCGATGTCATTCTGCTGGATGGTTACGATTCCGAAGGCCTGCCGAAAAACCTGTGCACGGAATCCTTCTATTCCAATTGCTGGCAGGCTTTGAGCGCGCAAGGCGTGCTGGTCGCCAACCTCTGGGGCGGAGAACCCAACCGTGGGATTTACCTCAACCGCCTGCGCAGCATCTTCGATGGTCGCGTGTGGTGGAGCAAACCGCGCAACAGCACCAACCTGATTGTGATCGCCGTAAAGAACGAGCACTTTTATCCGCAGTGGGCGCGCTTGATCGCAAAAGCGCAAACTTTGAGCACGCGTTATCGGCTGGATCTGACGTGGGTGGTAAAAAACATGCGGCTGCGCGAGGAGCCGGATGGGTGATTAATTATTATTAGCCGTTCCGCCCTTTTCTTCGTTCATGTGAACTTGCAAGACCTGACCCCGCTGGAACCATTAATGATTCTTCGCGTACATCGATGAATCCAAGCATAAACCAATTATCAATCAGGCTGGAACCAGATATTCAATCACCAACTGCAATGTCTGGTTACCCTGGTAGCTGTTGATGTCCAAACGATAGGCTGCCTCCACCCTACTGCCAGTGGACGGCTGAAGTGCAGCACGATTAAAGGCGATGGCCTCGATGCTGCGGCCTTGCGGCTGGCGTAACGTAAGACGCAGGTGTTTTTCGCCGACCACGCGGCTGCCGAGTACTTCGAACTGGCCGTCGAACAGCGGTTCTGGAAAGCCCTGCCCCCAGGGACCACCAGCGCGCAGTGACTGCGCCAGTTCCATGGTCAGGTCTGCGGCCAGCAGTTCGCCGTCGGTCAGCACCTTGCCGGTGAGATTGTCCGCACTCAGATGCCGGGATACTTCTTCAGCGAATGCGGTGCGGAACGTTTCGAAATGCGCGCGCGGCAGCGACAGGCCGGCGGCCATGGCGTGGCCGCCGAATTTGTTGAGCAGGCCGGGATGATGGGCGGCCACGGCATCGAGGGCGTCGCGGATGTGCAGGCCCGGCACCGAGCGCGCGGAGCCTTTGATTTCATCGTCATTCGACTGCGCAAACGCGATTACTGGTCGGTGCACGCGGTCTTTGATGCGCGAAGCGAGAATGCCGATGACACCCTGATGCCAGGACTCGTCGAACAGACACAGGCCATGCGGCAGATCGCCATCGAGATGCAATTTATCAAGCGCTACCAGCGCCTGCTCCTGCATACCGGCTTCGATGCTGCGGCGTTCGCGGTTGAGGGTGTCGAGTTGTTTCGCCATCTCGAAAGCGGCGGTTTCATTATCTGTCAGAAGACACTCAATGCCGAGCGACATGTCGGTGAGCCGGCCGGCGGCGTTGAGGCGTGGTGCGACCACGAAGCCGAGATCACTGGCCGCGAGCCTGCCGGGATCGCGGCCGGCAATCTCGAGTAGAGCGCGAATACCGGGAACGGATTGTCCTTGATTGATGCGCTTCAGACCCTGTGCCACCAGGATGCGATTGTTGTGGTCGAGCGGCACGACGTCCGCGACGGTGCCGAGCGCAACCAAATCAAGCAGATGCGCGAGATTCGGTTCGGGAATATTTTTCTCGGCAAACCAGCCGCTGGCGCGCAGCTGCGCGCGCAACGCCAGCATCACGTAAAAGATCACACCGACACCGGCGAGGTTCTTGCTCGGGAAGTCGTCGCCGGGCTGGTTGGGATTGACGATGGCATCTGCGGCCGGCAGTTCGGCGCCGGGCAAATGATGGTCGGTGATCAACACGCGCACGCCGAGAGTTTTGGCGGTGTGCACGCCTTCGACACTGGAGATGCCGTTGTCCACGGTGATCAGCAGGTCCGGTTGTTGCTGCGCGGCGACTGCGACAATCTCGGGCGTGAGGCCATAACCGTATTCGAAGCGGTTGGGGACGACATAGCGCACGTCGTGCGCGCCCATGGATCGCAATGCACGCACCGCCAGCGCGCAGCTGGTGGCGCCGTCGGCATCGAAGTCGGCCACAATCAGGATGCGCTGGCCGGCGCGTACGCTCTCCTCCAAATGGGCCACGGCTATATCCATGTGCTTGAGCGCGCCTGGTGGCAGCAACCGTTCGAGGGAGAGGTCGAGTTCGTCCGCGCACTTTACGGCGCGCGCGGCATACAAGCGCGCCAATACTGGATGTAATCCGCCAGACAGTTCGGCCGTTGCGCAGGTGCGCCGAACAATGCGCCGTGAGCTATCCATCAGGCAGACCGGTAATCGGCCAACGGGCGTGACCGCCGCCAGAAACGCCAGCGATGCGCGCGGCGATACCGAAACAGTGGACCGCTATCGGAGATCACAGCGAGCGACTTGAGTCTTCCAACCTGCACGGCGGCCAGTAGGGGCGAGAACCAGTCCGCGGCTATAGCCTTAAAGGCGGCCTGCCAGGCATCCGCGTCGTTCTGCGACAGAATTGGTACGGGCAGCTTCAGCACGAGGAGTTGTTCACCACTTCCAGGCTGTGCCAGGAGGTCGGTGGTATTCGCCGGTACCGGGCCACTGGACACCCCGGCCAACCGTGCCATGCCCAGCTCCAGTGGTTCGTTGCCCCACAGCTTCTTCCAGCGCACGGCACCGACCTGCGGCAATCGCCCGCCACCCCAGAACCAGACGCTGTTCGCGGAGAGCATGCCGCGCGCCTCGCGTGCGGTGTTCACCGGCGAGGTATGCAGCAGGATCTGGATTTCGTTGAGTCGCATGTGCCAGGCCTTATGGTCCGCTCCCTGTGGCAGCAGCGGATGCACGTTGCGGCCTTTGGCAGCGACGAGCGGCGTGGTGGTAATGGCGGCTGCGGCCGGCGGTTTCAGGTACCAACGCTCTGGGCGTGGCGCCTTGAGCAGCCAGCCGTCCTGTGCCAGGGACTCATTCAGCTCCGCTACAAACCGTTCGGCTTCATCGTCGGTCAGGTCGAGTCCGTCATGCAGGACGAGACAATCACGGCCCGGCTCGAGATAAACCGGATCTGCCCGGATCCACCAGTCGCGGTCAATAATGTCCATGTCGGCGATGCGGGTGACGGCGGCAACCGGGAGGTCCTGCCCTGCTTCCGGCGTGATTCCGAACAGCGCAAACAGCCGCTTTGTATCGCCTTCTGCCCCGCCCGGTAATTGGTCTGCACGCGCCAGCAGGCGCAGGAGTGGCGCGGGAGCGATTGAGCCGGCGAATAACCCGGGAATAAACAGTGTGAGCTGTTGGTCCTGCGTGGTGGCCTGGACCGTGCTGTGGGATTCCATGGCCTGGATTATACCGGACTGAATCACATCCTCACGGGTTGCTTTTTCAGGCGTCGTGCCGGACGTACTGAAGAACGTCAGTCTTCTTCCTTAAACGCAACTTCGCGGGTCTTGCGAATGGCCGGCAGCAGCACGATCACCATGACCACGACGGCGATAATCAGCATGCTGGCGCTGATTGGGCGCGTGAGAAACGTGGTGGCATCGCCGCGCGAGATGATCATCGCCCGGCGCAGGTATTCCTCCATCATCGGCCCAAGCAGAAAACCGAGCAGCATCGGCGCCGGTTCACACTCCAACTTCGCGAACACATAACCGAGTACGCCAAACAGCGCCATGAGATGCACGTCGAAGGTGGAGCTGCTGAGGCTGTACACGCCAATCGCACAGAACACCAGAATGGCCGGATACAGCATGTGATAAGGCACCATGATCATGCGCACCCACAGGCCGACCAATGGCAGGTTCAGAATCAGCAGGAACACGTTGCCGATCCACATGGACACGATCAGGCCCCAGAACAGCGCCGGCTGATTGGTCACAACCGTGGGCCCCGGCTGAATGCCCTGGATAATGAGCGCGCCGATCATAAGCGCCATCACCGGGGTGGAAGGAATGCCCAGCGTCAGCATTGGAATGAACGAGGTCTGGGCGCCGGCATTATTAGCCGACTCCGGTGCCGCCACGCCCTCGATCATGCCCTTGCCAAACTGCTCCGGTGTTTTTGAAATCTTTTTTTCCACCGAGTATGCACTGAAGGAGGCCAGCAAGGCGCCGTTGCCGGGCAGGATTCCGAGCGCCGAGCCAATGAAGGTGCCGCGCAGGATCGGCCCGACCATGCGCCGAAAATCTTCCCGTGTCGGCATGAGGGTCGTAACGCTGCCAACCAGCTTGTTGCGAGTCGCTTCGTTTTCAAGATTGCGGGCAATTTCACCGAGGCCGAACATGCCCATGGCCGCTACCACGAAACCGACGCCATCGGCGAGTTCCGGAATATCGAAGGTGAAGCGCTGCGCACCGGAGTTGACATCGGCGCCGATCAGACCGAGTAGTAAACCGAGCAGGATCATGCCGACCGCGCGCAGCAATGAGCCATGCGCCAGCACGATCGACGCCACAAGGCCTAGAACCATGAGTGCGAAATACTCATGCGGCCCGAACTTGAGCGCCAGTTCGGCGAGCGGCGGCGCAAAGGCAGCTAGCAAAAACGTGGAGATGGTGCCCGCCACGAACGAGCCGATAGCCGCAGTGGCGAGCGCCACACCGGCGCGGCCCTGCTTGGCCATGGCATGTCCGTCGAGCACGGTCGCAACCGAAGTCACCTCACCGGGAAGATTGATGAGAATGGCGCTGGTCGATCCGCCGTACTGTGCGCCGTAATAGATGCCGGCGAGCATAATCATCGCGGAGACCGGCGCGAGCGTGAAGGTCACCGGCAGCAGCATGGCAATGGTCGCCACCGGCCCGATGCCCGGCAGCACACCGATGAGCGTGCCGATGAACACACCTATAAAACAATACAGCAGGTTATAAAACGTCAGGGCGGTGTCGAAACCCAAGGCAAGATTGGTGAGCAGATCCATGTCAGCCTCCGAACCATGTGCCGATCAATGAAATTGGCAATCCCAGGCCTTTCACGAACAGCAGGACTGTCATGACGGTGAGTCCCGCAGCTAGAATCAGTGCAGTACGCCAACGGAAGTAGATGCTCGCCGCGGACGAGGCCAACACCAGCGCCAGCACAGCCACGCTTAACCCGGCGCCACGCATTAGCAGGCCGAACAGCACAGTGGAGCCGGTCACCATCAACAGAAGTCGCCAGTGAAACGGTTCGATTGCCGTACCGGGGCGAATGAATGAACGCAGCACGGCAAGCAGTCCCACCAGGGCGAGCAGACCACCGAGTGCGGTTGGAAAGTAACCCGGCCCCATTTTGAAAGCGGTACCGAGTTTATATTTTTGGGCAAGCAGTACGGCCGTGCCCCCGACCGCCAGAAACAGCAGGCCCGACCAAAAATCTTTCGGATTGCGGATCGTCACGCGGCTCCCAATGCTGGACTGTTAGAAAGCGTGATGCCTGCCCGCACAGCCAAGTTACCCTGGCAGTGCGGGCGACAATGGTCAGTCTGCGTAGACGCCGGCCTTGGTGATGATCGGCGCCCACTTTTCGACCTCGGATTTGAGGTAGGCGCGGTGCGCCTCGGGCGTGGCGCGGTCTTGCGGCTCCGGCTGCGTACCAAGGTCGGCAAAGCGCTGCACGACCTGCGGATCCTTGAGCGCCACGCGCAGCGCCGCCGAAACCTGGTCTACGATCACCTTAGGCGTGCCCTTTGGCGCATACAACCCGTGCCACACCGAGACTTCGAAGTTCTTGAGTCCCGATTCGGCCAGCGTTGGCACATCGGGCAGCGATGGCACGCGCATCTTGCTGGTAACGGCATAGGCCTGCACCTTGCCGCCCTTGATCTGGGAGGTGGTGTTGGTGGTCTGGTCACACATGAAGTCGAACACCCCGCCCAACAGATCGTTCATGGCGGGTCCCGTGCCCTTGTACGAGACGGTCGTGAAGTCGGTCTCGATGGCGCTCATGAACAGCATGCCGCACAGGTGCGAGGCCGCACCCACTCCGGCGTTACCGTAGGTAATGTTGTCCTTGTTGGCCTTGATGTATTTTATGAACTCCTTGATGTCTTTCGCTCCCATCGCCTGCTTGGCGATGATGGTCATCGGCACCGGCGTCACCAGGCCGATTGTCTCGAAATCGGTCAGCACGTTGTAGGGGAGCTTCTTGTAAAGTGTGGCGCTGGTGGCCATGCCGATGTGATGCAGGAAGATGGTGTATCCATCGGGGTTGGCGCGTGCAACACGCGCGGCGGCAATCGTACCGCCGGCGCCACCGACGTTCTCCACGATGATGGTCTGTCCCAGCGTCTTGCTCATCGGCTGCGCGATCATCCGCGCCACGGTATCGGTTGGTCCGCCGGCCGAGAACGGTACAACCAGAGTGATGACCTTGGAAGGATACTGCTCGGCCTGCACGCCAGCCGTAAAAAGGGCAAGACTCAGTGTAATTACCAGATTGCGGAACATTACGCACCTCCAGTTGAGGAAAATGGCTCATGAACACAAGTAGCTACTATTTACCCTAAACCATCCCCGCTCACACCGCTATCGCCAATAATCGCGGCATGTGAGTTACAGTATGGCACGACCCTTGATAGAGTTAAGTATAGGACGTCAAAAACAATGCAAAATAAAGGCGGCCAAGGCCGCCGTTATTGAACTGGCAGATAGCGCCGGTCACTACTGGGTTAGCAGCCAGTCCCGAATCACAGCTTTGGAGGCATCTGGAGCATTCAGGTGATCTGAACCCACTTCCACAATCTGTGACTGAGTGCCAACTGGCAGCTTCTCGCCAATTGTTCTCGCCGTATCCTTGAGGGCATCCACCTCATCTTTTGGAATGATAATGAGTACAGCCGTGCCAGACATAATCTTGGGTGCGGTCAAGTAGCTGTTGAATGGTCCTTCAGGATCGAAATAATCAACGACTGACTGAGCGGGTGACTTTATAGTCTTGGTGCGACCACCAGTGTTTAGATCGGTGAATGAAACATTGTCACCAGCCTTGCCTCTCTCGATGTGTTTCTTAGCTTCTGCCACGGAGGGAGCGTAGTTCGTAACGAACCGTTTGCCCTGACTATGTCCGCCCGCAGCGATCAGGATGAGTCCACTGACCTGTTGTCTGGTGGCAAAATACAACGAACCAACTGCCCCCTGGCTGTGACCAGCCACATAGATTTTCTTGGCGCCGGCTTTTTTAAGGTCATCCGCGGCCTTGTCAATTTCGGCCACCATGTCATCGGTGCCCTTGTCGTAGGCACGACGACCCGACCAGGGCATTTCGGGACTGGATACCTGAAAGCCTTCGCGGCTCAGGTAATTCGCCAACCCGCTAGCGTGACCACTCTGTGAATCCCACTTGCCGTGCAGCACGACAATACCGATTTCACTCTTTTCGGTGGCGGTTGCTGTGCCACAGACAAGCGAAAACAGAATCAACAGTGCTGTCAGAAAGAAATTGTGATAGGCATGTTGTTGCATGATTGCCCTGAAGGCGAGCGCTGATGGCTTGTTAGCATGCCATGTTGTTGAGGATCGCTTTCTTCACTTCGCCGAGTTCGGCCTTGATCTTGATCAACGGGCCACTGCTCTGTTTGATGGCGGTGTCCGGGTCCTTGAGGCCATGACCGGTGAGCGTGCACACCACGCGGCTTCCCTCGGCGATCCTGCCCTTGCGAATGTCGTGCAACGCACCGGCCAGTGAGATGGCCGAGGCCGGCTCGCAAAAAATGCCTTCTTTCATCGCCAGCAATTTCTGCGCAGCCAGCAGTTCCTCGTCGGTCTGCGAACCGAACCAGCCGTTCGAGTCCTTCTGCACCACCCACGCCTTGTCCCAGGACTGCGGATGGCCAATGCGGATGGCGGTGGCGACGGTCTCGGGGTTGTCGATCATCTTGCCGGCAATGAACGGCGCGGAACCGGCGGCCTGGTAGCCGACCATCACCGGACGGTTGTTGACGATGCCGTGCTCGGCGTATTCGCAATACCCCATCCAGTGGGCGGTGATGTTGCCGGCGTTACCGACCGGCAGATAGTGATAGTCCGGCGCGGTACCCAACTCTTCAATGATCTCGAAGGCCGCAGTCTTCTGGCCCTCAAGGCGATAGGGATTGATCGAATTCACGATGGTCACCGGCGCTTCGTTCGCGACTTTCTTCACCAGATCCATGCCTTCATCGAAGTTGCCCTGGATCTGAATCACTACGGCACCGTGAATCATGGCCTGCGCCAGCTTGCCGAGCGCGATCTTGCCTTCCGGGATCAGCACGAAGCAGGCGATGTCGGCACGTGCCGCATAGGCCGCGGCGGCGGCTGAAGTGTTGCCGGTCGAGGCGCAGATGATGGCCTTGCTGCCCTCTTCCACCGCCTTGGTCACGGCCATGGTCATGCCGCGGTCTTTGAACGAACCGGTCGGGTTGAGGCCTTCGTACTTCACATAGATATCGACGTGCGGCTTCAGCTCGCGCGGAATATTGTTCAGGCGAATAAGCGGCGTGTTGCCTTCGCCGAGCGAAATGATGCGCGTGTCGTCCGAGACCGGCAGGCGGTCGCGGTATTTGTCGATGAGTCCGGTGTAGCGTTGGCCAAGGTTCATATATTTCAGGCTCTTTTTGTGCAGGCTTGCTTATGTTAAATCACTTCCAGTCGCGGTTCAGGTGTTCGAGGCGGATGCGCATGATTTTGGTGTTGATCGATGGCAGGGTCTCGATCTTGGCAATCGCCTGGTTCATATTCTTCTCCAACACACGCTGAGTGAGTATGATCACCGGCACGGTGTTCTCACCAGTGTGCGGTTCCTTCTGCAGGATGGCTTCGATGCTGATACCGAGATCGGCGAGAATGCGCGTGACGTCGGCCAGCACGCCGGGCTTGTCCTGCGCCTGCAAGCGCAGGTAGTAGGCGGTTTCGACCTCTTCCATCGGCAGGATCGGAAGGCCCGAGAGCTGGTCCGACTGGAAGGCCAGATGCGGCACGCGATTGTTCGGATCGGAGGTCAACGTACGAACCACGTCCACAATGTCCGCCACCACCGCCGAGGCGGTAGGATCGGCGCCGGCTCCGGCGCCGTAGGACAGAATCGGACCAACCGCATCGCCCTTCACCAGCACGGCATTCATCACACCATCCACGCTGGCGATCAGACGTCGTTCCGGTATAAGCGTCGGGTGCACACGCAGCTCCACGCCCATGTCGGTGCGGCGCGCGACGCCGAGGCTCTTGATGCGGTAGCCAAGCTGCTCGGCATATTCAACATCGAGACGCGTGATCTTGGTGATACCTTCGGTATAGGCCTTTTTGAATTGCAGCGGAATGCCGAAGGCGATCGCCGCCAGAATGGTCAGCTTGTGCGCGGCATCAATGCCTTCCACATCAAACGTCGGATCGGCTTCGGCGTAACCCAGGCGCTGCGCCTCGGCGAGCACATCGGCAAAATCCGCGCCGCGGTCGCGCATTTCGGTGAGAATGAAATTGCTGGTGCCGTTGATAATACCGGCCAGCCACTCGATACGATTGCCGGCCAAGCCTTCGCGAATGGTCTTGATGATCGGAATGCCACCGGCCACGGCGGCCTCGAACGCCACCATGACACCCTTTTTCTGCGCAGCCGCAAAAATCTCGTTGCCGTGCGCGGCGATCATCGCCTTGTTGGCGGTCACAACATGCTTGCCGTTCGTGATAGCCTGGAGCACCAGCGTGCGCGCCGGTTCGTAGCCGCCCATGAGCTCGACCACCACTTCAACCTCGGGGTCGTTCACAATTTCCTGTGGATCGGTGGTGAGGCGAATGCCCTCGGTCGGACAGTTGCGTTTGCGTTTCAGGTCGCGGGCCGCGGCCGACACCACGCGGATACCGCGCCCGGCACGCCGCTGAATTTCATCGGCATTACGCGTCAGCACGTTCACCGTGCCGCTGCCGACTGTGCCTAGGCCGAGAATGCCAATTTTGACAGGTTCCACGTTTATTCCTATTTGATGCTGGTGACTTTGCTGGCAGCCTGATCGCGACGGATCATTTCCTTGATGGAGCGTACTGCCTGCCGGGTGCGATGCTCATTCTCGATGAGCGAAAAGCGCACGTATTCATCGCCGTATTCGCCGAAGCCGATTCCCGGCGATACCGCGACCTGCGCCTCGGTCAACAGCTTCTTGCAGAATTCGAGCGAACCCATCTCGCGATACTGGATCGGGATTTTCGCCCACACGAACATGGTGGCCTTGGGCACATCCACCATCCAGCCGGCGGCGTGCAGGCCGTGGCACAGCACGTCGCGGCGCTTCTGGTACATCAGGCGTATTTCTTCCACGCACTCCTGCGGGCCTTCCAGTGCCAGTATCGAAGCGACCTGGATGGGCGTGAACGTGCCGTAATCGAAATATGACTTGAGGCGCGCCAGCGCACCGACGAGCGTCGAGTTGCCAACCATGAAGCCAACGCGCCAGCCGGGCATGTTGTAGCTCTTGGAGAGCGTGTAGAACTCGACGGCGATGTCTTTCGCTCCCGGCACCTGCAGAATGGACGGCGCTTTGTAACCATCAAACACGATATCGGCGTAGGCCAGATCATGGATCACCCAGATGCCATGTTCCTTGGCGATCGCGATAACCTTCTCGAAGAAATCCAGCTCGACGCATTGGGCCGTCGGATTGCCTGGAAAATTGAGCACCAGCATTTTCGGCTTTGGCCAGGAATTCTTGATGGCCTTTTCCAGCTCGGCAAAGAAATCGCCGCCTGGCACCAGCGGCACGTGACGGATGTCGGCGCCGGCTATGACGAACCCGTAGGTGTGAATCGGATAGCTCGGGTTCGGCACCAGCACCGCGTCGCCCTTGTCCACGGTGGCCAGCGCCAGGTGCGACAGGCCTTCCTTGGAACCAATGGTGACAATCGCTTCCTTTTCCGGATTCAGGATGACGCCGTAGCGGCGCTTGTACCAGGTGCAGATTGCCTTGCGCAGGCGCGGGATGCCCTTCGAGACCGAATAGCGATGCGTGTCGCCGCGCTGCGCGGCCTCGATCATCTTGTCGACGATGTGTCGGGGCGTGGGCTGATCGGGATTGCCCATACCGAAGTCGATAATATCCTCGCCGCGCTTGCGCGCCTGCGCCTTCAGCTCGTTGACGATATTGAAGACATAGGGAGGAAGCCGCTGGATGCGGGGAAATTGGTCAGTCGGGTTCATCGGTTCGTTCCGCCGGCGGGCTGTCCCGACGTGTGGAAATGCTTGTAATATAGGGCGTTACACAATATGTGAAACATACTGGCGGAACGCCGGACTGTCAATGCAACCGACGCCTCCGACGAGGAACACGCCATGCACATTCAGCTCGAAACGGGTGGTCAGGCCAACCTGATCAGGGCCTATGTAACCGGCCAGATCATTGTTAATCAGGACAGCTATGCGCGTAGCGTGGTCGTGTTACCAGGCCAGGTCATCACGGACTGGCCGCCACAGACCTTCGGGGAGCTGGCGGCGGCGCATGTCGCAGCCCTTGTGCCCTTGCGTCCGGAACTGGTGCTTTTTGGAACCGGACGGCGACAGCATTTCCCCCGCGCCGAACTGCTGGCGCCGCTGGTGGAGGCCGGAATTGGCTGGGAGATCATGGATACCGGGGCAGCCTGCCGGACTTACAACATCCTCATGGGCGAGGGACGGAATGTGGCGGCGGCGTTACTGATGATAGAAGGCTAAATCACTTGCTCTGATAAAATTAAAACAGCGAATCAATCGTGTAGCCATTCTTCTCCAGCATCACCCGCAAACGCTTCAGGGCCTCGACTTGAATTTGGCGCACGCGTTCGCGCGTCACGCCAATGTCGGCGCCGACTTCTTCGAGCGTTGAGATCTCGCGATTGTTCAGGCCGAAACGTCGCTCCACCACTTCGCGTTGCTTGTCATTGAGCTCATTGAGCCAGGCCTGCACCAGTCCGTGCAGGTCTTCGTCCTGCATGATGCGTTCCGGATCGGGTGTGCGCTCGTCGGCGATGGCATCGAGCAGCGAGCGGTCCGGATCGTTGTCGAGCGGGGCATCCACCGAGGCGATACGTTCATTCAGACCGAGCATCTCCTTCACGTCCTCGATTGGCTTGTCGAGCAGGTTTGCAACCTCTTCCGGCGTCGGTTCGTGATCAAGTTTCTGGGAAAGATAGCGCGCCGCGCGCAGGTAGACATTAATCTCCTTGAGCACATGCACCGGCAGGCGGATGGTGCGCGTCTGGTTCATGATCGCACGCTCGATGGTTTGGCGGATCCACCAGGTGGCGTAGGTCGAGAAACGGAAGCCGCGCTCCGGATCAAATTTTTCAACCGCGCGAATCAGTCCGAGGTTGCCTTCTTCAATAAGGTCAAGCAGCGCCAGGCCGCGGTTCATGTAACGGCGCGAGATCTTGACCACAAGCCGCAGGTTGCTCTCGATCATGCGCTTGCGCGATGCTTCGTCACCCTTGCGCGCACGCCGCGAGAAGTACACCTCTTCCTCGGCGCTTAATAGCGGCGAAAAACCGATTTCTTTCAGATACAGGCGGGTCGCGTCGGCCTGGAGCGCGGGCTCCAGGGGAATTTCGCGGACTTCTTCGGGAGCTTCACCAGCCGGTGCGACTTCAGCGGGTACCTCTGCTACGACATCTTCATCCTCGTCGTCCTCGGACTCTGTGTCGGCCGTCACGACGTCAATGTCTTCATCTTCGTCTGCGCTGGCCGGAGCCGGAATCAGGATTTCCAGCTCGGCATCTTTCGGTGCGACGGCCTTTTTGCGCGCCGGCCGTTTGCCCTGCTTTGACTTGGTTTTAGCGATCCGAGAGGATTTTTTCCGCGTTGCCATGGGGCTAGCGTTTGGGGAGAAATTTCAGTGGATCGGTGGGAACACCTTGACGACGGATTTCAAAATGCAACTTCACCCGATCGGTACCGGTGCTGCCCATGTCCGCAATTTTCTGACCGCGCTTCACCACGTCGCCTTCCTTAACGTAAATCCTGTCGTTGTGCGCGTAAGCACTGAGAAATTCATCACTATGTTTGATGATAATAAGCTGACCGTAACCGCGAAGTCCACTGCCCTGATAGACGACACGACCGCCAGCAGTGGCCCGTACCGCTTGGCCGCGGGTGCCGCCAATATCGAGCCCCTTGCCAGAATCGCTCTCGCCAAAGCGTTTCAGAATTTGTCCATCGGCCGGCCATGCCCATGTCCCGGCGACGGTTTTCCCGCCGGCTTGCGATTTTGCTGATTCGGTTTTGGTCTTTGTGTGCGTATCGCTTTTCGACTTACCTTTGTCGGTGTTCACGACGGCAGGCTGCGGCGATGGCGATGAGGGTGCCGATGGCGTCGTCAATTTCTCCGGCTTGCTGGATTCCGTTGTTTTGACATCCGATTTTTTTGCAGGTGGTGTGGGCGGGACGGGTGCAGCGGTTATCTTCTCGGCGGTTGGTGGAAGAACGCGCAGTTCCTGGCCAGGCTTGATGGTGTACGGCGACTGAATACGATTCCACTTCGCAAGCTCACGGTAATCGCGTCCTGCCTCCCAGGCGATGCTGTAGAGCGTATCGCCCTGCACAACGGTACGGAAAGGCGATTCAGGCTGACGCAGCGGCACAGACTTTTCACTGACCTGCGGTTTGCCCTGATCCGTAACGCGAGTTTCGGCTGGTGTGGAGCGCTGGCTGGCGCAGGCGGTCAACGCAGCGGCGAGCAACATTGCCAATAATATGAATTTTACAGCGCGAAAATGGCGCATCAGCGGTGGCTCAAGTCGAGACTTCGCATTCAGGAGAGATCCTGAACAAGCGGAACAAAATTGACCAACTCAATATGTTCGCGCACAACGCCATCAACAGTCTGCCGGATGCTGAGCAATTCCTGACGCTCGGCATTTCCGACCGGAATCAGCAGTCGACCGCCCGGTGCAAGCTGCGCCAGTAACGCCTCGGGTACACCCGCAGCGGCTGCCGTTACCAGAATGGCATCGTAGGGGCTGTACTCCAGCCAGCCATCACTGCCATCGCTGAGTTTCAGGCGGAAATTCCGGCATCCCAGTTCTTGAAGACTGCGGCGTGCACGTTTGTGCAGGGGCTCGATTCGCTCTACGGAGTACACCTCTTGCGTCAGCGCGCAGAGAACGGCTGTCTGGTAACCGGAACCGGTGCCGATTTCGAGCACGCGACGCGCACCGTCTGCCAGCAGCAGCTCGGTCATGCGTGCCACGATGTAGGGTTGCGATATGGTTTGGCCATGCCCGATCGGGAGCGCAGTATCTTCGTATGCGCGACTCGCCAGGGCCTCGTCCATGAACAGGTGGCGCGGCACCGTGCCGATGGTTTCGAGCACGGCGGCATCGCGAATCCCGGCCTCACGCAGGCGCTGGACCAGGCGTTCGCGTGTCCGGGCCGATGTCATGCCAATGCCGGTAAGACGCGTGGTCACGAAGCTAGTCCTGTGTCGTTCGTCTTGTCATCGGGTCAGCCGAGCCAGGAGGCCATCTGCGCCAGCGCTACGTGCCGGGTAAGATCGACATGCAGGGGTGTCACCGAGACGCGGTTCTGGCGAACCGCATGAAAATCCGTCCCCGCCCCGGCATCCGCTTCGGCGCCTGGCGGCCCCACCCAGTAAATCGTGTTGCCGTGCGGGTCGGCAGATCTGATCACCGGTTCGGCCTTGTGGCGGTGGCCGAGACGTGTTGCCTCGAAACCTGCCAACTGCTCGTAAGGAATATCCGGAACATTTACGTTCAGCACCGTGTCGGTTGGCAATGGATGGCTCTTGAGCTTGTCGAGCAGGTCGAGCACTACGCGCGCGGCGGTTGCGAAATTCCCCCCGCTCCGCCCGACCAGCGACACGGCGATCGCCGGCAGGCCAAGGAAGCGTCCTTCCATGGCGGCAGCAACCGTGCCTGAATAGATCACGTCATCGCCCAGGTTGGCGCCATGGTTGATGCCGGCGATCACCATGTCCGGTTCCTGTTCAAGCAGGCCGGTGATGGCAAGGTGTACGCAGTCCGTAGGAGTGCCGTCCACGTAATAGAAGCCATTTGATGATTGTTGCAGGCGCAGCGGGCGGGACAGGGTCAGGGAATTGCTGGCACCACTTCGATCACGCTCCGGTGCCACGACATCGATATGGGCAATGTTGCGAACGGCATCGGCGAGAACAGCCAGCCCAGGGGCAAAGTAGCCGTCATCGTTGCTGAGGAGAATGCGCATGACCGTCGCACCATACTGAATAAATCATGCCCGGTTCAAGGCAGACAGGGGAAAATTATCAAAGAACTGGTCGGGGCGAGAGGATTTGAACCTCCGACCACCTCCACCCCAAGGAGGTGCGCTACCAGGCTGCGCTACGCCCCGCTGTACAGCTGACGGCGCTGGGAAAAGCGCGCGCCGTGGGCGCACATCATACCCGAGAATACCTGTGGGAGAAACGGAATCAGGCTTTGTGAGGACCGAGAAGCGCCAGCACGTCCTCCAGTTCCTGGATGAGCTGTTGAATAACCGCGGAGCGTTGATTTGGATCGCTCAGGTCGTTCTCAACCACGAGCTTGTTGCGTGCGCCACTGATGGTAAAGCCGTCCACATACAAAAGGCTGCGGATCTGGCGAATCAGCATCACGTCATGCCGCTGGTAATAACGGCGATTGCCGCGTCGCTTGACCGGCTTGAGCTGGGGGAACTCCTGCTCCCAATAACGCAAGACATGGGGCTTCACCCCGCACAGCTCGCTGACTTCACCTATCGTGAAGTAACGTTTGCTGGGAATCGGCGGCAGCTCAAGATTGTCTTCGGGATCCAGCATTCTGATCGACTCGTTCTTTTAACTTGTGGCTGGCCCGGAAGGTCACCACCCGACGTGCTGAGATCGGAATTTCTTCGCCGGTTTTGGGATTGCGGCCAGGGCGCGGATTCTTCTTGCGCAGGCCGAAATTGCCAAAGCCGGAAAGTTTCACAGATTCGCCATTTTCCAAGGCCTCACGGATCTTCTCGAAGAAGAACTCGACGAATTCCTTGGCTTCCCTTTTGTTTAATCCCAGCTCGTTGAACAGAGCCTCGGCCAGATCAGCCTTGGTTAACGCCATCGAAATGAGCCCTTATTGCTTTGAAGACTTATTGTCTGAGCTGTGCGTCGAAGTCGGCCTTAAGACCGGCAACCACTCTCCCTACTACTGACTCCACATCACCTTCGTTAAGAGTGCGCGAAGTATCCTGTAAGGTCAAGCCCAGAGCCAGACTTTTTCTTCCGGAATCAATGCCTTCGCCACGATACTCGTCAAACAGCTCAAGGTTTACCAAGAGCGCCCCCGCGGTCTTTCTGACATGCTCCAGTACATCCTGGGCCGCAACCGTCTCAGCCAAAACCAGCGCCAAGTCGCGCCGGATGGCCGGATAACGTGAAATTTCCTGAAATTTTGGTGTAATTGCAGCCTGTAAGGCAGATAAACGCAGCTCAAACAGAATGACTGACCTTTCCAGTCCGGTTTTGGCCTGAATATCGGGATGCAATACACCTATCAGTCCAATGGGATCAGCCGCTGTACCGGCCATGACAATTTCTGCCGATTGGCCCGGATGTAACGCCGGATGACGTGCTGGCCGGAAAGCAAACCGGGCATGCCCCCCCAAAGCCAGCAAGGCCTCGATATCGCCTTTGACATCAAAAAAATCGACCGACCGTGCCTTGGTGCCCCACTGCTCCGGGAAAACCGGACCTGCAGCGATACCTGAAATAACCGGCTGTTCGTCTACGCCCCCGCCCTGCTTCGTCAGGAAACGGCGGCCGATTTCAAACAGGCGCACGCGCGCATGTTGACGATTCTGATTGTACAGCGCTGCCTTGATCAGTCCTGGCCAGAGAGTCAAGCGCATCTGCGCCATATCCGAAGCAATCGGGTTGATGAGCGTGTGCGGAGTGACTCCCGGTGAAATCAATGCCTGTAGTGCCGGATCAACGAAGCTGTAGGTGATCGCTTCCTGGTAGTCTCGATCGATCAGCGCATTCCTCAGGCGCTTCGCGGCAATTCTCGATTCCGGTACGGCCGGCACATGCAATCGCGCCTGCGGTGCGCGCGTCGGTACCTTGTCGTAGCCGTGCACGCGCACCAGCTCTTCGATGAGGTCAACCTCGCGAACGATGTCGTGACGCCAACTGGGTGGTGTCACTTTCCACGTCCGTCCAACTTTCCCGGATGTCGCCTTGGCAAGCCGCATGCCGAGGCGTTTCAGGATGGTTTCGACAACAGTCGAAGAGAGTGGCATACCTAGAACACGTTCAATGCGCGCCGCGCGCAACAAGATTACCGGACGCTTGGGCAGATGTGCCGCGGAACTGGCTTCCGTAATCGGACCCGGCTTACCCCCGCAGATGGTGAGTACCAGCGCTGTCGCACGCTCAAGCGCCTGGCGTTGAAGAGTTGAGTCCACGCCGCGCTCGAAACGATGTGACGAGTCGGAGTGCAGGCCATAATGCCGTGCCCGCGTGCCGATTGCCTCTGGCCGGAACCAGGCGCTCTCCAGAAACAGGTTCTGCGTCGTTGCAACAACCGCCGAATCCTGCCCGCCCATGATCCCTGCCAGCGCTACGGATCCTTTTGCATCAGCAATCACCAGATCGGAAGGATCAAGCGCAAGCGACTTGCCATCCAGCAGGACGAGCTGTTCATTATTACGCGCGTGCCGCACCGCAATGCCGCCTGACAATTCGTCCAGATCGAAGGCATGCATCGGCTGGCCGAATTCAAGCATTACGTAATTGGTGATGTCGACCACCGGGTGAATGCTGCGTACACCACTGCGACGCAAGCGCTCTTTCATCCAGAGGGGCGTCACCGCTTGCGGGTTAATACCTTCAATAACCCGCCCGGTGTAACGTGCGCAGGCACTTTTTGCAGCGAGTGAAACAGTCAGCTTGCGCCGTGATTTGACGGCGACGCCTTTCACAACCTGCGGTGTGTAACGCGAGCCGGTCAGCACGGCAAGTTCACGCGCCAGGCCCATGATGCTCAGGCAGTCGCCGCGATTCGGAGTCAGCTCAATTTCAAGCTGCTGGTCGTCCAGCTGTAAATATTTTGTGATCGAAGTGCCCGGCTTTGCCTTGGCCTCAAGCACCAGTAGCCCTTGGGAGGATTCCTCAAGTCCCAGCTCGGCAGCGGCGCACAACATCCCGAAGGATTCCACACCACGAATCGTGCTCCGGGTAATTTTTGTTCCATTCGGCAGCAGCGCGCCTTCCAGCGCCACCAGGACCTTGAGCCCAGCAGCAGCATTGGCGGCACCACAAACAATGGTGAGCGGTGTTTTCTGTCCGATACTCACCTGACAGACACGCAGCCGGTCGGCCTGAGGATGCGGCGCAATTGATAGAATCTCGCCCACAACAACATGAGCAAGGGGCGCCGCCACCGGAGATATGGCGCCAACCTCGATACCGGCAAGCGTCAAGCGCTCGGCCAGTGCCTTGGCATCCAGACGCACCGTTACCCATTCACGCAGCCATTGCGCGCTGATTTTCATAGTTTCTTATCTGAATTGCTGCAAGAATCGCAAGTCGTTCTCATAGAACAGCCGCAGGTCATTGACGCCATAGCGCAGCATCGCCAAGCGCTCAACACCAAGCCCAAAGGCAAAACCGGTATAGCGCTCGCTGTCGATGCCCACGTGCCGGAATACTTCCGGATGCACCATGCCGCAACCCAGAACCTCCAGCCAGCCAGTGTTTTTGCAAACACGGCAACCGCTACCACCGCAGATTACGCATTCGATGTCGGCCTCGGCAGACGGCTCGGTGAACGGAAAGAACGACGGCCGAAAACGTACCTTGAGCGGTTTCTCGAAAAACTGGATCAGGAATTCAGCGAGCAGACCCTTCAAGTCAGCGAAGCTCACCGTTTCGTCCACCATCAGCCCTTCAATCTGATGAAACATCGGGGTGTGCGTGACATCTGAATCGCAGCGGTAGACGCGACCCGGCGCGATGACACGCAATGGCGGTTTATTGGCCTGCATATAGCGAACTTGCACCGGGGACGTGTGAGTGCGCAGCAGGCGACCATCACCGAAATAGAAGGTGTCGTGCATGGCGCGCGCCGGATGCGTGGCCGGAATATTGAGCGCCTCGAAGTTGTGGAAATCGTCTTCGATTTCCGGGCCATCGGCAATTTCGAAGCCGAGGCGCTGGAACAGAATCTCGAGACGCTCCAGGGTGCGCGAAACCGGATGTTGCCCACCGAGGCGCACGCCGCGCCCGGGCAAAGTTACGTCGAGTGTTTCGCGCGCCAGCCGTTCATTGCGCACGTTGCTTTCAAGTTGCTGTTTGCGCGACTGCAGAAGATCCTGAAGCAGCTCCTTGGCCTCATTCACCCACTGCCCGACGCGCGGACGCTCATCGGCCGGCAGGCCACCGAGCTGCTTGAGCTGCTCCGTGACCACGCCCTTCTTGCCGAGGTAATGCACACGCAGCTGCTCGACATCAGGCGCGCCCGGAGCGTGCCCGATCGCGGTACGTGCCTCCGCGACCAGGGCTTCCAGCTGTATTCTCAGTGACTCGCTCGCAGTGGTCATTCGGGTACCGGAGATGAAATAAAAAAGGGAAAGGCCGCGGCCTTTCCCTTGTTTTACCGATCAGCTGCGCACCGGCGCAGAAATCAGACGAGACTGGCCTTGGCCTTCTCCGCCAGTGCGGCAAAGGCCTTTTTGTCGTGCACCGCGATGTCGGCCAGCATTTTGCGGTCGACTTCGACGGAGGCCTTCTGCAGACCGCTGATGAAGCGGCTGTAGGACAGACCGCATTCGCGCGCGGCGGCATTGATACGCACGATCCACAGCGAACGGAAATCGCGCTTGCGCGCGCGCCGGTCGCGGTAGGCATACTGCTCGGCCTTCATGACCGCCTGCTTGGCGACCCGATAAACCTTGCGGCGTGCGTTGTAGTAACCCTTGGCCTTGGCCAGGACCTTCTTGTGGCGAGCGCGCGCGACTACTCCGCGTTTTACACGTGGCATGGTTAGTCTCCTTTACGCGTTCGGCAGCATACGCCGCACGGAGGCGACATCGGATTCATTTACCAAGGTATTTCCGCGCAACTGGCGCTTGGTCTTGGTCGATTTTTTGGTCAGGATATGACGCACGAAGGCGTGGCCGGATTTGAATCCGCCGCCTCCGGTTTTCCGGAAACGCTTCGCGGCGCCCCGGTTGGTTTTGAGCTTAGGCATGTGACTTGACTCCGCATTCTCACGCCGCCGGTGCGAACCGGTGAGGCGCTACAGGTTTATGAATGTCGCAATACGACCGCGACCTATTTTTTGGGGCCGATAACCATGACCATTTGGCGTCCTTCAAGGCGCGGAAACTGTTCGACGATTCCGCACTCCTTGAGATCCTCCTCAATGCGTTTCAGCAGCTGCATGCCCAATTCCTGATGGGCCATTTCGCGGCCGCGGAAGCGCAAGGTGATCTTGGCCTTGTCCCCGCTTTCCAGGAAACGTATCAGGTTGCGTAGTTTGACCTGATAATCTCCAACGTCCGTCCCGGGACGAAACTTCACTTCCTTGATCTGAATCTGTTTCTGTTTCTTCTTCGCAGCGTGCTTGCGTTTGCTCTCTTCATACTGAAACTTGCCGAAGTTCATGATCCGGCAGACAGGCGGCGAAACATTCGGTGAGATCTCGACAAGATCCATCCCGGCTTCTTCCGCCATGCGTTTTGCATCCGGCGTGGGCACCACTCCAACCTGCTTGCCGTCAGCGCCGATCAGCCGAACCGATGGGATCCGAATTTCGTCGTTGATGCGTGTAGCTTTTTCCGCAGCGATAGTTCTAATCCTCCAAAACAGAAATGCCGTGACTCGCGACCTCGGTGATGAGCCGTTCCAGGAACGCGCTCGGCGTCATGGAGCCCAGGTCCTCACCGCTGCGCGTGCGCACGGCCAATTTACCTTCCTGCGCCTCCCGTTCGCCGATGACCAGCAGATAGGGGGCACGCTGCAAGGTATGTTCGCGGATTTTAAAGCCTATTTTCTCGTTTCTCAAGTCCGCTTCGACCCGAAAGCCGGCTTTCAGGAGGTATTTCTCAACTTCCCGGGCATATTCGGCCTGTTTATCGGTAATAGTGAGCACCACGGCCTGTACTGGGGACAGCCATAGCGGGAATGCCCCGGCATATTCCTCGATCAGAATACCGATGAACCGCTCCAGCGAACCGAACACCGCCCGGTGCAGCATGACCGGAACCTGCTTGCTGCCGTCGGCGGCGATGTAGCTGGCGCCCAGCCTGCCCGGCATGGAGAAGTCCACCTGGATGGTGCCGCACTGCCAGACCCGGCCAATGGAATCCTTGAGTGAGAACTCGATCTTCGGCCCATAGAATGCTCCCTCCCCCGGCTGCAGGTCCCAGGGCAGGTTCTTGCTGTTCAGGGCCTGTTCCAAGGCGTGCTCGGCCTTGTCCCAAGCCTCGTCCGAACCAATACGGTTGTTTGGACGGGTCGAGAGTTTGTACTGGACCTCCTTGAAGCCGAAGTCCGCATAGACCTTGTGCAGCAGGTCGATAAAGGCCGCCACCTCGGACTGAATCTGGTCGTCGCTGCAGAAGATGTGCGCATCATCCTGGGTAAAACCGCGCACGCGCATCAAACCATGCAGCGCGCCGGACTGCTCGTTGCGGTGGCAGGAACCGAATTCGGCCAGGCGCAATGGCAGGTCACGGTAACTTTTCAGGCCCTGGTTGTATATCTGGATGTGGCACGGGCAGTTCATCGGCTTGACGGCGAAGGTGCGCTTCTCCGACTCGGTGGTGAACATGTCATCGTGGAATTTCTCCCAGTGGCCTGACTTCTCCCACAGACTGCGATCCACGAGTTGTGGCGTACGGATCTCCTGATAGCCACTGGCGCGCCACAGATCGCTCATGTAGCGCTGGATAACCTGGTAGATGCGCCAGCCGCGCTCGTGCCAGAACACCATGCCCGGCGCCTCTTCCTGCATGTGGAACAGGGCGAGGGCCTTGCCGATCTTGCGGTGATCGCGCTTCTCGGCCTCTTCCAGGCGATGCAGGTAGGCATCGAGCGACTTTTTGTCGCCCCAGGCGGTGCCGTAGATGCGCTGTAGCATCTCATTGCGGGAGTCGCCCCGCCAATAGGCACCGGCGACCTTCATGAGCCGGAAGGCCTTGAGCTTGCCGGTGGAAGGGACATGCGGGCCACGGCACAGGTCCTCGAATTCGCCCTGGCGGTAGAGCGAAATCTGGTCACTTTGCGGGATGTCCTCGATGATTTTCGCCTTGTACTCTTCACCCAGGCTGCGAAAGTAGCTGACTGCGGCATCACGTGGCAGCACGCGCCGGCTCACCGGGATATCCTGCTTGGCGAGCTCCTGCATTTTTGCCTCAATTGCGCGCAGGTCTTCTTCGGCGAAACCGCGCTTGTAGGCAAAATCGTAATAGAACCCGTCTTCGATCACCGGGCCAATGGTGACTTGGGCTTCCGGGTAAAGCGCCTTCACCGCCTGCGCCAGCAAATGCGCTGTCGAGTGGCGGATGACCTCGAGGCCATCCGGGTCACGCTCGGTGATGATCGACACTCGAGTATCGTTTTCAATGAGAAACGAAGTGTCAACGATCCGATTGTCGACTTTGCCGGCCAATGCGGCTTTGGCAAGACCAGGACCAATGGCGAGGGCGAGCTCGGCAACGGTTACTGGCTGGGGAAATTCGCGGTGACTGCCGTCCGGCAGCGTAATGACTGGCATGATAAATACCCTTTATTCAGTGGCGGCCGCTACGAGGGGCCGCGTAAAACGGGGCCTAAAATAACACAGCGCCCCGGTTTTAGCCGGAGCGCTGCAATCTGGTAGGCGCGAGTGGGATCGAACCACCGACCACACCCATGTCAAGGGTGTGCTCTACCACTGAGCTACGCGCCTGGGAAAGGCGCGCAAAATAGCATAACTCAGCCGCCGGTCACAAGAACGTGGTCGATGCTGCTGCGGCTACTTCTTTGCGATCTTGCCCTTGCTGCCAGTAGGTTCAACCACATGCAGACGGTTGGACATGGCCTTGTTCTGCTGGTCGAGATAGGTGAGCCACAGGCCGACGGCGTCTTCATACGGCACCGTTCCGACGCTGCGCATGATCTTCTTGCCCTCATCTCCGGCAACGAAAGCTACAAACTTTCTGACCTCCGGATCCTTCTCCTGAAGGTTGGACACGATGTACAGCGGGCGATAGAGCAGATACTGGCCGGTGCGAATGTTCTCGTAGCTCGGATCCTTCCCGTCGATTTTCAGGATCTTGGCAATACCCTTAAGCTTGCGAGCGCTGCTGACGCCGGTCATGCCTGCGCCGTTCGGGTTGGTTACCATGTCTTTCTCGAGGTTTGCTGTTTCCTCAACCACGTGCTTTGCGACGAACTCTTCTTCGTAGTTGTAGAACAGCAGCTCGCGCAGCGTACGTCCAACACCGGAGATCTTGCCCTTGCGCACGTACAACTCGATCGGTGCATCCTTTCCGCCGAGTTCCTTCCAGTTGGTGATTTGTCCTTTGTACAGTTTGCGTAATTGATCGAGGCTGACACTTTCAACCGGATTGTCTTTATGAACCATCAGCACCAGCGCATCCCAAGCTACCGGCCGCAGTTCCACACGCCGCTCTTCCTCGTGCGTCATCATTGATTTATCTTTCTCGATGACATGCCGGCAAGTGCCACCAATCTGGACTTCCTTGCTTGCTACTTGGCGAATACCTTTGGTAGCGCCACCACCCAGCAGCTCGACCTTTATGCCTGTTTTCTTTTCATAGGCTGTAGCCATTTCATTCATGAATGCATTTTTCGAAATGCCGCAACCTGCCCAGGTAATTTTCTTGGTCGATGTCGGTGTAGTCGGTGTCGGTGCCGCCATTAGCGACGACATATTGGCAAGAACCAGCAACGAACTAGCACAGACGGCGAGCAGAGCTCTGTTTAATATTTTCATAGTCGTATCCTCAACGGTTAAGAATCACCGTCCCTGGTAAACAAATACTATTTCATATAGTTATGAGCATAGACTATGCCAAGTCCAATTAGTTAATCAGTATACGATTAAATGTTAACTCACTAGTGTTCATGCGCCCTTCGCCAAGCCAAAATTACGTTCCTTGATTGACTGAATTTTATTTCGCAAGGCCGCGGCCTGTTCAAACTCCAAATTGCGCGCATGCGCATACATCTGTTTCTCAAGTTTGTTGAGCATGCGCGCGAGTGCATCCGGTGTCAGCAACTCATACTCCGCCGCCTCCTCGGCCGCCAGTTGCGCTTTTGCTTCGCTGCGTCCAGGGCGCGCATAGGCCACGCCATCGATAATATCTTTTACTTCCTTTACGATGCCTACGGGCGTAATGCCGTGCTTCAGGTTATAAGTGCCCTGCTTGGCACGCCGTCGTTCGGTTTCATCGATGGCTGCGCGCATCGAATCGGTGATGCGGTCGGCGTACAGGATCGCCCGGCCACTCAGGTGTCGGGCAGCACGGCCGATGGTCTGTATGAGCGAGCGTTTGGAGCGCAAGAAGCCTTCCTTGTCGGCATCCAGAATCGCGACCAGCGATACCTCGGGCAGATCCAGCCCTTCGCGCAGCAGGTTGATGCCGACCAATACATCGAACAGCCCGGTGCGCAGGTCGCGGAGAATTTCGACACGCTCTACAGTGTCGATATCGGAGTGCAGGTAACGCACCTTTACCCCGTGTTCGGCGTAATATTCGGTTAGATCCTCGGCCATGCGTTTGGTCAGCGTCGTCACCAGCACGCGCTCGTTCAACGCGGTACGTTTGCGAATCTCGGACAGCAGATCGTCCACCTGCGTGGTGACCGGCCGCACCTCCACTTCCGGATCGACCAATCCAGTCGGACGCACCACGAGATCGATGGTACCGGCGGAGTGTTCCAGCTCGTACGGGCCGGGCGTCGCCGAAGTGAAGATGGCCTGCGGGATCAGCGCCTCGAATTCATTGAACATGAGCGGCCGGTTATCGAGCGCCGAGGGCAGACGGAAGCCGTACTCGACCAGTGTTTCCTTGCGGGAACGGTCGCCTTTATACATGGCGCCAAGCTGCGGCACGGTGACATGGCTCTCATCGATCACCAGCAGCGCGTCCTTTGGCAGGTAATCGATCAGCGTCGGCGGGGGTGACCCGGGCGCGCGTCCGGACAGGTAGCGCGAGTAGTTCTCAATGCCCGGACAGTAGCCGACCTCCTGCAACATCTCGATGTCGAGGCGCGTGCGGCTCTCCAGGCGTTGTGCTTCGACCAGCTTGTTGACGGAATGCAGGTTGGCAAGACGTTCACGCAACTCGTTCTTGATTGCCTCCATGGCGCCGAGGATGGTTTCGCGCGCTGTCACATAGTGCGATGAAGGATAGATGGTCGCGCGCGTGAGCTTGTTTACCACCTCGCCGGTCAGCGGGTCGAACTCGCTTAACCCCTCGATCTCCTCCCCAAACAGGCTGATACGAATCGCGAAGCGATCGGATTCAGCCGGATAGACATCAATGACATCGCCACGTACCCGGAACGTGGCGCGGTGCAATTCGATGTCGTTGCGGGTGTACTGCAGCTCGGTGAGACGCTTGAGGACGGCGCGCTGATCCATGATGCCGCCGACCCGCAGGTGCAGAATCATGCCGTGATAGGCCTCAGGATCGCCGAGGCCGTAGATCGCCGAGACTGTCGCGACAATCACCGTATCGTGGCGTTCGAGCAATGCCTTGGTAGCGGACAGCCGCATTTGCTCGATATGTTCGTTGATCGAGGCATCTTTCTCGATGTAGGTATCGGAGGACGGAACATAGGCCTCCGGCTGGTAGTAGTCGTAATAAGACACGAAGTACTCCACCGCGTTTTGCGGAAAGAAATCGCGCATTTCCGAGTACAGCTGTGCGGCGAGGGTCTTGTTCGGCGCGAGAATCAGTGTCGGCCGCTGAAGCTGCGCAATCACATTCGCAATGGTGAAGGTTTTGCCTGAGCCCGTCACGCCAAGCAGGGTCTGGAAGGCCTCGCCCTGGCGCAGGCCATCGACCAGTGCACGGATGGCCGTTGGCTGGTCGCCGGCGGGCTGGAACGGGCTCTCAAGCTTAAAATCGTTCATGGACTTTGGTTAGGACGCGCTTGCAGGTATATTACCGCGGCCGAAGAAGACAAGCCTGCATAAAATTTTCCACATTTTTCGACAGCATCCGGGAACGAACGTTGAACACAATCCGCCTTGCCGCCCGCGTCGGCCGCATCAAACCCTCCCCTACCCTCGCCGTTGAGGCCCGCGCCAAGGAACTCAAGGCGCAGGGCAAGGATGTCATTTCACTCGGTGCCGGTGAGCCCGATTTCGATACACCCGAACATATTAAGGAAGCGGCGATTCGCGCGATTCGCGACGGTTTTACGAAATACACCGCCGTGGACGGCACCCCATCGCTCAAGCAGGCGGTGATCGACAAATTCAAGCGCGACAACGGCCTCGACTACGCGCCTGATCAAATTCTGGTATCGGTCGGCGGCAAGCAAAGTTTCTTCAATCTCGCCCAGGCGCTGCTCGAGAAGGGCGACGAGGTAGTGATCCCGGCACCCTACTGGGTGTCCTATCCGGACATGGTGCTGCTCGCCGATGGCACACCAGTCATCATTGCGACCGGAATCCAGCAGGGCTACAAAATCACACCCGAGCAACTCGATGCCGTGATCGGCTTCCAGACCAAGCTCGTGGTCATCAACAGCCCCTCCAACCCGACCGGCGCGGTGTCTACGCGCAAAGAGCTGGAGGCGCTGGGTGAGGTGCTGCGTAAATATCCGGATGTGCTGATAGCGACCGATGACATGTACGAGCACATTCTCTGGTCAGAAGAACCGTTCTGCAACATCGTCAATGCCTGTCCGGACTTGAAGGATCGGACCATTGTGTTAAACGGTGTTTCGAAGGCTTACGCCATGACCGGCTGGCGCATTGGCTACTGTGCCGGCCCCAAGGTTTTGATCGCCGCCATGAAAAAGGTGCAATCGCAAAGCACGTCGAATCCGGCGTCGATTGCCCAAGTCGCCGCTGAAGCAGCACTCAACGGCGACCAGGCGTGCATGACACCGATGGTGCGCGCCTTCCATGAACGCCACGATCACGTGGTCGCACGGCTGAATCAGTTGCGCGGCGTGCGCTGCCTGCCCGCGAAGGGAACGTTCTACGCATTTGCCCAGTTCAAGGACGCCATTGCCAACTTCGAAGGCATCGCGAACGATGTGGACATGGCCGAACTGATACTGAATGAAGCCGGGGTCGCGCTCGTGCCCGGCTCGGCGTTCGGCGCCGAGGGCTACATGCGCCTGTCATTCGCCACCAGCCCGGCCAAGCTGGACCAGGCACTGGATCGTCTTGAGAAACTCCTCGGCCGCGCCGTCGTTTGATTTTGTCAGGTTTTTTCTGCCTTTTTGTACCCCTCTTGCCTTCCAATAATGGCACGGCATAATAATTACACGAGGGCCAAGGCAGAGGGGTTCTCTGCTCATCCCTTCTAACCTGATGGATCAGGGACACCTGCCCCGACATTACGCGGTGACGGGCATTTTCAAGGGAGTGAGCCAACGTGAAAAAATCGCGCCTGCAGTTTGCTGTTCGCTTCAAAACCCGTTTACCGAAACACGAGCGCGCCTTCAGTCTGCATGATGCACTCGTGGCACTAACCGTAGTCAGCACGGTCACCTCCGCTGCGCTTCCATCCTTTCAGCAACTCACCGCCAGTCAACGCATGTCAGGTGCGATCAACTCGCTGGTGACCGCCTTGCATCTGGCGCGCAATGAAGCCATCAGGCAAGGCGAACGAGCCACACTCTGCCCGAGCGTCAATAACCGCACATGCCACAACAGCGGATCCAGCGATACCGTTTGGGAAGAAGGCTACCTGCTCTATATTGATCGCAACGGCAACCACGAATTGGACGCCGACGACCTAATCATCCGTATGTTCGGAGTTGTAGAAGGGCTGCGCGTTCGCTCCTCCGTGCACCGCAATCACGTCACCTACCAGCCGAATGGCATGGCATCGGGCACCAATCTCACTTTCACCTTCTGCGACCAGCAGGGTCGAGGCGACCCACGGGCCGTAATCGTGTCCCCCAGTGGCCGGCCACGCCTCTCCGCCCGGAACGCGAGCGGCGATGTCATTTCCTGTCCCGCTAGTTCCTGAGCGCTGCAGAAATACCGTCTTGACCCTCCCGGAGTCGGCCAGTACCATACGCGCCTTCCGCACATTCCCCGGTAGCTCAGTCGGTAGAGCAAGTGACTGTTAATCACTGGGTCGGCGGTTCGAGTCCGTCCCGGGGAGCCAGTTTCGCTTTCTGTCCGCGGTTAACATAACCGCGGACAGCAGGTCGAATGTCCGTACGCACTCCAAAGTGCCGAAAACCTGCAGAAGTTTCAGTCGGCTGCTCACGAGACGGCGGCAAGGACAATTCCGCCTTTCCACAACGGCGCCACCACAACACGCAAACACCCATGTGCTGCACGCAATGCTGCCTCAGCCTCGGCCGGCGACGGTGCGTGTGCAAAAATGAAGCCGAGGTAGCTTGCGCCTTCCGGTAACGGCACGAGCTCATAGCCTTCGCGCACATCAATCACGACCTCCTCGATGTAGGGCACGCGCTGCGCGTCCAGCACGCCTTCCACGCGTCGCAGGATGCCGGCTTGCGAAATCGGTATCATCAGCACGCCTGCACCGCCAACTTCACGCTTTGTGTCGGGACGTCGCCCAAGGGTATGCAACAGCACGATTTCTTCGAGGCCAAATCCGGTACCGAAGCGCAGCAGTCGCCCGCACAGACCGCCGATGGTGCGAGCTGCGACTTCCAGTATCCAGACGCCTGCATCGTTGATACGGCACTCGGCATGGATTGGACCCTCGCGCAAACCATAAGCCGCACAGGCCTCGGCAATGCGCCGCGCGATCTGCTCCTGGATATTCGGCGCGTGTCGTGATGGCGTCGTGTAGTAGGTTTCCTCAAAGTACGGACCATCGAGAGGGTCAGGTTTATCGAAGATAGCGAGAATTTCGAGCTGTCCATCACTAAGCAGCCCTTCTATGGCAACCTCGGTCCCGGCAATGAACTCCTCGATCAGCAGCGTCTCGCGCTCTTCGGGATCCGAGACGTCGGCGAGCAGGCCGACAATACGCCGAATTGCCATCTCCAGCTGAACCTGGTCATCGGCACGAATCACGCCACGGCTCGCAGACAATGCCACCGGCTTGGCCACGCAGGGGAAGGTTACGTCCGCGAGTTGTGGCAAGAGCGGGGCCGCCAGGTCAATTATCCAATAGCGAGGTACCGGCACACCGGCGCGCGCCAGATTGACGCGCGCCATGTCTTTGCGGCGCGCAAGACGTACGGAGTGGAGTGAATTGTGCGGAAGTTGCAGCTGCATGCTGGCCTGCACGGCCAGCTCGGCGCTGGCGTCGTCCGTGCCGATAACGCCCGCGAACGGCTGCTCCTGCGCTGCTGAGAGTATTGACTGAAGGGATGCCTGTGTATCGTGCAGATTAATCTGCACGCCGGGCGCATCCAGTCTGGAGAGGGTGTATTTACCCTCGGAGGCAATCAGGAGATCGACGCCTTGCTTGCGCGCCGCCGCGATGTAGGGCGCCGTGCGATAACTGTCGCGCGGCGCAACCAGCAGGACGCGCGGTTTAGCGACCGCAACCCCCGCCACCGCAGCCACCGCTGCCACAGCCGCCACCGCCAACTTTTGGTGCGGTGTAGGCATTGCGGAAAACGAATGCCGGGTTGAGGCTGTCAGCAGTGAAGTCGATTTCGGCGCCATGCAGGAAGTTGAGCGCTACCGCGTCGACCACGACCTTAAGTTCCGGCGTCTCGATGACGTGGTCATAATCGGTTGTCTGGTCGGCATAGGTCATGCCGTACGCCATGCCACCGCAGCCGCCACCGGAAACAAACACGCGAATGGCGGTTGCCTCATCGCCGGCTTCGGTCAACAGCTCGGCCAGCTTGGTTCGGGCGGTCGGTGTGATCTGCAGCAGGTTCGTGGCACTCACATCCATTTGTTGGGGCTGGGCTTGGGCGGTCATGTGGCGGCTCCGATCAGTTGGCTTGATTAAAGCTATTCTAGCAACATGCACCCGCATACGCCAACGAGTTGCACTCACTGACTCCTGGAATCAGCGCCTATCCTGTACAATGAAGCGCATCGACCACAGGAAGCCCCTATGTCACGTACTGTCTTTTGCCATGTATTGCAGCGCGAAGCTGAAGGCCTCGACGCACCACCGCACCCTGGCCCGCTTGGCCAGCGCATCTTCGAAAAGATTTCACGCGAAGCATGGCAACGCTGGCTGGCACATCTTACGGTTTTGATCAACGACAACGGCTTGAGCACCGCAGATCCGGCAAGCATGGCCGTCATCGAGCAGCACATGCTCGGCTTTCTGTTCAGTGAAGGTGAATTCGGAAATTTTCCGGCCGGCTACAGCCCGCCGAAGCGCAAGAAATAATTATCCGGTCGCGAGGGTGACAAACGCGACCGCATGGTCTTCTTCATCCGCCAGACTCACGTGCACGTTGGTGATCCGGTTGGCCAACACGAATTCGGCGGCCTGATCCGTAAAGGCGAGCTGCGGTTTGCCGGCGGCATCGTGGGTAACACCGATGTGATGCAGCATGAGGCCATCACGGAAACCGGTGCCCATTGCCTTGGCCGCAGCTTCCTTGGCGGCGAAACGCTTGGCAAGAAAATGTGCCTGGCGCGATTCCTTCCGAAATTCAATCAGTTCGGTGGGCGTGAGAATACGTTCAGCGAATTTTTCGCCGTAGCGCTCGATGTTTTTTTGCATGCGCGCGACGCGTACGATGTCCGTGCCAATGCCGAAAATCACTGCGCGCGCGCCTCGCGCATCAGACGCTTCATCTCGCGCACCGCTTCTTGCAATCCACCGAATACGGCACGCGCCACAATGGCGTGGCCAATGTTGAGTTCGGCGATGCCGGGGATGGCAGCGATTGCCTGCACATTATGATAGTTGAGGCCGTGCCCGGCGTTCACTTGCAACCCCAGATCGAGGCCTTGCTGCACACCAAGTTCGATACGCGCCAACTCATCACCGCGTTCATCGGCACTCGGGGCGTCCGCGTAGCGGCCAGTATGGATCTCTATGACCGGCGCACCACTGCGCAAGGCGGCATCGATTTGCGCCGGTTCAGCGTCCACGAACAATGACACGCGCACACCGGCCTCGGCCAGGCGCGCGCAGGCCGTACTGATGTTTTTCTCGTGTGTCACCACATCCAGGCCACCTTCGGTCGTGAGTTCCTGACGACGCTCCGGTACCAGACAGCATTCCGACGGTCGCAGACGCACGGCATACGCGACCATTGCATCCGTCACGGCCATTTCCAGGTTCATGCGGGTTTGCAGAATTGAACTCAGATGCTCGACATCGCGCTCCTGAATGTGACGACGATCTTCACGCAGGTGCAAGGTGATGGCATCTGCGCCAGCCTGCTCGGCCTCGATCGCTGCCTGCACCGGATCCGGAAAGCGCGTACCGCGTGCCTGGCGCAATGTCGCCACATGGTCGATGTTTACACCCAGCCTGATCACGTCTTGCTCCTTTGCGCATCTGTCGCGGCCTGCGGATATTCTAGCGCACTCCGCACAGATCGAGGACGAAACAGGCCACGGCTGGTTAACGGCCGATCGCCAAGGTGGCGCGCCAGCAATGCGCGCATCAAATGCTTCACTTCTCGCAGAGCAGTCTCATCAACGAGCTCTTCACGCGCCAGGGCCAGCAGGCTGGAGCCCTGTACGGCGATACCTTCCCCATCCGCGGCATGTGCTGGCACCGGTCCCCGTTCCGGGAGGTATCGATATGACTGCTTGGGCTGTATCGGTGCGCCACCCTGAACATCGTGGTCAAGCACCAGGCCAAAACCGATGTCTTCTAGCAGGCGTTTCTCGAACACACGCAATGTCGCCTCCGTATCCCGGCCATCACCAAGCCGCCCAAGCGCTTCGCTGTAGTTCTCAAACAGCCGCTCATGCGGGTCATGCCGGTGCAGCAGACGCAGCAACAGTTCATTGAGATACAGCCCGCAAAATAGTGCCGCGCCGGCAATGGCCGGCGCCGCGCCGGCCGGCTCGGCAGCGGTCAGCGTTGGCAGTTCGCCGCGTCCACTGAAGCCCATCACCAGCGGCTGAAAAGGAATAAGCGCAGCATGCAATGGCGAACGGGCACGGCGCGCGCCCTTGGCAACAACACCGAGGCGGCCGTGCCGACGCGTGAACATTTCAAGCAGGAGACTGGTTTCACCGTAATCGTGGTGATGCAGAACGTAAGCCGGTTCTTGAATGACGCGCATCAGTCCTCCACGCTGGAGTAACCAAGACTCTTCAGGGCGCGCACATCATTTGACCAGCCTTCTCGCACCTTCACCCAGAGTCCGAGATACACCTTGCAGGCAAAGGCCTTCTGCATTTCAAGTCGCGCACGTCGCCCGATCTCTTTCAGGCCCGCGCCACCCTTGCCGATCAGGATCGCCTTCTGGCCTTCTTTCTCTACCCAGATGGTGGCATCGATGTGCAGGTGCTTCGGTTCTTCGCGGAATTCGGTGATCTCGACCGCTACGGCGTACGGCACTTCCTCGCCGATGCTGCGGAACACCTGTTCACGCACAAATTCTGCAGCCTGAAACCGGTCGCTGCGATCGGTAATCTGTTCGGCATCGTAATAGGCGGGATGCTCCGGCAACAGCCGCAGCAGAATCTTTTCCAGCACCGACACGTTATCCCCGTCCTGTGCAGACAGCGGTACGATTTCCGCAAACGTGTAGCGTTGCTGCATCGCCTCCATCAATGGCAACAGGCGTTCGCGGACTTTCAGGCGATCCACCTTGTTGATTGCCAGGATCACCGGGCAATTTGCCTGCCGTGCCAATTCGAGAGCCGGCTCATCGCGTTCGGTCCAGCCGTCTGCGGTCATGACCAGCACCACGGCGTCGACCCCATCGAGGCTCACGCGCGCCTCGCGGTTCATGAGACGACTGAGCTGCTTGTCGCTTTCGCCGCGGTGCAGCCCGGGCGTGTCAACGTAGATGATCTGCGCCTGTGGCGTGTTGCGAATGCCGAGAATACGGTGGCGCGTGGTCTGGGCGCGTTGCGAGGTGATACTGACCTTTTGCCCGACGAGACGATTGAGCAGTGTGGATTTTCCGGCATTCGGCCGGCCGATGATCACGACGAACCCGCTGCGGAAACCACCGGCGGGCTTTGTGGTGACGGGCTTGGCATCAGTCATCGGCGTCGCAATTCAGCAATTCGCAAACACGCGTGGCCGCCGCCTGTTCAGCATAGCGACGGCTGCTGCCTTCGCCGCGCACTGCCTCCGCCAGCCCCGGCACGCGGCAATCGACGACAAAGCGCTGTTGATGCGGTTCTCCACTGACTTCCAGGACGGTGTAAGTTGGCGTGGCCAGTGACTTGCGCTGGAGGTGCTCCTGCAGACGCGTCTTGGGGTCCTTGAGGATGCTGTTCGGATCGATAGTGCTCAGAATTGATTGATAGCGGTGCAAAACGACCTTTCGCACTGCTTCGAGCCCGCCATCCTTGTAGACGGCCCCAAATACCGCCTCCAGGGCATCGGCAAGAATCGAATCGCGGTCGAAGCCGCCGCTTTTAAGCTCTCCGCTGCCGAGTTCGAGACAGTTGCCGAGGTCCAGCTCACGGGCAAGCGTCGCCAGCGTCTCGCGCCGCACCAAGGTCGCGCGCAGACGCGTCAGTTCGCCTTCGCTGAGTTGTGGGTAACGATCATACAAGACATCGGCAATGATGAAACTCAGGATGCTGTCGCCCAGGAACTCCAGACGTTCGTAGTTCTGACTGCCGTGGCTGCGATGGGTCAACGCACGCGCGAGGAGCGTTTCGTCATGAAAAGCATATCCCAGCAGTTTGATGAGTTCCTTGCTGACAACGCTCAACGGACATTGACCTGCGCGGTATCATCAAACTGGAGCAGGGCGCTGATATTGTAGGCAATCGGAACGCGGCGCTCATAGAAGATGCGGATGGTCATGCTGCTGGGCGATTTTTCCACAACCAGGTTCTTGTTCAAGTCGATATCGCTGATATCCTCGATATTGAAGCGCCGCTCAAACGCCACCTTGATTTGACTCTTTTCCATGCTGCCGGCATCCGGCTGTCGCGCAATGCTTTCCAGCGCTGCCTTGATCTTGGCATGTTCGGTGTAGGGCGGGAAAAGCTTGAAGAATAGAAGCAGAAAGAACGAGAACACCGCCACAACCACCATCAAACTCCAGAAGGACATGCCATTCTGCTTTGAAATTGTACCCAGCATCTGTTGCCTCCGATGATTTGAATGTTTACTGGATTGAACTGCCAATCCGGGTCCAGGCCACCCCGCCTCTGACCGTGTCCCAACTGAACCAGATCAGGAAAGCACGTCCAACCACATTTGCCTCCGGCACCATACCCCAGTAGCGGCTGTCATTACTGCGGTCGCGATTGTCGCCCATCGCAAAATAATGCCCCTCCGGCACTCTAAACTCCAGCGCACCGGGGTTCTGACCTTCGCCGTGCAGGATATCGTGCTCCATGCCATCGATTTGCTCTTTGAGACGCCGGGCGAAAATCAGGTGGTCGCCGGGCTCAGTGTAAGAGTAGTCGCCCAGCACAGTCTGCGGCATGGGCAGATTGTTGATATAGAGTTTCTTGTCGCGGTAAACGATGTGATCGCCCGGCAGACCGATAACACGCTTGATGTAGTTCACCGAGGTGTCGCCGGGAAAGCGGAATACCATCACATCGCCACGTTTGGGCGCATTGATATCCACCACTTTGCGGTTGATCACCGGCAGGCGCAGGCCATAGGTGTACTTGTTGACCAGTATGAAGTCACCGGCCAGAAGACCCGGCATCATCGAGCCCGACGGGATGCGGAACGGTTCAACCAGAAACGAGCGCAACAGGAACACGAATAAAATCACCGGAAAGAACGCGCGCGCGTATTCGACGATGAGTGGCTCGAGGTGTGCCTTGTGCACCGCCGCTTCCGGCTCGCCGGCCTTTTGCAGGGCCGCGGCGGTGCGTGCGCGACCCGGTGCCCAAATGAAGTGATCGGCGGCCCAAATGAGGCCAGTGGCCAGCAGCGCGACAAACATGATGAGCGCGAAGTCCATGGCTTATTTTTCGTCCGTACGCAACACCGCAAGGAATGCTTCCTGCGGAATTTCCACCGAGCCAACCTGCTTCATACGTTTTTTTCCTTCTTTCTGTTTCTCAAGGAGTTTGCGCTTGCGCGAGATATCGCCGCCGTAACACTTGGCGATCACATTCTTGCGCAAGGCCTTGACCGTCTCGCGCGCAATAATATGCGAACCGATAGCGGCCTGAATAGCGACGTCGAACATCTGGCGCGGGATCAGGCCGCGCAGGCGCGTGACCAGATCGCGCCCGCGGTATTGTGCCTGCGCGCGGTGCACCATGCTGGACAGGGCGTCCACCCGGTCGCCGTTGATAAGCACCTCGAGCTTGATGACGTCGGTCGGCCGGAACTCAAGAAAGTCGTAATCGAGCGACGCATAGCCGCGCGACACCGATTTCAGCCGGTCGAAGAAATCCAGCACCACTTCACCGAGCGGCATTTCATAGGTGAGCATCACCTGCCGGCCGACATACAACATATTCTTCTGGATGCCCCGCTTCTCTACGCACAGCGCAATCACCGGCCCGATGTATTCGGACGGCAGCAGGATATTGGCGCGGATGATTGGCTCGCGAATTTCCTCAATGAGCGTCGGATCCGGCAACTTGGCCGGGTTTTCGACCTGCAGCACTTCACCTTTGACAGTCAGCACTTCGTAGACGACGGTCGGCGCGGTGGTAATGAGATTCAGATTGTACTCGCGCTCCAGACGCTCCTGGATGATCTCCATGTGCAGCATGCCGAGGAAGCCGCAACGGTAGCCGAAGCCGAGCGCCTGCGAGGTCTCGGGCTCGTAATGCAGCGAGGCATCGTTAAGCGTGAGCTTCTGCAGCGCGTCACGGAAGGCTTCGTAATCGTTCGCCTCCACCGGATAGAGACCGGCGAACACCCGTGGCTTGATCTCCTTGAAGCCCGGCAGCGGCTTGGCGGCCGGCTTGTCGGCGCGCGTCACCGTGTCACCAACGCGCGCACTGCGCACGTCCTTGATGCCGGCGATAATAAAGCCCACCTCGCCCACACCCAGCGATTCGGTCGGCGTGCGCTTCGGGGTAAACACCCCGACAAAATCCACCGGGAACTCGTCGCCCGTGGCCATGAGACGGATTTTCTGCTTCGGCGCCAACGTGCCCTGCATGACGCGCACCAGCACCACGGTGCCGAGGTAATTGTCGAACCAGGAATCGATGATCAGCGCCTGCAGCGGCGCCTCGGCGTCGCCCTGCGGTGCCGGAACGTATTCAACGATGGCTTCGAGAATTTCGGGTATGCCGATACCGGTCTTGGCGCTGCAGGTGAGCGCATGGGTGGCATCGATGCCGATGATGTCCTCGATCTCCTTGATCACCCGCGCCGGGTCCGCCTGTGGCAGGTCGATTTTGTTGAGCACCGGCAGGATCAGCAGGTTCAGCTCGGAGGCGGTGTAACAATTGGCCACGGTCTGCGCCTGCACACCCTGCGAGGCATCCACCACCAGCAGCGCGCCCTCACAGGCAGTGAGCGAGCGCGACACTTCGTAAGAGAAGTCGACGTGTCCCGGCGTATCAATCAGGTTCAGGCGATAAAGCTGGCCATTCTTCGCCTTGTAGTTGAGCGCCACGGTCTGGGCCTTGATGGTGATGCCGCGCTCGCGTTCGATATCCATGGAATCGAGCACCTGTGCCTGCATCTCGCGCGCCTCGAGCCCGCCACAGAACTGGATAAAGCGGTCGGCCAGCGTCGACTTGCCATGATCAATATGCGCAATGATGGAAAAATTGCGGATGAACTGCGGATCCCAGCCACTCATGCCAGTACCTCGGACAGGTCTGCGCCGGGTGAAACAAAGGACGCCGTGGGCGGTCTGCTTGCACCGCTCAAGAGGAATAAAACCATGTGTTCAAGCGGACAACTGCGGATTGAATGAGTCAATCATACCCGGTTTCGTGGACGCATGTACCGGCTATTCCGAGATACGCAACGCCAGGAACAGGGCCGCGGCCCCGCGACGCACCAGCACCGGCACCGGCTTGTTGCGCGGCAACTGAGGCGCCAGATCGCGCAGCTCGGCGGCCGAACGCATCGGTCGGGCCTGGATTTGCAGGATTACGTCACCTGGCCGCACACCGGCCTTGAGCGCCGGCCCTTCGGCCACCTTCTCCACCAACACACCCTGGCTTACGCCCAGCTGTTTGCGCTGTGCGGGCGTGAGATCCTTGAGCTGCATGCCGAGCACGCCTGGCCGCTCCAGACCAGGCGGCGGAGCGGGACGGGTCTCGGCGATTTCCTCCGGTAATTCGGCAATGGTGACAATGGCAGATTGGGTCTGGCCACTGCGGATGATAGTGAGCTTGGCGCGTGTGCCGGGCGTAGTCTGACCCACGAGTGGCGGCAAATCGGCCGACAGATTGATGCGATGGCCTTCGTATTCCACCACCACGTCGCCGACACGCAGGTCGGATTTGGCCGCCGGACCATCCGGCAGCACATCGGCAATCAGAGCGCCGGACGGGCGCTTCATGCCGAATGATTCGGCTAACTCGCGCGTGACATCCTGAATGGTCACGCCAACCCAGCCGCGCTGCACATGTCCGCTGGTCTTTAGCTGTTTCGACACTTGCATGGCGATGTCAATCGGCACCGCAAATGACAGGCCCATGAAACCACCGGTGCGACTGTAGATTTGCGAGTTAATGCCGATCACTTCGCCTTTCAGGTTGAACAGCGGTCCTCCGGAATTCCCCGGATTAATGGCCACATCGGTCTGGATGAATGGCACATAATTTTCGCGCGGCAAACTACGGCCTTTGGCCGAAACAATACCGGCCGTGGCGGAGCTTTCAAAACCGAATGGTGAGCCGATGGCAAGCACCCATTCACCGACCCGCACTTTCTCCGGGTCGCCGATGCGCACCTGCGGCAGGCCGGTGGCATCGATTTTGAGCAGCGCCACGTCGCTGCGCCGGTCGGCGCCAATCACCTTGGCGGTGAATTCGCGCCGGTCGGTCAGGCGCACCAGGATTTCAGTGGCATTTTCCACCACGTGCGCACAGGTGAGAATGTAACCATCCGGTGAGACCAGGAAGCCCGAACCGAGCGACTTGTTGTCGAGGAACTCGGGTGGCAGTTCGTCTTCGCCGAAATAGCGGCGCAGGAAATCGTTGAACGGACCATTGCCTTCCGGGGCTTCCGGTATTTCGGCGCCTGGGCCGGGCGGGCGCTTGATCATCTGGGTGGTGCTGATATTCACTACCGCTGGGGCACTGCTTTCGATCAGCTGTATAAAATCCGGCAGCGCACGCATCTGCGGTGCGGCCGGCACGGGAATGGCGAACACCAGTGCCCACAAACCGAAATACAGGGCAACGCGAACACGTTGACTGTTTGTTCTCACTGACCAGACCTCACCGACTCCCCAATCATATCCACCGTCAGGGCGGGCGCTTCTCCAACCACGGTGACCTGATGACCGTCGACGACCTTACCAAAGGCGTGTACTGCCCCCATATGGGTAAGACCGGAAAGTACATTGGGCTTGGCGTCATCGCCAAGCTTTTCGACAAACACCGAAACCACGGCAAGGCCATCGGAATAGACCAGATGTTCGACCGGTTGTTTGCGCGCTGGCAGCATGCGCACCATGTGCGCACCAAGCGTGAAGCCTGACGGCAGTTTCGCGACCGTCCATTGCCCGGTGGACGGTATCGGCGTCTTGTCGTCTGCGCGCTGCCAGACGATCCCCTTGGCCGGATATTGCGGCTTGAGTTCGGATTCGGAAATCGGCTTGCCAATCGAAACCTGTGTGAACAGGTATTGCTCGACCACACTGCCGTGCTCATCGAGCAGACTGGCCTTGAGCAGCAGGCCGCTCGCCTCGTCCGCCCACAGCAAGTAGCCGTAGCGATAGACATCGCGCGGCTTGATGCGCACCGAGACGGCCTTGCGTCCGGCCACGCGCCCTTCCTTGCCAACGCTGATCTTGTAACTGCCTTTCAGTTGCGTGAGTGAATCAGGCAGAAGCGCCGGAAAGTTGCGATTGTCGGCACGGCGGTGTTCGATCAGCACCGCATTCTCGTCGGGAAGATAGCAGCGCACCTCGCTGTCGGTGCGGATGATTTCGCGCGGCGCGCCGTTCAGCGATATCAGCCGCTCACGCACCCCGCCCGCGCCGCCTTTGTGAATGATGCGCAGGCTTTCAAGCTGATCGCCATGCTGATAGACGAAAGTGCCTTCATAATCGATGTTACGACCGGCCTGATGCATGCGCGCAAACAATGCCTGCGCATCGGCGGCCTGCGCCAACGGGGCCGCCAGGCACAGGAGAACCGCAATGAGCAAACGGCTACGGTTAGAGATAAAACCGGTCATTCTGCGTTCGCGTTGTCCGTGGCGGCGCTGTCACGACCGATCACACGCACATACGACAGCATGCCGTTCATGCCCGCCGCCGGCGTGAACTCGCCATGCTGCACAAGGTACAGATTAAGGGCGCTCTGTTGTGCGGGCGGTGTCTGGCGCGCATCCGCCACGGTACTCTTGCTGGCGGCATGGCGGGTGACGGAGGCGACGGGAGGCGAAACAAGCGGTGGGAGATTCAGAATGGCGACGGTGGCAACTGATGCGGCAATGGCTAGGCCGGCGGTAAATTTCATTATGCTCGGCGCAAACGCTCGACGACTCTGCTCGTTTCGCACCTCATCCTGCAGGCGCGCATGAATACGGTCGGCCATACCGGGGCTAACCATGACATCGAGATCGCGGCGTATGGCAGCGCTCGCCAGGTGATAACGCTCCCATGCCCCGCGCAGCGCCGGGTCGGTGCCCAACGCGCGCAATGCGCGTTCGCGTTCCAGGTCGTTCCCTTCGCCATCCAACAACGCCGAAATATTTTCTTTCATGCTCATTCGTTCCTGACTCATATATCGTTGGTAAACGGTCCTACACTTCAAGCAGTGGCTGCAATTCCTGGTCGATCGCCTCTCGCGCCCGGAAGATGCGTGAGCGCACCGTACCGATCGGGCAATTCATCACTTCGGCAATCTCTTCGTAACTTAAGCCATCGATCTCGCGCAGCGTCACCGCGGTGCGCAGATCCTCGGGCAGCGCCGCCAGTACCCGTTCGACGGTGCGGCCGATTTCGTCGGCCAGCATCTGGCGCTCCGGCGTGGTGGCATCGCGCAGGTTGGTGCCGATGTCACTGGCTTCGGCATCTTCCGTTTCGACATCGGCAATCGATGGCCGACGACCCTGCGCCACCAAGTAGTTCTTGGCGGTGTTGATCGCAATGCGATAGAGCCAAGTATAAAAGGCGCTCTCGCCGCGAAAACCCTTGATGGCCCGGTAAGCCTTGATGAAGGCCTCCTGGGTGACATCCTCAACCTCCGACCGGTCATACACGTAACGCGACACCAACTTGGCGATGCGGTGCTGATATTTGCGCACCAGCAGGTCGAAGGCCGACTTGTCGCCCTTCTGGACCCGCACCACCAATTCCTGATCAATACTGCGCTCGCCAACCATCCGGGCCTGTCCCCTTCCCCTGCCCGGCAACGGTGCGTTACCGGTTATTAAAGACCACGGCGGGAAAATAAAGTTCGCCCTGCCGCATTGACCGTGGTTATAGTTGTCGCTGATTGTTATCAACACGGACAACGTCACAAACGGACTATTCAGCCGGCCGGATAATACCCCATATTTCACCAGCTCTGCCCGTCAGCTTGATAACATGACCACCCAAACTTCGCACGCCACGGATGTACTGATCGTCGGCAGTGGTGTGGCCGGCCTGAGTCTGGCCCTCCGCCTGGCCGATACCGCCAGGGTTACCGTGTTGGCCAAAGCCGACCTCACCCAGGGGTCCAGTCTCTATGCCCAGGGAGGCGTCGCGGCGGTTTTCAACGACGCGGATACATTCGACGCGCACATTCAGGACACGCTCCAGGCCGGGGGCGGGCTCTGTCACCCCGATACCGTGGAATTCACCGTACAGCGCGGCCCGGCCGCGATTCGCTGGCTCATCGACCAGGGCGTGGGTTTTACCCGTGAACTCGGCCCAGACGGGCGGCCGCACCACCACCTGACCCGCGAGGGTGGGCACAGCCATCGGCGCGTCATTCATGCCGCTGACGCCACCGGCAAGGCCATGGAAACGACCCTCGCCGACCGGGTGCGCGCCCACCCGAATATCACCCTGCTGGAGAACCACATCGCCGTGGACCTGATTACGCGCCGTAAACTCGGTCGTGACAGCGAGAATCGCGTGCTCGGCCTGTATGCCCTGAACAAGCCGAGCGGGCATGTCGTGGTATTCAGCGCACGCTGTGTGGTGCTGGCCACCGGCGGTGCCTCCAAGGTGTATCTGTATACCAGTAACCCGGACACCTCAACCGGCGACGGCGTGGCCATGGCCTGGCGCGCTGGCTGCCGGGTGGCAAACATGGAATTCGTGCAGTTTCACCCCACCTGCCTGTACCACCCGTTGGCGCGCACCTTTCTGATCACCGAGGCAGTGCGTGGCGAGGGTGGACGGCTGCTGTTGCCGGATGGCAAGCCGTTCATGCAGGCGCATGACCCGCGCGGCGAGCTCGCGTCGCGCGACATTGTGGCGCGCGCCATCGATTTCGAAATGAAACGCCGTGGCCTCGACTGCGTGTACCTCGACATCAGCCACAAGCCGGCGGACTTCGTGCGCGCGCACTTCCCGACCATCTACGCACGACTAAAAGAATACGGCATCGACATGACCCGGCAGAAAATTCCGGTGGTGCCGGCCGCGCATTACAGCTGTGGCGGAATCATGACCGATTTGCACGCACGCACCGATCTGCCCGGCCTGTACGCCGCCGGTGAATGCGCCTTCACCGGCCTGCATGGCGCCAACCGCCTGGCCAGCAACTCGCTGCTCGAATGTTTGGTGTTCGCCGAGGCCGCCGCTGAAGACATTCGCGCGCAACTCCCGTTAGCACCGCCCGCCGCCCGCGATCTGCCACCGTGGGACGAAAGCCGCGTATCCGATGCGGACGAACTGGTGGTGGTCTCGCACAACTGGGATGAACTGCGCCGATTCATGTGGGACTACGTCGGCATCGTGCGTACCAACAAGCGCCTGGAACGCGCCCAGCACCGCGTGAAGCTGCTGCGCGAGGAAATCCTCGAGTACTACAGCAACTTCCGCATCAACAGCGACCTGATCGAGCTGCGCAACCTGGCGCTGGTTGCTGAACTCATTATCCGCTCGGCACAGGATCGCCGTGAATCACGCGGCCTGCACTACTCGCGCGACTATCCACAGCTTGCTCCCGAAGCGCGCGACACCGTGCTCACGCCGGATCGTTCCGTCAGCGCCTAAGCCGGTGTGTGAACACGCACCGGCAAACGCCGCTGCGCGATCCGGGTGTGCAGGGTTCGATACACTTCCGGTTCGACTGCGTCCTGCGGCACGAGCTGCACGCGTTTTCGTTCGTTAGCACGCAGCAACACAAGACGAACGAACCCGGCATGGGCGGTCGCGCGCACAATCCGGTAGTGGCGCGGCTCACCGTTCGCAACCCGACTGCAGGTGCCATCGTCCTCCAGCCGCATCTCGCACATTGTCGCTCGCATACCATATCGGCCTTGCCACCAAAAACTCACACCGATCAGCGCAGCGAGCCCGATTTTTATCCCCGGCGGTATGGGTAAAACTACCATCAGCAACAGAGCGCCGGAATGCACGACGAGCACGATGGCTGTCAGAATTAATGATTTTTTAATATTAAATATCATTATGTTATATAACTTTATCAATAATCGTCTTTAAGTCTGGTGGCGGCTCCTGCTGGCCCTGCAACCAAGCAAGCAACGTTGGATCCGGCTGCTCGAGAAGTCGCTGGAAAGCATCCTGTTCCGCTACGCTCAATGCGCTGTAGTGCCGCTCCAGAAAGCGCGTAAATAATAGATCGAGCTCCAACAAGCCACGTCGACACTGCCATTGCAGGCGCCGCAAGGCTTCGTCCTGGATGACACTCACAGCACGCGCTTGAGCAGCAGTTGGCGGATATGACCGATCGCCTTGGCAGGATTGAGACCCTTCGGGCAAACGTCAGTACAATTCATGATGGTGTGGCACCGGAACAGGCGATAAGGGTCTTCCAAATCATCGAGGCGTTCGCCCGTAGCCTGATCGCGGCTGTCGTTCAGAAAGCGGCTGGCCTGCAACAACGCCGCCGGTCCAAGGAAACGGTCCGGATTCCACCAGAACGAGGGGCAGGCAGTCGTGCAGCAGGCGCACAACACGCACTCATACAGGCCATCGAGACGCGCACGCTCCTCCGGGCTCTGCAGGCGCTCGATTTCGGGCTCGGGATCCTTATTGATGAGCCAGGGCTTCACCGTCCGGTACTGATTGTAGAACTGGGTCAGGTCGACAATCAGGTCGCGGATCACCGGCAGGCCTGGTAATGGACGGAGGGTAATTGGCTGCTTCAGCGCATCCAGCTGGAGTATGCAGGCGAGTCCGTTGCGGCCATTGATGTTCATGCCATCCGATCCACACACACCCTCGCGGCAGGAACGACGGAAACTCAGGGAGTCGTCCTGTTGCTTGAGCAGCAGTAATGCATCCAGCAGCATGATCGCGCCGCAGTCATCCGCTAGCTCGTAGTCCTGCATGCGCGGTTTGCTGTCCATTTCCGGGTTGTAGCGATAGATGGAAAATTTCATGTCGCCCCCTAATACGTGCGCTTCTTCGGCGGGAACGAATCGACTGTAAGCGGCTTCATACGCACCGGCTTGTAATCGAGGCGCTGGGCATCGCGGCTGTAGAGCGAATGCTTGAGCCACTGCAAATCATCGCGTTCCGGATAGTCCACGCGCGAATGCGCCCCGCGGCTTTCGTGGCGGGCCGCGGCCGATACCACCGTGGCGAGCGCCACGTCCATCAGGTTCTCGGTCTCGAAGGCTTCGATGCGCGCGGTGTTGAACACCCTGCTGTGATCCCGCAGGCGTGCATTCTGCAGGCGCTCGCGCAGTTTCAGTACCTTCGTCACGCCTTGATCCAGCACCTCCTGGGTGCGGAACACACCACAGTGTTGCTCCATGGTGCGACGTAGCTCGTCGCCCAATTTATCGGCCGACTCACCATCGCCCCTTGCATCCCAGCGGTTCAGGTGTTGCAGTGCCGGTTCGAGAGCGGCCTCCGGTAGCGTGCGGTGATAGCGGTTCTCCTTCAGGAACTCGAGGATGTGATTGCCCGCGGCGCGACCGAACACCACGATATCGAGCAGCGAATTGCCACCCAGGCGATTAGCGCCGTGGATGGACACACAGGCGCACTCGCCCACCGCGTACAGGCCGGGCACCGGCTCTTCCGGGCCGGTCTGCACCGGCGCCACCACCTGACCATAACGATTGGTTGGAATGCCCCCCATGGTGTAGTGCGCCGTCGGGTAAACCGGCATGGGCGCCTCGATCGGGTCGACATGCGCGAAACGCATGGACAGCTCGCGGATGCCGGGCAGTTTGGCCTTGATGGTGTCCGCACCCAGGTGATCGATCTTGAGATGGATGTAGTCCCTGTTCGGCCCGCAGCCGCGCCCTTCCCGCACCTCTATTTCTATGGCGCGCGCCACCACGTCGCGGCTCGCTAGATCCTTGGCGTTGGGAGCATAGCGCTCCATGAAGCGTTCACCCTGGCTGTTCACCAGATATCCGCCTTCGCCGCGCGCGCCCTCACTGATAAGCACACCGATTCCGGCGATGCCGGTGGGATGAAATTGCATAAACTCCATATCCTGCAGCGGGATACCGGCACGCAGCGCCATGGCCATGCCGTCGCCGGTATTGATCATAGCATTGGTGCTGGTGCGGTACATGCGCGCCGAACCACCCGTGGCAATGAGCGTGGTCTTGGCCTCGATGATCAGCGGCTCGCCGGTCTCGATCTCGAGCACCAATGCGCCGAGCACATAACCATCGGAATCGCGCAGCAGGTCGATGGCGAAGAACTCGTCGAAGAAATGGGTGCGCGCCTTGATGTTCTGCTGGTAAAGCGTATGCAGGATGGCGTGCCCGGTACGATCGGCCGCCGGGCAGGTGCGCGCCGCCTGGGCGCCGCCAAAGTTCTGGCTCTGGCCACCGAACGGCCTTTGATAGATGCGGCCGTTGTCGAGGCGCGTGAACGGCACGCCGTAGTGTTCCAGCTCGATCACCTGGCGCGCCGCCGCGCGGCACATGTACTCCACCGCATCCTGATCGGCAAGGAAGTCACCGCCCTTGATGGTGTCGTACATGTGCCAATGCCAGTTGTCCGGCGACACATTACCGAGCGCAGCATTCATGCCGCCCTGCGCGGCCACCGTGTGCGAGCGGGTCGGGAACACTTTCGAAACGACCGCGACATGCGCCTCGCCCTCAGCGAGTTGCAAGGCGGCACGCAAGCCGCCACCGCCTGCACCGATCACCAAACAGTCAAATTTGCGACGCGCGATATTCATGCGCGTACATCCACGAGCAAAATCTCTGCAGCCCATAAGGCAAGTGCGAGCAGGCCTAAAGCCAGCAGGAACTGCATGACAGATCGCATCCACAGTGGTTTGAGATAATCGAGAAATACGCTGCGCATGCCGACCCAGCCATGCACCAGCATGCTCAGAAAAAAGAGCGCAAAAGCCAGACGCACACCGCCGGTTGTCATCCACGCTTTCCAGGAAACATAATCCATGGACGCCGCAATCGCGAATTGCGCAACCAGCCACAGCGCAAAACCGGCAAGATAGAGCGCGCTCAGTCGTTGCAGCAACCATTCGCCGAGACCGCTGTGCGCGCTGCCACTGCCTCGGGGTTTCATTGTCTTCATGAGAACAGGCACCCTCCGGCGATCAACACAACACCCACCACGCCGACCAGAACCAGCCAGGCACCCAATTGGCCGCCACTGCGGCTGATGCCGATATCGAGATCGAGCAGCAGATGGCGCACACCGGCCAGAAAATGGTGTGTCAACAAGGCCGTAAAGAGCAGCAGGAGCGCCCGCACGGGCAAGGAACGCAGCAGAGCCATGATCTGAGCAAAACTCTCGGGGCTGCCAAGCGATTGCTGCAGCAGGCGGAAACCAAACGGCATGGCCATAATCAGCAGGACACCACTAACCCGGTGCAGAATGGAAACCATGCCGCCGATCGGCAGACGAATGTGCAGCAGGTTAAGATATTTCGGGCGTTTGTAATTGTTATCGGGCATACCGTTTCCCTACGCTCCAATGCCTACAGTCTACCTCTCATTCACGGGACTTCCAGCAGAGCCGTTCCATGCCACAATTCGACATTCTCTCCGCTGACCTCCGGCAGCTCAAAACCAATATGGACATTTAAGGGCCAGGCTGAGGAACACGAGCAGGAGCGGTATACTCGCCATACTCCGCCAAGAACTGCCGTATCCATGCAACCAGCCACAATGAACCTTGCCCAGATGAATCCCGAATGGCGCGCTCTGCTTGCCCACAGCGGCGCTGTTTTTGAAAACGACCGGGTCCTGCACTACGGAAACCCGGAAGCCGAACGGCACAACGCGGCGAACGGCGATATTCTTGTGGATCTTTCGCATCTCGCCCTGCTGCGCGCCGAAGGCGTGGATGCGCAGGGCTTCCTGCAGGGCCAACTCAGCAACGACATACGTCTGGTCAGCGAGACGCGTGCCCAGTTGAGCGCCTATTGCAATGCCAAAGGACGCATGTATGCCATATTCCTTATCTTTCAGCGGCCGGATGGCGCTTACTACCTGCAACTGCCCGCCGCCGTCGCCGAGCCAACGCTCAAGCGTCTGCGCATGTTCATTCTGCGTGCCAAGGTCAAGCTTGAATTCGCGGACACCGGATTCGGTCGCATTGGCCTGTCCGGACCGAACGCCGAAACCCTGCTGAAGAATGCACTGGGCAACACGCCAGCAAATGTCTACGACAGCATCACAATTGATGAGGTCACGGTTGTCCGCCTGCCAGGTCCGCACACTCGTTTTGCGCTGCATGCGCCGTTGGCGCGACTCAGGCTGTTGTGGCCGGCGCTCTCCAGCAAGGCTGCGCCTGCCGGCGCCGGACCCTGGTCGTGGCTCGACATCGTGACAGGCATTCCAACGATCCTGCCCGGCACGGTCGAGGAGTTCATACCGCAGATGGCGAACCTGGAGCTGGTCGGCGGGGTGAGCTTCACCAAAGGCTGCTATCCCGGACAGGAGATTGTGGCGCGCATGCATTATCTCGGGCGTCTCAAGCAGCGCATGTTCCGCGCACATGTCGAAAGTGAATTGCCACCACCTCCCGGAACACCGGTTTTCGCTCCGGACCTGCCCGACCAGAGCACCGGCAGCGTGCTCGATGCCCAACCGGCGCCGGAGAGCGGTTACGACCTGCTTGCGGTGATTCACCTCAGCAGCAAGAAATCCGGAGATCTGCACCTTGCGAGCAGTGATGGCCCGCGTCTGATGCTCATGGATATGCCGTATTTGCCGGAACCGACAACAAAAACATAATCGGAATAGATCAGTAGAACGTTTTGCTCCAAAAAGCACTGATTGGCCCATACACCAAGGAACCCTTGTCAGCGTACAGAGCGCTGTGCTTGAATGCCCGCGTGGTATGGAAGACGTATGAGTATATAAGAAATAAATGATGCACATGTGGGGGCTCCCCGTATTCGCCTGTGCAGCACTGCCAACCAACCTGGAGGATTCACTAGATGATTTACACAAAGAAAACGCCATGGACGCTGATCATGGGCGTCATCATGGCGGCCTATGCCTACATGGTGTCGACCGGTGCCATGGAACCGCTTGTAAAATTTCTTGGTACCGGCAAGAACACCGGAGAGATGGTCACGCTCGGTTATGCCTTCGGCGGAATCGCGATCGTGATCGGCCTGTGGCAGCTGCTGGCCAAGCCGAAACAGGGTCAGGCTGATTATTACCTGTCCACGGTTGCTGGCCTCACCTTCATCATGCTGATCGCATTCGTGGTGAAGTGGGGTCTTGATCCGCTGATGGGTGCATGGGGCAAGACCCTCAAGCCGAGTCTCGGCTTCGACATTCATAGCGTCTTGAACCTGAACTACGTGGTGATGGGCATCATTGCCGGCATTATTGCGGTGAATGTGTTCAAGATCCCAGAATGGGCGCAGAACGGAGTGCGTTTGTCGCGCCTCGGTCTCAAGACCGGCGTGATCCTGCTCGGCGCCCTGTACAGCCTTGGCGAGCTGGCACAGCTCGGAAAACTGTCGGTGGTGTTGATCGGCTTCTTCGTGCTCGGTTCGGTCGGTTTGGTGTTGT
>Ga0315271_10000027_pt1 | contig 60153 bp, 45 predicted proteins | sample C3_top_MG_FD_204664 | JGI IMG/M metagenome (GOLD analysis project Ga0315271, IMG submission 204664) | Sediment microbial communities from Yellowstone Lake, YNP, Wyoming, USA - C3_top | ecosystem: Environmental > Aquatic > Freshwater > Lake > Sediment | place: USA: Wyoming | collected 2017-08-01
AATATTGACATCAACAACATTCCCGGCTGGCCGTTGCCCGTCAAGATTGCTGGTGTTGCCATTATTAGTGTTGTGTTGCTGTTCGCTGGCTACTGGTTCCTGATCGCTGACGAACTTGCGCAATACGAGCAGGTTCAAGCGAAGGAGGCGGGCCTCAAGGATACATACCTCAACAAGAAGGGCATGGCCATCAACCTTCCGGCGTACAAACTGCAGATGGACGAGATGCATCAGGCATTCGGCACGCTGCTGCGCCAACTGCCGAACAAGACCGAGGTGCCGAACCTGCTGGTGGACATCACCCAGGCGGGACTCGGGCGCGGACTCAATTTCGTGTTGTTCAAACCCGGGAAAGAGCTACCGAAGGAGTTCTATGCCGAACTGCCGATTAATATCAAAGTGACTGGCAGTTATCACGAGCTCGGCCAGTTCGTGAGCGACTTGGCGGCATTGCCGCGCATTGTCACCATCGGTAGCATCGATATTGTCGCCGATGCGAAAAGCAACCTGACGATGTCGGCGGTGGCGCGCACCTTCCGTTATCTTGAGCCCGAGGAAATCGAGGCGCTCAAACCGAAGGTGGCCAAGCCGGCTGCCAGGCCCGCTGCTCCGGCGGCGGGGGGCGCGAAATGAAAAGAACCATACTGCCGTTTGTGCTGGCGTTCGGACTGCTCGCCGGTTGCAGCAGCGACGGACTCGAGGACCTGCGCGATTTCGTAAAAACCGCGCACGCTGATCGCAAGCCGAAAATCGAACCGCTGCCGGAGATCAAGCCCTACGAGGCATTCGCCTACGCGGCCGCCGATCTCACCAACCCGTTTTCACCGGCGAACCTCCGGCCCCAGTCCATACAGGCAAAGTTGGATGGCCCGCGGCCGGATATGAACCGGCGCAAGGAACCGCTTGAGGACTTCCCGCTTGATGCACTCAAGATGGTCGGAACGCTCAGCAAGGATAAGCAGTCGTGGGGAATCATCCAGACAACGGATGGGGCTGTCTACCGTGTGCAGAAGGGCAACCATCTTGGGCAGAACTTCGGCCGCATCACACGCGTTACCGATGAGAAAATCGACCTTCTCGAGCTGATTCAAGGCGCAATGGGCGAGTGGGTGGAACGCGAAGCGAGCATCGCCATACAGGAATAAGAGGGCGCAATCATGATCCAGAACAAAATGAACAACCTTGACCGGTGCAAGACCCTTATGCGGGGCGCCATAATGTTTCTTTTTCTGCTGAGCGGCGCCGCGTCTGCTGGCGACTTAACTGCGCTCTCGTGGGAAGGAAACACCGATGCCCCCAGTCTACAGGTGTGGGTGGGTGGTTCTCCGACATATGAAATTCAGACGCTCGATGGTGGACAGCGCCTGCGCCTGCGCCTTTCAGACACGGTGTTGCGCGATGTGACAGATGTTGAGGGTCGTGGCGCCGTGAAAGGCGTCTATCCTTACCTCTCCGATACGGGCACTGGCGTCAACATCGATTTTCTTCTGACCGAACCGGGTCAGCTCAAGGTAGAGTCCGCAAGTTATGGCTATCGCGTGACCGCGCAGGTTGGTGGTGCGCAAGCACCGTCAGTTAAGCCTGCCGCTGCGGTTGTCGCGCCCCAGGCAGTGTCCGCGCCAGCCGCAATCGCTGCAGAGCCGCAGAATGCGATCGAAGATATCGTGTATGCAAAACTCCCGGGCGACCGCATCCAGATCCAGTTGCGCATGACCGGAGCACCCGCCAAGCCCGCCGTATTTACCACCACCAATCCGGCGCGCATCGCGCTTGATTTCCCGAACACACGGGTCAGCATGGCCAAGACCAGCGTCAAGGTTGGCGTGGGCGCCATTACCAGCGTTAATGCCATTGAGGCGCAGAACCGCACGCGTGTGGTTCTGAATCTTGTGAAACCAGCCGCCTACACCGCTACGTCAGACAACCGCAGTTATACCATCACGGTAGAGAATCCGGTGGGCGGTATTGTTGGCACGCAAGCGGCAAAGACCACACGCTTCGCCAGCGCCGTGCGCCCCGGCAAGCACAGCCTCAAGGGTATCGACTTCCGCCGCGGGCCGCAGGGTGATGGCAAGATCATTATCGGCCTGTCCGATACCGGTGTCGGCATTGACATTCGCGAGCAGGCCGGCGAGATCATTGTTGATTTCCTCGACACCGGAATTTCCGCAGAGCTGCAACGCCGCCTGGATGTTACCGATTTTGGCACGCCGGTCGCCAATATCGATACCTTCGTGCAAGGCAAGAACGTGCGCTTGGTGATTGTCGCCAAGGGGAAGTACGAACATCTGGCCTATCAGGCTGGCGAAGTATTTACAGTTAACGTGAAGCCAATTGTCGAGAAGCCCGGTGAGAAAAAGAAAGACGAGTTTGGCTACTCCGGCGACAAGCTGTCGCTGAACTTCCAGAACATTGATGTACGTGCTGCCTTGCAGGTAATCGCCGATTTCACGAACCTTAACTTTGTGACCAGTGACTCGGTGAAGGGCAATCTCACGCTGCGTCTCAAGGATGTTCCGTGGGATCAGGCGTTGGATATTATCGCTACGGCAAAGAACCTCGCCATCCGCAAGGGCGGCAATGTGGTTACCGTTGGCCCGGCAGATGAGGTAGCGGCCAAGGAGAAGGCTGCTCTCGAAGCCGGCAAGACCGCCATGGAGCTCGAGGCCCTTGTCTCCGAGCTTATCCAGATCAACTACGCCAAGGCTGAGGATATCGCAAAGCTGCTCAAATCAATCAAGGCGGTCGAAGCTGGCGGTCAGGCGTCGCCGTTTGGAACGGTATCGAAGATTGAAACGGAATCTAACTCCCTGTTGTCACCACGTGGACAAGTGACCGTGGACCAGCGCACCAATTCGCTGCTCGTTCAGGATACAGCAAGCAAGGTCAAGGAAATTCGCAAGCTTATCGCCCAGCTTGACCAACCAGTGCGCCAGGTGATGATCGAGACGCGACTTGTGCAGGCAAGCGATCAATTCGCCAAGAACCTGGGCGTGCGCTGGGGCGTGGTGAAGCGCCCGGATTACACCACTAATCAACGGCAGACGACCTACTGCGGTACGCTCGAATGCCAAGTAGATATCCTGAATGGTGACCCGGTCACGCTTAACACCAATGCGCTGAGCGTCAATCTGGGTGCAGCAGGTCTTGCCGGCCAATCGGCAGGGTCACTGGCCGTGGTGGTTGCCAAGATGCTGGATGGCAACGCCCTGGCGCTCGAGTTGTCGGCGCTCGAGGCCGATGGCAAGGGCAAGATCATCTCGAGTCCGCGCCTCATCACCAGCAACCAGAAGAAGGCGCGCATCGAGCAAGGTCAGGAAGGCTTGTTCCGGGCGTTAAGCTCTGGCCTCACCGGTGCGTCATTCGTAATCCGCAAGGCGGTATTGGCGCTCGAGGTGACACCACAGATTACACCAGACGACCGCATTATCATGGATGTGCTCATTACCAAGGACGAGTTTAGAGATGCCGTGAACGGCCTGATCGATAAGAAGGAAATCACTACTCAGGTATTGCTCGACAACGGCGAAACAGTGGTAATCGGCGGCATCTATGAACAATCAGAGAGAAACGATGTGACACAGGTTCCGTTCTTCGGAGATTTGCCGATGCTCGGTTGGTTGTTCCGTCAGAAAAGTGTGCTGAATAATAAAACCGAGCTGCTTATCTTCCTCACGCCGCGCATCATGTCCGATCGGCTTAGCCTGAAATAATCGTACGACGAAGAGCGTCTGGCCGTCCTCCACGAGCGCCACACCCGTAATCCGGGTGTGGCGCTCTTGATTATTGTTCCTCGGAATGGCATACGAACCGAATGAGCAAGGCCAACAATATATTCCTTATTGGTCCAATGGGCGCTGGCAAGACCACCATCGGCCGGCATTTGGCGACGCTGCTGCACAAGCGGTTTGTCGATGTCGATCACGAGATCGAGAAGCGCACCGGCGTAACTATCCCGATAATTTTTGAGATCGAGGGTGAAGCCGGGTTCCGTCGGCGTGAAAGCACACTTGTGGATGAGCTCAGTCATGATGACGATATAGTCATGGCCACCGGCGGCGGTGCGGTGCTGATGGAGGAGAATCGCCAGGCGCTCAAGGAACGCGGCACCGTGGTGTATCTGCACGCCGATATCGATACGCTCGTGGAACGGACGCGCCGCGACCGAAACCGGCCGCTGCTGCAGACTGAGGATCCGCGTGGCAAAATAGAAGAACTTCTGCGCCAGCGCGAGCCGATCTATCGCGAGGTGGCGGACGTTGTCGTCGACACCGGCCTGCGTGCGCCCACGAGTGTGGCGCGCGACATCGCCACACGCCTCAAGGCACTGAGCAACGATGAAAACCCTGAACGTTGAGCTGGGCGAACGCCGCTACCCGATCCATATTGGCAGCGGTCTGCTGCGCCGGGCGGAATTGCTGCAGCCCTGCATCGCCGGCAGCCGTGTGGCGGTGGTAACGAATGAAACCGTCGGCCCGCTCTACCTCGATACGCTGCTGAAGCAGCTCACGCCGTGGGATCCGGTCTGCGTGGTGCTGCCGGATGGCGAGGTGTACAAGACTCTCGACGTGTTGAACAACATCTTCACTGCGCTGCTCAAGAATCGCTGCGACCGCAAGACGACGCTGATTGCATTGGGTGGCGGTGTGGTCGGCGACATGACCGGTTTCGCGGCCGCCACCTACCAGCGTGGTGTGCCGTTCATTCAGGTTCCGACCACGCTGCTCGCGCAAGTGGATTCCTCGGTCGGCGGCAAGACTGGCGTGAATCACCCGCTCGGCAAGAACATGATCGGCGCCTTCCATCAGCCTGCGTGTGTCATCATCGACACCGACACCCTCTCAACGTTGCCGGTTAAGGAGCTGTCCGCGGGGCTGGCCGAAGTGATCAAGTATGGCCTGATTGGCGATGCGGAATTCTTTGTCTGGCTTGAGCAGAACCTGGATAAGCTAATGCAACGCGATCCGCAAGCCCTGGTCTATGCCATCGAGCGCTCCTGCGCCGACAAAGCCAAGGTGGTCGCGGCCGACGAGCGCGAAGCTGGAAGTCGCGCGTTGCTCAATCTTGGGCACACCTTCGGGCACGCAATTGAGACCGGGGTCGGTTACGGCGCCTGGTTGCACGGCGAAGCCGTCGCGGCCGGTATGTGTATGGCGGCGGATCTGTCGCGCCGGCTCGGCTGGCTCACGCGGGAGGAATTCTCGCGCATCGAAAAACTCATACAACGCGCGCAGCTGCCGACGCGTGCACCGAAGACGCTTTCCGGCGCGCAACTGCGCGAGTTCATGAGCGTGGACAAGAAAGTCGAGGCCGGCAAGCTGCGTCTGGTGCTGCCCAAGGGACTCGGGCACGCGGTCATCACCGCAGATTTTCAACCTACGCTGTTGAGCGAAACCCTGGAGCAGTGCCGGGAGGCAACGTGAGCGTTGCGCTGGCGCCATACGCTGCGAGCGATGTCAGCTCGCGCGGGCGTCGGCATCCCGAGGCTGCGCCTGCCTATCGCAGCGAATACCAGCGCGACCGTGATCGCATCGTGCACTGCGGCGCATTCCGGCGTCTCGAATACAAGACCCAGGTGTTCGTGAACCACGAAGGCGACCTGTTTCGTACCCGCCTCACGCACTCCATCGAAGTGGCGCAGATCGGACGTTCGATCGCGCGCACCCTGAATCTCAATGAAGACCTGACCGAGGCGATCGCGCTCGCTCACGACCTCGGCCACACGCCGTTCGGCCACTCCGGACAGGATGCACTCAACGCCTGCATGCAGGACTACGGCGGCTTCGAACACAACCTGCAGTCGCTGCGTGTCGTCGATGTTCTCGAAGAGCGCTATGCGGAATTTCCCGGTCTGAACCTTACCTTTGAAACGCGCGAGGGCATTCTCAAGCACTGTTCGCTGAAAAACGCGGCGGAACTGGGCGATGTTGGCCGACGCTTCATCGAGAAGACGCAGCCGAACCTCGAGGCCCAGGTGGCGAATCTTGCCGACGAGATTGCCTACAACAACCATGATGTCGATGACGGCCTGCGCTCCGGGTTTATCCGCGTCGATCAACTGCGCGATGTGCGCCTGTTCGGTGAACAGTATGCCGAAGTCATGCGCCGCCACCCGGATATTCCGGAACGCGTGCGTATCCACGAGATCGTGCGACGCATGATCAACTACTTGGTGGTGGACTTGGTGGAGAACAGCCGCCGTCTGCTGGCCGCGGCCGGCGCGGGTTCGATCGAGGATGTGCGGAACGCCGGCCGGTCGCTGATTGGTTTCAGCGACTCGGTGCGCGCCGAAAGCCTGGAACTGAAACGCTTCCTGCGCGAGCAGTTGTATAACCACTACCGGGTGCGGCGCATGACCCGCAAGGCCGAGTTGGTTGTGTCCGAGCTGTTTGGCGTACTCATGGACGACCCGCGCATGCTCCCGCCGCAATATCTCGACAAGGTTCGGTCGGCCCCGGACGACAAGGTCAGTTGCGCCCGGGTGGTGGCCGACTACATCGCCGGCATGACCGACCGCTATGCCATCCGCGAACACAAACGTCTGCACGACCCGTCGGAATTGACCTGACAGCCAGGCAAAAGCGGGAAAAACACTCGATTTCCCGGAAATTCTCCCTTCTGCGCCGTTGATGGAAACCGTCCCAGTATGTAGACTAGACGGCCCTTTTCGCCCGAATTTATGCGGTTTTCGCGGCATTCCCGGGGGTACATGTGCGGGAGAGCGGGAATGCGCAAGTCAACGTACCAAGAGGTTCAAGAGTGAGTCATCCGGGACTGCCAGAGCGCCAAGGCCTCTATTCCCCCGAGCAGGAGCATGACGCCTGCGGCGTCGGCTTCATTGCCCACATCAAGGGCAAGCAGAGCCATGCAATTGTCGAACAGGGTCTGCAGATTCTGCGCAACCTCACGCACCGTGGCGCGGTCGGTGCCGATCCGCTGGCCGGAGACGGTGCCGGTATTCTCATTCAGATGCCGGATGCGTTTCTGCGCCGCGAATTCAGCAAACAAGACATCCAGCTGCCGAAGAACGGTGACTATGCACTGGGCATGTTGTTTCTGCCGCGCGCCGCGCAGACCCGCGCTGTCTGCGAGCAGATTCTCGCCGCGGTCGTAAAGGAAGAAGGCCAGACGTTCATTGGCTGGCGCGATGTGCCCACCAACAACGCGCGCCTTGGCAAAGGTGTGCAGGCCGTGGAACCGGTGGTGCGTCAGGTGTGCATCGGGCGCGGCACCAGCACACCACCCAAAGCTTTCGAGCGCAAGCTGTTCGTCATCCGCAAGGTGGTCGAGCATCGCGTGCGCGCCCTCGACCTCCCGGACAAGGGCATGTTCTACATGCCGTCCCTGTCGTCGCGCACGCTCGTCTATAAGGGCATGTTGCTTGCCGATCAGGTCGGCGAGTATTACCCGGACCTGCTCGACCCGGACATGGTGTCTGCGCTCGCGCTCGTACACCAGCGCTTTTCGACCAACACCTTCCCGACCTGGGACCTCGCGCACCCGTTCCGCATGATCGCGCACAACGGCGAGATCAACACCCTGCGCGGCAACGTCAACTGGATGGCGGCGCGCCGCTATTCCATGTCGTCCACGCTGCTCGGCAAGGACCTCGACAAGCTCTGGCCGCTGATCGCCGAGGACCAGTCGGACTCAGCCTGTTTCGACAACGCACTCGAACTGCTGGTCGCCGGCGGCTACTCGCTGGCACACGCCATGATGCTGCTGATTCCCGAAGCCTGGGCCGGCAACCCGCTGATGGACGAGAAGCGCAAAGCATTCTACGAATACCACGCCGCGCTCATGGAGCCGTGGGACGGTCCGGCAGCCGTGGCGTTTACCGACGGACGTCAGATCGGCGCCACGCTCGACCGCAACGGCCTGCGCCCGGCGCGCTATCTCATCACCGATGACGACCACGTGGTCATGGCCTCGGAGATGGGTGTGCTCGACATCCCGCAGCACAAGATCGTGAAAAAGTGGCGTCTGCAACCGGGCAAGATGTTCCTCATCGATCTGGAAGCGGGACGCATCATCGACGATGCTGAACTCAAGACCCAACTCGCTGCCTCGCGCCCGTACCGCGACTGGCTGGACAAATCGCAGATTCGCCTCGAAGACCTGCCGACCGTTGCCGCGCCGGGCATGACCATGAACGGCGCTCTGCTCGATCGCCAACAGGCGTTCGGCTACACCCAGGAAGACATCAAATTCCTGATGACACCCATGGCCGCCACCGGCCAGGAGGCGATCGGCTCGATGGGCAACGACACGCCGCTTGCGGTGCTGTCGAACCGCGCCAAGCCGCTGTACGCCTACTTTAAACAATTGTTCGCACAGGTGACCAACCCTCCGATCGATCCGATCCGCGAGGAGATGGTGATGTCGCTGGTATCGTTTATCGGCCCGCGTCCGAACCTGTTGAGCCTGGATGCCAACGAGCCGCAGTTGCGCCTCGAGGTAAGCCAGCCGGTCTTGTCGTCTGCCGACATGGAGAAGATCCGTGCCATCGGCACGCTCACGCAAAACAAGTTCCGTTCGGTAACGCTTAGTATCTGTTATTCCGCCACGCACGGCGCTGCCGGCATGAGCGCCGCGCTCGACAGACTGTGTGACGCTGCGGAAAAGGCGGTGCACAACGGCGCGAACATCCTGATTCTCACTGACCGCGAGACCGACGGCGCGCACCTGCCCATCCCGGCCCTGCTCGCCACCAGTGCTGTACATCATCATCTGATTCGTGCCGGCCTGCGCACCAAGGTCGGCCTTGTGATCGAGACTGGTTCGACACGCGAGGTGCACCACTTCGCCATGCTGGCCGGCTACGGCGCCGAGGCATCCCATCCGTACCTGGCGTTCGAGACACTCGCCGCGATGCAGGACCAGTTGCCCGCCGACCTGACGCACGCCGAGGCCTGCAAGCGCTTCACCAAAAGCGTCGCCAAGGGTCTGCTCAAGGTGATGTCCAAGATGGGCATCTCCACCTACCAGTCGTACTGTGGCGCGCAGATTTTCGAGGCCATCGGCCTCAACAGCGTCTTTGTGAACAAGTACTTCACCGGCACACCAACGCGCGTCGAAGGCGCCGGCCTCGCCGAGATCGCGGAAGAAGCGGTACGCTGGCACCGGCAGGCGTACGGCGACGCGCCGCTTTTTCGCGATGCACTCGATGCCGGCGGCGAGTACGCCTACCGCGTGCGCGGCGAGGAGCACATGTGGACTCCGCAGAGCATCGCCAAGTTGCAGCACGCCACGCGCACCGGCAGTTCCCAGACTTATAAAGAGTACGCGGCGCTCATCAATAACCAGAATGAGCGCCTCATGACGCTGCGCGGCCTGTTCGAGATCAAAAAAACCGCTGCACCGATACCGCTCGAAGAGGTGGAAGCCGCAAAAGAGATCGTCAAGCGCTTCGCCACCGGTGCCATGTCGCTCGGCTCGATCTCGACCGAGGCGCACACCACGCTCGCGATCGCCATGAATCGCATCGGCGGCAAGTCCAACACCGGCGAAGGCGGCGAGGATGCGATGCGCTTCAAACCGGTGAAGGAGGGCGAATCGCTCCGCTCACGCATCCCGAGCGTGGTGCGTGACCTGAACCTGAAGGCCGGCGACTCGCTGCGCTCGCGCATCAAGCAGGTGGCGGCCGGGCGTTTTGGCGTCACGGCCGAGTATCTGATGAGCGCCGACCAGATCCAGATCAAAATGGCGCAGGGCGCCAAGCCCGGCGAAGGCGGTCAGCTGCCCGGCGGCAAGGTAAGTGAATACATCGCCCAGCTGCGTTTCTCGGTGCCGGGCGTGGGCCTGATCTCGCCGCCGCCGCATCACGATATCTACTCGATCGAAGATCTGGCGCAGCTTATCCATGACTTGAAGAACGTCAATCCGGCGGCCTCCATCAGCGTCAAACTGGTGGCCGAGATTGGCGTCGGCACCGTGGCTGCGGGTGTCGCCAAGGCGCATGCCGACCACATCACCATCTCCGGTCATGATGGTGGCACCGGCGCCAGTCCCTTGTCGTCGCTGATGTACGCCGGCAGTCCCTGGGAGATCGGCCTGGCCGAAACCCAGCAGACACTGGTGCTGAACAATCTGCGCGGACGCGTTGCGGTGCAGGCCGACGGGCAAATGAAAACCGGCCGCGACGTGACCATCGGCGCGCTGCTCGGTGCCGATGAGTTCGGCTTCTCTACGGCGCCGCTGGTGGTGGAAGGCTGCATCATGATGCGCAAGTGCCACCTGAATACCTGCCCGGTGGGCGTTGCGACCCAGGATCCGGAGTTGCGCAAGCGCTTCACCGGCCAGCCGGAACATGTGGTGAATTATTTCTTCTTCGTCGCCGAAGAAGTCCGCGAATTGATGGCGCAAATGGGTTTCCGCAAGTTCGAGGACATGGTCGGACGCGTCGACATGCTCGACACGCGCAAGGGCATCAACCACTGGAAGGCCAAGGGCCTCGACTTCTCGAAGATTCTTTATCAGCCCAAGCTGGCCGGCGCGGCCATCCGCCACTGCGAGACACAAGATCATGGTCTGGCCAGGGCACTCGACCACGAGTTGATGGCCAAGGCTAAGCCGGCGCTCGACAACAAGAAGCCGGTGCAGTTCGAGGTGGCGGTCAGGAACGTGAACCGCACGGTCGGCGCCATGCTCTCGGGTGAAGTGGCGAAACGCTACGGCCATGTTGGTCTGGCCGAGGACACGATCCATATCAAGCTGAAGGGCACCGCTGGTCAAAGTTTTGGCGCCTGGCTCGCGCATGGCGTGACGCTCGAACTTGAAGGCGATGCCAACGACTATGTCGGCAAGGGCCTGTCGGGCGGACGCATTGTCGTCTATCCGCCCAAGGACGCGAAAATCAGGCCGGAAGACAACATCATCGTTGGCAACACGGTGATGTATGGTGCGATCAGTGGCGAGTGCTATTTCCGCGGCGTCGCCGGTGAGCGTTTCGCCGTGCGCAACTCCGGCGCACTCGCGGTGGTCGAAGGTGTCGGCGACCACGGCTGCGAATACATGACCGGCGGCACGGTGGTGGTGCTCGGCCAGGCGGGGCGCAATTTTGCCGCCGGCATGTCGGGCGGTATCGCCTTCGTGCTGGACGAGGCCGGCGATTTCCGCATGCGCTGCAACATGGCGATGGTGGAACTGGAAGCAGTGCCGGCCGAAGAGGCTGCGGTGTCGGTTGCCGGGGACATGGCCGGTGAGCTCGAGACACATGGACGCGTGAACGTGAACCACCTCGAACAGCGGGACGCGGACATTCTGCGCACGCTCATCACTCGCCACCTGCATTACACGGGCAGTACGCGCGCGAAGGAAATTCTGGACAACTTCGGCCGTTATCTGCCGAAGTTCGTGAAGATCATGCCGACCGAATATCGCCGCGCGCTCGCCGAGATGGCCGCCGCGCATCCGCAGGCGCCGGTTCCGGCCCCGGCATAATCAGGTGAACTATGGGTAAGCCTACCGGATTTATCGAAATCAGCCGTCGTGAGCCGGGCGCGCAGCCGCCGGCCGAGCGCATCCGCTTCTTCAAGGAATTTGAAATCCCGCTTGCCGAGACCGAGGTGAGCAAGCAGGGCGCGCGTTGCATGGACTGCGGCATCCCGTTCTGCCAGAGCGGCTGTCCGGTTAATAACATCATCCCGGACTGGAACGATCTCGTGTACCGCAATCGCTGGCGTGAGGCGAGCGAGGTGCTGCACTCGACCAACAACTTCCCGGAATTCACTGGGCGCATTTGCCCGGCGCCGTGTGAAGCGGCCTGCACGCTCAACATCAACAACGACCCGGTGACGATCAAGGTGATTGAGCACGCGATCATCGACCATGCCTGGGAGCAGGGCTGGGTGACGCCACTGCCCGCCGCCAAGAAGACCGGCAAGAAGGTTGCGGTGGTGGGTTCCGGCCCGGCCGGTCTCGCTTGCGCGCAACAGCTGGCGCGCGCCGGCCACGGCGTGACGGTGTTCGAGAAGAACGACCGCATCGGCGGATTGTTGCGTTATGGTATCCCCGATTTCAAGCTCGAAAAGCGCCACATTGATCGCCGTCTTGAGCAGCTCAAGGCTGAGGGCGTCGAGTTCCGTGTGAACCAGCACGTTGGCGGGAATCTGCCAGCGAAGAAATTGCACGAAGAATTCGATGCCGTAGTGCTTACCGGCGGCTCCGAGCATCCGCGCGACCTGACTGTCCCAGGTCGCGAGCTCAAGGGCGTGCACTTCGCCCTGGAATTCCTGCCGCAGCAGAACAAACGTAATGCCGGCGACACGATACCTGACAGCATCGCGCTTTCCGCCAAGGGCAAGCACGTGGTGGTGATCGGCGGTGGCGACACCGGTTCGGATTGTGTGGGCACCTCGATCCGCCAAGGCGCCGCCTCTGTGACCCAGTTCGAGCTGATGCCAAAGCCACCCGAGAAAGAGAACAAGCCGCTCACCTGGCCGAACTGGCCGAACAAGCTGCGCACCTCAAGTTCACAGGAGGAGGGCTGTACGCGCGACTGGGCGGTGGCAACCAAGAGTCTTTCCGGCAAGGACGGCAAGGTCACAACCCTCAACGCTGTGCGCCTCGACTGGAAGCTGGACGAAAAAGCTCAGCTGAAGATGAGCGAGATCGCCGGCAGCGAATTCAGTCTCAAGGCCGATCTGGTGCTGCTTGCCATGGGGTATATGCATCCGGTGCACGCGGGTATGCTTAAGGAGCTGGGCGTTACGCTGGATGCACGCGGTAATGTGCAGGCAACCGACGTCAACTATCAGACATCGCTGGCGAAGGTATTTTCTGCCGGTGACATGCGTCGCGGTCAATCGCTGGTGGTGTGGGCGATCCGCGAAGGTCGCCAGTGCGCGCGTGCCGTGGATGAATTCCTGATGGGTCGCTCCGACCTGCCGCGTTAGAGGCAGGTACAAGATACGAGGGCGCATTGCCCAAGATCATCCCGGAAAATAATAAATGTCGGGTGGCTTAGGCACGAAACGCCGTAACCCACCAATCGATCTAGTACATTCGGCGGATTACGCTTCGTTAATTCGCCCTTCGTGAATGATCGCTGTTCTCTTGGCTCTTTGCATCGAGTTTCTAAATGACTGAACTCAAGAACGACCGCTTCCTGCGCGCCTTGTTGCGCCAGCCCGTAGACATGACGCCGGTATGGATCATGCGTCAGGCCGGGCGTTACCTGCCCGAGTACCGTGCCACGCGCGAGAAGGCCGGCTCGTTCATGCAGTTGTGCACCACGCCGGAGCTCGCCTGCGAGGTCACCCTCCAGCCACTCAAGCGCTTCCCGCTCGATGCGGCGATTCTTTTTTCCGACATCCTCACTATCCCGGATGCGATGGGCCTTGGCCTCTTTTTTACCAATGGCGAGGGTCCACAGTTCAAAAACCCGGTGCGCACAGCCGCGGATGTAAAGCGGCTCAGCGTGCCCGACCCCGAAGACAATCTGCGTTACGTCATGGATGCGGTACGTCTCATACGCCGCGAGCTCGACGGCCAGGTGCCGCTCATCGGCTTCGCCGGATCGCCGTGGACGCTCGCCACGTACATGATCGAGGGCGGATCGAGCAAGGACTTCGCGCAGATCAAGAAAATGCTGTACGACCAGCCGGCACTTCTTCATGAGTTGCTGACCACCACTGCGCGTGCCGTGACCGAATACCTCAACGCCCAGATTGCCGCGGGCGCGCAGGCAGTGATGGTGTTCGACACCTGGGGCGGGGCGCTGTCGCCGCGTGACTACAAGGAGTTCTCGCTGCACTACATGCAGGCGATTGCCTCGGGCCTCACGCGCGAAGCCGAAGGCCGCAAGGTGCCGGTGATCCTGTTCACCAAGGGCGGCGGCCAGTGGCTCGAGGCCATGGCCGATACCGGTTGCGACGCCCTCGGGATTGACTGGACCACCGATCTCAAGGACGCGCGCGCCCGCGTCGGCAGCCGCGTCGCGCTGCAGGGCAACATGGACCCATCCGTACTCTATGCTTCACCAGAACGCATTCGCGCCGAGGCCGAAGTCGTGCTGGCAAGCTTCGGCCAGGGCAGCGGCCATGTGTTCAATCTCGGCCACGGAATCCACACCGGGATCAATCCGGATCATGTGGCAGTGCTGATTGACGCCGTTCATGCCGCAAGCAGAAAGTTTCACGGTTGACCGTCCACCAGCGGCTATACCTTATTATATGTCGTTTTCAGAGCCGGCACGATTTGCCGCCGGGCTTCGAGCGCTGACTGCGCAGCAATGATGCGCGCGCGACACCCGGCTGCTGTAATCAGCAGCCATGGTTCGGCTATGCTTGCCAGACCATCCCGAGAACCACTGCCCACCGCACGAGGATCCCATGATCAAGTTCATGCAATGCATCCGCCGCAAGCCGCAGCTGTCGGTGGCTGAGTTCCGTCAGCACTGGGATCGCTACAAGGAGGTCTGGCTGGAGCTGGCCAAGCTGTCCGAGGCCAAGCGCATGGTGACGAGCATCGGTCTGGACATCGATCAGAACTCCTCGATCCAGCTTGCCCGCGGCACGCGCGAGCCGTTCGATGGCGTGCTCGAGGTATGGTGGACGAGCGGCGAGCAGGTTGTGAAATACACCCAGGATCCGGCGCTGAAAGACAAGTTGGCGTCGATGCGCCGACTCCAGGAGGAGTTTATCGATCTGGCCAGCTCGAGCTTCTTCTTCGCCTCCGAAGACGAACACCTCGGCGGCGGTTGAGCCGGGCCTACTAGTCTGCCGGCTTGTCGGTGCTGCCGGCCGGCGGCCGCTTCGGCTGTGACATCACCCACCGGCCATCGGCTTCCTTGCAGAACACCGCATCGGTCTGTGCCTCGGCATAGCCGCGCGCGCGGTTGCTGATGCGGGTGCGGCGACAGCGCTTGCTGTCCTGCGCGAAGCTGTTGATGACGGCGATCTGCCCGGCGCTGCCGGTGTTCGGGTTCTCCCAGCGGCGGGTGCTGCCGTCGGCATTCTGCTCCAGGGCCGCGGTCAGGTTCGACTGAAACATTTCGAGATCCGGTCCTGTGAAGCGTGTGATCGGCGCATCCTTGAGAAACCCGAGATTGCTGCTTCGGGCAATGCCGGGGCTCGCAACTGCCGCCAACCAGAGTGCGGCGACCAGCATGCGGGTGACGGTCCGCTGCAAGCTGCAGTCAGAAGCTGTTGTCATCGGTCCTCCTACTTGCAGTTGCCGCTACACGAAATCGTGCGGTCGGCGCAGGTTATTTCGTCAAAGCGTGCGGCATCGCGAAACTCAGTGTTGCCGCCGGCGAGTATTCCAGTCGCGTCGTTGCACAGTTTCACGCTGGCAACCGGGCGTGGTTCGCCGAACCATTGCACGGCGGTACAGCCCGGGTTGCCGTGACCGACCCGCAGCGACAGTGTGTAGGTGCCGCACAGCAAACTGTGGTGCTGCACCTTGCCCTCAGCATTCCATGATCCGTCACGCCGCGCCCAGGCTTTGAAGTCCCCGAAGTCGAAATCGAGCCTCGCCGGCTTGCCATCCTTGTTCCATTCGGCCGCCGGACGCGCCACTGCTGTGCTGCCGGCCGGCGGCACGCCCGAATCGGCAGCCATGGCCGACGCTGCCGCCATTGCCAGAGCGGCGAGGCCGAGTATCGCCCGGCCAGCGCGCGTGGCGCGATGTGTGCCGGGTATTAATAGGTATGTCGCCATCGATGCGCTCCGGGCCGATCCGGCCGGGTTGTTGGAGATTGCAGCGAGTATAACGCCGTGGCACAGCTTGCGGCACTGCCGGTCGAATGTTTGCGCCGGCAGCCGCCCGGCCGGTGCTGTTGTTATCGTGTGGTCATGTGGCGCCCTGTATAATTGATTTTGTGTAGCAGTGCCCGTGCCGGTTCGGGCCCTATCGACAGCGGGCGCCGAGTCCGCACCCCTTCAGGATGTGACACGAAATGGCCATGTTAAAAAAGAACCGGTATTACCTGTTTCTGTTGACGGTCCTGCTGGCCGGCTGCGCCACGCTGGTCACCAACTATGAGTTGCTCTACGGCCCGTCGGCCCCCAAGGACCGGGTCGTGTCCCCGGACAAGATTGCGGCGGCCGGCCAGATCTCGTACGAGAAACAAATACAGCCGATCCTGAATCAGCGCTGTGTCGTGTGTCACAGTTGTAACGACGCGCCCTGTCAGCTGGATCTGACGTCCTACGACGGGCTTGATCGAGGTGCCAACCCGATACCGGTGTACAACGGCGCGCGCTTCACGACCACCAAACCAACCCGCATCGGCATCGATGCCGATACCACCACCGCATGGCGCGCGAAGGAATTCTTTCCGGTACTGAATGAACGTGCCGACACGCGCGCGGCCCATCTCAACAACGCGCTGTTGTACAGGGTGTTGCTGCAAAAGCGCGGCGATAACTTCCCGAGCGCTGGGCGCCTGCCGGCCACGTATGCCGTGGGCACGGAGCTGGAGACCGACAAGGATTCGCTCATTCAACCCAACACCTGCCCGAACATCGAGCGCTACGACCAGCTCGCGCACAAGCACCCGCAGTGGGGCATGCCGTTCGGCTTTCCGGGCCTGAGCGAGGAAGAGTTCAAGACCATCGAGACCTGGCTGGCGCAAGGTTCGCCGGTCGCACCCGCGGCGGCAACGCCGCTGGCTGTGCAGCAGGAAATCGCCAAGTGGGAGCGGTTCTTCAACGGCGAGTCGAACAAGGTCCGGCTCATGGCGCGATATGTGTACGAACACCTGTTTAACGGACACCTGTATTTCGACCAGATCGATCCCGGAATGAATTTCGTGCTAGTGCGTTCGCGCACGTCGCCCGGACAACCTATCGATTTGATCCCCACGGTCCGTCCGTATGATGACCCGGGCATCAGCCGCGTTTATTACCGGCTGCAGCGCTACGATCGCACCATCGTCGACAAGACCCATCTGCCCTATGCGCTCAACGACAAGCGCATGGCGCGCCTGAAGCAGCTGTTTCTCGATCCGGACTACGCGGTGCCGACCTTGCCCGGCTACGACCCGAAGCTGTCCGCCAATCCGTTCAAGACCTTTGTCGCCATTCCGCCGCGCAGCCGCTACCAGTTCATGCTGGACGATGCACAGTTCATCGTCGGCGGGTTCGTCAAGGGATCGGTGTGCCGCGGCTCGATCGCGCTGAGCGTGATCGACGACCACTTCTGGGTGCTGTTCAGCGACCCGGACGGCGACCCGGTAAATCACGATGCCAACTTCATGGCCAGGGTCAGCGACGATCTGCGCATACCGTCGGAGCGCGAGGAGCACATCGGGCTGCTGAGTGCCTGGAATGCCTATTATGATTACGCGAACGGCTACTTTCGGGCCAAGGTGGACTACGTGCAAAGCGTATATCCCAAGGGCCAGGGCTACGGGCTGAAGCAGATCTGGGATGGCGCCAAGGTCAACCGCAATGCAGCATTGACGGTCTACCGCCACTACGACAGCGCCACGGTGGTGCAGGGTTTCGTCGGCGAAATTCCCAAGACTGGCTGGGTGCTGGACTATCCGCTGCTCGAGCGAATCCATTATCTGCTGGTGGCGGGTTTCAACATCTACGGCACCGCCGGCCACCAGCTGGCCACGCGCACCTACATGGACTTCCTGCGGATGGAGTCGGAGATCAACTTCCTGATGTTCCTGCCGCGTGAACAGCGGCTCCCGCTGTATCGTCAGTGGTACCGTGATACCGGGCAGCCGGAGAAGCTGGAGAAACTGATTGCCGAGAACGTCAAGAAGCACGGCGCGCGCGAGCCCGCGATCCAGTACGAAACCGCGGACGGCAAGAAGGAGTTTTTCGTTAAATCCTATCAGCACCTCGGCGGCGCACGCTCAGCGCTGGATACCATCAACTGGTGCCGGGAGTTCCCGGCGCAGTGCGCCGCATTGAAACAGGATCCACGGACCGCAGCGGTCGAAAAGGCATTACGACGTCTGAGCGACACGAAAGGCGAGATTACCGATGTCTTCACCAACGTGACCTTCGTGCGAGTCAAGGTCGACGGATCGCTGAAGAACGATCTGGTCTATACGCTGGTGCGCAACAAGTCATACCGCAACACCACGGCCCTGGTCCCTACGGAGAAGGCCCGCATAAAACGCGAAGACACGGTCGATGTGGTGAAGGGGTTCGTCGGCGCCTACCCGAATTTCTTCATGGAGCTGCGCTTCGAGGATCTGCAGGCGTTCGTTGATCAGTATCGCGCCATCGACGGCATGCAGGGTTATAACGCGCTGATCGACAAGTACGGCATCCGCCGCAGCAACCCGAATTTCTGGCAGAGCGCCGACTGGTTCCAGGCGAAGAACCGTCACGACAACCCGGTCACTGCCGGGGTGTTCGACCTGAGCCGGTACCAGAACCGCTAGCGGTCCGCTGAGACTCAGCCGCGCCTGCCGGCGCGGTTTCATTCGTAGCGCAGCGTCTCTAGTCCGCCGACGAAAAACCGGCCCACAACGGCGCGCACTTCTTCGCGCAGTCCTTCGTCGTCGCGCCCGCAATAACTGTCATACAGCGCACGTGCGATCGCACCAAAGTGGTCGAGCAGCGCAGGGTCGAAGTGCTGGCCGCGGCCGGATTCAAGAATCTTCATGGTCTCGTCGAACGACAGCGGTTCCTTGTACGGGCGGCGCGAAGTCAGGGCGTCGAACACATCGGCAATTGCAAAAATCCGCGCCTCGAGCGGAATTGCCTCGCCGGCGATCTGCTTGGGGTAGCCGCTGCCGTCAAACTTCTCGTGGTGGCTGCCGACCACGTCCTCGGCATCGGCCAGCCAGCGGCTGCGATGCACGATATCGAGCCCGTGATCGACATGGGTCTGCATGATGCGGAACTCGTCGGCGTCGAGCCGCGCCGGCTTGTGCAGGATATTATCGCGAACGCCGATCTTGCCGACATCATGCAGGAACGCGCCCTTGATCAGCGCGCGCACGCGCTCGGCGTTGAGACCGGCGGCTTCGGCGAGCCGCAACGAGTAGAGTGTGACGCGGTAGTTGTGCGCATCGGTGTCGCTGTCGCGTTTGGCAATGGCGCTGCCCAGCACCTCCAGGACTTCCAGGTTTGCGGCCAGCAGGCTTTCCGAGTAGCGCGCCAGCCGGCGCATGAGCGTGAGGATCACCGGGTAGAGCAACAGCGTGGTGGCGAGCACGATCAGGTTGACGTACAGCGCGGTCTGCATCGCTGTGCGCCGCACCTGTGCCATGGCTTCCTCCGATACCCGGAACAGTCCCTCGGCGTAGACGGCCAGTGCCCCGTGCCGGTCCATCACCGGCATCACCAAGTGGATATAGGGATGCCCGGCAATATCGATGTTCTGCTGCCACAGCTCGCCGGCGCCCGGAAAACGTGGCGCGCCAGAGTCGAGGATGCGTGTCAGGGTCGCGGCATCGGTGTCGATCGGCACGACGCGCTCGGCGAGCGCCGCGCCGCGGGGATCATAGAAACGCACAAGCGAAAATTGCCCGTAGCGCCGGTCGGGCGGCTGGCCCGTTTGGGTATCGAGAACCTGTTGTATCGCCACGCGCGCGTCGAGGGTCGTGGTGTCGAGCAACCGTCGCACATCGAGCCGGATCCGCTCGATACCATTGCGCGCGGTCAGCACCACCGCCTCGCCGATGCGCTCGTAACCGCGCGCATAGGCGATTGCACCGAAGGCCACGGCCACGATCACGCCGGCCGCGAGCAGCCGCAGTGCCAGTACCCGATGCACAAAGGTCTTGAGTTGGTATTCGCGTTGTCGCATTGGAGCACCCATTGGGGGTTCGCCATTGTTGCCTGCCGGTTGGCCCGGCGGCAAGCCGGGTAGAACAACTACAGGCTGGCCAAGGTTATCGGTTGATTGCGGATCGGTTGATTTGTGCTTAAGCTGGCTGCGTCACAACATTGCGAGCCGGCGGTCAAATTTTTGATATAGATCATGGTTCGCAGATCGGACATGTATGTAGTCTGCTTTTAGTTACTGCGCCGCAGATACGAAAAAACCCAGTGGTGGTCGAGTGTATAAGTTGGCGTGAAGCGACTCATGAAAATGAAAAGAATCGGGTTGGCAACGTTGTTGCTTGCGCCGGCGCACGCTTGGGCGATGACCGGGCCATTAGTCGATACCGTGGCCGATGTCCTGGCCGTGTTCGTGCTGCTGCTGGTTCCGATCGCCGGCATCTATCTGTTCTGGATGGTGCACATTCTGCCGGAGAAGGTTGCCGAGAAGCGCCACCATCCGCAGAAAGACGCAATCCAGACGCTTTGTCTCCTGTCACTGTTGTTCGGCGGCCTGCTGTGGCCGATCGCCTGGCTGTGGGCCTATTCCAAGCCGGTGATGTACAAACTCGCCTACGGCACCGACAAGCACGAGGACTTCTACAAGGAAGCGGCCCCGGGCGTACCGGCCGCCGCCCAAGAAATCACGCGCTTGCGCGCCGACATCGAGCGGCTCACGGCCATGGGCGTCGACGCCGATGATCTGCGCGCCGTGAAACGCGAATTGGCCAAGCTCGAATCCCGGCTCGCGGGCAGTGACGGGAAGGAGGCTGGCTGATGGAAGCCATTTTACTCGGCATCTACGCCGCCATCGTCTGGCTGATCTACTTCAAGTTCAAGTGGCTGCCATGGACCACGCCGCACAAGGTCACGGTCGTGATTATTCCGATCGTCGCCCTGACCAGTCTGGTCCTGCTGCTCAACGTGTTCGCGCCGTCCTCGGCGGACGTGCGCGTGATCAAGTACGTGGTGCAGATCGTTTCGCAGACGCGCGGCCGCGTGATCGAAGTGCCGGCCGCCGGCAATCAACCCATGAAGAAGGGCGATGTGCTCTTCAAGCTCGATCCGACGCCCTACCAGCTCGACGTCAGCCGCATCGAGGCACAGCTGGTGCTCGCCCAGACGCGACTGCGGCAGACGCGGGCGCTGGCCGCCACCGGCGCCGGCAGCAAGTTCGACGAGGAGCGTTACGAGAGCGACGTGCGCCAGCTCAGGGCGCAACTCGACCAGGCGCGCTGGGATCTGTCCCAGACCGTCACCTACGCCCCGGCCAACGGTACGCCGATCAACGTGCAACTGCGGCCGGGCTCGTATCTGGTCCCGGCACCGTTTGCACCGGCCCAGGCGATGAGCTTCGTCGAGGACGAATACCAGGTGATCGCACTGTTCGCGCAGAACGAACTCACCCAGGTCGCGCCGGGCAATGAGGCCGAGATCGCGCTGCCGACCTATCCGGGCGACATCATCAAGGCCACGGTCGACTCGATTGTCTGGGCCCAGGGCCAGGGACAGATCGCACCCGGCGGACCCATTCCCGAGACCGGTTCGGCACCGCTGCCGCCGGGCCGCTTCGCCGTCAAGCTCACGATCTCCGAGAAGGATCGGGAACGGTTCCTCGCCGCCGGCGCGCTGGGCCAGGCCGCGATCTACACCCACGGGATGGAGCCGATTCATATCCTCCGCAAAGTCATCCTGCGCGTTGGCTCCTACACCAATTACCTGATCCTCAAGCTGCACTGACGCCATGCGGCCCGAACCGCTCAAGACGCACCGGCGGCAAGTGCTCACGGCGGCCAGCGTCGCAGTGCTAACGATGTTGATGGCAACCGGCTGTCTGCTCAAGTCACCGCCCGGCCCCAGCGATCTGCGTGATACGACACTGGCTCATGCGTCACTACCGGCGCAGTGGAGCAGCACGGCCACGGGCGGAGCAGTGAGCCCCGGCTGGCTCGCGAGTTTCGGCGATGCCAATCTCGAAGCGCTGGTCACGGAGGCGCTCGAGTACAACGCCGATCTGCGCATCGCGGCAGCGCGCGTCGAACAGGCGCGCGGTTACGCCAAGGCTGCCGGCGCGTCCATTTATCCGTCGGTTTCGTTATTGGCGCGCGGCGGTAGCAATCTCTCCGGCGACAGTTCCGGGCTCCAGGGCCTGCTGCTGTCGGCCTCGTGGGAGCTCGACCTGTGGGGCCGGGTGCGTTCCGGCCGCGCGGCCGGCAAGGCCCAGTACGCGTCGGCCGAGCTCGATGGCGAGTATGCCCGCCAGTCACTGGTGGCGCTGGTCGCCAAGAGCTGGTTTCTGGCCACCGAGGCGCGGCTGCAGAAGGGCATCGCCGAAGACATGGTGCACGCGTCCGAATCGCTGGTCGACGCGGCACGTCAGCGCCAGCAAGTCGGTGTCGGTGACGAATACGATCTGGCCGTCGCCGAGGCCAATCTCGGTGGCGTGCGCGATACGCTGCGGCAGCTCGAGCTTGGCTACCTGCAGTCGCAGCGCGCACTCGAGGTGTTGCTCGGCCGCTACCCGTCCGCCAGCCTCGCGGCCGCGGACGCATTGCCGGGCCTGCCGCCACCGGTGCCGGCTGGCTTGCCCTCCGAGTTGCTCGAGCGCCGGCCGGATGTGGTCGCGGCCGAGCGGCGCGTGGCCGCCGCCTTCAACCGGGAGGCCGAGGCCAAGGCCGCGCGGCTGCCGACCATTTCGCTCACCGCCAGCGGCAGCAATCTGACCAGCGAGTTTTTTGTATTGCAGGATCGCGACACTCCGGTGTGGAGCGCCGGGGCCAGCCTGTTGGCGCCGATTTATCGCGGCGGCGCGTTGCAGGCGCAGGTCGAAATCCGCACTGCCGAGCAGAAGCAGGCGCTTGCCGAGTATGCGCGCGCCGGGCTGCGCGCCTTCAACGATGTCGAGAATGCCCTGGCCAGCGAAGCGACGCTGCAGGCACGCGAGCAGATTCTCGTGAAGGCGGCCACCGACAACGCACGCGCCCTCGAGTTTGCCCGCCAGCGCTACCGCATCGGTTCGGTCGATTTGCGTTCCGTGTCGCAGCAGCAGTTGGCGCTGTTTGCCGCGCAGGCCACGCTGCTGCGCGTGCAGAGCGAGGCGCGCGTGCAACGCGTCAACCTGCATCTCGCGCTCGGCGGCAATTTCGCCGATGGGAACGGGGCGAGGGCCACGCCCCCGTCCCCGCCCGGGCCGGTGACCGATGGCAACCTGCGCGCCGCAGTCGGTAATAGCTCAATGGAGTCAAAGGCCACGGCACCGTAACGCCGCGCCTGGGTGCGGCACCGGCAGTCTGGAGTAAATCGTGACCGAGCATTTGTACCAGCTCACGCCCGGCTATCGGGTATTCGATGAGCGTACCACGGTCGATGTACTCGGGGCCGCGCGCTACACACAGCTCGACACCAAGCTGAACAAGAAGGTCGCTCTGCAATGGTCATTGAATGGTTTGATTTGCATCAAAGCTGGTTGCCTTAGGTCGCCTTAGTATATTTATCGTTAATTCCTTAACTCGGAAAGGAGTTCGCACCCTAGGTTACTTGCCAACCACCATTGCTGCCGGTCCGGCGATGAGAGATTGAAACAAAGGAGAGACATGATCATGGTTGACCAGACCAAGAAAAGCGGGGAACCAACCGTGTGCTTTCCAGGAGAACTCTCAAAGATCTAAAAGCCGGTTATTCTTGAAAGTCACAACATGAAGGGAGACAGAAATAACTGAGTATCCCGGGAGGCAAGCATGGTAGCTAGAAGTCCGCACATAAGATCACTGGCATTGACAGGATTTATCTTGTTGCTCCTTGTCCTCAGCATGTCCGGTTGCGCCAGCATACCAGGTGCGACAGGCAAGGAGCAGGTGCAGACGATAGACGAACTGGTCGAGCATACGCTGCCGGACTTGTACAAGCAGGAGCCGAAAGCCAAGGAAGAGATCGCCAGTTCCGTTGGCTACGCGATCATGAGCAACACGATCATGAAGGTCCCGATCTTCGGAGCAGGTAGAGGATACGGCGTCGCAATCGATAAAAGGACCGGGGAAGAGACCTACATCACCATGACGCGTTTCGACATTGGCGGCGGCTGGGGTGCGCGTAGCGTGCGGCCGGTTGTGATCTTTCAGGATGAAAAGAAGTTCAAAGATTTCATTGACGGAGAATGGGAAGTACAAGCCGGTGCCGAAGCAGCTGCCAAGGTCGGTGAGTCAGGTGCTGCGGGTGGCGCGGGGAGCGGAAATCTTCCGGGCGATAAGGGATATTCGGTCTACATGATCACCGATGCAGGCGTGTCGGCCACCGCCACCGCGGGTGTCATCCGCATCAGGGCGGTAAAACTGAAACAGTAGCGGCAACGTGAGCGAAGGAACGGAGAAGCTGAATATGAATGATCAAAATGCAGGTATTCCAAAAAATAAGCAGACCACCCTCGGGCTTTATGTATCGGCGCAAGAGACCTATGAAATGTGGAAGGCCAATCCAGAACGGGTCAAGATCATGACGTGAGGACGCCTGAGGAGTACGTCGGGGGTCGGCGGTCAAGGTATGCACGTCATCGGCACAGAGGAAATGGTCATCCGCACCCAGCCGGGAGAAAAGCCCGCAGGAAGCATGGGCAGTTCGGTCACGCTGACGGGCCGCTGACTGATGGCAACCTGCGCGCCGCGGTCGCGAATAACCCAATGAAATCACAGGCGACAGCACCGTAACGCCGTGTCTGGGTTCGGCACCGGCAGCACATTCTGGCAGGAGTTATTTGATTCACGTCAACGTGGGTAAATCGGCCTTGATGTACGTTGATATTAGTGTGATAGGCGCAGTCATCGCTGATCAACGAAAAATCAACAAGGGGCGAACACCATGGCACCCGTAACCACCAGCGTTCCGCAACTGGATCATTTGTTTTCAACTTCCTCCGCTCGACTGGATCGCTGGCGCGAGCTGAATGCCAAGGCGCAAGCCTGGGCGGCTGGCGCGCGCGGCGAGCGCGCCGCGGTCGAGGCGGCGCTGATGCAGGTGCGCGCGCTGGAAGACTTCTTCGCCTATCCCGGGCCGCGGCTGATGAAAATACTGGCCGAGCGCATCGTTGAAGACGACGCGTCCGGCGTCGGGCGGCTGGTGCGGCGCTTGAGCGGCGCACTGCTGTCCGGCAGCTATCGCTACGATACGGGTGAATGGGAGACGTCGGATGATGCCGGCGACACGGTAGCAGACCGGGCTCCACTCGCACCCGGCGGCAGTGAGGCCCGGCGGCCGTATTTTGAAACCCTGTTCGTGAGCCCAGCGCCGGCGGCCAACCGGATAAAAATTGCCCAGGAGATCCGCCGCCTGCGGCGCGTCGATGACACGATGATTTACGAGCCGGTGCTGGTCGGGAGCGTCGAGGACGCCCTGCTCGCCACCATCCTGAACGGCAAGATCGAAGCGGTGGTGATCTATGACGGGATCCCGGTGCCATCGCAGCACGACGTGCCGCTGCTGCGTGAATTCCTCGCCACTCATCAGCAATTGGATACCTCCACGCTGGTGCCACGCGATATCGGCGTGACCCTGGCGAAGCTTATCAAGCGCCTCCGCCCCGAGCTCGACATCTACCTGCTGACGGACCGTGAGGTGGAGAAGCTGGCGGGCGATCCGGCGGCCTCGATGATCCGGCGCGTGTTCTATGAAGTCGAGGAGCTGATGGAGGTGCATCTCAACATCATCGAAGGCGTCGGCGACCGCTTTGCCACGCCGCATTTCGACAACCTCAAGCGCTACGCGGCCCGGCCGATTGCCACCTTTCACGCGCTGCCGATCGCGCGCGGCAAATCGATCATCAAGTCGAACTGGATTCACGACATGGGCGAGTTCTACGGCCAGAATCTGTTCCTGGCCGAATCCTCCGCCACCACCGGTGGGCTCGACAGCATGCTCGAGCCGACTGGCACGATTAAGGAAGCGCAGGAGAAATTCGCCCGCGCCGTCGGCGCCGACCACGTGTTCTTCGTCACCAACGGCACCTCCACGTCCAACAAGATGGTCTACCAGGCGGTGACCAAGCCGGGCGATATCGTAATCGCCGACCGTAACTGCCACAAGTCGCATCACTACGGCATGGTGCTATCGGGCGCCCAGCCGCTGTACGTCGAAGCCTACCCGATGACCGAATACTCGATGTACGGCGCGGTGCCGCTGCGCACCATCAAGCAGGCCATGCTCAATCTCAAGGCCGAGGGGCGGCTCGATCGCCTGAAGATGGTGACGCTCACCAATTGCACGTTCGACGGGCACGTGTACAACACGTTTCGGGTAATGCAAGAGTGCCTGGCGATCAAGCCGGATGTGCTGTTTCTGTGGGACGAGGCGTGGTTCGGCTTCGCGCGCTTCTCGCCGTTCCTGCGCCCGCGCACTGGCCTGGGTGCGGCCGCTGCGCTCGAAGAATGGCGCGCCAGCCCCGATGCGCTCAAAGCCTATCAGGCGCAGGCCGCCGAGCTCGGCGAGGATCTCGACCCGAAGGATCCGCGTCTGTTGGAACGGCGCTTGGTACCAGACCCGCGCAGGATACGCATCCGCGTGTACGAGACCGACTCGGTGCACAAGTCGATGTCGTGTCTGCGTCAGGGCTCGATCGTGGCGGTGCGCGACGAGGACTACAGCAAGCATGTATCGGCCTTCCGCGAGGCGGTGTTCATCCATGCCTCGACTTCGCCGAACGCACAGATCATCGCTTCGCTGGACGTCGCCCGGCGCCAGATGGAGCTCGAGGGCTACGAGCTGGTCATGCGCGCGATCGAGATAGCGCTGACCATCCGCAAGGAAGTGTCCGCACACCCGATCATCTCGAAGTACTTCCGTGTGCTGGGAGCCGATGCCATGATCCCGGCCGAGTTCCGCGCCTCGGGCTTCAAGGACTTCCTCACACCGGGTAGCACCTGGGTAACGGCCGTGAAGGCCATGCACGAGGATGAATTCTTCCTCGACCCAACGCGCATGACGCTGGTGTGCGGCACTGCCGGCTACGACGGCACCGCGTTCAAGAACCTGCTGGCCTCGAAGTACAACATCCAGCTCAACAAGACCTCGCGCAACAGCGTGCTGCTGCAGAGCAACATCAACAACACCCGTAGCGACGTGGCGCTGCTGATCAAGGTGCTGCTGGAAATTTCGATGGAGATCGAGTCGAGATTGGCCGAGGGCGGCGAGGCCGAGCGCGCGGCGTTCGCGGCACGGGTCAAGAGCCTGATGACGGACGTGCCCGATCTTCCGAACTTCAGCCGCTTCCACGACGGCTATCGCGAGGACCCGGGCAGCATCACGCTTGAGGGCGACATGCGCACTGCCTTCTTCGCTGCTTACGAGGAGGACGATTGCGAATACCTGCCACTGATGGACCCGAAGGTCGACGAACGGCTGGCCAACGGCCCGGAGATGGTATCGGCCAACTTCGTGATCCCGTATCCGCCCGGCTTCCCGATCATGGTGCCGGGGCAGGTGATCGATGCCAGCACCATCGGCTTCATGCGCAAACTCGACGTGAAGGAAATCCACGGCTTTAACGCCACGCGCGGCCTCAAGCTGATCAAGCTGTCGGCGATCGGCGCGAGCGCCGCCGCGCGCAGCATGCCGGGTAAACGCAAGCAGCGCAGTGCCGATACCGTTGCGTAGCAAGAACTAAGAACAGGGCGAACACGACCAAGGAGCAAACGGATGGATTGGATCATCAAGACGTTTCAACAGTACCCGGAGCTGGCGATCTTTCTGACGCTGGCACTCGGCTACTGGATCGGTGGTTTCAAGTTCGGCAAGTTCAGCCTGGGTTCGGTGACCGGAGTATTGCTCGCCGGCGTGCTGGTCGGCCAGATGAATATCACCATCTCGCCGAATGTGAAGTCGGTGTTCTTCCTGATGTTCCTGTTTGCCGTCGGCTACGGCGTCGGGCCGCAGTTCTTTCGGGGCCTAAAGAGCGATGGCGTGCCACAGGTCGTGTTCGCGGTGCTCCAGTGTCTCGCCTCGCTGCTGACGGCGTTCGTGGTTGCCCGGTTTCTGGGCTACGACGTTGGTGCCGCGGCCGGCTTGCTGTCCGGATCGCAGACCATCTCCGCGGTACTCGGTGTCGCCACCGACGCCATCAATCAGCTCGGCATTGCCGCCGAGGAGAAGACCAGGCTCATCAACCAGATGCCGGTGGCCTATGCCGTCACCTACATCTTCGGCACCGCCGGCTCAGCGTGGCTGCTGGCGTCGATCGGCCCCAAGCTGCTGCGCGTCGATATCGCGGCCGAGTGCAAGAAGTATGAAGCCAAGCTGGGCGGCGGCGAGGCCGAGCCCGGGGTCATGTCCATGGCGCGGCGCTTCGACGTGCGCGCTTATCGCGTGACCAACAAGGACCTGGCGAACAAGACCGTAGCCGAGATCGAGGCACTGCCGAAGGAGTTCCGCGTGTTCATTGTTCGGGTCCGCCACGCCGGCGTTGTCATCGAGCCCGAGCCGACGACGGTCATCGGGAAGGACGACGTCATCGCCGTGGCCACCCGGCAGGAGGCGCACGTGACGCGCGGGGCGAAGATCGGGCCGGAGGTCGACGACAAGGAGCTGCTCGATTTTCCGGTGGAGATGCTGGACGTGGTCATCACTGAGAAATCCCTCGCCGGCAAGACCCTCGCGGAGCTCGCGACCCATGACTTTGCCCGTGGCGTGTTTCTGCGCAGGCTCGTGCGCGGCGGTCAGGAGATGCCGTTCACGCCGGGCACCACCGTGGATCGCGGCGACGTGCTCCAGGTCGTCGGCCCGAAACGCAACGTCGAGCTTGCGGCCAAGGCGATCGGTTATGCCGACCGCCCTACCAACATGACCGACATGGTCTTCGTCGGTGCCGGCATCGTGCTGGGCGGACTGGTCGGGGCACTGACGATCCATCTGGGTGGGATCCCGCTGAGCCTCAGCACCAGCGGCGGAGCGCTTATTGCCGGGCTGGTATTCGGCTGGCTGCGGTCGGTGAAGAGAACCTTCGGCCGAATTCCGGCGCCGGCGCTGTGGGTCCTGAACAACGTCGGCCTCACCATTTTCATCGCCGTGGTCGGAATCAGCGCCGGCCCGAGCTTTGTAGCCGGGCTGAAGCAGGCCGGTGTGAGCCTGTTCTTCGCCGGCATCGTGGTGACCTCGGTGCCGCTGATCATCGGTTTGCTGATGGGCAAGTACATTTTCAAGTTCCACCCGGGCATCAACCTCGGCGCCTGCGCCGGCGCGCGCACCACCACGGCGGCACTCGGCATGATCGAAGAAGTGGCCAAGAGCAAGGTGCCGGCCCTCGGATATACCGTGACCTACGCCGTCGGCAACACCCTGCTGACGATCTGGGGACTGGTCATCGTGCTGCTCATGGCATGACATTTCTTTAAATAAGAGGAAAGAGCCGATATGGCAACCAAGACCAAGAAACATTCGACCTCCCGCGCCCAGCAGCGTGAGCTGCTCAAGCTGAGCCCGTTTGAACTCAAGGACAAGCTCATTGCGCTCGCCGCCGAGAGCGATCGCGACAGCGACGCGCAGATGCTGAACGCCGGGCGCGGCAACCCGAACTGGATCAGCACCACGCCGCGCGAGGCGTTCGGCGCCCTGTTGCGCTTCGGGCTCGACGAGTCGCGGCGCCGGATCAAGGACATTCCGGACGTCGGCCACATGCCGGAAAAGAACGGGATCGGCCAGCGCTTCACGCAGTTTCTCGGCGCCAACGACAAGCTCCCCGGCATCAAGCTCTTGCGCGATGCCTTCGACTACGGCGTGAAGACGCTGAAATTCGACGCTGACACGTTCGCCTATGAACTGGCCGAGAGCATTATCGGCTGCATGTACCCGGTGCCAGACCGGATGTTGCGCTGCACCGAGCGCATCGTGCACGAGTTCCTGGCGCAGGAGCTGTGCGCCGGAAAGCCGCCCACGGGTCGCTACGATATATTCGCGGTCGAGGGCGGCACCGCGGCGATGTGCTACATCTTCGATTCGCTGATGCTCAATCGTTTGCTGCACCGCGGCGACAAGATCGCACTTGGCGTGCCAACCTTCACCCCGTATCTCGAGATCCCGCACTTCGACCGCTATGCCTTCAAGGTCGTGAATCTCGATGCCGGCAAGGAACGGCGCGCGGACGGCAGCCACAGCTGGCAATACGCCGATGCGGAAATCGACAAGCTCGCCGACAAGCGCATCAAGGCGTTCTTCCTCGTCAATCCCAGCAACCCGCCGTCCTATGCGATGCGCGAAAGCTCTGTGAAGCGGCTCGTGAAGTTGGTGAAGACCAAGCGCCCCGACCTGATCATTATCACCGACGACGTCTACAGCACCTTCGTACCGGGATTCCGCTCACTGATGGCCGAGCTGCCGCAGAATACCATCGGTGTCTATTCCTATTCGAAGCACTTCGGCTGCACCGGCTGGCGGCTCGGGGTGGTGGCGATTCACCAGAACAACATCTTCGATAAGGCGCTGGCGAAGCTGCCGGCGAAGGATCGTGCGGCGCTCAATCATCGTTACAGCAGCATCAGTCTTGCGCCGCAGAAACTGAAATTCATCGACCGCATGGTCGCCGACAGTCGACAGGTCGCGCTCAACCACACCGCTGGCCTGTCGCCGCCGCAACAGATCCAGATGGCGCTGTTTTCGCTGTTCGCGCTGCTCGACAAGTCAAACAGCTACAAGACGCTCTGCCAGCTGATCGTGCGCCGCCGCTACCAGGCGTTGTGGGATGGCCTGGGTCTGCCGCCGCCGCCCGATAGCGACCGGGCGTCGTACTACGCCGAGCTCGACATTATGGTGTGGGCGGACAAGATCTATGGTCCGGATTTCGTGAAGTTCCTGCGCAAGAACTACGAATGCACCGACATCCTGTTCCGGCTGGCGGAAAAATCCGGCGTCGTGCTGCTGCACGGCGGTGGCTTCGGTGGTCCCGACTGGTCGGTGCGCGTGTCGCTCGCCAACTTGCCGGAAGACACCTATCCGAAGATTGGTCAGTTCCTCATGGAGGCGGCCGCAGGCTACGTCGAGGAGTGGAAGACGGCGGCCGCGCCGAAGCCGAAACGGAAGTGAGCAGGGCAACACGAAACACTATTCTGACAAGCCAAGGAGAAAAGACCATGAACAAAGTCACATCACATCTATTCGGGCGAGTGCTCTTCGCATTCGTTGCGCTGCTGTTTGTCGCATCGGCGGCCAACGCGAAACCCAAGGTCATGGTCCTCGCCACCGGCGGCACCATCGCTGGTGCTCAGGCCAGTACCACCGAGGCCGGCTACAAGTCCGGCACGTTCTCGGTGGACGATCTCATCAAGGCCGTGCCGCAACTCAAGGACATCGCGGACATCTCCGGCGAGCAGGTGGCCAACATCGGCAGCCAGACCATGAACCACGAGGTGTGGCTGAAGCTCGCCAAGCGCGTGAATGAGGTGCTCAAGGGCTCAACGGACGGCGTGGTCATCACCCACGGCACCGACACCATGGAAGAGACCGCCTACTTCCTCAGCCTGGTGGTGAAGAGCGACAAGCCGGTGATCCTGGTAGGGTCGATGCGGCCGGCGACCGCCATCAGCGCCGATGGTCCGGCCAACCTCTATAACGCGGTCGCGCTGGCCGTCAACCCACTCGCAAAGGGGCGCGGCCCGCTCGTGGTCCTCAACGACGAGATCCACTACGCCCGCGAGGCGCAGAAGACCAATGCCACGGCGCTCGACACCTTCAAGTCGCCGAACCGCGGCCGCGCCGGGGTCATGAACACCGGCAAGGCCTATTTCTTTTCGCCGAACGTCATGGTGCACAGCATGAAGAGTGAGTTCTCGGTGGATGGCAAGGGCGTGAACGACCTGCCGCGCGTGGAGGTGGTGTATTCCTATGCCAATCTCGGTCGCGACGGCATCGACTTCCTCGTCGGCAAGGGCGTGAAGGGTATCGTGCTGGCCGGGGTCGGTGACGGCAACAGCACCGATGCCGCGATCGCCGCCTTGGCGGATGCCGCCAAGAAAGGCATCGTCGTCGTGCGTTCCTCGCGCACCGGCAGCGGCCTCGTGGTGCGCAATGTCGAGGTGGACGATGACAAGTTGGGGTTCGTCGCCGGCATGGAGCTGAGCCCGCAGAAGGCCCGCATTCTGCTCATGCTCGGCCTGATGAAGACCAACGATCCGAAGAAACTGCAGGAGATGTTCGCGAAGTACTGAACCGGTGTTCGATGTGCGGCCCGGGCCGAATCCGGAAGGCGTCGTGCGGTGACGGTATGACGGGCGACGATGGACAGGAGAATTGAGAAGCTATGATCGACTGGTTTCTGGCGGGTCTACGTAGCAATCCGGAGCTGGCGTTGTTTCTGGCAATCGGCCTGGGGTTCTGGATCGGTTCACTCAAGATCGCCGGCTTCAGCCTCGGTGGCGTCACCGGTTCGCTGCTGGCAGCGCTGGTGATCGGGCAGGCGCACGTGGAAATCCCGGGCCTGGTCAAGACCGTGCTGTTCATGCTGTTCCTGTTCGGCACCGGCTATTCGGTTGGCCCGCAGTTCTTCCGCTCCTTGAAGGGCGACGGCCTGCGGGCGCTGGGCTTCACCCTCGTGCATTGCGTCGCCGCGCTCGGCATCGCATACGCGATGGCGCGGCTGCTCGGCCTGGATCTCGGCATGTCTGCCGGCCTGCTCTCGGGCGGCTTGACTCATTCCGCCGCCATCGGCACCGCTACCGAGGTGATCATGACGATGCCGTCGTCGCTGTCGGATGCCGAACGCCAGACGCTGGTCAGCCATATTGCCGTGGCGGATGCGCTGACCTACGTGTTCGGCGTCGTGGCCCCGATCTGGTTCCTCGGCACCTTGGCGCCGCGCCTGCTGCGCATCGACCTCAAGCAGGAAGCCGCCGCCCTCGAAGCCAAGCTCGGAATCAAACGGGTCGCGCCGAACGTCACGTCCGCGTATCAGCAGTTCGATTTCCGCGCGCATCGCGTGGATGCCGACGAGTACGTGGGAAAGCGCGCCGCCGACATGGAAGTGATCGGACCGGAGGGCCGCACGTTCGTCGAGCGCCTGCGGCGCGGCGATCAGATCCTGTCTGTTACTCCGGACACGCGCATCGAGCGCGGTGACATCGTCAGCCTGCATGGTCGCCGCGAACTGGTGCTCGAATATGGGCCGCGCATCGGCGCCGAGATCAACGATCGCGAGCTGCTCGATTTCCCGGTGGAAGTCACGCGCGTCGTGGTCACCAACCGCGAGATCACGCAGCGCAGTTTCGGCGAGCTCGCGAGCTGGCCGCCATCGCGCGGCGTCGGCGTGCGTAAGGTCATGCGCGGCAGCGAGGAGATACCCGTGTCCATGGCCACGGTTCTGGATCGTGGCGACGTGATCGAGCTGATCGGGCCGCAGCCGACCGTTGCGCGCTTCGCGCGCGAAATCGGCCAGATCGAACCGCAGACCGCCAACACCAACCTCATGCTGGTCACCTTGGCTATTGTGATCGGCGCGTTCGTCGGTCTGCCGTATCTGATGCTGGGCGCGCTGAAACTGTCGCTGTCGACCAGCGTCGGTGTGCTGGTGGCGGGCCTGTTTTTCGGTTGGCTGTACTCGGTGAAACCCATTGTCGGAAAGATCCCGGATGCCTCGATCAACCTGATGAGTCAACTGGGGCTGGCCGGGTTTGTGGCCGTGATCGGACTGCATGCCGGACCGGTGTTTCTCGACGCCGTGCGCGATGCCGGCCTGCGGCTGCTGCTCGGCGGGGTGGTGGTGACGCTGATGCCGCTGTTCATCGCCTTCGGCTTCGGGCGTTACGTGCTGCGCATGTCGCCGATACTGCTGATCGGCGCCATCGCCGGCACCCAGACCCTGACGCCGGCGCTGGTCGCGGTTCAGGAGAAGGCCGACAGCCAGACGCCGGTGCTCGGCTACACAGTGCCGTATGCGTTGGCCAACATCCTGCTCACCATGTGGGGCGGCTTTATTGTGATGATGCGGGTGCAGTTCGGGTAAGACTGGATTTCAGTTCGGAAGTTGCTCATGGGTTCAACGTCAACATGGAGGGAAGAGTCATGAACACAGGAATCAATGCAATCGATCGGGATGGTGCGACGCCGGAAACCTGGACGCGCGCCGGTCGCGGCCTGGGCCGGGCAACGGGCATCGTGCTTATCGCGCTGGCATTCGGTATCGGCACGGCCCAGGCGCGTGGCCCGATTCCCCAGGACCTGCAACCGGTCGTGAAGGAGGCATATGACAAGTTCAAGGACGACACGAGCGGCAAGAACGCCGACTACATTCCCGAGCTGGCGAAGGTGCCCTCGGAGCTGTTCGGTGTCGTGATCGTCACCGCATCCGGCAAGGTGTACACAGCCGGCGACGTGGACTATGCGTTCTCGATCCAGTCGGTGTCCAAGCCGTTCACTGCGGCGCTGGTCATGCAGGAGCAGGGCGCCGACGCGATCAAGGAGAAGATTGGGGTCGAACCGACCGGGCAGAAATTCAACTCGATCCTTGCGACCCAGATCATCCCGCAGGTGTCGGTGAACCCGCTGGTCAACTCCGGGGCGATAGCATCGGTGAGCATGGTGCAGGCCAAGAACGCCAACGAGCGCTTCAACAAGATCCTCGGCTTCTTCGACGCGTTGTCCGGCGCCAAACTGAAGGTGATCGACAGCGTCTACAAGTCCGAGGCCGCTACCAACCAGCGCAATCGCGCGCACGGCTATATTCTTGCGGCATCGGATCGCATCTACTCCGATCCGATGGAAGCGGTGGACGTCTACACCAAGCAGTGCTCGATCGGCGTGACCGCCAAGCAGCTCGGGATCATGGGTGCGACCCTGGCCAATGGCGGCGTCAACCCGGTGACCGGCAAGCGCGTGCTGGATGCCAAGTATGTGCCCAAGGTGCTGGCGATCATGATGACGGCGGGGTTCTACAACGAATCCGGCGACTGGGCCTATACCACTGGCCTGCCGGCCAAGACTGGCGTCGGCGGCGGCATTGTCGCCATCGTGCCCGGCGAAATGGCGATCGTCGCCTTTTCGCCACGCGTGAACGATGCCGGCAACAGCGTCCGTTCCGCCAAGGCCATCAACCAGATCGTCGAGCAGCTCGATCTGAACCTGTTTGGTTCCGGCAAGTGAGTGCCGCGCGACCGAGCAATTTATTAATATTGATAATTTATGGAGAAAGACAATGAACACGACCAGATACACACCCCAGGTCCTGGCAGCCAGCGCCGCGGTGCTGGCAGTTATTGGCGTCGCTGCGCCAGTTCAGGCAGAGGACAAGGCGCGCGTGGAGATCTACGGGTTTGCCCAGATGGACGCGATTTACGATTTCAATCGCGTCGACCCCGCCTGGAACTCCACGCTGCGTCCCTCGAGGATACCGGTGAACTGCCCGGGTGATGCCGGCTGCGGCGAGGATGGTGAAACCATCTTCAGCGTCCGCCAGTCGCGCCTGGGCTTTAACGGCTTTATCCCCACCCAGCTGGGCGAACTCAAGACCAAGTTCGAATTCGACATGTTCGGCACCGGTCCGGACGCGGGCAAAACCACGATCCGGTTGCGCCATGCCTACGGTGAACTCGGCGAATTCCTGGCCGGTCAGACCAACAGCCTGTTCATGGACGGAGACGTGTTCCCCAACACCATCGACTACTGGGGACCGACCGGCATGATCTTTTTCCGCAATATTCAGATGCGCTGGACGTTCTTGAAGCAGGGCGGGACGAAGGCGGCGGTCGCGCTGGAGGGGCCGGGTACGGCCGTGGACGCGGGACAGACCGCCGTCATCGACCCTTCGCTTAATGTAACGAGCTGGAACAAGTATCCGGACCTGACCGGCCAATACCGTATGGACACATCCTGGGGCCACTTCCAGGTGGCCGGCATTCTGCGTTATCTCGGTTATCAGTCCACGGTCAGCACCGTTTCCGGCCACGAGACCGGCTATGGCGTCAATGTGAGCGGTACGTTCAAAACCGTCGGCAAGGACAAGGTGCTGGCGCAGATTGCCTATGGCAATGGCATCTCGAATTACTTCAACGACGGCGGCAACGATCTGGCACCCAGCGGTACCGGTGCTGCCGAGGCATTGCCGATCCTCGGAGCGCTCGTGTATTACGACCGCTACTGGAACGACAAGTGGAGCAGTTCGATCGGTTACAGCGTGACGTCGCAGGACAATTCCGGCGGACAGCTGGCGAATGCCTACAAACAAGGTCAGTATGTGTCGGCGAACCTGCTGTACTATCCGGCGAAGAACGTGATGGTCGGCGGCGAGCTGCTGTGGGGCGAGCGCGAAAACAAGAATGGCGACACCGGCAACGACAGCCGTTTCCAGTTTTCGACCAAGTACAACTTCTAACGGAGAATGCGGTGCTCGTGGCGGGTGGCGCAGTGTTTCCGTTCTCCACGAGCAACACGGTTCCGGGGGCACCGGCGTGCGTCCAGATGTACTGGGTGGTGCCAGAAGTCAGTTGAATGACCCGCCCGGCCGCCGCGGCCGGCGGCCGGCTTGAGGACAACAGGTTCATTCCCCGACCGATGGATACCGGCTGGCTCAAATCGCTGTGGCACGACCTCCTGCTGGAGGCGCATCCGCTGCGGGCGGCGTTCGAGCTCCCGGTGATATTCGACCTGGGCGCGGTGTTCTTCTTCGCGCTTACCGGGGCGCTGGCGGCGATTCGCCGCGGTTACGATTGGGTGGGCATGTTTATCCTGGCGTTCGTCACCGGTGTCGGCGGTGCGCTGATTCGCGATGGCCTGTTCATCCAGCAGGGCCCGCCGGCAATCGTTGCCGACGGTCGCTATCTGTTCGCGATCTTGCTGGCCTGCCTGGCCGGCATGGCCATCGGTGGATACATCGAGCGTTTCCAGAAGACCATCGCCTACATCGATGCCCTCGGGTTGGGCGCGTACGCGGTGGTGGGCGTGCAGAAGGCGCTATTCGCGAATATGAGTATTCCGGCCGCGATCATGATCGGCACCATCAATGCGGTCGGTGGCGGTCTGTTGCGCGACATCATCGTGCGCGTCGAACCGTTGATGCTGAAGCCTGGCCAGTTTTACGTGCTGGCCGCGTTGCTGGGCAGCATCCTGTTCATGAGTCTAATGCTCGCTACGCCGCTGTCCGCGTCCGTGTCCGCGCTCATTGCGATCGGCGCGACCTTCGCGTTTCGCGTTCTGACCATCTGGTTCAACTGGCAAACCAAGTCGGTGCGTCCCTGGTTCACCGGTCACGGCAAGGAAACCACCATGTCGGACGATGAGGCCCGCAAACAGGAACAGGAGCATGGCGGCGAGAAGAAGTGAGCGATGCGACGGCCGGATCGGCTTTGATAAGGTCTATCGCTCGGCGCTACTTATCACTACGTGGACAACATCGTCAAAGAAGTATAATTACCAGCGTCCTGAAAACAACAAAGGGCATCTCGATGCGGATCAAGCCTTCCATTAACTGGCTGTTCATCTTCATGCCGGTCGCGCTCGTACTCGAGCATGCCGGTGTGCCGGCGCCGTATGTGTTTTTTTCGGCGGCGCTCGCGATTGTGCCGATCGCTAGCCTCATCGTGCGAGCCACCGAACAGATCGCACACCGTACCGGCGACGCCATCGGTGGGCTGCTCAACGCCACCTTCGGCAATGCGCCCGAGCTGATCATCTCCATCGTGGCACTCAAGGCGGGTCTGCTCGACATGGTGCGCGCCTCGCTCATTGGCGCGATCCTGGCGAACATTCTGCTCGCGCTCGGTGTTGCGTTCCTGCTCGGTGGCTTTCGCTACCGCGACCAGGATTACAATCCGGTGGCCGCGCGCGTTTACAGTTCGATGATGCTGATCGCCGTCGTGAGCCTCGCGGTGCCGAGCGCGTTCAGCCGCTTCTTCGCGCCCGAGGAAACGATTCGCTCGGAGACGTTGTTGAACGTGGGCCTGGCTGTCGTGTTGCTCATCGCCTATGTGCTCTATCTCGTGTTTATGCTGAAGACCCATCCGGGCGCCTTCGCCGCCAAGGGTGGCCACGCTGAAGAAGACAAGGGCGCACGCTGGAGCCTGCCGCGCGCGGTCGGAAGCCTCGTGGGCGCCTCGTTGCTGGCAGCGTGGATGAGCGAGATCCTGGTGGGTGCGGCCGAAGGCACCGGAACCGCACTTGGCATGTCGCAGGTGTTCATCGGTATTGTGTTCGTCGCGATTGTCGGCGGCGCGGCCGAGAGTTTCTCGGCCATCGTGATGGCGCGCAAGAACCGGATGGACATGACGATCGGTATCGCACTCGGCAGTTCAATCCAGATCGCCCTGTTCGTCGCGCCTGTGCTGGTGTTGGCCAGCTATTTCATCGCGCCGCAACCACTCGAGCTGTCCTTCGGACGTGCCGAGATCGGGGCGTTGTTGATGGCGGTGCTGATCGGCACCGTGGTCTCGGGCGACGGGCGCTCCAACTGGTACAAGGGCGTGCAGCTCATCACCGTTTACCTGATCATCGCGCTCATGTTCTACTTCCTGCCAGACGTCACGCGCTCCGGTTAGCACAGTAACCCGCGGCGCGGCGACGGCCGGCGGTGTGGGTCAGTAAGGGGGTTTGCATGGCGGAGTTGAAAAACGAGAAGCGCGCGCGGGTGCTGGATCCGATTGAGCGCGTGTCAGAGATCATCTTCGGCCTGATCATGGCGCTGTCGTTCACCGGCTCGGTGAGCGCGGCGACCGCCGCGCGCGAGGAAATCCGCACCGTGATGTTTGCCGCGCTCGGTTGCAACCTCGCGTGGGGGCTGGTCGATGCGGTCATGTACCTCGTGGCGCTAATGACCGAGCGGACACGCAATTTCATGTTGCTGCGCCGTGTCCGCAGCGCCGCTACCCCGCACGAGGCGCACGCAATCATCGCGGACGTCATGCCCGGGCGCCTCGGCACCGTCATCAGTGCCGAAGGCCTGGAGGACATGCGCCTGCGCCTCGCCGCGCTGCCCGAACCGCCGGCCCGCGGACGCCTCGGCCGGGACGACTTTGTCGGTGCCCTTGGCGTGTTCCTGATTGTTGTGCTCTCGACCTTTCCGGTCGTGGTTCCGTTCATGCTGTATTCCGAAACCTTGCTGGCAATGCGCGTCTCGAATGCGGTCGCGCTGGTGACATTGTTCGCGTGCGGTTTTACGCTCGGGCGCTATTCTGGTGGTATCCCATGGCGCTCCGGTTTCGCGATGGCGGCAATCGGGGCAGTCCTGGTGGTCGCTACCATTGCACTTGGTGGCTGAGCATGAGTTTGCGGCAGCCAAGCGCCGTCCTGGTGGCCGCGCTGCTCGTGCCGGTGTTGGCCTGCGCCGCCGCACCGGACAACGGGAATGCAGCGTCGCCCGCGAAGGCGCCCGGCTGGGCCTATTCCGCAACCGGCATGTATTACTCGCCACCCGATCAGGACAATTTCCTGCTCGTCATTGCCACGGCCGATCGCGGGTCGCTGCATCTCGAGGCGCGCTATAACTACGAGGCGCTCGACACCGGCTCGCTGTTCGCCGGCTGGACATTCTCGGGCGGCGACACACTGACCTACGAGTTGACGCCGATGCTGGGCGCGGTGTTCGGTGCGACGCAGGGGATCGCGCCGGGGTTCGAGGCGAGCCTGGCGTATGGTGTCGTCGATTTTTACATCGAAGCCGAGTACCTGTATGACTTCGACAACCATGAGGACAACTACACCTACGCGTGGAGCGAACTCGGCTTCAGTCCCCTGAAGTGGCTGCGCTTCGGCCTCGTCGGCCAGCGCACACGCATCTATAACAGCGATCGCGATATCCAGCGTGGCGGTTTCGCGCAGCTGATGTTCGGCAAGGCGACGCTCGGGTTTTATGTCTTCAATCCCGACGATAGCGCCACTCGACTCGCGGTCGTGTCGCTCGGAGCGGAGTTCTAGTGCCAAGGCCGGGTTGGTTTGGACTGTCACCCGCGCGTCGTGGCACGGCGTGCTGGGCACGGCCCGGGCTGGTGCTGGCGGCGCTCGCGCTCGGCTCGTCGGCAGTGGCGCAGGATCTCGAGCCGCGGCTCTACAGCAACTCGCCGGTCGGGATGAACTTCGTGATTGCCGGCTACAGCTACTCGCACGGCGGTGTGGCGTTCGACCCCTCGGCGCCGCTGACCGATGCGAACATTCAGGTTCACAGCGCCGTCTTCGCGTATGCGCGTACGCTCGACATCGCGGGCCTGTCGGGAAAATTCGATATCGTGTTGCCCTATGCCAAGCTGTCGGGTTCCGCCCTGTATCAGGGCGAACCGCGCGAGCGCGAGGTGGCGGGGCTGGCCGACCCGCGGCTGCGGTTGTCGGTGAATCTTTACGGTGCGCCGGCACTGTCGGTGCAGGAGTTCGCGAGTTACCGGCAGGATCTTATCGTGGGGGCGAGTCTGCAGGTGTCGGTGCCGGCCGGCCAATACGATTCCGACAAGCTCGTGAACATCGGCACCAATCGCTGGTCGTTCAAGCCGGAACTCGGGATCTCCAAAGCCGTCGGCCCGTTGACCTTGGAGCTCGCGGCGGCGGCTACCTACTTCACCGACAACGACGACTTCTTCAATGGCAGCACCTTGGCACAGGATCCCATCTACAGCGCGCAAACCCACCTGACGTACAACCTCGGTACCGGGAACTGGCTGGCGCTGGATGCGGTGTACTACACCGGCGGGCGCAGCTCCATAGACGGTGTGCAAGGCAACGACCTGCAGAAGAACACCCGCTTTGGCGCCACCTATGCGTATGCCATCGATCGCCATCACTCGCTCAAGCTGCACGCGAGCACTGGCGTGTTCACGCGCACCGGCACCGACTTCGACACCATTGCGATCGCCTGGCAGTACCGCTGGGGCGCGGGGTATTGACGGGTACGATTTCGCGCCGGTTTCGCCGGTGTAAAATGTGAATCACGATTTGCCGCGTCCCGACAACGGACGGTCGCGCGCAAATCGCCTTCAGGATTGCACGATTGCCCAACGGCCGGTTCGTCTAGATTGTCACGAAAGCAGTGATCAACGTTTCCCGTGTGTACCCACGCGCAGCGCCACCAGGTGTGCCAGTGTGATGGCGAGATACAGCTGTCCCGTCAGTGCCTCGGCGATCGCGAGCGATCGTGCGACGGGATGTACCGGCGTAATATCGCCGTAGCCCACGGTCGTGAGCGTGACAAAACTGTAGTAGATCCATGTCTGCGGGATGAGCGCTGCGCCGAGTGCGCCGGCGAAGGCATCCGGGCGCAGTTGATGCAGGAATGCGTAGGCGCTGGCCCAACTGAGGCCGAGCAACAGGTACACCGCCACCGCGCCCAGGATACGGTGGTGTGTTACCGGGCCGCTCCGATAAACCTGCCCGGCCACCACCGCGGTGAACAACAGGAGTGTCACCAGCGTGGACAGTTCGCGCCACGCGGTGAGATCGTCGGAGGCCGTGGCCACGCTTGCCCAACGTATCAGCAACGCGATCGCGGCGAACGGCGGCACCGCCCAGCGCAACCAACGGCGCTCCGGCAAGGCCAGTGCGCCGGCCACGAGCAGCGCCGAGAACGCGATGTCGCCGGCGAGCGAGCCCAGCGGCCCCTGACGACCGAACACCGGGAGCACGAACACGACGGCGATCAGTAGCGCAAGGAACAAGGAGAGGCCGCGGTCTGCGGCCCAGAATCGCAGCAATCCATCTCCGATGCGGTGTTTCATTATGCAATCACCATCGGGGCAGTACCGGGCGTAACCAGGAGTTGTCGAATGGTTTCGACAACCAGCATACCGCAGTTGTCCGCAGTCTGCTGAGCGGTCATCTACACCGAAATCGGAGCTGCCCGGTGTTGCCTTCTGGCACATCGAACCGCTGAGCTGAAAATTGTATATATAAGGAATCCCCCAGGCTTCGGGTGTGCCCGCAGGTGCCTGGCAGAGATTCAAAGTGGATTCTATTCGCTGTGGCCAATTGAGCCGCTGTTGTGACCGGTTCCAGACCGGGTTCGAAACCATTGCCCGGCTTGCATGCGGTTGTCTATGATGGGGCCGTTTCCCGACGACACCGCGACGATCGAAACCCGCGGCATCCAAGGCCGTAATACATATTAATAAGAAGAAGGAGGTGTTCGTGAATCGACTGAATCGTTGGTTGTTGGCATCCCTGACTGGCTCAGCGCTTGTCATGTCGGCCGGCGCGCACGCCGGTCTGACCGCCGAGCAAGTTTTCGCCAGCCTGAAGCCGGAGGTGCGCAAGCAGCTGCAGGCCGGCGAAATCGTGACCCTGGCCAAACCAGACCAGGAGACCAGCGACTCCGGCCTGGCCGTGAGCCTGGCGGTCATCGTGCCGACTGACCTCAACAAGACGCTCACCACGTTCCGATCACTCAATGTGACGGACGCTGCCGAACAGCGCCGCACTACGCGCGAGATCAGCGGCAGCGTGCGCGGCGACGGCACCAGTCCGGCGTTCACGGCCATCGGTTTTACTGCCGACGAGAAGGGTGAAGTGGACAAGCTGGTGCGTGCCAAGCCGGGTGACGACTTCAATTTCAGCAAAGAAGAGCTTGCCTGGGTAGGGCAGGCCGCCACCAGCGGCGTTGATCCTGCACAGGCGGCAGCCGGGGCCATGCGGCGTGTGCTTGAGAGCCGCTATCTCGCCTATCGCAAGACCGGACTCGCGGGTTTGCCGCCCTATGCCCGCCGTGACGGTAAGCAGGTCAGCCCCGGCGCGGAGCTTGCGGCCACCACCGAGGCAATGCCGCTGCTGCGCAAGGAACTGCCGGACTTCTATCAGGCCTACCGCAACTATCCCAAGGGCGGCGCCGAAGGCCTGCAGCACCGCTTCTTCTGGGACAAGAAGACCGTCGAAGGTCGGCCGATGTTTTCATTGCGACACGAGATGGTACAAATCAAGCCGGATGGCGCGACCATCGCCAACCGTGAGTTCTATATCAGCAATAACCTGAACACCTTGCAGGTCGCGATCGCGCTCCTGCCGTACGGCACGCAGACCCTGGTGGTGCTGGCCAACCAGACGTACACAGACAAGGTCTCCGGTTCCGGTCGGTTCGTGGCGGTGCGCGTCGGTCGCAACATTGTCGAGTCGAACATCAAGCCGCTGTTCGAACAACTGCAGAAGACGCTCGGCAAGGCCCGGCCGGATACCGGCGGCGCCGGAGCGCATTAAGACCTGTGGAGTGATCGTGCGCAGTCGCAGCGGACGATGGCCTTGGAGTAGCGGAACAAAGGTCGGGAAGGAATGGCACAGCTTCCCGGCTTATATTTTTTAGGTCCCCACCTGTGGCTTGGGGACGAAAAGCCTTACGGGTTTCACCTGCAGACCCCGGCCGAAAGCACGAAATCCATCAGATCTCGGGCACTGCCCCTGGAACTTTGATTTCGATCAATACGATGCTTCCGTACGCCTGCTAGATTGCGCTGGTCTCTCGGTAACGCAGAGCGAACCAGAAACCGGGAGCGTTTTCCTGGGGGCTTCAAGGCGCGTTCAAACAACGCGCCAGATTGTACGAACACGCCGTGTCGGCAGCACGGGCTGCTGCAGGGACAAACCTCGATAACAGCACAAGGAGCAAACTCATGAATCGGTATCTAGTGGTTTCCGCGGCGGCGGCGGTGTCGGTGGCGTTGAGCGGTTGTGTGAGCACGAGCAAGTACGAGAAGCTGGAGCAGGAAAAGAACACGCTGCAAGAGCAGGTCGCAGCATTGGAACAGCAGAAGGCGGCGATACAGACCACCAGCCAGCAGAACCAGGCGCAGTACGACGCCTTGGTGAAGAAGCTCTCGACGGAGGTGCAGCAGGGTCAGCTCAAGGTGCGGCAATACCAGAATATGCTGTCCGTGGACGTGGCCGAGCAGATCTTCTTCGACTCCGGGCGCGCGGTCCTGAAGGACAGCGGCAAGGTGGTGTTGAAGAAGGTCGGTGAGGCGCTGAAGTCCTACGAGAACAAAATCATCCGGGTCGTGGGCTACACCGACAACGTGCCCATCGCCAAGGCCATTCAAAACGTCTATCCGAGCAACTGGGAACTGTCGGTGGCGCGCGCGACCAACGTCGTTCGCTACCTGCAGGACGTCGGCGTAGCACCCGAGCGCATGGTGGCGTCCGGGCGCGGCGAGTACTCCCCGGTCGCCCCGAACGACACGGCCGAGGGGCGGCAGAAGAACCGCCGCATCGAGATCATGCTCATCGACCAGAGCCTGGCTGAGGAGCTGTCCAAGTCCAAGCCATAATGCCAGCCAATAATCGCGTTCCTCGATCGGCGCGTTTTTCGTTGAATGCAGCAATGACCAGATACGCGTCGCGAGTGACGCGTGCCCGCTCAACGTCGGTAGCAGCATCGACCGGAAGCGGGATCTGGGTGGCGATACCTCCATGACTGTGCCGTATATGTGAAGATCGGCGAGGCGTTCTGAGCGTGACGACCGGGCGCGTCCCTGTGGGGCAGTTGCCGACGCCAAGATGGTCAATAGTTTGAGAGGGAGGCGTCTATGCGATTGTGGAGCGAATCCATGCCGCAGTCGATTCCGGTCTGGCAAAGACAATGCTGAATCCCATGCGTTATCCAACGACCCGCCTGATCGTATCGGCCGTTGTGGCGATGGGTTCGGCGCTGCTGTTGCTGAACGGTTGCATCTTCAAGGAAGTCAAAGAGCAGCAGAAAAAGCTCGACGCGCTCTGCACCCTGCAGGGCCAGGTGCGCACCGAGAAGCCGGGTCAGAAACCGCTGGTCGTCGTGCTGATGCGTCTGCCCGGCGGGCGCGGCGATGCCCGCGCCAACTGGGAGTTGTCCGATCACTACGTGCTGGAAGGGGCCGGGCACTGGATCTTCCATATCGCCCCGGGCACCTACGCACTGGCCGCGTTCGAAGATCGTAATGCCAACCTGGTCTATGAACCCGGTGAGCCGGCACTGGACGTGATGCCGGCGCAGGCCATCACCTGCGCAGCCGCAACTTCTGTCGAGAATCTGGATCTGGTGATCCCCACCAATGGCCGTGCGGTGGTTGACGGTCCCGTCGACATCGCGCGTCTGCAGGTACGCTCGATTCAAGACCAGCTCAACATCAGCCTCGGCGCGGCGACGGCCGTCGGTGAGGTGGTGTCTCTCGACGACCCGCGCTTCAGTCCCGAGCATGCCAGCCAGGGCCTGTGGCGGCCATTCGATTTTCTGTTCGAAGCACACGCGGGCGTGTACTTCCTTGAACCTTATAGCAGCGAGAAGACGCCGGTGCTGTTCGTGCACGGCATCAACGGAACGCCTAGCAGCTTTCGCTATTTGATTGAGAATCTTGACCGCAGCCGCTTCCAGCCGTGGGTCTACTATTATCCGTCCGGTGCGCATCTCGGTGCGGTCGCCGACCACCTAGACCAGACCGTCAAACAATTGCAACTGCAGCACGGTTTCAATCGCCTGCTGCTGGTAGCGTACAGCATGGGTGGCCTGGTCACGCGCGGTTTCCTGCTCCGCAATCAGACCGAGACCAGTCGTGCCGACATTCCGCTGTATGTGTCGATCTCCAGTCCCTGGGGCGGTATGCCGTCCGCCGCCGATGGCGTGAAAAATGCGCCAGCCGTGGTGCGGGCATGGTACGACTTGGCGCCCGGCAGCGCCTATCTGCGCGAACTCTTTTATAGTGATCCCGATCGCACGACCCAGCATCGTTCGCTGCCGCCTGGGACGACCCACCATCTGCTGTTCGGGTTTCAGCGCAACAGCCGTTCGTTCGGCGAATCCGACGACGGCACCGTGAGCGTCGCTAGCCAACTCTATGGACCGGCACAGCAGGATGCCACACGCCTGTACGGATTTAATGCGACTCACGACGGTATCCTGGGGACCCCCGAGGTCTCGCAGCTCGTGAACCGCTTGCTGGCCGGGGCAGTGGACCAGGTTCGGTAGGTTTCGCGACGCACGGCGAACGTTGCTGGCGCGGATCACCTTCCGTATGCGAGGATCGTGTTTACTTGTTCGCGCAGCGTCGAGCATCCAGCGGAGAAGACCATGAGCGATCCCATCATGACAACGATTCCCTTGCGCCCTTTGTTCCTGAACTTTCTGGCATTCCTGAGCGCGGCGTGGCTCGTGACCGGGCCCGCTAGCGCCGCTGAAACGGGTGCGCCGGCAGCTTCGGAAGAAACGGATGAAGTTGTGGTCGCGCCGGTCAAGATCGATGGTGTGACGCTGCTGCGCGTGCGCGGGATATCGAGCTTCCCCGCTGAAAAACGTGCGAGGTTGATCGCCGGGCGCATCGAGGCACTCGCGGCCGACCGGCGCTTTTCGCCCAGTGCGCTGCGTGTCGAAGAGGCGCAAGGAACGTCACGCATCCTGGCCGGAGATCAGCTGGTGATCACGGTGACCGATGCCGATGCGCGCCTTGAGGGTATCGATCGTTCGCTGCTGGCGAGCGTGTATGTAACGCGGATCGGCGAGGCGATCCACAGCTATCGGAGCGATCGCGAACCTGAACAAGTCGTGCGCGGCAGCTTGTTCGCTGTGGCGGGTTTGGTTTTGCTCGTGGCCTTGCTGTGGCTGGGTGCGCGCGCGATGCGTTGGCTTGACGCGCTGCTCGAGCGCCGCATCAAGAGCAGGCTCGAAGGGCTCGAGGCGAAGTCGCTGCGCTTGCTGAATGCGACTCAGCTGTGGCACGCGCTGCGCGGCCTGCGCAGATTGCTATGGACGGCGATCGTGCTGGTCGCGATCATGCTCTATTTCAATTTCGTGCTGCAGCTCTTTCCCTGGACGCGGGATTTCGGGGTGCAGATGTTTGCGCTGGTCTTCGATCCATTGCGCGGACTCGGTCGCGGCCTGCTCGGCGCGATTCCGGATCTGATTATTCTCACGGTTATCGTGTTTGCGGCCCGCTACCTGCTGAAAGCGATCAACCTGTTGTTCACGGGTCTTGCCAGCGGGCGCGTCACGCTCGCCGGACTCAGTCCCGAATTGGCCATGCCAACCTACCGCCTGGTGCGGCTGTTGGTGCTCGCCTTCACGATCGTGGTGGCCTATCCGTATATCCCGGGGTCGGGGTCGGAGGCGTTCAAGGGGGTGTCGCTGTTTCTCGGTGTGATCTTCTCGCTCGGTTCGTCCTCCGTGATCGGCAATGTCATCGCCGGCTACACCATGATCTACCGCCGCGCCTTCCATATCGGGGATCGGATACGTATCAACGAACATCTGGGCGATGTCGTGGAAACGCGGCTGCTGGTGACGCACCTGCGCACGCCAAAAAACGAAGAGATCGTCATTCCCAACTCGGTGATCCTCAGCAGCAGCGTGGTGAACTACAGCCTGCTGGCGCGCGAGGGCAAGCTGATTCTGCATTCATCCGTGGGCATCGGTTACGAGACACCTTGGCGCCAGGTAGAGGCAATGCTGGTGCAAGCCGCCGAGCGCACCGAGGGTCTGCTCGCAGAGCCCAAACCGTTCGTTCTGCAAAGGGCGCTCGGCGACTACGCGGTGACGTACGAAATCAATGTCTATTGCGGTGATGCCCAGGCCATGGAACAGTTGTATACGCGCTTGTATCGGAACATTCTCGATGTGTTCAACGACTACGGTGTGCAGATCATGACCCCGTCCTATGTCAGTGACCCGGCACAGCCCAAGGTCGTGCCGAAGGAACAGTGGTATGCCGCGCCGGCGGTTGCGCCGGCGCGCGACCAGCGCTAGAGAACCTCTGATCAAGTACACCTCTCCCATTCTCGTCATTTCGGCGCGACCGCCATGGATGGCGGAAGTACTGGGCGCGAAGCCGTCCCTACGGGGACAAACGCAGGAGCAGTTTCCAGTGAAAGCCGGAATCCAGTGGTTTCTATGAGTTTTCTGGATGCCGGCCTACGCCGGCATGACGGCAAAAGAACCTGTGCAGAGCTTTCTTGCAGTGTTCGCTTAGTCCAAGCCTGCCATGGACTTTTCAGCAGAGGTCTGTGGCGCAGCCCGACTTAGTTGCAGCATCGGCTACGGCGTGAGCCGTTGTGCGGAGTCCGGCGCGATGCGCATCAACGGTTGTGAGCGTGACCGCGCGACGTTCCATGACGGCGTGGAGCAGCGCCTGGTAGAGCCGTGGTCCCGAACGGTGACCGTAAACGTTGGCCGCCACTGGCGCCCCGGCGAGCGCCAGATAACCGATCATCTCGACCAGCGTGGCTCGCAGTGGCTCGGGTAAGTCGCGGATTTCCCGCAACGGCCGGGATGCACTGGCATCGCCGGCCCCGGCGAGCTGCTCCTTGCGCAATTTGCTGAATCCGGCGGAGGCTTCGGTGAAATCACTCATGAGCGCCGCGAACGCCGTGTTGCTGTTCCCGTCAGATTCGATCGTCGTCATGTTGACGCTGGCATGGAAGCCCGTGGCTGGCGATATGGTCACGACCCCGAAGCTGTCGCGGACCTCGACCGCGTCGACGACACACAGAAGCCGGCGCGACGCGGCCTGGGACTGCGCGCCGACGTCGGCCAGCATGTCGAGATAGAAGTCGAAATCGCTGACCTCGGCGGGGATTCTGGATCCGTGCACTTCCACGATGGCGTTGTCGATCCCGGCCACACGCAGCGCGGCCAGCAGCGGGATTGCGCCGCGCAGGGTCATGCCGTGGGTATTGCCCAGAACAATTCCGCCGTGAGTATCGACCACCGCGTTCCAGTGTGCCGGTATGATGTCAGCCGCCGACACCGTGCCGTGGCGCCGGAAACGCACGCCGGTATCGGCTTCGGCGGGATGCACCACGAGCACATCGGTACGACGCCGATGCCGTTCGCTGCGCCATTGTGTCGATTGCGGCACGGTGTGCTGGCGAATAGACGCTGTCGGGCTGGCACCTTGCAAGTTCGTCATGATCTGTCTCCTTGCTGTAGGCGTGATCCAGCCATTGTTTGGACCGAATCGAGCTGCTCGACGAGTGACGATTCGGTTTGTGTTGACTCGGAAGGCAAGTTGTCGATACCGAGCACACCGACGCTGGCGGCATCGGCGGCCGCATGTACGGCGCGCAGCAGCCGGTGGCACAGCTGGTGCCCCGGCTTGTACGTCACGAGGTGCCCGATGACTGGCAGGCCGAGGAGTGACAGGTCGCCCACACAGTCGAGTAACTTGTGGCGCACGAATTCGTCCGGGAAACGCAGACCCTCTTCATTCACGACGCGTTGCGCGTCGATCAGGATCGCGCTGCGCAGCGAACCGCCCGCGGCAAGCCCGCGGGCACGCAACGCGCGCAAGTCGTCGGCGAAGCCAAAGGTCCGGGCCGGCGCGATCTCGCGTGCAAAAGTCCCGGGATCGAGCGTCATCGAATAGTGTTGGCGGCCGATGACCGGATTCGGGAAATCAATCTCCACCGTGATCCGCGCCTGCGGAGCCGGTAGGAGCATCGCGTACCGGTCGCCATTCGATACCGTCACCGGTTGCCGGATGAACAGCGCACGCCGCGCGGCCGGTTGGCGTACCGTACCGATACGCTGCAACAGCGATACGAACGGTGCGGCGCTGCCATCCATGATCGGCACCTCGGGGCCGTCGAGCTCAATCACCGCGTTGTCGATGTCACAGCCGCGCAGGGCCGCGAGCAGATGCTCGACCGTGCGCACCGTTACGCCATGCTCGTTGGCGATCACCGTACACAGTTCGGACTCGACCACGTTGCGCCAGTGTGCCGTCACCACGCGCTGTCCGGCGTCGACGTCCATGCGCAAGAAACGTATGCCGGTGCCGGGTGGCGCGGGCCGCAGTCGCATGCCGACCGGGTGTCCACCGTGCAGGCCGCGGCCGACGCAGGTGAATTCGTCGGCCAGGGTGTGTTGCCAGGCCGGGATGCGCGAGCGCTGATTCGTCTGCATGATGACCTCCGGTGCGGTTGGGTTGCGTGCTGGTGCTAGAATGGACGAGCACGCGGACACCGGCCTGTCTGAACACGCCAATCTGTTGTCCCGGCAGGTTGTCCGCAGGCGCCAGGTGTTTGTCCGGGAGTGACGGGTGGGAAAGGGAGAACACATGCAACCAACGACGGTCGCCTCGTGGGCCGCTGTGATCTGGCGGGCACTGGAGGCACGCGGTATTGCACCGCGTCCGGTTTTCGAGCGCGCTGGGGTCGACACCGATCAACTGCACGATGCCGGCGCGCGTATTCCGCTACCGGCCATGACGCGTCTGTGGGATTCGGCCGTCGAGGCGAGCGGCGATCCATGTTTCGGCGTGAGCGCCGGACAGCACGTTCACCCGACCACCTTCCACGCCCTTGGCTACGCCTGGCTCGCGAGCCACACCCTGCGCGAGGCGCTGGACCGCTTCGTGCGCTTCACGCGTCTGGTATCCACCGCGTTGACGCTGCGGACCGTTTCAGTTGGTGCGGAGGTTGAGCTTGGCTTCGAGTCAGTCAGCAACGCCTTGCCGCCCTCGCTGGCCGCGGCGGATGCCGGTGCGGTGGCGCTGGTCACGCTGTGCCGCACGAGCTACGGCGAGGCATTCTGTCCGCTGCGCGTGCGGCTACAGCGCCCGCGGCCGCTGTGCGAACTTCAGTTCGATGCATTCTTTCGTGCACCGATCGCCTATGGCGAGACCGACACCGCGCTGGTATTTGCGGCCGCCGATCTGGATCGCGTGCTGCCCACCGGCAATGCCGAGCTGGCGCGCGCCGCCGACGAGGTGATCCTGCGTTACCTCGCGCGCTTCGATCGTGAAGATGTGGTGACGCAGGCACGGATCAAGCTCATGGAGCTGCTGCCGTCCGGGCAGACCAGTGCGCAGCGCGTGGCGGAGGCATTGCACCTGAGCGTGCGCAACCTGCAGCGCAAGCTCGCCGCGCACGACACCAGCCTGGCACAGCTGCGGGAAGACACGCGCCGCGAGCTCGCCAACCAGTATGTGCGCAACTCGCGGCTTTCGGTCGGCGAGATTACCTACTTGCTAGGCTTCTCGGAACCGGCAAGTTTCACGCGCGCCTTCCACCGCTGGTACGGCATGTCGCCGAGCGCCTGTCGGCGTGCGCCGGCCTCGCCGGTCAGTACATGAAGCCGATCTCGAGACGGCCGAAGGGGAAGTCCTGGGCGCCGCCGTTTTTCATATCAATCCAGTGTGAGCCGATCGACGCGCGCAGGAACGCATCGCGCGCCATATCCCAGCGGATACCGACACTGGCGTTGTAGGAAAAGCGGCTGTCGCTGTAGGTTGACTGGTAAGTATCGCAGTAATAACCCCAGTATGGATCATACCAGCAGCTGCTGCTTGGCAGACCGGAGGCGACGTTGCTGTCAACATAAGTGGAGCCCACTCCGGCTGCAACGAACGGGGTGACCGGTCCGGCGATGAAATTGTAAAGCAGGTTGAGATTGATGCTGCTGGTCGACAGCTCGCCGCTCGACCGGCGACTGGCTAGCGCTGGTGTATCCGCCGAAACGAGCGTGGCGTCATAGGACGGCGAATTCCAGCCGACGTCGAAGCCCAGTGACAAATGATCATTGAAATTGTAGGCGAAACCAAAGCCCCAGCCGATATCGGAGTTGGTGTCGAGTTCCGAACCATTGGGGAATGACATCGACTTGTCATCGAGGTAGCGCATCTGCACTGTGAACTCCCAGCGCTCGGCGCGCGAGCGGTAGGTATCCGCCTGTGCCGTGCCGGCGGCGGCAAAGCCCAGTACGGCGATCAGGAATGCAACCAAAGTGTAATGTGCGCGCATACAAATCTCCTTATGGAAATTAGGTCGAGTAAATCGGTTCACGGCATCTGCACACGTCAGCACTGCGGGTGCAGCCCTGTCCTCGCCGGATTCGACCCCTGTGGCGAGACGGGAAACATGAGCAAGCTGGTCTCCGTGTCGGATCGGAGATTACGATACGCGGGATTGCTGTGGCATCTATTGACCTATGTCAAAGCATGACAGTGAGGTACGTTGCAGGCTCTGACTAAAGCAGGGATCTCATTGTGCGTTGTCGGCCTCTGCTCACAGTGAAGGTAACAGCAAACCAAGGCGGCGGTGGTCGTTGCACCTGGCGTACACCCCGCCTATCATCGGCAACTCGCCGCCGCGCAGGGGTGGCCAGCGTCCTCCCCGAGGAGCATGAATTCGACACTGCAACCAAGAAACATCAACAAGGAGATTACATCATGTTTAAAGTATCGCATCTGTTTTACGTTGCAGTCGCCGCCGTGTTCGTGGCGGCTCCGGTTGCGTCCATGGCCGCCGAGCCGGCTGCCGCCAAAAATGGCGCTATCGTGCTGACCGACTCGGTATCTGCCAAGGCCACGATCGTCAACATCAAGAAGAAGGAGCGCGAGCTCACCTTGCGTGACGAGAAGGGAGTCGAGCACGTGATGATCGCGGGTGACGAGGTCCGCAACTTCGCCCAGATCAAGAAGGGTGACATTGTCGAGGTCGAGTACCGGGTCGCCGTTGCCACGGCGCTCGAGAAGGCCAGCGACGCCACCGTCGCTGGCCAGACCAGCGCTGTCGAGCGCGCCCCGGCCGGTGCCAAGCCGGGCATGGCGGCCATGCAAACCCGCACGATCGTCGCCACCGTGCTCGAAATCGACTCCAAGAACCGCCTGCTCACGGCGCAGGGCCCGAAGGGCGGCATTGTGACCGTCAAGGTCCCGGCCGACATGAAGTCCTTCGACAGCCTGAAGAAGGGCGACAAGATCTCCGCCGTGTACAGCGAGGCGATCGCCATCTCGGTGAAGACGCCGGCCAAGAAGAAGTAACCGATACCGCAGTCGAAGTGACCCCAACGGGCGGCATTAGCCGCCCGTTTTTATTGGCGTTGGCACGGCAGATCGAAGCGGCCGACCCGAGGCATCGCCAGCGCCGGGCATGAGTTTGATCAGACGGAGAGTGGGTTACCTGCTGACGTCATATTGCCCATAAGGGCAGGATGGCATGCCACACGCCATTTCCGGTGTGTCTTGTTGATCTGCATCAAAGCTTGTCAGTCAGGAGACCTGATAGCGTTAAAAAACCTTGATACCATTTGGGAGCGCCTGACAGCGTGAATTCGCGCACACCCGGGTGATTCGTTGCACTTCTGGACGTGGCGGGGGCACCGCGCGCACCTTGTTTGCGGTACGGCAAGGCGGAAGGGAGGTTGAATTTGTGATTTTTTCATTCAAGAAAAGGAGAATAAGCCATGAAAAAACTACCGCTGTCTTACACAGCCGCCATGCTGGTGTCCGCCGCGACCCTGCTGGCCGCCGCCCCGGCGCGCGCCGAATTCGGGGTCGGCATTAACGTGAGCAACCTCGGCTTCGGTGTCGAGGCCCGGCAGACCCTGTCGCCGTCGCTCGACTTGCGCTTCGGCATCGCCGGCATCGCCTACCACACCGATTTCAAATACGACGGAATCGACTATGACATCAAGCAGAGCACGGCGGTGCCAGAAATTAAACTCGACTGGCGTCCGGGGCAGGGCATGTTCCGACTGACCTTCGGCCTCAGCTATTACAACCAGGTTTCGAATCTCGAGCTGACCCCCGAGATTGCTGGTCTGTACCAGATCGGCAACAACACCTATACCGCCACAGAGGTCGGCAGGCTTACCGGCAAGGTCAGCCATCACGTGGGCGCGCCGTACTTCGGCGTGGGTTGGGACTTCCTGGCAAATAAAAACCTCGGATTCACGATTGACGCCGGTGCCTACTACCGCAACGAGCCGGACGTGTGGCTGACCTCCACCGGCACGGTGTCGGCCAATGACTTGGCGATCGAGGCGAACAACATCAAGGATGATGTCTGGGCCGTACTCCCGGTCGTCAAGCTCGGCATGCTGTTCCGCTTCTGACCGCACACGCTATCCGGCAGGCATGAAGGCGCGCTTACCACGCGCCTTCATTGTTTCCCAACCCGTCACCGGTGGAATGAAATGAGCACGCACAAGCCATCGTCATTGTCTGCACACTCGCCGGAATCGAGCCGCGCGCCTCGCACCGTACGCATCACCGCTTTGGAGAGCCACCTATGGGAAGTGTAATGATGAAAATCACACGCAGACAAACTCTCCGCGCCGCCACGCTTGTGGGTACGCTGGCATTCTCCATCGCCAGCGCGCTTGCCGTGTTTGCGGCACCGCCGCCGGACAAACTCGACCGCACGGTGCTGCCGATCGCGGAGCCCAAGCGGCCGGTGTTCACGGAGATCGATGCCCGGAAAGTGAAGATGTCGCCACAGTTCCAGGTCAAGGCGCCAGCCGGGGCGCCCAACGTGGTGATCGTCCTGGTCGACGACCTCGGCTTCGGCGTGCCGAGCACCTTCGGTGGCCCGATCCAGACGCCAACCCTCGACGGCCTGGCGCAGAACGGGCTGCGCTACAACAATTTCCACACCACGGCGCTGTGTTCGCCGACGCGCGCGGCGCTCAAGTCCGGGCGCAACCATCACACCGTCAACATGGGCTTCATCACCGAGATGGCGACCGGATTTCCCGGCAACACCGGCCAGATCCCCAATGCGACGGCGCCGCTCGCGGAAATGCTGCGCCTGAACGGTTACAGCACGGCCGCCTTCGGCAAGTGGCACGAGACCGCGGCCTGGGAGGCGAGCGTCGCCGGCCCGTTCGACCGTTGGCCGACGCGCCAGGGCTTCGACAAGTTCTACGGTTTCCTCGGAGGCGAGACCAACCAGTGGGCGCCGTTCCTGTATGACGGCACGGCCGTGGTCGAGCTGCCGAACGACCCGAACTACCACTTCATGGCCGACATGACCGAGAAGGCGCGCGCCTGGATCAAGTACCAGAAGGCGCTGACGCCCGACAAACCGGCGTTCGTCTACTTCGCGCCCGGCGCCACCCACGCGCCGCACCACGTGCCGAAGGAGTGGATCGCCAAGTGGAAGGGCAAGTTCGACATGGGTTGGGACAAGCTGCGCGCGGAGACGCTGGCGCGCCAGATCAAGGCGGGGGTCGTGCCGCCCGGCACCAAGCTCGCGCCCAAGCCACCGGCGATCAAGGACTGGGACAAGCTCTCCGCTGACGAGAAACGCTTGTTCACCCGCCAGGCTGAAGTGTTCGCGGCCTTTGTCGAGTACACCGACCACGAGATCGGCCGCATGCTCGCCGCGTTCGACGAAGTCGGCCAGGCCGACAACACGCTCGTGTTCTACATCGCCGGTGACAACGGCACCAGCGGCGAGGGCGGCGAGAACGGCATGTTCAACGAGTACACCTACTTCAACGGCGTGCACGAGAAAGTCGAAGACATGCTGAAGCTCATCGACAAGTGGGGCGGCCCCGAAACCTACCCGCACATGGCGGCCGGCTGGGCGGTGGCCCTCGACGCGCCGTTCGGCTGGATGAAGCAGGTGCCTTCGGACTTCGGCGGCACGCGCAACGGCATGGTGGTCAGCTGGCCGAAGGGCATCAAGGCGAAGAACGCGTTGCGCACCCAGTTCGGCCACGTGATCGACATCGCGCCGACGGTGCTGCAGGCGGCCGGCCTGCCGGAGCCGAAAGTGGTTAACGGCGTTCCGCAGGTGCCGATAGCCGGCAAGAGCCTGAAGGCGTCGTTCGACGATCCGAACGCGAAGAGCCGCACGACGCAGTACTTCGAGATCGCCGGCAACCGCGCGATTTATCACGACGGCTGGTACGCCCGCACGATCCACAAGGCGCCGTGGGAGTCGAAGGCGCGCCGTCCGCTGGAGGACAACTCGGCCTGGGAACTGTTTGATGTGCGCGCGGACTTCAGCCTGGCCAACGACGTGGCGAAGCAGAACCCGAAGAAGCTCGCGGAACTGCAGGCGTTGTACCTGAAGGAAGCCGGCAAGTACGGCGCGCTGCCGATGGACGACCGGGTCTTCGAGCGTCTGGATCCGAAGGCGGTCGGCCGGCCCGACCTGATGGGCGGACGCACGTCGATCACGCTGGCCGAGGGCATGATCGGCATGATGGAGAGCGTCTTCCCGAACGTGAAGAACCGTTCCAAGACCATCACCGCCGAGATCGACGTGCCCAAGGACGGCGGCAACGGCACCGTCATCGCGCAGGGCGGACGCTTCGGCGGCTGGTCGCTGTATGTTAAAGACGGCGTGCCGGCCTATGACTACAACTTCCTCGGCCTGCAGCGCAGTTCGGTCTCGGCTAATAAGAAACTCGCGCCCGGCAAGCACACTGTGGTCTTCCAGTTCGACTACGACGGTGGCGGGCCGGGCAAGGGCGGCAAGGGCACGCTGCTGGTCGACGGCCAGAAGGTCGCCGAGGGCCGCATCGAACACACGCAGGCCGGCCTCTTCTCGGCCGACGAAACCGCCGACATCGGCATCGACCTCGGCACGCCGGTGGTCGAGGCCATCGGCGCGGAAGCGAAGTCGCGTTTCACCGGCCACATTCCGAAGGTGACCATTGAGATAAAAGAAATGAAGCCGGCGGAGAAGGCGCAGGATAAGAAGGCCCGCGCGGAGGTTGACCACAAGCGCGCGATGGCGGACTAGCGGGTGGTTGGCTCAGTAACCAGCGTGGTCCGGGCCGCGGTCGAATTGACCAATTTCGGAAGGAACTGGAACATGAAAATACTCACGCTTTTCTCGGCAGCGCTTGCTGCCGCCATGACCACGGCGGCCGCGGCCGCGCCGTACCAATACACCACTCCGGTTCCGCCCGGCATCGCGATCGCGAACAAGGTGGACACTCGCCTGGGACCGCTGAAGTTCTTCGACGGCGTGCCGGATCAAGCCAGCACGCAGAAGATTTACGACAACCTGGATTTCCAGCGCGCGGTACAGGGCTATCTGCTCGGCTTGCCGGCGGTGAACCAGCTGGCGAACCGCACCAACATCCTCAAGATGGGGCCCGCCAACACTACGGTGCCGATTTGGGAGGAGCTCGTCGATTCGCGCACCATCGAGCTCACCGCCAACAACAACACACCCTACACCTGGTTCTGGCTGGATCTGCGCAAGGGCCCGCTGGTGCTCGAAGTGCCGCCCAAGGTGCTCGGCCTGATCGACGACATGTGGTACCGCTGGAACACGGACCTCGGCATCACCGGCCCCGACAAGGGCGCCGGCGGCAAGTACCTGCTGTTGCCGCCCGGCTACCAGGGCAAGGTGCCGGTTGGCTACCACGTCGTTCGCAGTCCGACCTTCCACACCTGGGCCGGGTGGCGCAGCTTCCTGGTGAACGGCGATCCCAAGCCGGGCGTGGACGCGGTCAAGCAGCACACGAAGATCTATCCGCTCGCGCAGGCCGGCAACCCGCCGCCGTTGAAGTTCGTGAACATGTCCGGCAAGCCGTTCAACATGGTTGCGCCCGCCGACGCATCGTTCTGGCCGATGCTGCACCAGGTCGTGCAGGAGGAGCCGACCGACACCATCGACGCCACCACGCTCGGCATCTGGGCCTCGCTCGGCATCGAGAAGGGCAAGCCCTTCGTGCCGGACGCGCGCATGAAGAAGATTCTGGCCGAGTCCGCCGCGGTGGGCGACGCCACCGGCCGTGCGCTGGGCTACCGCACCCGTGACAAGGAGGCTTTCTTCTTCGAGGACCGGCAGTGGAAGCGACCCTTCATCGGCGGCTACAAGTTCGAGAAGCAGCCGGGCGTACCGAACCTCGATGCCGCACCGATGTTCTTCTTCCTCGCCACCGGCGTTACGCCAGCCATGGACACGCAGGTGGTCGGCCAGGGTTCCACTTACCCGTGGACTGCGGTCGATGCCGACCAGCAGCCACTCGACGGCGGCAAGACCTACAGGCTGCACCTGCCGCCGAACATTCCGATCAAGGACTTCTGGTCGGTCATCGTCTACGACACGCAGACCCGCTCCATGCTGCAGACCGATCAGCGCTTCCCGACCGTCGGCAGCCAAAGCAAGGGGCTGCAGGTGAACGTCGACGGCTCGGTGGACGTGTACTTCGGTCCGAAGGCGCCGGCCGGCAAGGAGAGCAACTGGGTGCAGACGATTCCCGGCAAGGCCTGGTTCACGATCCTGCGCCTGTACGGCCCGCTCGAGCCGTGGTTCAACAAGACCTGGCGGCCGGACGACATCAAGGAAGTGAAATGAACCGGCTGACTCGCCGGTCAACCGCGGACCGTTCACGCGGGTGGTCCGCAAACTCACGAGGCACGAAGAGATGGAACAGCAAACGACGAGTTCAAAGAAGAATTGGCGCCGGGTGGCCGTGACTGCTGTCGTGCTGGCCGGGCTCGCGACCCCGGCCGCGCAGGCGGCCGGAACCCAATCGGACTCGTGGCAATTTGAAGTCACACCGTATCTGTTCGGCGCGGGGATGAGCGGTACGGCTGGCGTCGGCGCAGTCAGCGCCGATATCGACGTGAGCTTTGGCGACATCCTGGAGAATTTTGACAGCGGCTTCATGATGATGTTCGAGGCGCGCAAGGGTCCGTGGGGGTTTGGTTTCGACGGCATCTATTTCAGGCTGAAGGACCAGAAAACCAGTTCGTGGCAGGGACCGGGCGGCATCGGCAGCGTCACCGGCGATCTCGAAGCCACGATGACCGAGCAGGTGTATCAGTTGGCCGCGATGTATCGCCTGTCGGATGCGGCCATCAAGATCGATGCCATCGGCGCGGCGCGCTACACCCAGCTCGACACTGATCTCAACCTGGTGGTCACCACCGGCCCATTGCTGCCCGGCGGCACGCGCAGTCTCAGCGCCAGCGAGAGCTGGTGGGACCCGGTGATCGGTATTCGCGTGATTGCGCCGATTGCCGAGAACTGGACGTTCGTCGGCTATGCCGACATCGGCGGCTTCGGCGTGGGCTCGGACATTACCTATCAGGCGATTGCGGGTGTGAACTGGCAGGTCTCTGAAATGATTGCGGCCAAGGCCGGTTACCGCTACTTCTATCAGAACTACGAGAACGACGGCTTCGTCTGGGACATGGCGTCGCACGGGTTCTATCTCGGTGCAGGATTCCGGTTTTAACGGCGTCGTCATGCACACCGTCACCCGGCAGCCGCCGGACGAATTGGCGGATCTTCGCCAAGGTTAATGGTATTTGATGTGCCAGCTTGCTAAGCTTTGCGAGCTTCGAATGATATTGAATGATATTAAGGACACGTGTAGGTAGAGCCATACGCTCTGGGAACGCCGAAAAAAATACACAACAGGAGGCAATATGAGGAGTCTGGCAAGAGTACTCAATCTGATCGTGCTGGCGACGTGGGTGGCGATCTGCGCCAGCCCCGCCGTGGCGGCACCGGCCCCAGCACCGGCCAAGAAACCCAACATCCTCATCATCTGGGGCGATGACATCGGCTATTGGAACGTCAGCGCCTACAACCAGGGCATGATGGGCTACAAGACGCCCAACATTGACCGCATCGCCAAAGAAGGCGCGTTGTTCACCGACTGGTATGGCCAGCAGAGTTGCACCGCCGGACGATCGAGCTTCATCACCGGGCAGGTCGGATTCCGCACCGGCAATCTCAAGGTCGGTCTACCGGGAGCGCCCGAAGGTCTGAAGGCGCGCGATGTCACCATCGCCGAGTTGCTCAAGGCACAGGGTTACAAAACCGGCCAGTTCGGCAAGAATCACCTCGGCGACCGCGACGAGCATCTGCCCACCGCGCACGGCTTCGACGAGTTCTACGGTTCTCTCTACCACCTCAACGCTGAGGAGGAGTTCGAGAACCCCGACTACTTCAAAGATCCGGCAATGATCAAGAAGTACCAGACGCGTGGCGTGCTTCATTCCTGGGCCAACCCGGATGGCACGCAGAAGATCGAAAGCACCGGCCCGCTCGGCAAGAAGCGCATGGAGACGATTGACGAGGAAGTCACCCAGGAGGCGCTGCGTTTCATGACGGACGCGAAGAAGGCAGACAAGCCCTTCTTCCTGTGGTGGAACTCCACCCGCATGCACATCAACACCCACCTCAAGAAAGAGTCCCAGGGCAAGACCGGCTTGGGTATCTACCCTGACGGCATGGTCGAGCACGACGGCCATGTCGGCCAGGTGCTCGACAAGCTCAAGGAACTCGGCCTCGATGAAAACACCATCGTCATGTATTCCACCGACAACGGTGCGGAGGTGGCCAGTTGGCCGGATGGCGGCGCCACGCCATTCCGCGGAGAAAAGAACACCAACTGGGAAGGCGGCTACCGCGTGCCAACCGTGATTCGCTGGCCGGGCGTCATCAAGCCCGGTACGGTGCACAACGACATGTTCGCCCACGAAGACATGCTCCCGACCCTGCTCGCCGCCGCCGGTGTCCCCGACGTCAAGGAGAAGTTGCTCAAAGGCATGAAGGTCGGCAACAAGACCTTCAAGGTCCATCTCGACGGCTATAACCTCACCGACGCGCTCGCCGGCAAGACCGCCAGCCCGCGCCACGAGTTTTACTATTTCAACGATGACGGCTCGCTGGTGGCCTTCCGCTACGACCAGTGGAAACTGGTCTTCGCCGAGCAGCGCGCCCACGGCTTCGATGTCTGGCAGGAGCCCTTCGTACCCCTGCGCCTCCCCAGGCTCTTCAACCTGCGCGCCGATCCGTTCGAGACTTCCGAGCACAGCTGGGAAAACTGGAAGTG